>Ga0080013_1000003_pt1 | contig 337511 bp, 321 predicted proteins | sample ETNvirenome_6_85_FD_69236 | JGI IMG/M metagenome (GOLD analysis project Ga0080013, IMG submission 69236) | Marine viral communities from the Pacific Ocean - ETNP_6_85 (SPADES assembly) (version 2) | ecosystem: Environmental > Aquatic > Marine > Oceanic | place: Pacific Ocean | collected...
AATAAGTCTTCATGTCCTAGCTTACAACTTCAGAAGAATGATAACAATTATGGGAGTTAACGGCCTAAGTAAAGCAATTAGAGTAGCGTTGCCATAGCAGTTTCGCTCGCGCGGAGAAAATTGCGATACTGAGAAAAAATCGATCGCAACCATCTTAAATGGTTTCAAACTAAGAACATACCCAAGACAATTTATTAAAAATTAGTTTTCACACAGTCTGTGCCATGAGCAGACAGTCAGGAGCTATAATGTTTGGACTCAAAATTTGACCCCCAAAATGGCTCACAACTCAACTTTTACAGACATCAACAATGTGATCAATCAATAAATTGAGTTTCCTGAAGTCATAACGAACATGAATCGACTTAACCTTTTTAAACTGTTTTGTATAGTGCTCTTTCTCTTCTAAGGCACCGTGATACGTTTTCATGTCACTCTTATATAAAGACCACCTGACAACAGGTTCCTTGCTCACCTTGTAAGATAAATCTAGAAAACACTCAATAGCGACCGCTTTACCATTTACATCCGCATAATGCCTACCGGTTGGCCCTTCAGTCACAAAATTGGAAAACTCTTCCAAGTCTGGGAGCTTCATAACCTTTAGATTTCTTGGCGCTTTAATCTCAGCCGTCTTCTCATACTTCTCAACCCCTTCAGCATCGTTATCAAAGATAAAAAGACATTTGTTAAGCATCCCAATACTCGACAAGCCTTGAAAAAACTTATACAAACTACCCGTTCCAGTAAATGGATAATGCTCTTTCATATCTACATAGGTAAAAAAGTCAGTAACATCAGGCCTTAGAAGCGTCATAGCTTTCTTAATAATAAATAAATCAGATGACCCTTCCGTTATAATCAAAAATTTATGTTCGTCATCCACGCCAGTATGAAGCTCATCTTTGGTAACCAACCGTCCTTCAACTATTTCCTGCGTTCTCCACATAACTTTCACATGTTGATTCTTTGGGTTTTCAGCGAGCAGTCGCATATATGCATACGGATGAAGACGGTTTAAAAATATAAAAAAATTATCACTGTTTGCGAGTATTGGCTCTTTTGCATCCTCAAAACCATTTTGTTTAAAAACAACCTCAGAGAGATAGTCATAAAACGTTAAACCTGAGTTTTCTGAAAGGCTCTCTAAGTCATCAATATTCATAGCTGATACGACTTTTACAAAATCCTCAAAAGAGACCAATTCCAAAAATGCCTCTTCAAAAAAATCTAAAATACTCTTCTCATAAACAGTTTGGATATCTTTAAGTTTATAGCCCAACAAATCTAACCTTAACTTTACTTTACCCAACGTGCGTGAAAAGCCAGTTTCTTCATGCAATTCATCCTCATATATATGTGTGTTTATCACGCCATAATCAGACTGCATAAACAATTTTGAGTGATTGTTGAAATACTCACCCTTACTATAATCGAGCTCCAAAGAGCCTACATCTAAAGAAACAGAAGAACCCACTTAAATCTCCCTATAAACAAAATTAAGTATTCTAATAAACGATAAAGCTAACCTCTACCCATACCACCTAAATCAAACCTGGTCGACAAAAACCCAACTATATGGTCGTTCCCGATGGTTAACAATCAAGCAAAGCAAAGTCATAAACTAAAATAACGGTTTCAATATGTAGAGCTCTTTCTCAAATTCATCCAAACCACCTAAATGAATTAATTTAAGAATACTTCGTCATAAATTGTTCCCAAAAAAACGCCTTACTTCAACCATTTTGGTGGATATGTACAAGTTTGAAAGCTTTTTTTAGCATACAGATACTACTAGACAGTATAATTAGAGGCCTATGCTCTCACATCGGCTTTCAACTACATCATTTTGACTCTTTTGTAGCTTTGAAATCTTCATAGCTCTAGTGCACTCCCAATCATCAACAGGATACATTTTATCCCAGGCACTCATTAGCTGGCGTTGCGCTTTACTCATGTTGTATCGTTTATAGGTGTTTTCCATATACAAATAAGTACGTGCAATTTGCCCTCTGGCTATTTCAGGTGGCTCAGCTTTTCTCTCGTCAATTTTCATCGCACAACGTCCAAAGTCGCTTTGAGCTGCTGGAAGCATAGTAAAGTTATAATTGCTTCTGAGAGCATTAACAGCGCCAATGGCCGGATAAAGGTTAAACATATCAGCTTGCATAAAACGATATTCTGTATTTACTTTTTCCGCACACCTTCGACCTTTAAATGACTTACCCTTACTATTTACACACTGCTTATGCCCATCTCGCCATTCGCTAAAAGTACGACCAAAGTTTTCTGCTGGAACAACGTGCTCCCATTCAATTTTTTTAGCTCTTTTGACGTACTTTGTTGTAGAAAACCCCTCAGGTGCAGTTACTTTTTTACTAGCATCAAATGTCGCGCCACAATAAAGGGTAATGCGGTGATTGTTATAAACCTGCTTTTCTAGAAGTCGTTTAGCTTTGCTGAAAGAGTCGACTTCTTGATTTGCTGAAGAGGAAGCAGAGAAAATAAGTATTGATAACAGTGTAATTGTGGATGCCTTCATTATGATTCTTGATACCTATTTTGGTTTAAATATGTCACATATAATATTTAATTGTAGAACTCAGACATTATGCTTTTAAAATTCAATGGGAAAGCTACTTACCAGTCCATGTATTGTCATTTTGGTACTGCCCAGAGCAAGCGCTGTTATATGCAAATTGGCCCGTAGACTTATCTCGACAGCGCCAAACTAAGTAATAGTTGCCATCATAAAACTGGTCCCATGCATAGCCAGAAGAATAGTTATTTGAACCGCCAGCTCCTGCAGCAGCAACAGCTAAAACAACGACACCTACCGCAACGACAGCAGCAACAACGCCTTGAGCTATTTCTTTTCTGTCTTGTACAGCTAATATCTCACATTTGTACTGAGTGAGTGTTCTATATTCAACTTCTCTGTTAAGTGCGTAGATATAGTTCGCTTCATCAGTATTCTCGGTGGTATAACTTTTAGCGAGGATATCTTTATCATTAAGGTAGTTTCGACACACTTGAGCATCGGTTAATTCAGAGTCACCGGCAATGATGGCGCGTCTAGAGGCCGAACAGCCAGTAATAAAGCTATGTATCAGAAAGGATACGATAGTGTTTTTAATTGAAGTCATTAGTAAACTATTCCATGTTTAAAATAAGCTTTGACTAAGCTCATAATTCCTTCGTCAAATATTAACAAACGAAGCCAGATTTTACTAATTGTTAATAACAGGTTTTTAATATTAAAGCATGCAACCTGCTTACATCAGCCCTGATAAAACTATCATCTTTACAAAAAGAATCTTGGCTTAATTTAAACCTTAATTTATACTGTATATACAAACAGTATTCGAGGTGTGTATGTTCGTTATTCCAATTTTTATAGAAGCAGGTATTACCGGCTTTGAATCTCCCGCAACAGAGTATATAGAGCTAGGAATCTCTATTGACGAGCTAATTATTAAACATCCCAACGCCACATTCATTGGGTTAGCGTCGGGCCAATCGATGCAAGATGTAGGTATATTCGATGGAGACTTACTTGTTGTTGATAGAGCTGAAGATGTAAGTTCAGGCGATGTAGTCGTTGCGAGTTACAATGGGTCGTTTGTTTGTAAAATAATAGATAAAACAAACCGCTTGCTAATCTCAGCATCCAAAAGCTACAAATCCGTTTATGTTTCACCTGAAGATGACTTCAAACTCGAGGGTGTAGTCACAACCAGTATCCGCTTACACAAAAACAAAATAGAGCTCAGTCGATGTTTGCCCTCGTAGATGCTGTCGCTTTTTACGCGAGTGCGGAGAAAGTATTTGACCCTTCGATTCGCTCTAAACCAGTTGTAGTACTTACAAATAACGATGGATGTATTTGCGCCATATGCCCTATCGCACGAAAGTTGAACATCCCCAAATTTCAGCCTTACTTCAAGATTAAAAACTATTTAGAACAGCACCATGTCGTGGTTCGCTCTTCTAATTATGAGCTTTACGCTGATTTAAGTGAAAAAATGATGACTGTTATAAATCGGTTTTGTGATGACCACTATGTATACAGTATCGACGAATCGTTCTTACGATTTACGGGGTTCACTAAAATCATCAATGACTGGGCTGACTATGGGCAAATAATACGTCGTGCAGTATGGCGAGAAACAGGGTTACCCGTTGGTGCTGGCTTTGGCACAACACCTACCCTAGCAAAAGCGGCCAACCATGCAGCCAAAAAACTATCAGGGTACAACGGTGTAGCCGTCATTAACGATGAAAAATCTCGTAAAGAAATACTGATGCGCATGGATGTCACTGATGTCTGGGGTATTGGCTCTCGTTTAGGAAAAAAACTTAAGTTAATGGCGATTAATACTGCCTGGGACTTAGCTTGCCAAAACCCTAAAGCAATGAGGCGCATGTTCAGTGTTGTCGTAGAGAGAACTGTTAGCGAATTAAATGGTATTACCTGTTTAAGTTGGGATGAAGTAAAGCAAGATAAGAAAGAAATATACTCAACTAGAAGTTTTGGTGAAAGAGTCACTGATTTAACAACATTAAAATCGGCTTTAGTAACACATGCCGCCATTGTTGGGCGAAAACTCAGAAGACAACAATCATTAACAAAGCGTGTAGTTATTTTTGCTGCCAGCTCGCCGCATGAAGATGAGCACTACAAAAAATCACTTCTATATGAGTTTCCCATACCGACATCAGACACCAGCGTTATAGCTAAGGCTGTTTCTGCGGTTATTGATAAAATTTATAAACCGAATACGCGCTTTTATCGCTGCGGTATAGGAGCTATAGAATTAGAAAGTGAATCATTTCAACAAGCCGATATGTTCTCTGTGAGTGAGGATAAACCTAAAATGTTGGAATGCTTAGATGTAATAAATAAACGCTATGGTGTAGGAACTTTATCTATAGGTAGTGAAAAGCTAACAAAGTCATGGAACATGAAAAGGGCTTTTTTATCGCCCCACTACACAACCCGCTGGTCAGACATTCCTATCATAGATTGTGATTGAATCAGTTAAGTTAATATTGAATATGTTCCATTCCGACCAATCAAAGCATGAACATTTGTAGTTAAGCTCGGTTGTGGCTTTTTCACAACTTTGAATTTTAAGTCTTTGTTACAAATTCATCTAGACTTGGACTAAAAGCATAATGAAAAGGGATATTACTCTTATCACCATAAAGCAAACGCTTATACTCACTGGATTACCTTAAGTATAGGATCTCTTAGCAAACAAAGGTAAGACCGGCTCCTTAATCGTGCAGGTCATGTAATATGCACTCACACTCATATTCTCAGTAAGCAGCCATGCTATAATTCGAAAATATTTCAGTAAAAGGAAGTTACAATGCTAGAAAGAATACAAAAAATAGAAAACGTCGGTAACTACAGTCGAGCCCTTGCTGGCGGCTTCCCTCTTGGTCGCGTGAGTGTAATCTATGGTGAAAATAGAAATGGTAAGAGCACTCTTTGCGATATTCTTTACTCATTATCGCTTAATGATCCTCAGCTAGTCCTTGATAGAAAATCAGTAGTTCAAGGTCATGAGCCAGATACTATCAATCAACAAATCGAATTAAAGTTCTCCGATAGACAGCAAACCGTTAAGTTCAGAAATTCAGAATGGGACTCTCAACCACCTGAAGAATCAAATCTATATATCTTTGACCACGGATTCATTCATCGAAATGTATTGGCTGGAACAAAGTACAGTCGTGAGAATTCAACTAACGTTTCAAGGTTTATCTTAGGTGAAAACATAGCGGCTTTTGATGACCTCGAAGTTCGTAATCAACAACTAAGAACTGATAGACAAACGTTAAACAGACATAAAACAGAATTGGAGGGTCACGAAATTGGTGATTTTAAAGCGTTTGTTGAGTTACCAGTACCGACCAAAACGCTTGATGAGTTAGATGCTGACATTCGAGTATCAAAGCAGGCTCAAGAACAGCTCGCAACTCAAATCACGAATACAACGCAAATCACTCAACGCTCGAATCTAAATGGCTTATTTAATGGTGTTTCTATTACCTCCACATCACAAGAAATCAACAATTGTTTAGCTCTTTCTATGGTCAACGTACATGACGCATCTAAGGCTATAGTTACTGAGCATAAGAACAAGGTTAACAACAAAGAATCATTTAATGGATGGGCTGCTAGTGGTATCGAACACTTAGATGAAGATTGTCCTTTCTGTGGGCAAGAATTAGGTGCTGACGCTCAAGAACTAATAGAGAGCTACAGAACTGCTTTTGATGACGCTTTCCAAAATTTTGTAAGAAACACCAAAACAGAAGTAACCCGACTGAGAGCTAAAACGCTTATAGATGTTAGCCTTGAAAAATTAACAGAGAAGCATGATCAGAATGTCGCTACTTTAGAAACTTACTCCGAAGGTACTATCAACGACAAGTTACGGGAACTCGACCACGAAGCAATGTTAACTCAGCGTTTCGAATCAGTTACTGAAGCACTTCTAGCTCTAATTGATGAATCAGTTACAACTAACAATGCGATTGATACAGCATTATCAGATAAATATGATGCGCCTTACAATGCTTTTAATTCAATTGATTTCGATGAGTTGCAATCAAATATAGATGCTTTTAATGGAGCTATTCAAAGTTATTCGGACGCTATTGCACCTTTGAATGCAATGTTAAGCGAGTTTAAAAACGGTCAAAATGTAGCTGATTTAAGGGAAAAGAAACAGTTAGAAGCAGAAAATGAAGTTGGCATAGCTATTAGTCGTAAACGATTAAATTTAGATGTTCTTTGTGTTCAGTATAATAATCTAAAAGCACAGATTGACATAGATAAAGCAAGTTACGATGCTGATAAAGAAGCCCTTGAACTGGCTCAAGAGGCGTTTTTGAATACGTATTTTGTAACTATCAACGACCTATTCAGACGTATTGGCTCAACTGACTTTGCTATATCTCGTAAGGTTAACCGTGGTGGGGCTAGAACCGTCTATGACCTTGAAGTTAAGTTTAAAGGTCAACTGATAAACAACTCTAAGCTTCATTGTTTGTTCAGTGAGTCAGACCGTCGAGCTTTGGCTCTTTGTATATTCTTAGCCAAAATACAACAACTTTCATATGAAGCTAAAGCGAAGGCTATCTTGGTTATGGATGATCCTGTTACAAGCTTTGATAGTGAGCGTATTTCTAGCATTTTGCAAATACTGCATGCTATAGAGCCTAGTATTAAACAGATGATTATAACGACCCACTATAAGGGCATGGCATCTGCGGTTATGAAAAAATTCGTAGATGTAAATGCACTTAAAATCTATCAAGATGAAACAGGCTCAAAATTCGTTGCAACAACAAAGGCAGAGATGACGGCGACACCTCACGATGAGCGTTATGCTGAAATCATGGCTTTTGTAGAGCGTAGAACTCAAGAGAACCAAATAGGAAAGCTTCGCCTATTTATTGAAGATGAAATGAGACAGAGATATAAACTTCCACTATCTAACCTCAACCTTACTGTGAGAGATAAATTTAGTGACTGCATCAACGCTCTTCGGGATGGAAATTACATTGATGCTGACATAGCACACTCATTGGATGACTACCGAACGACACTTAACGGAACTGCTCACGAACTAGAAGAATGGTCACTTGAGGACTCACGAGGGTACGCTGAAGGTATGATGGAGTTCATTTATCAAAGATTATAATTAATTTCAGACAATTAACTCCCTATTTCGATATTCGTTTTAAGATGAAACCGTTCTCTACATACAAGTTAACCCCAGCTTCCCGAAGCGGTATTCGGATTAGTAAGTTAAATGCCAAACTAATAGAGCGTGGCTAAATCAACTTGAAACTCAAAATGGGGCAGAAACGAGTTTGGATTTCCCAGCTTTCACTAGACACCGGCTTATAATCTTAAAGTACAAAACGGAAGTAGACTTCCGATTTTAAGCCTATATTGACATATTTCGGAAGTAAACTTCCGTTTCTAGGGCTCAAAGGTAGTTATCGGAAATATATTTCCGTTTTTGATAGCGGTGTTAACCTAGATAGCTATATTAGCTACTTTTCAGGGTCTTATTTGAGCGAGAAGCAGACGGTCGAGTAAACTCGTTTTTGGACAAAAGTTGGTTAGTGCAATGGCACTAACTCAACCTTAATAGATTAGTAAAAATATCTTGGAGACCTTAAACAATTGTAGCAGCTTAGCCCCAAATGTTTCGAGAAATCAAAGTATACGGCTTCTGCTGATTGTCTATAGTTTTAGTTTCTGGATCATAGAAGTAGTGAGTGATTTCGTAATTTCTAAACTCATCTAATGATAAGGGTTTTTCGGCGAAAGGATTATGGTGAATTTGAAGCCCATCTAAATGAGTTTCAAAGTGAATTTCATTACTTTTCATTTCCATCACTAGACCTTGAGATGGATGATACCAACTGGAACGAATTTCACGTTTAAGGTTGCTTTGAGTGATCGCTTTTCCAAGAGTAGCTGTAGTTGAGAAAATAACTGCACTAATATGTTTAAACTTATCCGTTGTGAAGAGCCCCAGTTCCAATGGAGTTTTGCCATTTTTTATCGCTAGATTCACTTCAACTTCAGAAAACCCATTATTTTTATCTACACCCTGTGCATATAGAACTCGGATAATAGCCTCATTATTTTGGATGAAGAACAATGGCTGCTCATACGGTGCAACGGCTATTACGTAAGGGTTGGATTTAACATGATCGTGTTTTTCGTAGGTTTCGAAATATTTTTTACTTTTAAAGTCAATTGCGTTCAACAATCGTACACACGAAAAATTAAGGAACTCTTTATCCTCAAGTAGATTTGCCCCATATCCATCCCACTCTGGTATAGAATCATGAGCATGGTTAGCAGTAACCGCCTCAACGTTAATTAGGTTTCCGTTAAGCGTATTTAAGGTGAAATCAGGGCTAGGTTGAGTAAAATCGACCTCCATCTTCAAATCTTTAAAGCACTGGAAAAGATATAGTTCCCAAAAAGACGAGTTGAATGTTTCCTGAAACTGGCGATTAAATTTGTTGTCCCTGTCTTCAAAACCACTTGCCCAACGGTTGAGTACTTCTCTCACTGGCGCATACTCTTCGGAGAGTATATGTTTAAAATTCGGATTTAATTTCTTACTTTCAGCAACAATATCAAATAATGCTAAAGGCTTCTTCGCTGTTCTATACTCAGAGCTCAAGAAATAGCGTCCAAACATATAATGTTTTAGCACGTATTCGACAATCGTGATTCTAACCATTGCAGCGATTTCACGATCTTTTTTCTCAGCTATAAATGCAGTTACATCTAATAAATACTGCTGAGGACCTGTTGGTCCATCGACGTCTTCACAGCTATTTTCAAGAGCACCTTTGTAATCAGATTCATTGATATAAAACCTCTGTACTCGGTCAACTACAAATGCAGTCCCATGCTGCGCAGCATCAAGCTCTTCAAGAATAAATTGCCATGCGACACTTTTGTTATTCTCTTTAAAATCAATTATTTCTATGATTTTCTGAACTGCCGCATTAATAAATTGTTGCATTGATTACCTTACTTAAAATCCATCAGCTAACAACTTCTATACGACTCTGCGCCGCATTTAACGCCGATATAATACAGTCTTTTCAAAATTTAATCGATAGGTTAGTGACTGCAGTGAGAGGTTCGATCGCTTAGAGAAGCATAATTTCTAGATGTACTGTATTCGGATAACTTTTGGTAGGGCAAACGCATTCCAACAAAATATGAATGAGTATTTACGCTAGCTTTTTTTGGGGCAAAGGCGAGTTAAATACATAACCCGCCTCTGGACAATTATGAGTTAGTGTCGACGGGCGGTTCTGTGCCATACAGCGGTCGTTAGCGCTTCGCTAAGCGGAAAATAATGGTTGGCTATAATCGCATAGCGATGGCCAACTGTTATTTTTCCGTTTAAGCAACTAGTTAGTTTTTGTCGCCTATAGCATTTACTTCAAAGAAACCGCCACATGGTCGAGTTCCATCTTCAATACCATTACAAAACAAACCTTTAGTTGAAAGGTTGTTTTCAATCATTTTATTAATTACATCGTCTACACGTAAGCTTGGCTTGCTGCATAATTCTTTAGAGCAATATATAGGAGTATTTATATCAGAATAACTTCGTGATATGGGTGGTTCACTACTACCCATTTCGTCGAATTCAAAGATATAATTTTTAGTAATATTTTCTTGATTGGACATATTCACCCTTTTGAAAACTAACAGCTTATTGAACACGGTTTTGGTGGTTTATAACACACCAAAAAGGCCTATATTACATACCCTGATAATTTCACCAATAATTATCATTGTAAACACGTAATTACAATAGCTAGGAATTAAGCTCGTTATTTTGCATCAAAACGACGGATAGTAATGTTATCGGGCAAGGTTAGGCTCCTACTCGAAATAAATTTAACTTTTCAGTGAACAGCCTAGCTTCGCAAAAGTACCAACCGCTGACATTAGCAACGCACTAAAAAAGCCTACGATTGCACCGTGAACCCACATTGAAGACATCGTTCGCCACCATAGTTTTCATTGTAACTAAGCCCTAAACCACTGCCACATTCAGGGCAGAATTCTGATATATCTAGTGATGCCCATTCCCAAACGTCCGCATACTCTGGAATACCATCACTATCATGCCCTATCAGTTCACCAGCATTAGTTTGTTTGGCTATGTAGCTACAGTAACTGTGCACTTTTAGTAGTTCTAAAACTATCTCGTGATTTATTTCGAACCACTCGCCAATAACGTTTACAGTGCTGTATTTCTGATGAAATTCTTTTTCTAGTTTCCGGTCTTTATCGCTGTTGATCCACCCCATAAGAGCTAATCTTCGGGAGTTGCCCGTTTGAAGAGTTTTAAGACGTTGAGTTGGGTTATTACTAATACCGATCTTAATTCTTTGGTTCACCAAGTCTTCATTTTCAATGATAAAGTAGAGTGCCATATATCTCCTTGTAGCCCTAACGATTCTATAGAAAAACCCCAACAGCCGAATTCAATTAAATAATAAGCTCCTACAGCAAACCTAAGAGCTTTCTCACACTAGGTAATGCATTTGGAACTCATAAAAGCGGTCTATTTTCTTAAAAAAGAGTAATTCTACAGCCTCAACGCCAGCAGCAAGCGCGCCGCTTTTTGGCATCGCCTTGACTGCTTTTGTTAGCCTCTTGCTTCGCGCCCGGGCTCATCTTCGGCTACTCGGTAGCGCCAGTAACGATCCGGCTTTACCCAGACAACATTATGCTCAGTAATGTTCTTAAACTCAGCTAAGACTTCACGACCTAACACAAGATTACCGTCTGCATTTTCGCGCAAGAGCTTTTCGGCACCATCCTTTATAAGATGATCGACCGCATCGTCTTGGTAGATGCAGCCATCTTTTTCAATCTGAGATAGCATCCATGAAGTTGTTTGCTTAGCATCTGTCATGATTAAGACTTATCTACGGATTCTAGGGAGTCGTTAGGAAAATTACCCTGCTCAAGTTTCTTCCCCGCAAACCACTGGCAAATATAGTACGCAGCATGCTGTGACGGTACAGAACGAACAGTCATCTCTGGACCGCCAGACTTGATCTTTACGATATCTCCGACTTCGAAATTAGCGTTTTTTGTCATGAATACACCTCTTATTTTTTCAGTTTATTGGCTAACGCCGCGAACAGCTGCGGCTTTGTAGTGGATTGTTTTGCATTGTTATACGCGCCTACTGGTTTAAATAGGGGCTCATTTTGTTTTTTAGCTCTGTTAGCTGCTTGCCAAACCAAAAAAATGTTTCTTGTGAAATTTTAAACCCTTCAACAAACTCAGGGGTTCCTGAAATCTCCTTTCCATGCTGTTTAAAGCCGGTAATCTTGAATGACTCCGAATGCATTAAGTCAAGAAGCTCGAAAATACTGGAATCTTCAGAAAATAGAAACCTGGATGCTTCTTTACTGGCAATAAAAGAACGGTGGGTTTCTTGGCTAACTTTCTCATCAACAAGCTCCTGATAGAAGCGGAGTGTGTCTGTGTATACAGAAAAGCGCTTATTATAAAGATCAAGATTTAACTTTCTTTTATTAATTGCCATTTGTTGATATGCGATATAAGCCAGAAATGCAGCCATTATCGCTGACGGAATAAGCTCTATTAACTTTGAACAAATCATTTATTGCGACTCACTAATTTCGTATAACGCCTCACATCACCGGACACAAAAAGCCCAGCGAGGAACGAGCGGCGTTTTTTGTGATCCGAGTGCATGTGATTGTTAGCCAATTCTTTATTTATCTGACGGGATATCATATAGCTGTGTAGTAACAATTATTTCTTTTCCAGGCTCTGACTCCTTAATAAGAGTGTAGCGAGAGTCTCCGTCGGGATGATGAAAAACAGTCTTACGATGTTCCGGTAACGACTCCATTGCTTCATGCATCTTTTGCCTTACAGCATTAGAGTCTTTTGTTCGGTTAAATACCATCAGGGCGCATTTTGAGTCGCGCCATGTCAAATAGCCAAGAAGTTGGCTAACGGCGTCATTAAATACTTTTTGGCCCCGCCAGAATTTACACTCAGCAATGAATACATTCTTATTTTCTTCTCGTATGAGAATGTCAGTTTTTCCTGACGCATTGAATGTTTCCCCAGTTGCCCCGCCTTCATAATGGCCATTTAACTGCAAAAGAAAATGATCGCGGATTGATTCTTCATCAAGTGAAGCAAATGACGCGGGATTACGCTCAATAACTAACGACATACTGCGAATGATTTCCAATATGTGCAGGTATTCTTTTTCATCGAGCACAGGTTCCGGCTGATAAGAGCCCGTCTCCACCGTAGGTTTTTTCGTTGGTTTCGTTCGTCGTTTCGCGGGGATAGTGAAAGTCGGTGATGCATCTGCTCTCTTTACAGGAATACCTAACGCGGCAACAGCACCAGTGGTTGCCTGAGCCAGTTCTCTTTTCCTTTTTAGTGCCTGCTTCACCGTGTTTGGAACAGAGCCATTATGATTCGATACATCATTTTTAAGGTAACCGATGGCATCTTCTAAAGACTTTATATTTCGATTGATATCTGCCTTAAGCTTGTCCGGATTCGCTGAATCATCTGGAAAGCTTACGCTCATTATAATCTCACCACCTCTTACTTCTATGTCTGGGTAACCACCCGAACTCCATGTAGATGCGCGCACTCTCCAAAGCATAGGATCACCTTCAAATGGAATGGCTATATCTATCTTTGTTCCTCTTACAACAGCCCGCTCTCCTAGAAAGACCGCTCTACTGAAATCATGACTCACGTCAATCTGGGTACCAGATTGGCTTTTTATATACTGCTGATCTGAATGAAGAACTATAGGCTCAACTAAGGCCTTATAAATATAATGTTCTTCAAGCTCTGCTTCTGATGCTTTCAAAACATATTCATTGCCCAGCGCCTTAATCTCATTGGTCACTGAATCAACGATGTTTCTGAAAGTGGCAAAAGTATCTCCCTCTCTAAACGGGTACATCATTGTTCCTCTTTCTTTTGGCTAACATTTTAGTATTTATGCGACACGCTGTTTGTGTTGCATAATCACTTGTTGGACTGAGCCGCTACCTGCTCGGTGTGTCAGAGTTGGTGTTGTTTATGCTATGGGAATTTGCTTTTTAGAGGCTCTCACTTTCCTCGCTAATTTAATCAGCTTAGCGAGTGTTATGTAAGCTTTCCCTGCATTGCTCAGCGCTTATTATGTATTCATTACACCTAAATTTCCCTTAATAAGCAATTATATTTTTTACACGTACAGAGGCCGCTAGCCTGAACAATTAAGCAGGTTAACTTATTGATTTGATGCAGCAAGCAAGGCTGCTAACTCGTTCGCGCTACTTTGTTTGTCGCCTCATCTAAATTCATCACACCAATAAGTCGTAAAGTACCCGTCTTGCATGACTGGCAAGGCCAATGGGGTATTAATCGTTCTTGCTCTACCTTCGGCTTCACCGCTTTGCATGGGGTTGCTGATACTTGAGCCTTTATTAACCCTAACTTTCGCTTGCGACACGCATTAGCTAAAAAGCCATAGTGGCGAATGCGCATAAACCCTTTCGGCAATACATGTTGTAAGTAACGATGTAAAAATTCGTCACAACTCAGTGTCATGACCTTATCGCGGTTATTATCTGCATAATCGTGGTATTTAAAGCTCACTGACTGCTCATTCGCTGACACTAATCGCGATTCTGACATCACGCCTTTTCGTGTATAACGAGCAAGGTAACTAACTAGCTTTTCACTGTACGTTAAACAGGCTTTGCTATACACGCACCATTTTGTTGGCGTGTTTATCTTCACGAATGAACCATCTGATTCGTTTAACGCCGCCAGCATTTTTCCTCTAAACACTGTTGATAACGCTTTTACGGGGTATAAGTAGCCTTTTTCTATTTCATGCCAGTGCGTTTTTTCAAGTGCACCTGCGGGTATCAAACAATGCAAGTGGATATGCTGACTTAAGTTTTGCCCCCACGTATGCAGTACGCTTGTCATGCCTAACTGGCCATGCCTCTTTCGTTTCGCAAATTTGCTCAGCGTTTGCCATGCGGCTTTAAATAAACACTGGTACAACGCGCTTGGGTTATAGTGCGCAATGATATTCAACTCATGAGGGAGCGTAAAAACAAGGTGGAAATACCGACACGGTAATAAATCCTCTTGCTGTCTTTGCACCCACTTAGCCATAGCCATGCCTTGGCAACGCGGACAATGACGGTCTCGACAACTACATCCAATCTTTTGCGACTCACCACAGTTATCACATTGCCATGCTTGGTAACCAAGCTGACCTGTTCTGCATGATTGAAGGTGCTGACAGACACGCAGTTGTTGATAGCTCATCGTATGATGCTGTCGATAATTCTCAAGATTTGAGTTTAAAATATCAGCGAGATGCAAAGCGCTCACTGTTTACCCCAACTCGCAAGCAAATCAATGCCGCCATGCCCTAATTCAGGTAACCAGTGTAAGTAACTTTGTGTCGTTTTAATATCACTGTGACCAAGCTGATGTTGCAATTGATGAAGTAGCATACCTGATTCAAGTTGGTGTGTTGCATAAGCATGGCGTAAAGAATGTGGATTACAGTGCTTTAAGCCACATGCTTGTGCATGTTTTCTCAATGCCTTTCTGAAGCTTGAGGGTGATATGGGTTTATCCATTAACAACCGCGAGTAAAACATCCAGCCCGTTGGATGATACATTTTCCAATAACAACGTAATTGATTCAGCACACTGTCTGATACAACCACATACCGTGACTTATCCCCTTTACCCTGTTCAATTAAAATGGTTTTACGCTGTCCATCTATGTTTTGCACTTTAATGTGCAACAGCTCGCCAATACGTAAACCACACCCGTAACACACCACTATTAACGTTTTTAGTCGCATATCATCCGTGCAGCTCTCTATCAGCCGCCGCATATCATCACGTGATAAATAGGTGGGTGCGCGCGACTTCACTTTTGGCAATGCGACATCTAAGTTCAATGGCCGGTGTAAAATATTCTTAAACAAAAACCAAATGCTGTTTATCTGTACTTTTTGGCTTGCTCTAGACAGTTTACGAATAGCGGGATCGTTAAAAAAGGCGTTAAGTTCGTCATCAGTAATCGAATCGAGTGGTCTATTAAAATAATGACTGAGTTTTAGTAAATGTTCACAGTAGCTTTTACAGGTACTTTGCGAATAACCACGATAGGTTATTTCAGTTTTGACTTGTTCAATGAGTGTATTCATGACTTACCTCCAAGTTATGGGATAACCCCAAGGTAAGTGTGGTTCAAATGGTAAGAATAGGATCTCCGCGTAGCGGCTTAGTTCAACATTTTAATAGTGCGCTCATCGCGCATATTTCTGCCGACTAAACACTCATTTTTCTGCATGATATAGTTTTAACTAATAACCTAATGTATTACTATCACTAATTTTTCTAGAATTTTAAGTAAAGTTTAATAGAGCAATAATGCGCGCGTCGCTCATTTTCATGAATATATGCGCAAAGAACAGTTTAACCAATCAATTAACGACGATATTTAGCCACTTTCAATGACCGGTTATCGGTCATTTGCGACGCTCAACTAAACTCATTTTGGGGCAGAAACGAGTTATACCGGAATAGCTTCTTTTAGCACTCAGGCGTACTTAGGCAAAGAGCGATGACCAGTCATTCTGAAATAGTTTCGTTCTCAAACGTTTCCGCATTCATGGTAATTACTTTTATGTGATAATCGTACCTTGCGGATCTTGACTGTAAAACATAATGAAGTGTAGTTATAAATGGTCGTTCTTTCCCATTTATAAAAGGGTTAGTAATGGCGTATTCACCAAGAATATTACCCCACTCTTCGCCTTTTAACCCTACGCCTCTTCTTGATAGAACTTTATATCTTTCTTCAAATTTACTTCCACTTTTTATACCGGACCAGTCGCCTTTTGCTAGTTCATCAGTATTAATTTTATGTTTCTTATCCAGCGAAATTGCTAAATTAATTAATTCCTTGAGTTCAAAGTTAGCAAATTCAAAGTCGGGATTATTACAATTCACATAGCCAACAATATTACCTCTACTTACCTGAGTTTTTATGAATTTTACATTTTCAGATACATCTGTATCGAAGGTGATAATGCTAAACCTCTTTAGTTGTTTATCTTCTTTTAGGTTTTCAGCAAGAGTGAGAGGTATTGATTTTCTTTGACTAAGCAAACCTTTTAAATTTATGAGCTCAACGCCAGCTTGAGCTGCACTTGGGAGTATATTCTTTACGGCGTAATACTCGGTTTGACCTTCTAGGTACCACTTCACAATACTACCTCTATATAAACCGAACTCAAACGCGATGTGTGATCTTAAAGATAATACATTATCAAGTGGACGCTCGTTACCATATAATGTTGTTCTTGCACCAGGAGCCCATTGACCAAACGCTTCATCCTCTTCCTTCCAAGTAACACCGTGAGTATCGAAAAATGCTAGCCTGATTAACTCCGCAATATGTTTGATCCACATACTTCCAGATATTTGACCTGTAATTCGCTCTCTTCTAGTCCAAGGTGAGCATCTCAATAACATATATAGATTACTGTTATCATCCAGACCTGCGCTATGAATGCGTAATTGCTCATGATAGTTATCCCATAACTCCGGCGATAATTTCTTTACCAAATCCAATGCCTTAACCCTATATTGATTAATCTCCTCGTCATACTTTCCTTCCGGAAAACTGTATGAAACTAAACCTGATATTGATGGCCAATAAATAGGTTCTAAAATAATCGCAAGGTCAGCTATGAGATCAAATACTTTTACTTTATTACCTATGTTGTCATTTTCTGGTAAAAAGTTTATACATGCATCAAGACATTGTGAAAGAGACTCTTTATTCAAAGTAGAGGTTGCTGATATCCTTATCCTGCATAATTCGACTCCCTTGAACACCGGCAATAACCTGAAGGGATGAAATAAATATTTGTGATTGTTATTATTGTCATTAGTTAACCAACCTAATTCACAAAACTTGCTAGGATCACCTTGCAAGACTCCGGAGACAGCTATACCTCGGTCTTTTATAAATCTAATAAACTTAGATTCCCGCATAAGCTTATTTTGGAGTAGCCTATAACGTTGTTGTGAAGTATCTCTAAAAAACTCTTTTACGTAAAACTCGTCCATGTCAATGTATCTCCTAGGTGAAAAACGTTTGAAAAATTTTATCTATTAACAAGAAAGGTTACCATACTTACTTTTTATATAACGTATTTTTAAAAATTCTAATATAAATTGAATAAGTGACCGAGCACAATTGACACTTTTGCGAAGTTCGGCTGTGAGCGAAAACCGGTCATTGAGATTGGCTAAATATCGTAGTTTGTTAATTGGTTAAACTGCTCTTTACGTATATATTTATGGAAATAAGTGATTCGCACATTATTAAGCATTTAGGGAGAATATGGTGCCATTATCGAAGAGTTTATTTATGTTACTTGTCCTTTTACTAAGTGCATGTTCGACGAAACCATTTGATGGCCCTAATTCATCGATCAAGAAATTTACTTACTACGATGAACAAGATGTGAATGACATGTATAGCGCGTTGTTTTCTGATCATAAAATATTGGGGAAAATTAATAATAATGATGTCATAAGTGACAAGTCACTATATTCAATAGCTGAAAAATATAAAGCAGATATTATTTTAGCTAATATGAGATTATTAAGTGTTGGGGCTCCTCGAATAGCGGGGCAAGTTAATGTAAACGGTAGTTTTTCTATTTACGAAACCGTAGGAGAAAGTAACTGGTCAAACCAATATCTATTTTTACAACAACCCAATAAAAAAAAGTATTTTTGGGAAAAAGAGTTACCTAAAAATATACAGTTAGCAACAAGAACTGAATGGGTTCAATGCGCCACTGTCGAATGTGAAAGAACATTCGGTTTTATTGATGTTGTTAACTTTGAAACAACGCAATATATGATTGTAAAGGGAAATAAAATACCTTTTGCAAAGTTTGAGTTAAGCTCAGGAATTGGAGTTGTATTGGATATAGTTGATGGCATAACACCTCATGTAGCTACATTTGAAAAACAAACCCACGGTTTTAAAATAAAAAGCAAAGAAAGCAATAGATTATTTATTCCTCTAAAGTTATACAATAGAATATCAAAAGAAGTAAATAAACCTGACATTACGATATATTAAATGCTTACAAATCACTTAAACGGATAAATAACAGTAGCTATGCAAATTATAGCCAAAGAGGACAAGTCTTAATTTCAGACATTATAACTTCTGAACGTCTGTTTATGGCACTTTCGCGATATTCAGCTGTGAGCGATCAGTAATAAATTATGATATATGAAGTCAAGGTTTTATCCCGTTGACTCTATAAATTATAAATATGAGCGTGCCGATAATAGAGATGTATGTGATACAAGCACTATTAAATTGCTAAATTAACTAGAGGTTTTTATGCTTACTTTTAACGAAGTTCTCTCATTAAAGAGTGATATATTTAGATAAATATCAGGTGAAATATGTGAGACATAAAGATAGTCGAAAAGAATATCGTGAATTAATAAAAGATCGTGGAGAATTATTAAAATATCAAGCAGAGCAAGCTAATAATGTATTTGAAAAATGTGACTATATCGCGTCATTTGTAGGAATAGAGCAATCTAAAGCTGTATTTATCGGAATGTTTAAAGTTGATGGAGCTAGTTAAATATGTTCTAAATGAGGTGGAGGGATTTGAAGACTTTAAAGAGCGTTTAGTTATTGATTGGGGAAGAAGCGCAATAAAATGGCATCAGTGGGTTAAGGCCAATCCTAAAAATGTCGCTGAAATTTTACCTAAAGGCTACCTTGGTGAATTCCCAGGTCTTTTAAACTTTACGCTAGATTATAGTGAGCTTAGAAAATTAGGAGAAAATTTAAGTGCAAATCGTGAGTGGTATCTACAATTATCTTCGATAAATGGTATTTATCTAATATTGGATAAATTGACAGGAGATCAATATATCGGTTCTGCGTATGGTAAAAAAGGTATTTGGCAACGCTGGAGTGAGTACTCTAAGACTGGACACGGTGGCTATACATTACTCAAAGAGCTGTGTTTAATTGACAATCAATATTATAAAAACTTCCAATTCACAATTTTACAATCTTTACCTAGTAACCTTTCAGACTCCTTAAGCTTTCTCTATCAAAGCCCTCTAGTATCTATCATTATGTATTACCTCCAAAAGTAAAAAATAGGCAGATCAGAAGGCGATGAGCGTCTTATGTATCTTCCATAATATCTTTAAATGCTATGCGTTTTAACTGCGTGCCATCGCGGTATCCTTTTACTATCAAATCTTCTAATACAGCACCAGTGTAGAATGTGTAACCATTCTCTTCACCAACGGGGAGCTCATATGTAGACCCTGATATTTGAGGCCAAGTCCAGTAATTCCCGCATGATGATAATTTAGGTAGAACCATTGAACCTGAACTAACTCTCCACTCATCATCATTTCGCCATGAACAAAACAATACATAACATGGTTTATCATCAACTGTTTGAAACGTTAAAACAACCCATCCGTCTGGCCTATGTTTTATATTCAATTTCATCCCTTTATACATTAAAATTAAACTTAGTATTCATATTAATCCTAACTCAATAAATCAAATTATTAGTTTTCCTAGAAAATGAAAGAAAAAATCATTAAATATTTTTGATACCTTATCGATAGAAACAAAGTCTGTTGATCGATATTTAAAAGGAACAAGTGACGTTAAGCACCTTATTACAATTGGTACTACTGCAGGTCAATTTAACGATGTCGTGCAGATGTTTTGTCAAAATCCGGCCCTGTGATTCATAGAACGAAAAGCTGGATTGACGATGTAATTAGGTAATACAACAATTGGGTTATCACCTTTAACAGTTGGTAAGTACCAAAAGTTATTTTGCCATATTTACGTAGTGTAATATCACAGCAAAGACAATGAATTGTCAAAGCTCTTATAAGCTTTATATGAAAATTTAAGAAAACTACAAACTAAGTTATCAACCCAGCTCAATACTTAAATAAAGAACAATTAGATTTACATGCAAGAGAAAAAATAGGTCTAGTCGTTAGAGGTAGAGCATAGGACTAGTATAACATTTCTTTCTTAATGGGTGGCCAAAATCACTGTACCACTACAGTACATGTACCAAATAGTTGAAAATAAATAAAAACTCCATAAAATTCAGCTGGCCAACTTGAAAAAATCGTGTGTACTTACTCTTTTACAAATATTAGTTAAATAAGGTAAATTAATACATAATCAAAGTGTAAGGGGTTGTTCATTTCTAGAATAATGATGATATTGTAAGGGGTTGTTCATTTCTAGAATAATGATGATATGAGGATTTTCGCCCTCGTCTTTTGGAAAAGCCTATTATTACTGGGTTTAGTGAACCCTGAGCGCAAAATTCAATAAATCTAGATTACGCTTGGTTTTAGACGAAACTTGTTCAAACTGACTCATTATCCAATCATTCCTGCTCATTATACGTTTAGAATTAGATCATTGTTGATCGTTTAACTTTCCTTTAAATACACTTTAAACGCCTTTTAAACACTGTTTAAATATTTTGAGCTGCTGATATTTAAACTTTTTCGGCAGCTACAATTGTATTAAATGTTGGGCCTAGCTCTACAGTGATCATAAAACCTTGATACGATATTTTTACTTGATTGCCTATATAAGCAAATGTATTTGGTTTTTGAACAGCGTTCATTAGTTCGTGAACTTGTTCAATTGCTAGCTGGCCAGTTAAGAACTTTTCAATTTGAGCACTGCTGATAGTAACAGCGCTACTATATATAGGTGCGTTTTTACGTGATAGCTCGTTTAGTAAATTTACAGGCAAGTGCCCTAACGTAAATTGCTGGGTATCTGGTACCGACTTTTTAAGCGCTAACTTTGCTGCATGTAAGTTTACCTGCTTTATATAGTACTGCTGAGATTTTAAAACTGCTTCGTTAAATTGTGGTACCGCTAGCTTTTGAATGTCAGTTGATATAGTCATAACTGATTTTCCCGCTGCAATGTCTGCGCCTAGCCATGCTTTACCAGGATTATAATCCCAACCCAAATCAATGCCTGGTAACTTACTCAGTTCTTCACCTGTTGATGGGTCTACAAATTTAAATGACTCAGTAAACTTTTTAACTGATTCTGGTTTAGTTACTGATAATCCCATGCGTGCAATATCACGCGCATTAAGTGATACCACCTTGCACCTGCAGTTATAACCATTCGGCGGATAATGCGTATCCCAAAACGAATGATCCACTGCCAGTAAAATGTAATTCCACTTACCGTGATCAGGTCTTACGCGGCTATCACCTGCAGTTAAGTATAATAAATAAGGTCTGCGCTCTTTTAAACGCTCTTGTTGTTGCCAGCGTCCAGCTGCACGCGCAGTGTTTTTGTTGTTTTGATAAATAACTTTTGTACGCCAACCCCGTTTGCCATTGTATGACCAACCGTGATCATCAACTATTTTGTCAAAGCGTTTTCTAAAGTCCGATATAGTCTCGCCGTCACTTATCGCTTTATCTACTGCTTTATATAGCTCGTTTATAATTTCGATTTGTGTTGCACCGGCAACGGTAAATGCTTTGGCGTGAATTAAGCCCTGTAAGTCTTTATATGACTCACTGGTAAGCTTAATTTTATCTTTGAAATGAGAAATGGCTTCCTCGAACTTAACAAGGTCGCCATATTGTGGAGCTAGTAAGGCCATATTAGTGCTCTTTTAGCGACTGTTGAATGTCTTGAATTTCATTTCTACGAGAATTATCACGGCTATTACCAAAGAAGAAATTCAATATTGACGCTACAACGGTGCCCAAAATAAAGCCCAAAATGGTGTCTGCAAAGCGTGTTGCGGTCTCCGGTATGGTTAAAAACGTTATACAACCTATGTATATAACCGTTGCGACCGACCAAAACCACGCATAGTAATAAATGAAGCGTTTAGAAAACTTATCATCTTGATTAAGTGCCTGTATTTGCATGTTTCGGGCGCTTTGAGTGTTTTTAAACGCTAAATCATCAAGCTCTTTTTCACGGTTTAAAATGCTTTGCCTAAGTTCTTGCTGCAACGAGCTGGATTGCTGGATACGGTTCATTGCTTCTTGTGGAGACCCCCCATTGGTGATGGTTTGCGCCATATCAACAACTTTAGACGCGACCTTTGATCCATTATCCCCCCCTATCCAACCGCCTATTTTTTTATCCAGGCCTGTGAGCTTTGCAAGGCCAAGTGCTATCGTAATCGGGTCCATAGTTATACCTTTATATAGTCATCGTAAGTTTTGCCGCAAATTTTAATAAGCTCTAAACCTTCAAGCTTTTTATACTGACAAACCAGGCTTTTAGCAGTTGTAAAATCGCATGTGTGGTATTGAGTTACTTCATAAAGCTCTGGCATTTCTTTTTTTGCACGGCGCTTACCCCATATTTTTTCAAAACTTTTAATTGATTTAGCCGTATATTTTGCACGGGTTCGTTTCCGCCAAACATCAGGAATACATGCAGGGCGCTCGTTGTCTTTAGAGTACCAGCCGCCCTTAATTACATCGTCTACATAAACAACTAAGCTTGTTTTAGACTCAGATACGCGCCCGCGTATCACGGTTATTTCAAACTCACCGTATTTGAAAATGACAGAGCCAAAAAGGCCAGCTAACTGCTTTTCTATCTCTGCCCACTGCTCTTTAGAAATGGCCATGAGCGCCCCCTACAGTTTTGCTATATCGAGTGAAACTGCTTGCTCTATGCCTTTATCATCTTGCTTGTAAAAGCGGATAAAACGGGTTGAATCAACCACTCCAACAGACTCAGCAATAATATTCATTGCTTTGGTCCACTTGCCAGAATCGTCTGAAATTTCAAGTTTACGCAGGGCTAAAATGCGTTGCGGGTTAAGTGAACCTTGCTTATCGGTATTGAATGTTTTGCTTACAATGGCTTTAATGTTTTGGTTGCCGCCTTCGGTCCATTCGTCCAGGCATTGATCGATTAACTCTTTTGCAAGGCTAAGCTCTGGACCAAGTTCAATGCGTTCTTGAGTTTGTAGGGTGACTTTTAATTGGCTGTCAAAAGTGCGTAGTGTCACATTGCCTTTTTTACCGCCTAAGTTAACGCCATGCTCTTGCGCTAATAGCTCTATAAAATCGTCAGCTTCAGCCATTAGGCTTTGTTTAAATTCTGCCAGTGTTTCTTGCATTTCAAGGGCTTTATCAATGGCTTTTTTAACAAACTCATCTTTGATCAAGTCAGTTTGTTTAATGTTTGCAATGGCAACTAAATTACCTTTACCATCTTTTAAGTAACCTTCAGGAACATTATTCATCGTCTATCTCCACAGTTTTTGAATTAGCCTCGTTCATGCCTGCCATAAATTCATACTCCATAGCTGTTTTGGTAACGTCTACCAGTGCTGAGTTTGAAATATCAGGAAATTGTGAGGTTATTTTTTGCTTAAGTTCGTCTAGGCTTTTAGCTGCCTGAGCAAATTGATAAATCTGTTTAATGGTGTCGTCAGTTGCGTGGTCAAATACATCCAATTCGTGGGTAAGCTCTACGCTGTCGGTTGGTTTTTTGGCAAACTCAGTTTTAGCAGGTGTTGCAATGCCATGGCCTTCGTCGGGCACATCAAGTATTGCTTCACCGTCTTTTGGCTTTGGTACACCGAGCTCTTGATATGCCCACTCTTCACCAACTGGCACAATACGCGCTGTTTCGCGTACGCGTGTTACTGTGTCAGTGTTAATTTCGCGTTTGTCTTTAAATATGAATTTTGGCGGCTCACCACCGTCAAAATTTACCGTATGAAGCGAATTTAAAAGCTGATTACGATAAGAGGCTACAAGTGCCCTGTCTGAGCGTTGGTTGTCGCCAGCACGTTTTGCATGGGTTTCGCTGGCAGCACGTGCGCCGCCATTTTTTTGCTCTGTTGCTAAGGTTTGACTGGTTAAAGCTTTGCTTATTTCAGCATTACAAAAGTTAACTAAGCGCTCGGGCACTGGCTCGCCAGAAAGCTTGCTTTCAATAATATCAATGCTGGTGTCATCGGGTATGGCGGCTATGCCATCTTGAACAAGCTTAGCTAACCCATCAAGTAAGTTATTTATGTCTGAATCTTTACTGCCTATTGGGTATTTACCCACAGGAAATGGAATACCAAAGCGCTCGCACAGCTGCACAAAAAACTTAAAGCCGCCATGCTTGAACGTCCATGGCCAAAAGCAACTACTTAATAATGCAATACCATACGGGTTTTCGGCGCTTGGCATATGGCGAACACATGACCAACGGCGCGGGTCTATGATTTCGCCTTGTGGTTTGTCGCTGGTTTTTACTAGTAGTTCGTGATCACTGTTAAATGCAAAACGGCTATTACGCCAGGTCTCTACATACTCAGGTTGCCAATGACCATCCTGTTTAATGTATTTGCCCAAATGGGTGACACTAAAACCGTTTAAAATTGCGCTGTAATTGTGCCAGTCCATATCGGCCCATTCTGTATGAGCACAGGGTTTACGAGCAAAAAAGGCTTTAGCCAGTTCATAACTTTTTAAACTGGCAGCATCGTCACCGCCTGGCACAAGCTCAGTATTAAAACTGAATAAGCCACTGCGTAGCGAGCGCAACTCGCCAATAACGTGTGCATCACGGGCTATCTCTTCATAAATAGCGGTGTTTTTACCTGCGCGGCGTAATATTGGATCAGGGTTTGGTAGCTCAGTAATAAGCGACGTTAGGCTTGGATCTAAACGGTTTTGGTCAAACATACGGGTAAGCGCTGCGTATGCGTTAGATTTAATACGTGGCTTGCTTTTAAACATGATAGCCCCTTATTTGTTTGGTCACTTTGCGGCTATTAACACGGGGAATACCGCCCGCACCAGTACTGGCTACTATCCATAAAATGGCTAAGCCACAGCTTAAATCGTAGTGATGGTTTGTTTGCTTCTCTGGCCAGTTTTCAAGCTCATCAAGGAGTAAACGACACCGTGAGTGAAAGGCAATTTGTGCGGGAGTATTCGTTACATATGTTTCTAACGAGCCTATACGTTCCTCAGCAGGTATGGTTGCAGTAACACCGCGTAACGGTAGCGCTATACCTTGCTCTAGGCCTGTAGTAATAAATTGGCTGCGCATAAAATCAAAGGCGTTATTGTTCTCAAAGCCCCACACTCGACAGTTATATTCTTTTTGTGCGCGTATTAAATCGTTAAGTAAACGGCTGGTACCACGAACTTTACGGCTTTCATATTCAACATGTAGCTTTTGCAATTCATTAGAGTAAAAGCCTACTAATATAGCGCTGGGGTCAGCCTTTTCGGTTTTGCCCATGCTTGGGTCACATGCACCGTAGGGTATCCAATCGCTTAGGCGGTCAACCCAAAAATCAAACTGATAAAATATGGCTTCTTCGTCACTTTTGGCAATACCTTGCATTTCGCGGTTAAACTCACGCTTATTAGCCGCCCACATACACATTAAATCGTAAAGCGAACGCACACTTGGCCAACTGGTAGTTGCACCTTTAAGCATTTGCTTTTTACGCTTTAACCAAAACTTAAACGAGGGTTTTTGCTCGGTTGAGACCGCATCACCTTTGGCTGCGGCACGTTTTTCAAAGCGTTTGTCATCATGCACCATTAAATCGCGGCATTCTTCCCATAGGTCCATGCGTTCAGGCATTTGTTCAATGGCTTTAAAGCGGTGAACAATGTGCCCTGGTGCTTCTTCGGCGCGGCTTATTGGGTCATCATTGTTTAAAACAGTGTTTACACCTAGGAATTTAACGGTGCCATCTGGTGGGCCAAGGTATTGCACTGCTGCCTCTAAGAAGCGCCAGCGGTTATCACGTTCAGTGGGAGATTTCGCCTCGGCATCGGTAATAATGTCATCGGATAGCAGTAGCTTAGGGCGGCTTGCGCCATGGAACGTACCACGTACAGATTGCTCAGCACCACGGCTTTCAAACCGCACACCTTGCGCCGTTACAAACTCGCCTAATTTCCATACGGGGGATTTTTGGCACACTTCGGGAAAGTCTAACGCAAGGTTATTATTGTTAAGCAGCTCGGTTTTAACTACCTCGAGTGTTTTGGTTGGCATTTTGGTTTCTGCGCCAAACAAAATAACAAAGTCGATGAATTGGGTTATCTTCTCTAAGCCCAGGTCTTGGCATATATCAGGGTCTTGTAGTAGTGCCTGCACAGCAACATACACGGGCGCTATTTTTACGCCAAGGGTACTTTTACCCTCACCACGCGGGGCCACAAACCAGTTTTTCCACCCGTTTTTAAGCTTGAGTGCTTCGGGAAACCAGTTCATAAAGTAGCTTTGAAACTCAGAAGCCTCTTGATTGTCATCAAGCCACATATGATGTGGGAAATACGTATACACAAAAAACTCAAAGTCGCCACTAAGTACACGTTTACGACGCTCTTTAATTGCTGCGGGGCTTGGGTCAATGTTGCGCTCTTTTGCTTCAATATCGCGGCGTAGTGAACCGGTGATTTGCTCTATTTCAGCTAAAAATTCACGTGAATTCATATCAGCCATTAGTCATCTAACTCCGTGTCGAGCTTAGGGCCAAAGGCGGTAAGTATTTCAACAAACTCTGGCGCAAATTCAGGGTATTTCGTGGATACAAACTTAGCCAAAATTTTAAGTACTTCGGTAGCAATAGTCCGCTTTTCAAGACGTTTATTACCGCCCGACACTTTCATGACTTTGCTCATCATATCGGTGAGTGAGCTGAGTATTTTGGTTCGTTGATCAAGTGGCAGCGCTGCGCCCTCAGGTGATTTTAAAAGCTCAAATGTTTCGTTAACTTGAATGGTGAATTCTTCAATGAAATCGGTAGTAAACTCCCCTGCAGTACCTTCGCTACGGCGGCTTGCTGCACGGGCTAAATCCCAATCGTCGCCGTTTTCTTTGGCTTCCATTTTCCATCGCCTTGCGGTCCCATCGGCCACATTGTGCTTAATCGCAGCAACACTCAGCGCAAGCAACTCTGTTACATAGCTGTGACGAACTGCGTTCTTCTTTTCAGCTGGGTGTGCCATTAGCCCGCCATCCCATTTTTTACAGCATAGGCAATAAGCGACACAGCCAAACCCGCAGTGCCACCCATGGCAGCTACTTTAACGCGTTGGTTTGTTAGTTTTTCTTCAACCTTCGCTAAGCGGTCATCTTGCTTATTAATGGCTGCAATCTGGCGTTTTTCGCTTTTTTCTATATCAAGCTTTAATCCGTCAGTTATCTCTTTTTGGCGCGCTTCGCTTTTTTCGATGCTTTGATGGATATCGGCTTTAATGTCTTTTAAGTCATTTAAAATAGCCGCCTGACTACCCTGAATTTCACCGATGGCTTGAAATAATAAGTTTTCTTGTTCTTGGTTCATGGGTGGTCCTTACGGGTTAAATACTTTAATGCCCGTCCATGTAGGCGTGCGTACATCAAAATGAAACCAACTCACTTGCCCTTCAATGGCAGTGATATAGGGGAATTCTTGCGGGTGGGCTAATACGTAATTACGTACTTGCTGAGCGGTGTAATTAGTAAAACTGCAATCGAATGCTTTACCTAGCTTGTGCTGGCTGCGTTTTGCGCCAATAGTGCAATCCAGTGGGCGATAGCCACGGTATTGATTAGCGCCACCCCAGCTCCAGCTATTTACGGTGCATGGGCCAAACGTGTCGCGTAACTTTTGCAGCATACGCAATGCGCGATCATCAAATAGGTTGATTAAAAATAAAGGGTCGTCTTGATAAAGCTCAAATATGACTTTTGGTACTAATTCTTGAAACGTAAAGCTTGGGGCAGTTGGTACCACCACTTTTCTTTTAAGCGCCATGCTGCTGAGTCCTCATTTTAGTTAAACGTTGTTTTGTTAGGACGTAACAGGCAGGTAAGCGAGTACTACGCACCGGTTTTTTGTTAGCTGGGTTTAGCAGCTGTTTAACGCGGGAACGCAATGCGGGCAGGTCTTTTAACGGGCAACGGCGAGAAATTGCTATTTGCTCGGCTTTAGAACTGGCCTTAATAATTTGTTGAGCTAAAAACTCAATAATTGGCGCATGCACTGTATTTGTCATGCTGGTAGTAAATCAATTTAGGGGATTGGGTAACACTGTAAAGTTGTTTGCGGCTGGGGCTTTCGGGCTGGTCTATTAGGGTAGAATAAAAAGGCTTACCAATACAAGGGGGCAAGCCAATTTAATTTAAATGAGGTTTAAACATAGTTTAAATACAATTATATTTTTTTGAAACTGGCGTCCCAGTCGCTGTAATCAGTATCGATAAAATCAATCGGTGCGCGTGTTACTTTAAGTTGCACTTGTATTTCTTCTTTACCACTTAATAATACCCCTAATGAAACTTCATTGTCCGCGTAATCACCAGCAAACATATCAGTAAGAAGTTCTTCTATGTTATCAACTGCTTTTTCTGCTATTTCTCTTGCTCCACTCATTATTAACCCTTTATTTCTCTAAATGCTTCGCGGTATTCGTCCATCATGCCTGTTGTATCTAGGCCAAATAGCTTGCGTTGGTTGATATACCGGTTAAGCAGGTTTAAACCATATTGGTACTGCCACTGCTTAGGTTTAGCGCCGCCGCTAAGTTGCAAGGCAGTGAGCAGTACAAAGTTATTGTTTTGCATGTTTGTGCTTGGGGTAAGTTTGGATTCTTACCTCAGTACCGTCGGTAATACGGATAAACTCAAACCAACAATGAATGCACACAGTGTGATCGTTATAAACCTCGCCCTGTGGTGGGCGCATGGTTTTTAACGTGTTATTGCACTCAGGGCATTTGTAATGAATTACAGGCTTACTACGCAATATTGCCCCATTAAAAAATGCCTGGCATTCAGCTTTAATGTCTTTTAATAGCTCCATGGTTTCACCTTACAAACTTAAATTTAATTGTGTTTCGTGCGCCCGTTCGTCTTGATATGCACTGTAAATACTGCTTACTTGTTGGCGGGTTATTTTAAAACGCTTAACCAGCTGCTGAATGTTGCAGGTTTTGGTGTCTAGCGCCTCACAAATTTGCTGATTACGAATTTGCATAAGCACTTTGTGCAGCATGGGTATTTGATAGCTTGAGCCTACGTTTGCGTCTATCAGTTCTTGCACCAGGGCTTTACCAAATACCTTTACTACTTCGTGATCCTCGGTAGGCTTTTCAGGGATATAAAACATTTGCCCTTGTTGCTCGGTGAGTACCGCAATGGTTTGTTCAACACCCAAGTGTTTAACAATACGGCGCAGGCCGTGCGGTAATGCCCGTAAATCTATCGTTGATTCGCTCATGATTGCTCCTCAAATAAATAATCTAAGCCATTTTCCCGGTCTATTTTGCGTTGCTCTTGGTAAGCCTCTACATCACGTCGAATACGGCATTTTTGCTTGTCTTTATCTTTAACATTACGATAGCGCTTTTCCTCGGTATAAGGCGGCTTACGCGGGTTAATAGTAAAGTTTTGGTACTCTTCGTAATTAGCCATTTACGCCCCCTGCTTTGCTTTATGGCGTGCAAGCCATTGCTTAAGTACTTCAATAATGTGCGGCCATTGCTGGGCGCTTTGGCTGAGCTTTTTGCCTTGTAAGTGTTTTTCACAAAACGCATCGCAGGCCTGTTTTGAATCAATGTTTACCGCACCTGCGCGGCTTAATTGGCCCCATAGGCTGTAAATCATTTTTAGCTGTGCGGGTAACTGTGTTTTACCCGCATTTGGGTTCATAGCACGGTAACGTGCAAGCAGCTGCTGTTGTTCAAGCTTGGTTAGCCCTGTGCTGGTGTTTACACGGCCATCGCAAATGTATGACACATTAAGTTGGTGGGTATCTTGGTCGATACCCGCCGCCTTTTGTGCAATTTTGATTTGTTGGATCAAGTTACTCATGCGCTTTCCTCCAGAGCTTCAATTTCAAACTGTGGGGCTTGGCCTATACCAATAATTTTAATGCCCCAATCTTTCATGCCCTCGGTATAAATAAGCGGGAATTCACGATATATGGTATTAAAACGCCTAGCAGTATGTGCATGTGAGTTAACTTCGTGTACATGATGAATACTAAATAACTTGTCGGCAGTAAGGGTTGCAAAGGCCGCTTTAATGTTGCCATCGCATTTGTCTATTAGCTCGCCTTGCGGGTCTTTTTTAGCAAGTAGGCTTAGCATTGTTGCGTTTGTTACCAACGAGCTAAACGCTAAATGTGCTGTATAACGTGATGTGTTTAATTTTATTGTAAATGGCATAATTAAATCCTTATTTAAAGTGTGTTTAAACAACGTTTAAACTGCTGGTTTATTAAGTACTGATGAAAAAATGCCATTGACTAACAACTTGTCTACGGCGGTGTCAGGGTTTTTGTTAGTGTGGTTAAGCAAGTGCGGTAGTAAGTTTTCAACCAGTTCACGGGCGTTACCCTCAACGCGTTTGTGCAGCCATTGCCACCACTTTGCGTCGTCTTGGGCAAGTTTTACGGTGCCTTCGGTGAGCTCTAAAAACAGGGTGCGAATATCTTCAACGGTAATTTGGCCGATAGGCTTAGGCCAAAAGCACACGCGGCTTGCAATGAGTTCGTAGCGCTCTTGGGTTTGTAGCTTGTCTACTAACTGAATATTTCCAACCAGGGTTACGCCTACAATGGCTTGGTCGCTTATGGTGCGCAGTGGGTCGAGCGAGTTAGGTTTGCACTTGTCGGCCTCGTCTAAAATTATTAAACGGTCGGTATCGCGCAGTGCTTGAATAATTTTTTGCATGTTTTTGTACGCGCTTGGGCAGCGCGATAAGCCCAGGGCTAAAGTTAGTTGCTCAAGCACTTGGGTGCTGCTGGTTTGCTCACTGCCAGCAATTAAAATGGCTTCTTTGTTGTGGCGGCAATACTCCGCAATACCTTTGGTTTTACCCAGCCCTGCTTGGCCTGCAAACACACTAAAGCGTTTACGTTGGCGAGCTTGGTCGCAGGCCATAGCAATAAGCTTTGATGTACTGGTAGGAATAAAGCGCACATCACCGTACACAATGCTTATTTGTTTGCGCTCTTTACTAGGTTTGCCTTGATCAACTTCTGCAGGGCAAATAAGTGCCCAAATATCATGTAAATGTTTAGTAGGTTTTGCGTTGTATTTACCATTAATTAATTGGCTAATAGATGCAGGACTTTTACCCATACTCACTGCAATGCTTGCGCTAGTAATGTTTTGTTCGCGTATTTCAGGTGATTGTAAGCGCAGGCAAATACGTCCTGCCAGCTCACGATCAGCTTTGTTATACGACTTATTAAAGCCGTTACGTTTTTCAATATCTGTAATGGCCGCTTCACCAAATAACTGGTGCCAAATTTGTGTAATTATTTTTTCAGGGTTGATGGTGCATTTGTTCGCGAGTACTTCTTTTACTGACTGCAGTGCAAAGCCACAGTTAAGTTCTTCGGCGGTCATGCCTGTGGTGCTTAGCTCTTGATTAATTAGCTCAACACGCAGGGTTTGCTCGGGCGTGTATGGGTGTGGTTGGCTATAGCTCATAAGTTGTTTCCTTTCGTAAATTAGGTTGGTCTAGTAATTCGTTTAGGTCGATTTCGTGTTGTGGTTGTGCTGGTGTTACATCAAAATCAAAAATGTTTACCGGTGCTTCTTGTGCTTCAATACCTTTAATGGGTGCTGCAAACTTCGCCACTGAGTCAACATCAATAATGCGCTCCTGATTCTCTTGGGCTTCAATTTCACGGCGTTTGGTGTCTATGCGTTTTAAGCGACCAGTACGGCGTTTGCTTTCGGCTTGCTCGATGCGAGATGTAGGCACCGCGTGCGATTTAGTTTTTAAGTTAGCGAACATTAAAAACTCACCGTTTAGCTTATAAAGCTTGGTGTAGCTGTCGTCGTGTAGGTCGTAAGCGGCAACAAGCTCTTGGCCGTTAAACTGGTGTAAAAAGTCAGCTGAATAATCACGTTGATGCAGGCGGAAACGGCCACGGCGAATATTGACGGTTTCGCGTGGTAGCATGACAAAATCACCCTCTACCGGTGGCACGCGCTCAATGTTTTCATCCCACACTTGTTGGCGGGTTTTACCTTTAATCTCGGGGTGTTCGCTATTGTGGTAGTCGTTTAAAAATGCTTTAAACTCAGCTATCCATTCGTCTACTGTCGGTAGCTTACGTTTACCCTGTTTAGCCTCTTTAAGTACCAGTTGCTTATGGCGATCGTCGTGGTCACGCCCGCAATAGGTACTAAAACGTTTACCAACACGGTCTTCCATGTGTAAAAAGAACCGCTCAATCCACTTAACACGGGCATTGCCTGGTATGGCAAATATTACGTCTATTTCAAACTGAGCATAAAAACCGGTGGTGTCGTCGTTCATTAGTTTGTTTTTGTAGCCAGAGCCGTTATCGAGATAAAACATGGCAGGCACGTTGTTATGTACTTTAATGGCGCGGCTAATAGCTGCGAGTGTATCGAGCGTACTTTCTGCGTAGCCGAGTTCCCAGCCCACAATGCAGCGGCTTGCTACGTCTTGAAACGCAGTTAACTCAGCGCGGTATGGCTTACCCGTTTTAGGGTGCGCTAGGTATACGTCGAGCGTGTGGCCATCGCCGTTATACATAACACCAGGCTTTAAGTTGTCGGTTGAGCGCAACAAGTGGTCTTTATGTTTTTCACGATATAGTTTTGCACCCATACGATACGGGCTTTGTGGCCCTAGCTCGTGTGGCAGCGCATTTATAAAACGGCGTACTTGGTGATGCTCAGCCTTGTAGCCCTCTTTGTTTAACTGATCTGCCACTTGCGCAAAGCTTGGGCTATTAGGGCTGTGGTAAAGCTCAAGGCTACGGGCAAGCCAGCTGTACTGGGTTTGTGCTTTGCCTTTATGGTTAGGTAGTAACCCATTAATGCCGTTGTCTTTATAGGCGTTGCACCAATTATAAATGGTTGCGCGCCCGGGTAATTTACCCAGTGCATCAATAGCGATTGAAAGTGTAGCCATTGCTGTATTGGTGCGGTAGGCATTAACCAGTGCTTCAAACGCTTTTGGTAACGCGCATTCTTGGGTTAATAAATGGCGTACTATTACCGCCCTACTTTGGGCTTTTTTACGGGCTGTTTCGCTGGCATTTTGCCAACTTAGCTCGTTACCTATACTTGGTAACTTATTGTATTTTTGAACTGCAGGATGCATTGCTCTTTCCTACTTTTGGGTATTAATACGGTCGTTAAACATGGCGAGCATGTATTCACGGTTTGCTTGGGCGTCTTGCCATTCGTCTTCGGCAAATTGTGGTATGCACTCAGCGCCGGCTAAATGCTCTGGGCCAAACTCACCGCTTAAACGGTTTAACATGTGGGTAATGCGTTGCTGTACGGCTAACCATAAATGCCAGGTTGTTTGCGCTGCGCCTATACGGTGGTTTAAATCAAGGTCGCGGGCGTTACAAAGTTGCTCGGCCATGGCTATAAACTCTTCGAGCGACTCGTTAACAACGGCATTATGTGCAAACGACTTTTGGCGCACCTGTGCAACCAGCATAGGCAGCTCGTACATTTGCTTTGGGGCCTTGGTTAAGCGCTCAGTCTCTAAAGCGTTTATGAGCGTGGTTGTTTGATCTTCAAGCTCGGTGTGTTTGTTTTTAAGCTTGCGAATTTCTTTACGGAACTCACGTACTGATAAGTCATTAAGTGTTTCAAGGTCGTCGTCATCTAACGATTCAACAGTTTCAACCGGTAAGCGAGCCATTTCAATTAGCTTGCTTTTGTTCATGTTTAAAACGGCGGACGTCCGCCGTTTTGACTCCGGCAATGCTAAAAACATTTTCGCGACAGTCATTGATTCCCTAACAGTTCTAGGAGCTAATGAATACTCACGTATTTTTGATTCAAACTCGCCGTGAGCGGAATGCATTTTGATAGACATATACAACAGCCCGCGTTTTGCTGTATCTATAAGTGCTTGCTCTTCCATCTGAATAACTAGCTGCCATGCACTTTCAACATTGTCAGGCATCACTAGATGAACTTGAGTAGCCATAGATTCAATTTTTTGAGCTAGCTGTTGTTGCTCTTCTGCACTAAAAACCTGAATTTCAGACGGTTCTTGGTCTTTGATAGTCATTATCTTTTAGCCTTAGTTGGGTTTTATAGCGGGTGGTGTAATGGTGACGTCATTCTTGATTGTCGTCGTTTGTCAGTAACGACTCTGCAATATAGCGTTGCATGGCAGTGCGCTCTTCTATTTCCATTTGCAGCTCAGCGTGTTGCTGCAATAACTGCGAGCGCTGATCGACCGCTTTAAATAAAATAGGTTTGAGCAATATATTGGCAGGCTCGGTTGAGCGCACGGCGTAACAAAGTGCCGGTAAAAAGTGCATGGGCATGTAGTGTGCTTGGCTGGGTGCTAGCCATTTATTAAGTTTGGCTTGGTCAACTTCGTTGTTTTGCGAGTGTAGTGCGTCGTTCATGCGGTCAGCTATTACTGGGCGGCTAAAGCCTGAGCGCTTCATAGCAGAGCAAACACTGTGAATAAACAAATGGTATATATCGCAATCTGGCGCTACGTCTGCGTCAAGTATGCTTTTGGTCATCTGTTTTTGTTGTGCCATTGTTAACTGTTCCATAGGTAAAAATCTCTTACAAAATTACATTGATTTAAAATGCGTAATTACCGATGCTGTCACTCAGCCGATAAAAGCTCGCGCAGCGCTTGTACTTTTTGGCTGCGGGTGTCTTTATTTTTGGTATAAGCGGGTACGTCAGGAAAAATAGCCTCTACCGGTTTGCCAATTATTTTGGCAATGGCAGCGGCCACTTTGTAGGATGTGGTGTGCTGATAAACAACACTGCTTACATGAGATAGGTTTAAGCCAAGTGCGGCTGCCACAATTGACAGTGAATAGCCTTTTTCTTCAAGTGCTTGTTTTATTTGCTCTGGTTTCATTGTAAAGTGCCTTTTGGTTTACATACGCTTTTATGTTCTTTGGCGAGATTTAAAGTGTATGTTTTTGTTAATGTGTGGTGAGAATAGGACATATATGTCTACATATCAACCCTTGCAAGACATAAATGTCTGTGAATTATTTAAAAAAGAACGTAACCGACTGAATTTAAGTCAAAAAGAAATTGCAGATTTTTTAGGAATGTCATCAAAACAGATCAGTCGATGGGAGACTCAAATTGCCATCCCATCTGATAAATTAGCTTTATTATCTGGTTTAGGATTTGACACTAATTATATTATTACTGGCATAAGTGGTGATTCGTTAACAGTTGCCGCTGCACCTACTCAAATCACAGCACTGCAAACCAGCCATGCTGATTTAACGGCTGTGCCACAATACGATTTAGCGGCCAGTGCGGGTGGTGGTGCTTTGGTTATTGCCGAACACCCTATAGCACGGTTTGAGCTTTCTACCCGTTGGCTGCAACAAAATAACCTACATAATAAAAAGCTGACGGTAGTACCTGTGCGCGGCGACAGTATGGAAGGTACGCTATACGATGGTGATTTGACTCTCGTTTCACTGGTAGACGACCCTGCTGATGCGCGTGAAGGTGTTTGCGTGCTTAGATTTGATGATGAGATTTTTGTAAAGCGTATACAGTACGACTTTAAAAGTAAGGGTTACAGCATTACCAGCGACAACAGCGCATACTCTGGCTTTTTTGTTGATGCGGATGATATTAACGCTGGGCGTTTTAGTGTACTTGGTCGTGTAGAACGTGTGTTACAACGGACACGTAAAGTGGATTGATAATAAAAAGGAATGCAGATGGAGCTGTTAGAGCGCAAATATGTACGAGAGTTGGCTAATCAACATAACATAAGGCTGCTTGCTGCTGCCCTAAATAATACCTCCCCGCAACTACTGCTTGATTTAGACGATGAACTAAGTGAGTTAACTAAAGACCTTAGCGAAGAAGAAGTTAAAAAGTTTGATCTGATTTACTGTCAAGAAATGGATGCTTTAACGGCAATGAAGGAAGTAGAAATTGCAAAGGACAAATTGAAAATTGCTGAACTTGAGGCCAAAACCGCTGAGGTAGAGTTGAATCAAGCGCAAGAGCAAAGCGAAATTAATATTATTAGTTATGTTGTGGCCTTTGCAATCATATTTTTTGTTGGACTGTTTATTTTTGGTAAGTAACGGACACGTAAAGTGGATTAGTAAAAATTTAAATAATAATTAGAGGGAACTATGGCAAATAAAAACTATAACTTTGATTTTTATCAATGTATAACAGCCAACTCAGACGTAAATGCAGAGCAAAGAACAACAGGCCAATTGCTTGATGATACATTTACACGTTTTGAGCAAGGCAACAGCTGTGTAAAAGAAATAGCATCTTATACCTACGAACTACGCTTATTTGAACGCACAGAGTTTGGGTATCGAGGAGTAATAGGAAAGCATAGAACCAGTGACTTACCCAATGCCGCCATTGTTGGTGGTGAAGAACGAGAATTACAATTAGCGCCTAATGAAAACCTTTTAGAAAAATCTTTCTTTCATTTTTATAGAGATTACTCGTTACTTATAGTGCAAAGAAACCATATGTGCATTGGGTTTAATAACCTAGCTAAATACTTTTCGTCGGGTGGGTATGTTACTGCGCTATCTCCTGTTATAGCTCCTGCCGATGTGTTGTTGTTAATGCAAAACAACATACTGATACGACATGCTGACTTTTCAATTGCAAAGCCTACAAACCCTGATTTATTTGAGGGTATTGAACATGACTTTGCTAATAATATAATCTCTACTTTAAGTGGCTCGGGCACGGCTATGCTAAACCTGACTCTTAGGGGGAATGCGAGATCGGACGTTGCTGATGAGAGGTATTTAGCATCAAATTTGAAAGGTGCATTCAGAGAACTTAACTCTAAGTTTGATGTTAAAAAATGTAAATTGCTATTAGAAGACGCCGATACACTGGTAACTCACCCTATTGATTTAGTTGCAGATAGACTGGTTTATTATGCAAAAGTGAATATCGAAGGGCGTTATCCTTCAGCTGCGGCAATGTGGCAAGCGATGGAAGATGCTAGAGACTCAAAGGAATCTGAGCTAGAATTATACTTTGGGAGCTTAGAGCGTCAGAGATTAGGATAACCTATGTGGCAAAGTGCTAAAAAACACCATGTTATGATTATGGCTAGCGTGTCTTTTGTTATTTGCATGTTTATATGGCCTGTTGTGGCTGACTTTAGTGCTAAGCAAATACAACCCATTGCCTCTGCGGTGTCTACCATTGCAGGGATTTTGTTTGGCTTTGTAATGGCCTCGATCACGTTATTTGCCTCAGCTAAAGACAATACTCTAATACGTAATACTACCTTAACAGGCTACTTACCTAAGTTAGTTAATAAGCTGCATTTTACTATGGGGTTATTATTGGCTGTGTGTTTTATTTTTTTGGTAGTGCTGTTTATTCCTGATACAGCAAACTTTGATATTAATGATAAAACAATAAAGCTGGCGGCTGTGGTGATGATTGTTGGTGTATTTGTGATGTTAAATGCGTTCGCTAACTTTTTTGTTTCCTGGAATAAGTTTAAAGCGTTTTCAGCCCATATGTGATGTGTAATGTTTGAAGAAGCCCCTAGTTAGGGGCTTTTTTAATTTACTAAAGACAAATAAAATTTACCTAAGTCTTCATGTTGCGCAATACCTGCTGCTAAAGTAGTAAAGCTAGCAAGAAAATGAAAAGCACCGAGTAACTTTTCTCCGAAACCACTTTCCTTCAATTCATCTCTGTAAGCAATATCAGTAACGGCATGACCTAAAACCATATCTAAGCTATCTATAATTGGGTTTATACCTGTAATAATATATGAATTAATATGCTCTAGTATTTGATTTAATGCCTTATTTAAGTATTGTTTAAATTCTTTTGATAAGTCTGATTTAATCATTTCATCTATAAGATCTTGAACCTTAACTCTCATTGAATTTAATGAATCTTCAGGAAGAACCTTTGTGCTAGTTTTGCCAGCGATTAGATCACTCAATAAACTGAGATTATCTAATGAATGGTTATCGATTTTTGTTATAAAAGTACTGAATTGGCCATTGTAGTCTTGCTTTAAAAAAGCACTATTGACTTGCTTTGTCCAGTGCGTAGTTGTGCTTAATTGATTAGGGTATTCATTTTTTACAAATTCGAAAATTTCATAGGGAAGACTTGAAACTTTACCCATGTGCATTAAGAACTTAGATTCGTTTTCAGATGAAATATTTAAAATATCAGACCACATAGCTCTACAATTTTGATTATTAGGCTTACCTTTTGCTTTCACTAAAATAGCATGTAGCCTTGCTGCTGGATTATCTCCATTCATTGTTATCTTCCTCAAATTAAAAAAACAATCTAACTTTTAACCTCTTACGTGTAAATACTAGATGTAGATATAGAGAATTTTTCACGGGGTGGTTTTTGTAAAAGCGAGATAGAATTATTATGCTTGCTAGGAAAAGTCACGACTATTACTGCATTGTCCACAGGTTATTATTGAAAATGGTTGATTTGTGGATTATATTGCTATTATCACTTTTAGTAGTTGTGACTATGGGTTGGGTTAAGGGATCACTTCCCTTTTAATGGAGGTGTAGTATGTTTAAATTTATTAAGAAATTTTTTACGTATAAAGAAAATACAGACGAAATTAAAGTAAAGGTTTCTGGTGGAAAGTATTTTATTGCTGATTTAGATTCACTATCAAAGAGTGAAGTAGTTAAAGATCAGGTTAGGCAAGCTAGAGCTTATGTAAGACAAAGCTAGCAAAAGAAAAGCGCCGTAAGGCGCTTTTTTTATAAGGAAATTATGATAAAACCTACTGTTATATTTATTCTAGTTATTACTATCGCTGGGCATATTTACAGAAAAACAAATTATAAACTTTACCCAAAATATGAGGCATCTAAAGGCTATCATACTTTTTTGCTTGCTGCTTCTACAGGCTTAATCCTCTTTTTATGTGCATATATCTTTGTCACTGTGATTGCTCAATACTGCTTTGCTCAATCTATTGGAGCATGGTTTAGCTCTCAATTAAGTGTATTAAGCCCTTCCGTTGGACAGAGTTTTGAAACTGTAAATTTAATTTCTGTACTTTTTTTTACTTTTTTATTTAGCTGGTTTATTCCAAGGGTTAAGTACACGGTAGCTAAAAAAAGGCAGGAGAACCCTATTCTAAATAGCTGGAAAAGAGCGGCAAGGAAAGATTTAACCCCTGAGTTTACTTACCTTGCATTTAATTCTTGGGAATATGGTTTACCCATCGCTTTTACTTTATCAAACGATAAGGTGTATATAGGCTATATATCTGAAATCGGTATTGATAGTAATGATATTCACCTTTTGCCTATTTTAAGTGGTTACAGGTGTGATGAAAAGAAAGACCTTATTTATTTGATTGATTATAAGCCCGTTATAGAGCACATCTTAAATGAAGAGTGTGACGCTACTAGTGAGGATGTCGAAAAGAAAAGTAAAATGGGAGTCTACAAAAAGTTTGCTATTGCAATACCACATCGCGAGGTGGTTCATGCAAACCTCCATGACACTAGCTATAAAAAGCACTTTGATAGACACCGTTATGATCGCAAAGAAACTAAACCTTCTGATGTGAAATTTACTCTTAATGAATTATGAAATAGAGAGCATAACCTTCAAAGCTTGAGATGACTCATTTTTAGTGCAGCTTTTGTATAAGGCTAAAAAACATAATCACCTGTAAGCGATTTTAAGCATCCTATTTTATTTGGTGGCTACATTGGCATACATAAACCTTGTTTAAACAAGCACAAACGAATTTAAACATGGTTTAAACATGGTTTAACTCTGATTTAACGGTAATACTTTTTCAAAATCTGATTTAGCCTTTTTTAGAGAGTAATTTATTTTAAGTTCAGATTGCAACGGCTTATTTATGGCAAGTTGCTGTTGGGCTATTAATACATACTCTTCAGTAGAAATGTAACCATCATCTGTGTAGTGATTGTTTATGTAAGTAGTAAGCACGGAGTTTTGCTGGATAGCGATTAGCTTTGTAAGCGTATCGTACATAGTAGGTGATATTTCATCGGGTTTACCATATTCGACATTTTGAATGGGGCTATTTTGAAAAAACATACTTAAGTAAAAGGCAGTTAAACCAACTATAACTAAAAAGATTATTTTGTTTGCTAGCATATCCAGTCCTTGGTTAATTTGGATTTCTCTAATATAGTACCCTGCAAATTATGTTCAAGGGAATTGATAATGAACAATAAGATTTTAAAATTTTTTACTCGTTGTATCAAAATTGATGAAAGTAGAGCATTACATAAGAACTGTTCATTTTGGTTTGCGCTATTAACTCCAGCAATTATTGCATTACTACTTAGTCTGAATTTAACTAGAGAGCTAGTTATACATGAAAGGTTCGATTTTGGTTTTACGGCTGCTCACTTAGATTCATTTATTAAGTATTACAAGTTTCCTATCGGTCTTTTACCAATATCGATATTACTGAGTGTTATGGTTGCCCGTTTTCATGCATCAAAGCAAACCGTTCAACAAACCCACCTCAAAAATTATTTTGAGCATCACGAATATTTTGAGTTTTATTGTAATTACTTAGAAAAACAGCATCACGTTAGCATCCGAAGCCGTGAGTTATATTTACTACTTTATCCTAGTTCTACAATCATGGAGTTTTCACCTAAACCAAGCACTAATATCATTGATAATTTTGTTGAGCTTACTGATAAGTTAATTAATTCTGGTGATGAAATCGAAGTTCAAGAACAAATTGTTGAGGTTTTCGACTTAGTGATTGAATTTGAAAAGAAAAACATGATTTATTTTAAAGAAAACCAATTAGAAGAAGACCGAATGTTGACTCTAAGTATTTTAGAGTGGCATGAGAGTATGTCATTTATCCTTAGAGATATTTACTCATTTAAAGGCAATTTAATTAGTTTAGATAGTTTAAATTCAATGACGGAGATATTTAGAGATTTAAATATGAAACTCAAATTATCTAGCGAAGAATAAAAACAACTTGATAACTCTAACAACACAATTTAGCCTATATCCGTAACCCTCCCCTAACGCTGTAAAGTCTTTTCCAGCGGTTCAATAGTCACTCTCCCCATACACTGGGTGCCACTTAGTAAGTTTATTGGCACTTGGAACATGGCAAACAAAACAACCCCAAATACCAAATTTAATTGGTTTGAAGTTTTTAGAGCAGGTACCCAAACTGACTCTAAAGGCGTTACTCATACATTTAGTGAAGCTGATTTAAACAGCGTTGTAAGCAACTTTAAACCTAAAACCGCTCCGCTGGTAATTGGCCACCCTAAAATGGACGACCCTGCTTGGGGCTGGGCCAGTGAATTAAAAGCGGTTGGTGGCTCATTGTTTGCCAAAGCTGAAGACGTATGTGCAGAGTTTGCCCAAGCGGTTGAAAGCAAGCGCTACCCTAACCGCTCAGTAAAACTTGAAAAAGTGGCTAATGGCTACCAACTTGCGCACATTGGCTATTTGGGCGGTAAAGCCCCTGCGGTTGAAGGCTTAGCCTGGCAGTTTAACCAAGCTGATGACGCCGATACCCTTACCCTAGAATTTGCTGCCGGTGATATTGACAACATATCGCTGCACACATCAAACGCCCTTACCCGCCTTATGAGCAATTTACGCAGCTTTTTAACTGACCGTTTTGGTAGTGAAGCGGCAGATAAAGTTGTGCCGCATTACGAAGGCGAATGGTTAAAAGAAGAAACCATTATTGCTGAGCACGAACGTGCTAAAGGGATTGAGGGTGAAGGTGCTGAATTTAGTAAAGGCGAAGATGACGCCACCCCACCCACCCAAGAGGACAATGCAATGGATGAAAAAGAAAGAAAGGCGCTGCAAGACCAGATTGATGCAGCTAACGCTAAAAACGCGAAGCTTGAATACGCGCAGCGTGTTGCAGCGGCTAACACCTTTATTAACACCGAAGTAAATAGCGGTAAAGCTCCGCGTTTAACCAATACTGAAGGTGTGGCTGAGTTTATGGCCAAGCTGGATGACGGCGACACCACCTTTGAGTTTGCTGCCGCTGACGGTAATAGCCAGGCGCTAAAACCAGCAGAATGGTTTCAGGGTTTTTTAAAGGGTCTGCCTGAACAAACGGGTTTAACTCACGAGTTTAATAAAGACGACAAAGACGGCGAAGTCACTGACGACAGTGCAGAAACATTGGCAGCGAAAGCGCTTGAATTTCAACAATCACAATCTAGCAAAGGCATTGAAATTAGCATTACTGCCGCGTTAGACCACGTTAAAAAGGCATAGAACCATGGCACAACCAGGATTAATTAGAAACTTTAGCGCTGAAGACGTTATACCGGCTAACCGTTTAGTGGTTGTGTCGGCAGCAGCAGACTTTCATGTTGGGTTGGCGATTGATGCCAGCGCAATGTATGCAGGCGTTACTGAGCAAGGCACTGATGAACATTTACGTGTTGACGTGGTAATGACTCAAAGCGCACCGATTGAGTTTGGTGAAGCATTAATTGCAGGTACGCCAATTGTGGCTGATAGCGAAGGTAAAGCGGTTGAGTTTGACCCAGCTAACTTTGTGGGTGAAACACAAGTATTCGTTGCAGGTTGGGTTATGGAAGATGGCGAAGCCGGTGTGATTGGCGACGTATTTTTAAACCCACATGTAGTAGCAACAATTCCTAGCGCTTAATGCGCTTGGGTTAACTTAAATTTATAAAGTGAGGATTTGCCATGAGTAATGGTATGCCATTTACCCCCGACGTTGAGCAAACGGCCATAGCCATTGCTTATCGTAATAGAGCATTGGTTGCGGATACACTTGCACCTTATTCACCTGTTGGTTTACGTAACTACAAGTGGACCGAATTTAAAAAAGGTGAAAAGTTTACGGTTGTAGACGATAAAATAGGTCGTAAATCAACTCCCAATCAAGTTGAGTTTAGTGTTGAAGAGAGAACAGGCTCAGTGGTTGATCATGGCCTATCTGATGTAGTACCGAATGATGATGTAACAAATGCGCCGGCAAACTACAACCCGCGCACCCATGCTGCGGAAAGCTTAACTGACCTAGTATTGCTTAACCGTGAAATACGCGTTGCAACTATGTATAACAAAGCGGCTAACTTTGGGAGTACTCAATCATTAGCTGCAGCAGGCCACAAGCGTTTAGATGACGACTCGCTTGATATTTTACCGTTCTTTCTAGAAATTCTAGATGCGCCGTTAATGCGCCCTAATGCGATGACATTATCGCAATCGGTGGCAACTAAGTTGCGCACTCACCCTAAACTACTAAAAGCGTTTAATGGTACCAGCGGCGACCAGGGCTTAGTGCCATGGAGCTACATTAAAGAAGTGTTAGAGCTTGAGCATGTAACCGTTGGCCAAGCGCGTCTAAATACCGCTAAAAAAGGCCAAGCAGTTAATTTGCAAAAGGTTTGGCAAGATACCTTGTCGTTTACTTACCACGATCCGCTCGCCTCGTTTAATAACAACCGCATGACCTTTGCGCTCACCGCGCGCTATGGCTCGCGTACGTCGGGGAACCGTGAGGTTTCTGCTGGTTTAAATGGCGGTGTTGAAATCATGGTAGGCGAAGCCGTACAAGAACAAATTATTGCGAAAGACTGCGGTATTTTGCTAACCAACGTGCTTACGCCAGCGTAATTAATCATTGTTGTTCCCTGTGTAAAGGCCCCAGTACCGACTTGCTCGGGCCTTTTTTTTACTAACTGAGGTGTGCATGTTTACTACAGAACAAGCAGTTATAGACAAAATAGGTATTAATACGCTGTTGCAATTTGCGTCGAATAAATTTAACGAGCCAGGCACTCGCGTGACGCGTGATGATGTTGAAGCCGCACTTTTAAGTGAGACGTACAGTGAGTTGCAAGAGCAAATTAATGCCTGGTATGCGCAAGCACAAAAAAATGTAAATGCAGTTATAGCGGGCTATGTTTCGCGGTTTGCGTTAAACCAAGATGATATTAATAACTCTGTTTTACCCGGCATTGCTAACGATTTAATGCATTGTGAGTTAGCCCCTAACATTGCTGATGAAAACCTTAAAGCCCTTAAAAGTAACGCGATGGCGATGCTTGATAAGGTTAGTAAAGGTGTGATCCAAATTAAGGAAGATGCGCCTGCAGGCGTAAGAACTGGGATGCGAACCAAACCTGCAGGCTCTCAATTTAACTGGCCAGGTTATTAAATTGGCGGGTGTATTTATACACATAACGGGTAATGCACTGCCCCGCTTAACCCAAATTGCAAATGTAAGCGGTAATCCAGCTGATGTATTGGACGACATTGGTGCATTTTTAGACATGGACGTCACCACCCGATTTTTACGGGAAGTAACACCCGAAGGCCGTAAATGGGAGCAGTCGCAAGCAGCAAAAGACCGGGGCGGTTTAACGCTGACTGATGAGCGCAACCTTGCAGGCTCTGTTACGCACAATGTAAACGGAAATACGCTTGAGCATGGCTTAGGCGAAAAGTACGCAGCTATACACCATTATGGTGGTGAAACTGGCCGCAATAAAAGCGTGACGTTACCCGCACGGCCAATACTGGGCATTGCGGCTGTGCAAGAAAATGAGATTAACGACATTATTACTGATTGGTTAATTTAAAGAGCATTTAAATGGCATTTAACTTTGATTTAAACAACATAGAAACCCTGCTAAGCCAAACAATCGTTAATGCAACGGTTGGGTTTGCTAGCGACTTTAACCATGTTCGCGAGCATGCCGTACACAGTGCACAGTTGTTTGTATTGCCATTGGCCGATGACAACACCAATACCAATGAAGTACATGGTATGGATGAGTATCAGGTTAAAGATGTGTTTGCGGTGATGATTGTGATCCCCTGCGCTGCAGGTAATGCCCATAGTGATGCACAAGTTAAGCAATTGCGTAGTGATGTAAAAGCCGCTATTGCTGGATGCCAATACCCTGGGTGGGACCCAATAAAGCTTGATAAGGGTCGAACCATTGAGCTTAACAAAAAAACCAATAACCTAATTTACCAGTGCCAGTTTAGTGTAACTGGCCTACATACCGTAACTGTGAAGGTGATGCCATGAGCAAACAAACCGAACAGCAATCAACGAAACACGCTGAACAAAAGGCTGTTGTAAATACAGGCCCGAAAAAGTCCCGCGCGATGACGATTGCCGAAAACGTTAACCAGGCGCTTGCAAGTGCTAAAGGTAACAGAGACGAGCTAGCCGGCGCTTTTAACTTAAAAAGTGGTGAGCTGATTAAAGTGGAGATTAAATCATGAGTTGGCGATTTAAAGACAAACTCATTTTAGCGGATGCCTTGGGCACAACTTTAACGGGCCTACATGCTATTTATGCCAGTGAAGTTGAATTGACCCTTGAAAGCGAAAGCGAAAAAGACGAGCTAGAAACCAGTTATAGCGGTGCCAGCCTTGAGACATTTTACGGTGAGCATATAAGCCTTAATTTTAAAACGCCATTGGCTATGAGTGGCACTGTGGGTAACGAACCTGCATTTGCTCCGCTGTTATTAGCCTGTGGCATGGTGCAAGTGGCTGATGCAAGCAGCGTTACGTTTACAAAAGGGGCAGCTGTTGCAGTTACATGCTTAGTACGTTTTGGTAAAAATACCCACAACATTAGCGAAATGAAAGGCAACGTGAGCTTTGCGCTTGAAAAAGGCAAACCCATGCTTAACTGGCAATTTAAAGGGTTATTTAGTGCGCCGGTTGCAAGTACTGCCGCCCCTGCGGTTGATTGGGACCGTTGGGTGCGCCCCGAAGTGCTCGGCGTAAGTAACAGCAGTGATTTTAAGCTTAACGATGTTAAACGCACCCTGCACAAACTCACAGTCGACTTAGGTAATAACGTGGTATTTGACCGTGCCATTAACCATGAAGAAATAATGATAACCGGTCACGAAAGCAGCGCCAATTTTACGCTAACCGCCGAAGAACTGGCCACCTTCAACCCGTTTGACGATGTTGGCAAAGTGCAAAACTTTGAATTTACCCACGGCACTGCTGCAGGTAAAAAAGTCACCATTATTGGCCGCTATCAAATGCCGTGGCCTAAATACACAAGCCTGGACTCAGAATTAACCGGTTATGAGTTTGACGGTAAGTTAGTGCCCAGCGGTGCTGGTTATGACGAACTGACGATAGTTTTTGAATAAGGGGGGAGCGCCTTTTTACCTCTTTTTATTTACCTTTTACAAGGGAAGACACAATGAAATTAAAATTACTAACCGAGTTAAAAACTGCATTGATCAGCGCCCCACTTAATTTTGAGTTTGGTGGGGTTATTTTTAAATTTACCGCAAAAATTAAATTGGTATCTGAAAGCGAGCTTAAAACACTGACTGAAAAACAAGGTGCGAATGATGGTGAGATTGTGCGCTCATTGTTAGTGGGTTGGGATGACTTTATCGACGATGGTAAAGACGTACCCTTTGATAAAAGCACCCTTGAAGAAATGCTGGCATACAGCGGCATTACTGCCCGTTTAAGTGTTGAGTGTATTAACGCCCAGTACCGTATCACTGAAAAAAACTAGCCGATGTTGCTAGGTGGTTTTTGGGCGACCTAGCAGCAGACAGTAAAACCATTGATGACGACGAAGCCCATTTTGGTGCACCTAAACAAACAGCGCCAAACAAAGACGAGACATTGTTTGTATTGCCCCCTAACCATGCGGCTGTAGTGGCACTGACTACCGCTAGCAGCCAATGGCAACGGGATAACCAAGGGGTAGAAATTGCCCTTGATTATGCCAGGGCTGATATAGCCTGGCGCTATGCAAATATAACCCTTAATCCCGATGATTTTGCAAAACTGCAAACCCTAGAGCGCACCATAATTGGACTAATAAGGCGACCCGATGAGCAACAACTTGAATTTGGCGTTACGCTTAAGTTATGACGGTAAAGCAGTTACCACCGGTGCGCGCCAAAACGTAAACGAACTAAACCGCATTCCCCAAGCGGTACAACGCCAAGTTGCCGCAAATCAGCAATTAGGTGCCAGCCAAGCCCGTATTATGCAACAGCAAGGCGCAATGACCCGCCAATTGGGGTTAATGAATAGTGCCTACGGGCAAATTGGTGCAACGCTGACTACCTTGGTGGGTATTGGCACCGCGACCATGTTTGTGCGCGATACGGGCGCAGCCCAGTTGCTAGATACACGCCTTAAAGGGCTAACTGGCTCAGCTGAAAACTACGCCAAAGTACAAGAATATTTATTTGCCACCTCTGATCGTTTAAACACCGGTTACACCACCCTTGCCGACTCTTACAGTAAAATTTTAACGCTACAAGAAGTGGGTGTTGTTACTCAAACCCAAGGTAAAGCAATTCTAGAAGGCATGGCTAACGCCGCCGCTAAAACGGGTGCGAGCAATGTGCAGCTTGCACAAAGCTTATTTGGTATGACGCAAGGGATGACTGCCGGCGTTTTACGCGCTGAAGAGTTAAACCAAGTAACAGAACCTATGCCAGGGCTTTTGCAAAAACTTGATAAAGCAGCAGGTAAAGCTGCCGGTGGTTTTAGGCAAATGGTGAACGATGGCCAAGTAACCAGTCAGATGTTTAAAAACTATCTGATAAAAGCGCTTAACGATTATGCGGGAGCGGCCGAGGCTACCGAAGGTAAAATAAATGCCAGCTTTGCGGAAATGGGTAACGAGTACCAGCGCTTAATACGTAAATACGAAGAGCCAGTAAACTTCGCTGTAACCAGTATTGTTGATTCAATCACCGATACCATGGCGTATTTACGCCAAAATGAAGACGCCGTTGATGATTTAGTATTTGCAACCGGTGCATTAGCTACTGTATTAACGGGGCATTTAGTTGCGGGGCTAAGCGCAAGTACTGCAGGCTATGTTGCTAATGTGGCCGCTAAGAACCGCGCGTTAATTGCTGATGCAGCCCTAGCAAAACAAAACCAGGCCAATGCTGTTTTAGAGCTACAACGTGCCGCAGAAATGAAAGTATATGCACAGCATACATTGGCTGTGGCTAATACTACTAATTTACGCACTGCTGCTGTTGCCCGTTTAGCCGCTGCTAATACCCGCTATACAGCAACACAAGCAGCCGCAACCACCGCAACCAATATTTATACTGCCGCCGCTAGGCGTGCAACCTTAGCAGCGCGTGGCCTTAGCACCGTAATGGGGTTGTTAGGTGGCCCTGTTGGTTTATTAGTAACAGCTGGGCTTGGCCTTGCTTACTTTGCAAGCCAGGGCGATGACGCTACAGACTCCGTTAATAAACTTAAAGAAGCCAGTAAAGACCTAAACCCGTATGCCAATTTAACAAGTAGCCAAGCACAAGGTTTACTACTAATGGCGCAAGGTCGCATTAAAAATGCGATTCAAATGGCTGATGAAGCACGAGAACGTTTTAACAACCCATTCTTAAAGGGTAAGTTCTCGGATGTTGAGGCGGCACAACAGCGCGTGACCGACTTAAAAAATGAAATTGTGGCTCTGCAACAAGTACTCGCAATTAAAGAAACTGAAAAGCCTAAGCCAGTTGTAACAAGTACAGCCATGCCCGATAACATTAAGCGCTTAGAAGTCAGCTTAATGGGAGAGCGCGCTAGATTAAAAGATAACTTCGATAAGCAACGACAAATGGTGACCGTTGCGCGTGAGAACGATGTAAGTAACAAAGCTAAATATGATGGTATTTTAAAGCGCTTACAGTCTAAATATTTTGAAGATCAAGGTAAAATTACTGAACGTGAAAGACAGGCTGAAATACGAAAAAAAAACCAAGCTGAAGAGTTTCGTAAAAATAAATTACAGCAAGAGCTTGAAGATCGCATAGCCGTTATTAAAGGCCATGCGGATCGTGATGCATTAGCTGCTTACAATAGTGAATTAGGTGTCGAACAAGCACGCCAACAAGCTCGTGTTGATGCTAAACGCCGCTCACAAATAGGCTTAGCGGCGAATGATGATGTAGGCGAGCTAAAATACAACACTGATAATCAGCTACGTGATTTAGAACGCCAAACAGAGCTCAATGCCGCTAGTGGTTACCATAGTGAGCGTGAAGCAAGTGAAGCCGCTCATCAAGAGCGCCTATTACAAATTAAAACCCGCAATATGGGGGCATTACAAAGTAATGTTTTAGCTTTTGCTAACTTTGAAAAACAAACAGAAGCTGAAAAATCTAACGCGATTGTTGGCTTGGGCGCTGCTACGTTTAAAACGATGGCTGGCCAAAGTAAGACTGCGTTTAAAGCCTATAAAGCGTTTGCAATAGCTCAAGCTGTTATTAATACCTACCAAGGCGCTACAGCTGCCTTTACTTCATTGGCCCCTATTCCTATTGTAGGGCCTGTTTTGGGTGGAGTTGCTGCCGCCGCCGCTGTAATGAGTGGTTTACAGCAGGTAAGACAAATTAAAGCACAGCAACCGGCGGGTATTGCGCACGGTGGTTTAGATTATGTGCCGAATGAATCTACCTACGTATTACAGCGTGGTGAGCGTGTATTAAGCCCGAAACAAAATACAGAAATTAGCCAAATGGCGCGGCGTTACAATGCTGGCGGCGCAGCTAATGATGGTGGTGGCTCTGGTGTAAATATACATATAACTAACCAAATTACTGTGCAAGGCGGTGCTAATGAGCAAACATCGCAATCCGTAGGCCAAGACATAGCACGCCAAGTTGTGGGGGTTGTGGTAGCTAATATACAAAGTAACGGTGCAATTATTCGTGCCGTGCGCGGTGCAGCTTAGTTGTTAAGTGTTTGAGATTGGTGTAAAAAGGAGTTTTAAAAAGCAAGGGAATGTTTGTGAGTAATAATCTTAAAACAACAAACAAAATTTTGAAACAGTTAATTAAAAACCCCGTAATATACTTTATCTTTTTAGCAATATTAGGCTGTAGTATTTTTGTTATTGAGTTCTTCAGCATATTTAATTTTAATTTAAATACCCCTATTGAAAGATGGGTTGCCACGGCTACATATTTCAGTAATGTTTTTTCACCGATTTTATTGTTCGTATCGATACTTTTGCTTTATAGGACATGGAAAGATTCCAAAGAGGCTTTAGAGGTTCAAAAATTAGAGCTTATCGAAACAAGAATAGTTTTAAAGGAGCAATCTGATACACAAAGTTATAGTGTATTCAAAGAAACGCTATTCCAAGTTATTGATCAAATTAAAAAGTTAAATGATAAAAAGTGTAAATTAAAACAAGATGAAAGAAAATGGAGTATCTTTACAGATGATAATTTTAATTTCAGAAGTATAAAAGAATCAGATATGCCATTTGAGACTTTTTTACAAGCCTACTTTTTTGAGATGAGGTCAAAACCGCTGGAAAATGATGAGCTTTCCTTAAGTTTTAAAAGTTTAATTTTTGATGATACACATATCTATATAGAAAAAATAAAAACGATAGCTCTTTTATTGAATAACATAGAAAATAATAGATATAAGCCTATATTAGAAATTGCTATTTTTAACAGGTTAACAATATTTACATGGTTATTCTTTATAGAAATTGTCTATCATTTGTATATCTATAGTAATGATGTAGAAAAGCCTACGTCAGAACTTGTATTCATGGAAGTTGCTGGTTTAACATGTAGGCAGCTTAAAGATGTTTATTGGATTGATGCTCTTTCGGATGAAGTGCTACTTGAATTAAAAGCTCGTAAATTACTATAACTATGTAAACCCCTTTCCAGCCGAAAGCTTACTCCTTAAATTTTATACTCGTTACCAGTGTTTTATTATGAAACTTGGTAACGATGCGACCACTCCCCCTTCCCAAACGGCCTAAGCTCTCTAACTTTACGTTAGTGCCAAATAGCCAAATACACTTAAATAAAGCCAATAATGCCACTGAGGTTTACGACCTTGAAGGTGCTTATTGGGAGTTTGAAATTGAGCTTGCCAATGTGCCTGAGCGTGATGCGTTGGCGCTTGATGGTTTTATTGCTAGCTTACGCGGCCAGGTAGGCACGTTTACTTTAATTGATTACCGCCGTGAGCAGCTTGATAAAGACTTTACTGGTTATGTGCATGGTGAAAACCAAGACGGTAATATTTTAATTATTGATGGACTCCCCGCTAACCAAACCTTATTAGTTGCTGGCGAACGTATGCAAGTAGGTGTAGGCCAAAACACCGAGCTAAAAGTATTAACCCAAGATTTAGTGACGGACTCACTAGGCAATGCCACAGTAATATTTGAATCTCCCCTACGTAAAATACCAGCAGACAACACCCTAATTACTTTTAAACAACCGGTTGGTTTGTTCCGCCTTGCTGATAACAAGCAAGGGCTTGCAAGTGCTCAGTATAAAAACGGCATTGTAACCAGCTGGAAAATTAAAGGGCGGGAGGCGTTTTAATGGAAAGCCTAAACGCTGCCCTACTTGATGATTTAGCCACCAGTGGTCGCGCGCGCTTTTTTGTACGCCTAGCGTTTAAAAGTGGTGATGTTTTACTGCATACAGGTGTGGGTGAACGTCGCTTTGCTAATTTAACCTGGCATGGCGTGGGTATGCTCGGCACTGTTAGCGAAATACCCGCCAGCGATAAAAACGACAGCACCAGCATACGCTTAACCCTGCATACTCAAGACCAATCCGTATTAGCTGAGGTGGCCGAAAACGACCCCATTAGCCAAGGCTGTGAAATTTACCTTGTAACCGTTGATGAGCATTACCGCGTTAGCCAAAGCCAGCTGCTTGAAAGCGGCTACATTGTTGCCTGTGACGTAGAGCGCGGCGATGTATCGCAAATACAGCTCAGTGTTGCGGGTGAAAGCGAGCGCTGGAAAGAAGCCCGTTTAAATCAACGTTGGAACGATGCTACCCAAAAATCACTATACCCGGGCGATGTATTTTTTAGTGAACAAGCCACCGCCAATAAACAAAACCTACCTGATACACAACCTGGTAACTACATAGGAGGTAAGCGCTATGAACGTCGCCGCTAAGCTTAGTGCGTTTATTAACCAACGTAACTGTGAACCGTTTAAATGGGGCAAAAATGATTGTTGTTTATTTGTTGCTGATTGGGTGCTATTTGCAACCGGTAACGATGTCGCTGCAGACTTTAGGGGTAACTACCGCACTGAAAACGGTGCGTTTAAACAATTATTTAAACGCGGTTTAAACGATGTTCAAAGTGTGTTTAAAGACCGTTTAAACCCATCTATACCTACTGCGTATGCCCGCCGAGGAGATTTAGCAGTAGTTAAGTTTAAAGGTGACCTAGTTGGAGGTATCGTAACGGTTAATGCTGTTGTTTGCGTAGGTGAATTCGGTTTAGTTAGCTTACCCATGAACACCATAAAGGCAGTTTATCCTTTGGAGCCGCGCAATGTCTAAAGTCGTTGATACTGTTGTAGATACTGGCGGTGATATATTTGGCCTTGGCAGAAGCATTTTTGATAAAACCGTGGGTGCTCTTTGGGACTCTCTATCCCCAGAAGTACCTGAAGAAGATTTAGCGACCCTTGGCCAGGGGTTACAAAAGGGTATAGACCAGCCTAGGCGCATTACATTTGGACGCGACCTTGTTGGGGGGGTAATTGCACACCAAGCAGAAGTTGAAAAAGGTGACAAGAAATGGATGCAGTTAATTGTTTTAATTAACGGTGCGCCCATTGATGCCCTTGAAGAGATTTACATTGCTGATAAAAAACTCAAAGAATATCCAAGTGAAAGTTGGGATTATGAGTTAAGCGATGGCCGCCAAACCATTGCAAACACGAAAGCGATGGCAAAAATGGCTGGCTGGACAAGTGAGCATATTGGCTTTGGTCAAAGCTATATTTTTATAGAAATTGAAAATAACCGCGAAGTGTTTGAAGACGGCATAAGCGATATGGGTTTTTTAATACGCGGTGCTCGTGTATGGGACCCGCGCGATACAAGCCAAGACCCTGACGATGAAAGCACCTGGATTTGGAGCCAAAACGCGGTACTGTGCGCACTGCACTATGTACGATTTTATGGTGCATATGAGGTACCGTTTAGCCGATTGCCGCTTCAGTGGTGGATTGCAGCCATTAATGTGTGTGACGAAAACGCCGAATTTACCGACGCTGAGGGCGTTGTGACCACTGAGCCACGCTACACAACCAACGGTAGCTTTACGTTTAGTACTAAACCCATTGAGGTACTAAACCAATTAGAAGCCTGTTTTGCTGGTAAGATATTTAGACAGATGGGCCAGTGGTATGTTCGTGTAGGTGCCTGGTATGGCAACCCTACTCACACTATTAACCAGGATGACGTACACGGCAATATTAAAATTAAGTGGCATGCTGATTTACGAGACCGTGCTAATGTTGTACGTGCCACTTTTACAGACCCAGACCAAAACTATGACCGTACTGATGCACCGCCCGTAGTGTCTGCTGGGTATCAAGCCATTGATAACCAGATACTTGAAAAGTCTATATCACTCCCATTTGTGCGCAGTAGTACTACAGCACAACGCCTTGCGACAATACATTTAGAACAAACACGTTTAGGCGAAATAGAGTTACCCCTTAAACACAAAGGCTTAGCTGCAGCTGTTGGCCGCACTGTGTATTTAAACTTACCTGGCGAATCGATAAATAATAAGGTTTACCGTGTAACAGAGCGCCGCTTTAGACTAGATGGCGGCGTGACCTTAATGTGTGTTGAAGACGCCCCTGATTTATGGGCTGATAATTTAGTACCTGGTGCACAAAATTTAACGCCAAACAGTGACTATTTAGTGGGCAAACCTCAGCCTATTTTTGATGTACGGGTTACCATTGATGGTGACGGCAATGGTATTATTAAATGGAACCACCCTGCGCCGCTTGCTGTACACGAGTACGATGTTGAGTTTATTAATACTGCTGCTAACGAGGCGGTATTTAAAACCTCTGTAACTTATACGCAAGTTGTAATACCTAATTTGCAACTGGGTGAGTACACCGCGCGTATTAGCGCTAAAAACATATTTGGCCAGCGCTCATTACTTGTTGCTGTGCAATTTAGTGTACTCACCCCTACTTTGCCGACTGTGCATGTAACTGCTGATTATAACCAAATTACATTAACCGCCGAGATTACTGCAGCTGGTATTGGCACCGCGTTTGAGTGGGAGTTTTTAGGCTCTGTAGCACAACCGCAAAGTGGCGAACGTGTGCTTGCACAGATTTATAATCGCATTGGTTTAAAAAGTGAAACTGAGTATCAATTTAGAGTTCGCAGTGTTAATCACTTAGGTTCGAGCGATTGGGTAAATATTACGGCCGCTACAACTACCGTTGATTTAACTGAATACATTAATGAATTACCACTTACAAAGCTCAGTAAGGACGCACAAACCCTAATAGAAGATATAAACACGCAAGTAGACCGCCTACGTCCTGAAACAGAGGATAATTTACCCGACGTACTTAATCGTACAATTAGCGAACTAAATTTAGAGAAAAAAACGCGTGTAGATATTGAAAAAGGGGTACTTGATCTATCAGCTAACTACACCGCGTGGCGTCAAGAATATGAAAAGCGCCAGCTTAATAATGAGCGCTTAATTGATGCATCGGTATATATAGACCCCGACAATGGCACGATAGTTAACCGTGCGTTTGCTTATACAGACAAAACATTTAGTGAAGCTAACATAAAAATAGACGGGGTTAATTCTAAAATAGAGTTTGAGGCTAACCGAATTACCGAGAGTGAAAATCGCTTAACGGATGCCGAGTCTAAACTGTTAGTACAAGCCGATAAAATAAACGCCAAAGTTTCATTTACTGAAATGCAAGGTGAAATTGCCAGCGCAATTGAAGCCTTAAAGCCCGCCTATAGCTGGCAATTTAATAGCAATGATGAAGATTTTATAGGCGTAGATAGCCACAGCGCATTAGGTTATGTTGTGTCGCTGAGCGCTATCACTTCACCGGCAATCAGCTACAACGCAGATGAAAACCCAATGTTTCGTTTACGTGTACGCTTACACGAAAACGCAACATGGCTAGGGCAAATAAAATTTAATGATAATAGCAATGTTATAAATGTACCTGCGCCGGTTGGCAACGATTGGCAAACACTGCAAGTGGATGCAACGGGAACCGATGGATACACAGGCGTTATAACGACACTTGAGTTTAATTTAGGTGAGTGTGACATTGATTTTATTGAAGTAGGTAAACGCGGCGCAAATGACCTGGCTTTAAATGATATAACACTACGTACAACATCGCTTGAAAATGACATCGATGGTGCTACGGGCGTTATGGCCCAGTACGCGACAACTGCATGGGTAGACGAGCTAGGCTATCAAACGCAATCAAACGTGGACGCCATATTAAACACCTTTGATACTACGTACAAAGTCAGTGCCACGTTACAAGAATTTAGCGACAACGATACACTTCAAAAAGCCAATAACGCCGAGCAGTTTATTAACGGCGCAGAGGCTTACATTAAAAGCCAAATCACGTCCTTTAATGCTGCAGAGGGTGGCATAGATTCTAAGTTTTCAAATGTTGATCAAAAGCTCGATGCGTTAGACGGTAGTATAAATCAAAATATCGTACAAGTGCGTGGCCTAGAGCTTGACTTAAAAAACGCCGATTTAAATGCCATTTTGGCCGCTGCCAATGACTTGCTGCGCAACAACGAGTTGCAAAAGCAAGGCGTAAAATTAGCCATTGCTGAAACAAACTTAAAAGCCAATGCGAACGATCTTGAATCGGTTGCACAGTCAACATTAGACCTGTTCACGATTTTTGATAAAAGCCAAGCATCATTTAATGAACTTGTTGATGTGGTATCTAAAGATGGCCAAGCACTCGTAACGGTAGAACAAAACTTAAAAGCTAAGATAGAAGATGATACAAACAAAGCGTTAGCCACTGCGCAAGAATATACCCGCACAGCTATTGGTTATTGTGTCGATGCCGAGGGCAATATAACCAGCGAAAACGACGCTGTTAAATGTGTAACCGATGGCGGTTTATGGGTTGATGGCCCACTAGCTGAATACATTGCCAATATGCAAATTAGTGATGGCGATGAAACGGCCAGCATTAAAGAGCTACGCCAGTTATTTAAAACCGTTGACGGTAAATTAGTTGCCCGAGGCGGCTGGACGCTTGACAATAACGGCCGAGTAACAGGTATTGCTGGTTATAACGATGGCGATATTGCCAGCCTTGACCTTGTTGGTGATGTAATACGCCAAGGGGCTATGGTAGGTGGTGAGTTCGTGCCCACATCATATGTTGATAACTCCGATCCACTTAATCCGCAACATGTTATACGTGGCCGCTTAGAGCTAGGCGACGGCCACAAAGTCAAATCATTAGACGATATTAAAGCACAAGATGGCAACACGATTGAAATTGAGCGTGTTTACAGTGTCAATGGTCAAACAGCTTGGCACTTTCCAATGGTTGACGGCGACGTATACCAGCGAGAAAGAAAATTAGTTAATGGTGAGGCTGTTACCGGCTGGTCGGGCGCTGCAAAAATCAAGGGCGATAAAGGCGACACGCCGACGATCACCGACTTGGGTAACGGTTCGTACCAAATACAAAGTGGCTCGGATGTTATCACCATACACGATGGTTTAAACGCCCCTATTCCAACAGTGACCGACAACGGCGATGGCACCCACACCATTACCGACGGTGATGGTAATAGCATTGTTGTTAGTGACGGTGATACGCCCGTCAAAGGCGTTGATTACTTTGATGGTAAAGACGGATCTTATGTGAGTAATATTTATAAGGCCGCCACGTCAAAGCCTGAAACGCCAACGGGCGGCAGTTTTGACGGCACAGCGGAGGTTATCCCCACCGGCTGGCAAGATACGCCGTACTACGAAGAAGGAAAAATAACCTACACCTCAAAAAATAGATACCATGACACGGGCGCTGCGCTTTGGGAAAAAGGCGCATGGTCTGATAGTGCAGAGTATATTATAGAAGGAAAAAAAGGCGACGCCGGTACGAGTGCTATAAACTTCTATACCAGTGCAGGCGCGTTTTCTCGCAATGGCCTTGATTATGTAAAACAAACAAATCAAGGTTGGAACGCTGGGGTTAGCTCTCAAGAGGTGTTTGTTCACGCCACGGCCTCAGCGCGCGTTTCTTCTACTTCACAAGTCATGTTAGGGCTCAGTTATGAATCCTGCCAAGGAGATTACAACAACCTAAATTACGCTTTTTATTCATCGAATGGTGAGTTAGCCGTTTATGAAAAGGGCGAACTAAAAGGTTGGTTTGGGCCAGCGACCGGCGAAAATAGGTTAAGCGTGGTGTGGGATGGTGTATTTGTTAAGTATTACAAAGACGCTACGTTAATTTATACCTCAGCAACAAAGCCCACCGCTCCGGTGTTATTTGATTTATGTGCCTATGATGAGGGCGCCACCTTTGCAGAGCCGATTTTTGCAGCCACAGGCCATGGCGGAGAACGGGGCCTAGACGGTAGCCGAGGCTCAGTTGAGGTGCAAGTGCCCACCTCAACGGGTGCATGGTCTGACTCTACCGCTACCGCCGCTGTACCTGGCGGCATTCCTGTAGAGCATGACCGCGTAACCATTTATAAAGCCGGTGATCCAGCGGTTCAAACTATCAAGCGCTATAACGGCAGTGCATGGGTATCTTATACCTTGCACGTACATGGTAGCGCCTTAATTGAAGATACCTTGGACGGTAAGGTATTACGTGCGGGCACCCGTATTGAATCCCCTCGCATTGATTTAATTGGTAACAATTTTATGAAAATAGAGTTAGCCAGCGGTTTTGGCCCTGAGCAGCTTTGGTACTGGTATGGCCCAAAACTAATGAAAAATGGCTTACCCGATTTAGATCAATGCACCCGCGCAAACGCGACTGAATGGAAAGACGTAAACGGCAACACGTTTACAAAGGGGACATTTATTGCAGGCGCACTCGAAAGCAGCGTAAGTACCTCGCAACAAGTTAATAACCCCTCAAGGGAACTCGAATTTACATCAAACGGTAATACCATTTACTTTGCTGTGAGTTACCAGTATCGGCGTACATATTTCGGCCCAAATAACGGTGATCGAATGTCTGTGTATTGCCCATCAACTCCGATATTTCAACCAGTGTCTGGGACGCTCTATTTAGAGCGCTGGAACGGCAGCAGTTGGGTTGTTGTGGTATCAAACAGTATTACGGGTAATTACAGCTGTAGCAACGGGTTTTACGAGAGTGAGCCTGGCACCCCCAACCATCCGTACATAGCTACGACAAGCAGCCAGCGATCATTTACATACAACCACACACCAGGATCGGGTTATCAAAAATACCGAGTTAGAGCCGCTGTAAACAATTTTATTTCAGGCGCTCAAGTGGGCCAATACTTATCACTCGCGGCGAGTGAATAACAACTTTATATAAACGAGGACTAAACCATGGCAGCATATACCGCCAGTCAAGTATCAATAAGCAACGGCTCAAAAGCCGTTGTGATCAACAGCAACGAAAACCCCGAAAGTGTAGCCAAGGGCGATTTTTTATTTTTATCGGGCAGCGACCCAAAAGAAATAAACCGCACATACATAAACGATCAGCAAAAGCATGTTATAGAGCTAATCGAAAATTGGGATAGTGGCAACAAGACAAACCAACCGGCAATTGTTCTGCCAACCACCGTGAACTTCAAAGCCACCGTAGACGCCATTCAGAACGCCAACCTACTAATCAACGATAACATGCAAGCTATGAGCGACTGGCAAAGCAAGCTTGGCACAGTCACGTTCATTGGTTTAGATGGCACAGAGCGCACCGTACCTACATTGGCGAGCTTTTTAGCAACGTTAGGCACCGCAGCGGATACAGATAAGGTAGTCAATTCCGTAGATGCTACCGCTGGCAGGCTGACCTCAGTGGGATGGGGCGGTATCGGTGGGGCGCGAATTTCAAAGCAAGCATATGGCAATGATCTACTAAACCTCGCCGCCGAAAATAATTATAACGGGTGGATTGTCGAAGTTAGTGTTGACACTGCAAACAAGCCTCCAATGGGTCCGAATAATTTAGCGGGTCATGTTATAAGAGTGCAAAACACCCTATTAATGATTGCAGGTTACCCTTTTTCAGAAGAAGGTAACATGTATATAGGTTATTGGGATGGAACCACTATAGATTGGTATGCAAGTTATAACTCAGGAAATATCAACCTCGATGAAATCCGTGTTACAGCGGCGGGGCAAATTATTGCTACGGGAGAGAGGTTCACAAGTAATCTGGCCTTATTCTACATACCTCAGATAGCTGCTGAAAGAGCTTCAGGTATTTCTGTGACAGGAACATACACGATAACTGACGGATCTACCAATGTATTAGCAACAGGTATAACTCCCAGCTATCAGGGTACAACTTCTAACAGCATGCTCCAACTATCTGTAGGAAATCTTAACGGAGCTGTCACTGAGACAGGGCTTCTTAGGCTTATTGCAGATTACGCAGATTCAAAAATAAAGGTAAACAGATAATGCTAAAATTCATAAATGACAACGATTTTTTGCTGGTCGATGAATATAAGCAAAATAATGACGGCTCAGTGAGCTGGACGTACAACGAATCCAACGTAGTTCACAGCGGACTTATTCGTGAAGGGATGACGCGCCCCATTGAGCTGCAAGACGGCACCGAGCAAGTGAAAGTAGGTGAAAAGCTCGCTTTATACAGCGAAGGCAACCAAAAGTTAGATGACGATGGACAGCCGTTATTCGAGCCCGTTTATGAAGAACAGCCAAAGTATACAACTGAAACCGTTGATATTTGGGCCAAACTTCAAGCTATGATAGCGCAAGGCAGTGTAGTTGTTGACACTTCTCATTTGTTAGGTGAAGCAAAAGCTACAGCAAAAGAAGTTATTAACTCTACACGCGATAAACTTAATAACGCCGATATTGATTATAACGGCTATACATTCCAAGCGGGTGAGCAATCGCGTGAGGATATTATGGGCGCAGTGGTTACTGGAACAGATACCATTTGGTTAACACGAGACAACCAAGAAATTGAAATGTCAGCCGAAGATATGCGCGGCCTTGGTATTGCCATCGCTAACCGCAAAAAGTTTTTAGTGTATAAGGCCCGCCACTTTAAAGATGCGCTGGACGAGTTAAGCGATGAAGCCAGCATAAAATCCTTTATCAAAAACTTAGATTGGAGTGCTTAATATGCGCGTGATATTTTGCACAAACAACCTGCCGTTTAGCGTGCTTATAAAGCTAGTTACCTGGTCTCAGTGGCACCACTGCGGTGTGATAGTGAAAGAGCAGAGTATTGATTACGTTATTCATGCAAAAGCAAGTGAGGGAGTGATTAAAGAGCCATTAAGCAAGTTCAAACTAGATTACCCAAACCACGAAATACGCATTATGAATGGCGATTCAACTGACGCTAACGACCTGCTAGGCCATAAATATGATTTTGGTGGTGCCATTGGTCATTACTTTAGCGCATGGAATGATCCCGACAAATGGTTTTGTTCTGAACTTGTTGCTTACTGCCTAGACTATGTAAACCTAGATTTTGTTGGCCGTTTCACCCCGCAGCGCTGTTACGCTATGAGCCTCAGCTATACTAGTAAGTGATGTAGCTGGTTAAACAAAAACACTGAAAACTTGCAAAACTAAGTAATGAGGAAGTCGGCTTAATATTCTAGCTGTTGCAAATTAAAAATTGGAAATAAGTTTTTAGAAAACTGCCCTACTATGTAATAAATAATAAAATAAAACCTTATTTAACATAATTTAGCTGTTCTAAAAACAAATGTTTTTTTTTCTAAATTCAAACAGCGGCTTACACAAAGTAACTATCCTTCTATTATTTAGGTATAAACCCCTATTTCTGGTGTTTTGTAATAGTCTTTTAAAGTTGGTCTTTCAGTTAACCGTTTAAATTGTTATGCACAGTAACTTTTAACAACAACTTACGGACTACTTTTTACACTGATATTTTCGCAACTATTTATGTAGCCTTTCAATCTTATAAAACCAAGCAATTACAAATTCCATAGAGCAGCCTCTATATTCCCTTTATAAAAATTAATTACCTTTTTTAAACAGGCTCAAATTTTCTAATCGTCGTTTCTATCACTTTGTTTAGAGCTAACTTACTGCTACAAGAATTTATTACGCCTTATATCAGGTTTAATTTAAAGCCTTAGATTTTTCTTAAAACCTAAGGCTTTACTCAAAAATAATATGACTTAGTTACAACCTAGCTCAAACCTTAAACCATACACTGATGATTCAATTGTTTGTGCACTGTTATACGATAAGTTTGGCATTACATTTATACCCGAGCGCGATTCAACTTCATCAATACTTACTTCGGTATTACAAAAGTTATCACTGCGACTTGCTGTTTGCTCCATAATAAATGCCGATGCTTTAATTGTGCTACCAGTTTGCTGCATAACAATTTTAAAATAGCCGCTTGGAATCGTATGTGCTTCGTTAGCTTGTGGTAACTCTGCAAAATAATATTCGTATAATGGACCTGTTACTACATATAAATCATTTCCATTTCCTACGTGATTTCGCACTGCAGATTCAAGCCTAACCCATGGGCCTTGATTTAATGCGGATGATTGCGGCGTAATATTAGAAAGTAAGTTTGTTAGTTTCCAATCAGCCGTATTACTAAAAGATGCTAATGGAACTTGATGGCCTCTATCGGTATTTATTGTTGCATACGCATCAGTATAATCAGCGGGTTCTAACGTATAGTGAGAATATAAATCCGGATCGGCTTTCCAACTTCTGCTTCTCGATGGTCCACTCATAGTGCTAGTCGTAACATGGTAAGCTACCCAATCTGCAAACTTTGTATAACGATTATTTTTTAAAGTATAAATACTTCGCTCAATTGTATTGCCATTATCTAAACCTGTTGGGCAACCTTGTAAACAATTGTCTGCACTTGCGCTGTGTGCAAAACATAAACCTGTAAGTACTATTGATGCCTTTATTATTGTCTTCATTGTTTTATCCTCAATTAAATGAGGGTAAAAATTAGCAGTACATTATTACAGCAATATGTATCTAACTAATTGTTTATAAATACAATAATATCGTCTTAGGCTTTTGGTATTACTAATAAAAGTCGCGAGTATACAGTTACCCTCGCCTTATATTCAACGTAGTGACGTCACTTGTAGACCTAGCGAATAAAGGGGTTTTTATATACCTACATGCATTATGTTAAATTGACTGATTTATTTTTTTCTATGCGTAATCACCCTAATATAAAGCGTATACGCACACTTTCAATGTATGAATATTGAGCAATTAATAGCGACTTTACTTAAATGGTTAAATACAAAAAAATAGATGAAAACAAAAAAGCCGTTTGAGTAACTAATTATACAAAAATTAATACAGCTCAAACGGCATGGTGTTATATACATGTTAGCCAAAGTGGCTAACTAGGCTTTTAAATTAAGATATTTTAAAACTTTTTATCAGCCAAAAATTCACCCATTAACGAAGTTACCCGTTCTGGTTTTTCATCAATAACCCAGTGCCCTGCTTTTTCTATCCAAGTTAGTGTTGCATTTGGTAAGGTTTGAGCTAACTGAGGTGCATATTTAGGTTTTTGAAAGTTATCTTCATCACCCCATAAAATGAGGGTTTCATGCTTTAAGCTTTTAAGCTCACCGGCAATTGCTTGTGTGTACTCTTTATTAAGTCGGCGCATATTATTGAATAACGCTGCTTTACCTTGCTCATTACTCCATTGCTTTAAATACTGTTTTTTCAGCTCATCGGTCATTATGCTTTTATCGTATACACCTTTTGGCATAAAATCATTTAGCGTATCAACAAACTCATCAACCGATGTTTCTTGCTCTACACCAGGTTCAAGCAAAGGTTCAAACTCGGGTATTGGCCAAGAATCAAAGCAAACACTATCAATTAATATTAAGCTGTTTACTTTTTCTGGGTAATTTACCGCCATGAGTTGCGCAATTCCGCCACCTATATCATGAGAGGCAATGTTTGCTTTAGCAATACCTAGCTCATCCATAAATTGACTGATTATTTTGCACTGGGCATTAATTGATACATCGGTATTTTCTGGCATATCCGATTCGCCGTAATTGAGTAAATCAGGTGCAATAACACGATGTTGCTCACTCAGTGTTGGCATAACATTTCGCCATAACGATTTGTTAGTCGGAATACCATGTAATAATAGTAGCGGTGTGCCCTCGCCCATTTCTTGATACGCAATTCTGTGGCCTTCAACGGTAATGGTTTGTGTTTTACTCATACTTAATATCCTCATCAATATTTTAAATTTAGTCTAAACCTGTGTATGTATAGAGATGAGCAATTATCATCCCAGCTTTTTTTTTACATAATTTTTTTGAGGTTTTAATAATTATAAAAACCTGAGAGGGCTTTAAAACGCGGTCTGTGGCTATTAATAGTAAGTAGGATTTATTTTGAGTTAAGCGAAAAGAGTAAAAATAAAGAGTTATAAAATAACCTTCATTTTTAAAATTATGAAATAAAGTAGTAGCTACATGAAATAATTACTGCCAGTTCGGGCCTATTAAAAATAATAGGCCCTGTGTATTTTACAATTTTATATTGTTTAATTTGGACTAGCTTAGCAAATGCTTAATTTTATTAATTAATACTTGCTGCTTTACTGGTTTTTCAAGCATGTCGTCAAACCCAAGCTCAATATACTTAGCATTACTATTTGTTTCAGAATCTGAAGTGTGGGCAATAATTTTGGTTTGCTTGCCTGCGTTATGTTTTTTTATTTTAAGCATCGCGTCTGTGCCCGACAGTTCTGGCATAACAATATCCATTAAAATAATATCGTAATTATTTTGCGACACCATCAACATAGCTTCTATTGCATTGCTTGCATAATCTATTGCTACGTTTTCATCTTTCAGCATGGCTTTAATAACCATTTCTACGAGCGGTTCATCATCAACTAATAACAACGATTTGGTGTTGTTAAATTCTGTATGCGTTGTAGTTTCAGTAATGGAGTCTTGCTTGTTTGAACTTACGGGTAACAATTCTACGGTGTTAACTAATAACGATAAATTAATAGATGTTGTTTTACCGCGCTCGTGCACAGTAATATTTTTACCGCCGAGCATTTTAAAAATTGAGATAAAAAAGCGCAGCTCTAATGTAGCATCAAAATTAATATCGCTTTCAAAAGAGCGTTGTTTGCATACCATTTGTAACTGACTATAAAAACTGCCCTGATTTGCTAAGTTATTTATAGAAAAGTCCAGCGACAAATAATGTTTACCTTGCTCGTTAATCAGCTCAGAATTTAACGACAATTTACCTTGATGTGTGCTTTCTATAAGCTCACTAGCAAGCTGAATAATTAATTGCATAATCAGTTTTTCATCACTGCTTATGCCTTTATCTATGGGCATGTTGTTATTAATGATTATATTTTTATCATCAGAGTCTTTATTAAGAATATCGGCCGTATTTTTAAGTAAGTCAGCTAAATTAATAGCGCTCATTTTAAGCTTTAATTTACCGGTATCGGTTTTATTTATATTAACTAACTGCTGCACAACACAACTTAACTGTGTGCATGCATTTTCTAACTCATTGCTAAAATTGGCTTTACTGTATTTATAATTAAGCTCTACTATAGATTGCAGTGAACTAAGTGGCGCTTTTAATTGCATTGCTAAGCGGGCTACAAATTTATCTTTTAGCTGGTTAGCTTGCTTAGATTTTTCTACTACTTGGGCAAGTAATAACTCTTTTTGATGCGCTTGTGTTTCATCTCTAAAGTAACAAACAAAGCCACCAAAGTCGGTATGCCTTTGCACAACGGTGATCCAGCGGCCGTCACTAAAGCCGATATCTATTAATTGGCTATGTTCATTAGCTAATTTATTATGCTCTTTATAATGCGTAATAATATTATTTTGTTGAGAAATGCTCATTATTTGGCTGTAACTTAATTGCTTATTGTTTTGAATAACATGATAAAATAATTCGTTAAATGCCTGATTAGTTATTACCGGAAATTCGTTACTATTAAAAATGGCAAAGCCATGCGGCAGCGCATCAAGCGAGCTTGAAAACAGCGATTCTCTATTAAGTATAAGGGTATTTTTTTGTTTAATTTCGTCATGTAATCGCCTTGGTAAACGTAAAAAGTAATAAACAAATGCAAATATAGCTAAGCTAATTAATGCCAGTTTAAATAAGTCGAACCTAGATACATTAGCAGGCGTTATCGGTTTGATGGGTTGCACATGCAAGCGCCACGTAGCAGGAAAGCGACTACTTGCTGCGCTTATGCTGTTAGGGATAGTTTTAACATTTAGCTCCCCCCTACTTCCTAATATAAACTGAGGGGTTGATATAAATAAATTATAATTTTGCGTATTTAGCTTACCTATTATGGCATTTAAAAACTAACTTAAATCAAAGGCTGTGAGTGTATAAATAGCGCTATTACCCATGTTTATTTCTGAAATTAAAAACGCTGTATCGGCTACAGTAAATACCTCTACTGATTGTTTATTTGCTCGCATTGAAAATGCGTTTAGCCAATTAGTAAAGCCGTAAGCTGCTAAATCAAAGTTGTTTTTAGACCATATGGCAAGTTGTTTATAGTCATTATCAAATACAACAAAACCTTTATACGTTAAACTGCTTGATACCTGCGTTTTTACTAAATCACTTAATTGTTGCTGAGTATAACTTTGTTGGCTTTTTAAAAAGCCTGCGACAATTTTATCTTTTTGAGTAATATAAAGTGCTTGGTTGTCAAAGCGCTCTAATGCATCAAACAGCGTTTGCCTTAACTGCTGAGTTTGTATGGCATAGGCACTTTTTTTATCTTTTTTATCTAACGTATATAAAAGCAAAGCCGAGAACGAGCAAATAACCAGCGCAATTAAAAAGGCCACCGGCGCTAAGCTAAATAAGTGAACAAATCGATTCAGTGATTTTGTCTCACTCGGTTTAATTGCCTTAGTTGGGGTAAAATGCTTATTAAGCTGGGTTTGCAGTAATTGCGCAAAAGATACAAATTGTTCTTTTTGAGAGCCTATAAGTGTTTTAGGTGAAACATCGGCAATGATCAGTACGCCAATTAAGCTGTTATCTAAATTATAAATGGGATATTGAGAGTAAAAGCGTACCTGTTTGAAGCGCCCTTTTGTTAGTGGGTCAAATAAGGTGTCTTCAATTATGTAGAGTTTTTCTTGTGTGCACGTTTGTGCCAAGCTATTTAATTCACTGTCGGCTTTGTATGGGACATCGCAGCTAATAATTTGTTGCGTATACAAGGCATTATAATCAACGAACTTAACAATAGAAACATCGTAAAACTGCTTCATTAGGGTTAGCGTTTCGGTTATTTCTTGTTTTATTTCATCTATTTGTGTGTTGTTAAATTCATTTATATTATTTGCATATGAACTGTTCATGGGCGCACTCCTTCACCTTTCGGCGGTGTAGAAATCCAACGCGTACTGTTAGCACTTGTATGTGATGGAAGTTTTACTCTAAATGGCGGAAGTAAGTTATTTAAAGCAGGTTCGCCTTGTGTATTTAACACCGGCTCTGCCGAGGTTAAATTGAGCGAAGCCTCGCAGTAAGTTACGCCAGGCTCTATGCCAATAAGGGCCAGCGTTTGAATAATTATGTCGTTATTTATTAAATCGATACCTAGCAACTCAAAAGTTGTTTCTAAAATAGTAAAAACCACTGTTTCTACTATATTTTCATCTTCTTCTAGTTGCGTACCTTGTGGGCAGCAAATACTGCCTAGCTCTACATCTACACTGCTTGCTACACCTATGAGCGACAGTGCATCAAGCGCGGTTCCTAATAACACTTCAACTTGTGGCAAATATAAATCAAGAATATCGCCTTGCGGCTCATACCCTGTTTGGCAACTATTGCACGACTGCGATAATTGCTGACTGTCTATGCCTAGTAACGGATTACCAAGCGCAGTTACACCAACCAAGCAACTACTATCGGCTTGTTGTTTAGCAATTGAAAAGCTTTCGCACGGGTTACCAGTAACTACCTTTTGAGACATATAGCGCGATACAATTTCGTCACCTGTTGCGGGACACGCTAATGCTGTACTTTTTAATAATTGCCCCATTACGGAGTTACTTAATTCGCCAATGGCATAATTAGGGCCTTGCTGTAGCGCATTGATATAACTTACATTGCCACTATTCGCGGTGTTACTAACTCCTAGACTATCTGAAAACTCATCACTTAAACTTTTTATACACGGGTTGCCTTGGCAATTAGGCGCATCGTAATAAATGGCTTCTCGTGAGGTGAACCTGTCATCGCGTATCCCAATTAAAGCGCGATATGTTGCATTTGCTTGGCGGTCTGTGTAAAAAATTAAAGGCGCTTGGTGCTCATCAAACCCAATGGCGATTCCCAAAGGTGTGTTATTAGCATCAACCACTGTTATTTGGTTATCTACTTTTGTGTGATAGCGCTTAATAAGTGCATCGCGCACTAAAATAACACCACCAATTGAGCCAATAATTAAAATGGTAATGATTAAAATCAGCTCAATAGTGAGTATGTAACCCTGTTGGTATTGTTTATTCATAGAGCGCTCCTATAGCACTTCAACCAGCATTTTTAGTACATTCATTACCTGCAGCGCCGCAGGAAAAAACACCAGTACTAAAAACATAGGAAAACAAATTAAGATAATGGGAAAGGTGGTATGCAATGCTTTTTTATTTACTTTTTTAGCTAATAAAATATTTTTTTTAAGCGCAAAGCTTTCTAATTGTGACTCAACCGCCTGTATTAACGGGGTGCCAAGCTTAGAGCCAATAAGCATTAAATTAGCTAATTTTTTTAAACCCGAGACCCCTGTTCTGTCATATAACGAATTAAAGGCTGTTTCGCGGTCTTTACCGGCACTGAGCTCAAACAAAAATAGTTTAAGCTCTTTATATAAAGGGTGTTTTTTACTTAACCCGTGATCAACCGCTAAAGCAAATGCGCGCTCTAGCGAAAAGCCTGCGCGCATATACACTAACAGCACACTTAAAAAAAACTCTAAGCTATTGTTTATTTGTACTTTACGCTGGCCTTTTTTAAATAAAAACCACATATCAGGCGCAAAAAAGCTAATAAAACAGATAATGGCTACAAGCGGTGTACTTAATACATAACCAGTGATCTCTATGGCAGTATAAGCACAAAATGTGGCGGCCATTTTAAAGCAGTACATGCTCAATAAAATTTTATTTAACTGATACCCTGCTTGTCTAAATTGGCTTTTTGAAATAACAATTAATGGATACCAATTTATATTGGTTTTGATAGGTTGCTGAACCTCAGCCTTTAATGACTGCTTTTGAATATGGATAAATGCACCCATACTCACCAATAAGCCAACAAATAAAAATATGTCTATCATAGCGTTACCCTCAAGCTTAGGCGAAGCCATAAAAAGCCAAATAACTGGCAAAGCACAGCAACGGTAATAAACGCCATGCCATTGGGGTTATTTAACAGCGGATCGAACCAGGTTGGATCGGTGTAATTAAATAAAGGCACTAAAGCGTAGGGTAAAACGCCACTAAACAGCGCAGCGTATTTAGTACCAGAAAGCTTAGCTTTGAGCTGCTGGCGATCTAGCGTTCTTAACGACATCATTTTGCATACACTTTTAAGCATGTCAGTTAAATCGCACTGGCTTTGTGTATGAGTAATTATGCTATGTGCAAATAACCGAACGGTTTCGCAGTTGTAGCGTTTAATCAAAGGGGCAAACGAGCTTTGTATATCACTGCCCATATTTAAGCGCTGCAGTAATAAATGACTTTGCGGTTTAATGTATTTATCGGCGTGTTCGTCGGCAAATTGCATAGCCTGAACAAGTGAAAGCCCAGTACTTAAACACGATTGTACTGTTTCTATGTACTCTAAAAATAAGTGCTCAAACCTGGCTAATTTATAGTACGCTAAATCAATAATCACTATGAAGCAGGTTATAAATACAACCAAAGAAACGATTAATGCACTCGTAGTTGCTTGAGGATAAAAGTACTGTGCAACATACCAAGTACTGGTGGCAAGCGAGCAAGCAACGCTTATAAATAAAGCATTACTGATGTTAATCCCAAGTACCCGCAGTGACACTGTGATAATGTCTTTTTCTTCGAGTACATCGACCTCGTGCTTAGTACTTGCAGCGTGTGTTTTTACTTTAAGTGTTATAAAAACACTCAGTGCTAAAGTAAATGACATAACACTTGCTATGGCCAGTAAGTAATCAAGTTTATTCATAATTACGCTCCCTGGCCGGTTGCAGTAATGCACTTATTTCGTTTGCGTTGGCACCTTGGCTTTGCATAAAGCTCACCACACTTGAGGTACTAATTGCCTTATCATTTACTTGCTCGGTATCACTTACGCTATACAGCGCAGAGTATTGCGCACGTGCGTCTACTCGCTTTATTTCGCCAATACTTTTTAGGGTTCTTACACCGTTTGTATTTCTAGAAACATGTACAATTAACTGAATGCTTGATGCGATTAATGCGCTGGTGTGGGTATCGCTTAGCTGCGCGTTATGTAATTGCACTAGCGTTGATAATCGGGTAACCGCATCGCTTGCACTATTAGCGTGTACAGTGGTCATTGAGCCTTGGTGCCCGCAGTTCATGGCTTGCAGCATGTCTATTACTTCACCTGCGCGTACTTCGCCTACAAGTATTCTATCGGCGCGCATTCTTAGTGCCGCTTTTACTAAATCACGCAGGGTAACGGCGCCTTTGCCATCGCTGTTGGTGTCGTGCGCTTCTAATTGCACCACATGATTATGATGCAAATTTAGCTCTGCACTTTCTTCTATAGTTACTACCCGCTCGTTAGTATTTATTGAATTAGCCAGTACATTTAACAAAGTGGTTTTACCCGCGCCGGCATTTCCACACACTAAAATATTAACCCCTAAGGCCACCGCGGTTTTTAAAAAGTGAGGCAGTTTTTGCTTAAAAACTTATTGTCGATTAAAAAATCATCGTTAATGTTTTTGTGGTTAAATTTTCTAATCGAAACAATAGCAGCACTGGTGCATGCCGGTGGCACTACAATATGTACCCTGCTGCCATCTTTTAGTTTGCCATCTACAATGGGAGTCAGTGCGTTAACTTGTCGAGCGCAACTATCAAGTAATCTATCAACAAAACGACGTAAGTGACGTTCATCGTCAAACTTACTGGCTGTACATAGCAATTTACCTTGCTTATCTATCCAAATATTTTGCGTATCGTTAATTAAAATATCGCTTACTTGGTCATCCAGCATAAATTGCGCTATTGGTCCTAAACCTTGTATTTCGTCGTAAACGGCTTGTACTACTTGAGCTTGTTGATGGCTGTTAAATGATGATTGTGCAAATTCGTCAATATCACTGCAAAGGGCAGATATTTTTTCAAGCAGCGCATCATTCAGTAAAGCACTTGGGTCTTGCTCGTACTCTTCAATTACTGCATCGTGGAGAATTTTTTTAAGTGATTCAAAGGTATTTAAATTGGTTTCTACAGACTCTGGTTTACTTGATAAATTAAACATAGCGCCTCACTTAGCTACATAAACAGCTTGGTTTTTAACGCCTTTAACCACTTGAATTGTTCGGCTAGTTTGTAATTGGGAGAAATTTTGTAAGCGCCCTTGTTCAATGTCATAAGCGCTATGCACAATTATCGATACCTTATCTTGGGTATCATTTCGGCTAACGAATACACATCTTTAGGAAGTACAGCCAACACTAATGACACACCCGCGCTGGTTGCTGGCTCTTTTTTTGCTAGGCTGTCCATCACGCCATTTTTTTGCGATTTACTGCCAGGACCTTTTGAAATGCCAATAAGCTGCACATCGCGCGCAACGGTTCTTACAAGCCGGTTTGTTTTAGCAACAATATCTAAGCGGTCGCCTTTGTGCACCCGCGATAATGGAATATCTAAAGTGGTTAATTTTAATGTATAAAGCACTCTGCCTGCGGGGATCGCCTCTGATAAATTTTGGCTTTTAACCTGCATAAAATCTGTTTCAAATAGTGGTTGTTCACCCATTTTATTAGTGGCTAATTGCTTACCAATAAAGGCGCGGGGATTTTGTATACTTAGCGCCATATTTGCATAGTTACTGGGGTTTACATCTTTTTGGGCAATGTCGTGCACACTCACTACTTGCCCTGCCGACATATTTTTATTTACCACCCAGGCAGTAACTAAGTCTTGTTCGTTTACTTGTCTGATGCCAAGCGCTGAGGCCAACATGCCAGAAGTGATAAGTAAGGTGAGTGCAGCGGTAGTCGCCCCTTTATTATTTTTACTTTTCATAATTTCCTCCTGACAAATTTCACTGCCACACGGTTGTGGCAGTGTGATTTAAGTAGTTATAAATTTAATTACCTTGTGAACCACCTGCTGCTGTACGTGTTGCAGCATCGCCGCTTGGCGTTGCATTAATAAGTGCAGCACTTTCACTAAAGTCAGAGGCAACAAAAGTAAACGAGCTACCATCGCCTGCGTAAACATCTACTGCATCCACATAGCCAGAGCCTGAAATTTCTGCAGTGCCTTCGGCGTTGATCATGCCATCAAATACATAGCTTTGATCTAACGAGCCAATTGCTTCTGCTACATCTTCAAGCTCGCTGGTTACAGAGTCTCGTAAGGTTGATAAACCAATTACCAGCGCCGCCACCATAGAAGTTGAAAGAATAATTAGCTCAGAAGTAAGTACAAAGCCTTGTTTTTTTTACCGTTTAAGTTGCTTTTCATAATGATCACCTTAAATGTGTTAGAGCTTATGCCCACTTTACATATAGCGAGGAACGTGCCATTAATGAAATACATATAAATCAGTTGGTTAATTTTGTTTTTTTAAAATATGCTTTGCTTATCCTTGTTATGATTCGCATTTTGCAAATCATTATTAAAGTGCGTTACAACGCAAGCAGAGATTATTTAAAAGGCAAGCTGTTAACTCATTTATGCAAAGCTTTTAAAAGTAAGAGTGACGAGCAATTAGCTGGGATTATTCATAAAGCGAGATAGGTTTAAACAACGCCGAGGATTGCTATTTTAATTGTTTAGGTAGGTACGTTGCTTTTACTTTTTATGAGCGGGTTTAACTAAGGAGTGCACAGTTTAATTAAATAAAAAAGCCTTGCGGCCTTAACTTTCACAATTACCAAGTACCGAAAGTTTCGCGTAGCGCGCTGTGGCTTGGCTGTTCTGCGCATCAAAACCTATTGCCTCATTATAATAATGGCACGCCAATGCGTTATCAGGTGTCGCCTCAGCTATTAGCCCTTTGTGATAGTAATAATGGCTTTTCTGCGTGCCAAATTTATAGGCAAGCTCTAAATAGTTAGCTGCAATAACGTAATGCCCTTGCGCATAATAAATAGACGCCATTTGTAAATACGGTGAAGCCTCAGTACCAAATTCATCAATAGCGTATTGGGCAATTTGTTTTGCTTTGGCTAAATTACCTTGCTCAATAGCCAAGTTAATACCTAAAGATAGCGCGTTTAAAGGCGGATTAGGTAAATTAAGAAGCTTGTTTATTACCGATTGCGCCTGATTAGCTCGTCCGCTTTTATAAATCGCATAAGCTGATACAGATAAAATAACCTTATTGTTTGGGTGCTCAAGCATTAACTGATTAAGCTCATGCACTAAGGCTAAACAATTAACCGCGCTTACCCCTTCACAAGTTAAAGCACTGCTGTTTAATGCATACTTAGTAACAATTTCACTTAGTGCAGTATGTGGGTTTATACTGCGCGCATAATCTATATGTGCGCAGCCCGATATACTCAGTAAAATAACGATATATATTATTTTCATAACCCTTGCTCCTGTATAAAACTGGCCATTTGGCTATCTAAATCAACTGTTTGCCACACACGTAAATTATTAACCGGCTCGCGGACTAAATTAGGGGTAACCACAATAATCAACTCGCGGTTGTTTTCGCTTTTACTGGTTGTTTCGCTTAATTTACCAAACAGGCTCTCGCCGTTTGCATCAGGTACAAAGTCGTGACTGGCGTTGTTATCTGTACTAATTAATCCACCAATAATTAAAGGTTGTCCGTCTTGTAAACGGGTAGATGTTTGCATACTGCGCGTATTAAATGCACTGCTGTTTAAACTGCTGCCAGTGCTTTGTGCTATTTCTGCTGTGAGTGTGGTGTCTGGCAATGAAATAACCGGGTTTAAATCAAGGGTTATGCGGTCTTTGTCATCCACTAAAGCACGAACATTAAGCTTAACGCCGAACGATTTAAACTCAGTACCACTAAACACTGAACCGCTGTTACCTTGTTGCCCGCTGGAAATGCCAGATGGGCTGTAGCTTGTAGGTACTGGCACTTCGCCGCCTACTTTAAATACCGCGCTTTCGCCTGCAAGTACGGTAAGTGTAGGTCGCGAAAGCGTTCTTGAAATTCCCTCTTGCTCTAGCAAAGAAAACAACATATCAATGGCAAATTGCGAGGTTGATAACTGCAAGTTATTTGTTAATTGTCCGCCAATTAATTGCAGTGCGTTTTCTATTGATGCTGAGCCAGACTCACGGGCATTCATGCCTTCTAGGCCAAATAAACCTTGCTCGTTGTTATACCCATTCGAAAGCACACTAATATCTGGACGCCATTGCTTTAAGCGGCGCTGATTAACTTCATAAAGCTGCACCGACACCCTCACTTGAGGTAAGTCTTCTACTTCAATGCTTGAGAGCACTTTACCTTTAGCCACCGAAAGCAAAGTAGCCCGCGCTACGTTTGAATTAACATTGCTTAAAGTCAGGCCAGAATCGTCATTTAATAACCCGCCAGACTCATTTGCGAGTACTTCAATAGCGCTTGTTTCGTTTTGCGTTGCACTACTGATAAGCCCGTTTGGATCTAGTGCCGAAGTGGGTGCCTGGCTTGCTTGCTCTGGTTCAAATAATTTATTGATGGTATTTAACAAACGCACCAGTTCAATTTGATTTTTAACTGTGCCGCTGAGCATAAACACATCGTTATCATCGTTTGATAACTCATCAACCGAAATACGTTTTACAGTTACTTTGTCAGCCCCCATCGATTTTAACACCTGCGCTATGCGCGCTTCCTTAGGCTTTGGCGCTTGCGTAACTTTAATAAGGTTAATAATCGCTACTTTACTTGAGCTTTGTGCTAAGCCATTGTTTAAATTACCCATGCCCTGTAAACGCTGCGCTAAAGAATTAAACATTCCTTGGTTAGGCGCAGAGGTAATAACAGGTTGCGCCGATTGCGAGCTACTTGCATATAAATAGTTTTTTGCTGCTTCGTGGGCTGCATGGCGATAATTAAGCGTAGGTACTTCGCCACGTAGTACTAACGCGTGTCTATCAGGTGCGATAGTGAGCGCTAAGTTAGGATGAATATCGTTAAGGGCATTTTCAAGTACACTGTAGTCTTCGGTCACGCCCAGTAAAAATGTTTCTGATGTGTTGTCGTCATACCACACCATCATAGAGGTGCGGCCCAACTTTTTAGCTAAAATTAACAGCTCGCGTCCGTTTACTACGTTTACATCGAGTGTGGTTTCGTGGCCTAGCGCAACACGTGCTATATCGCGGTTAAATACAAAGCGAGTATGAGTCCACTTAACTAAGTGAGATACTTTTTTTACTCTATCGCCATTGGCGTTTTCTATGTAATTTAAACTGCTTTGCTTGGCGTATACACAGCACGGTAAAAAAAGTATTACGAAAAGAATGGCTTTAAACATATGCGCGTCCTCAAGTATGCGTTGGTTTAACAGAGCAAGTTTAAGACCAGCAAATATTTAGCTTTAAATTCAATAAATTAAAATGATTGGAGATATGAGCACAGGCAGCTTTAGTATTTTGATTTGCAAAATGCAAATGAAGTTAGGAGAGAAGGCACAAAGCAGTGCTTTGTGCCAAAAGTATTAATGCAGTGCGGCAGTAAAAGGAATGTTTTTACAAATTTCGGCTTCAGCGACTAGTAGCTCTTCTAAACGAACATCAACTTCATCTTTATCAAAGTATTCGTACGCTAACTCTACAAATAAGTTTTTATGTTTTTCTTCTGATTTAGCAATCGCCACATAAAAGTCTTTTTCTTTACCCTCTGGTAATGCTTGGGCAACCAATGAAAAACGCTCGTGGCCGCGGGCTTCAATAACGCCGCCAACCAGTAATCTATCCATTAAAAATCCATCACGGCCATGTCTAAATAAAGCGCGTATTTGTTTTATGTATGGATCTTTTTTGTCATCACCTAAATTAGTATCGCGTTCAATAAGCAGTTTAAGCACTTGTTTAAAGTGGATTAACTCCTCAAGCGCTAAATCGGTCATGGCTTTTACCAGTTTATGTTTGTCTGGGTAATGAGACAGCATAGAAATAGCCATGCCCGATGCCTTTTTCTCAGCGGCAGCGTGGTCTTGTAAAAACGTATTAAAGTCGGCTAAAACCGCTTCGGTCCATTCAAAGGGGGTGTTGTATTTTAATTCAAACATTTTTTGTACTACTTAAAAAATAATGCGGGGATTTTAGCGTATTTAATAGTAAAAATCTTGCAGCGCAGAGCAAAATTAACGCATATAAGGTAAATGCTTATCTATGCGCCCTTTTGCTGTTGAGTCAATTTTTAACGGGTGTTTAATATCATTCCATGCGGTCACTTTGCCGCCTATGTTCATTTTTTCAAAGTCGGTGCGCTCGCTTTTAATGTCTAAAAACGCAGTAAGCTGGGCAAAACTTTGTGGCTTTGCTATATCAATTTCTAAGTAGTCGTTACTGCGGTGCTTAAAATACTCACGCGCGTTTGCTAAATGTGTGTTGTAGCACTTTGTTAAATAATCATCTTGGTTAATATTATCAATCGATAAGTCAGTAAAGGTCGTTAAGTAACAGCGTTTTATATGAATATTAAAACCACCGTCTGGGCGCGTTAAATTAGTATGCATTCGCAGCAGCAACTGCCTAATTGAGGCAACCCAGGGTGTTTTTTCGCGCGCTAAATATATAAATTTAGCGCCGGGGTAATGGCTATCTAATGCTCGGTAGTCATTAAAAACAGGGGTATCGGCTATGGCTGTGGCGTTTTCAAAACAATACGAGGTGTACGCAGTGTGCGCCGTGGCAATGCCAAACTCTAAAAAAGCGTGGCATACACTGGTGGTGCCTGTACGCGGAAGCCCTATTATAAATATTTTACTCATAACAGCTATTACTAACTATTGCGTGTTACAAGCAATAAAAAGGCACTAATAACCATCACTAAAAAGGTGGCAATGGTACCAATTTGGCGATATTTAAGATTGTTTTCAACAATGCCTAAATTGTGAAAAACGCGCCCTATTAATAATGCGCCCCCTAAAATATTACAATAATGGCTGGCAAGGCCTTGGTATTCGGCTAAAAAAAGCAAAATAATCGCAAAGGGGGCGTATTCCATAAAATTAGCATGGGCACGCACAGCACGTTGTAATTTAGGGTTGCCGTTATCGCCAAGCGACACTTGTTCGCTGCGGCGCACTTTGATCACATTAAAACTTAAATAAATATAATAAAACGCTAAAAGCGCAGCATACGTAGAAACTATCACGGTGTTGTCCTGTTTTATTTTTGGCAATAATAACATAGTTTTGCACAATCATAAGTTTACTTAGTAACTATGCTACAGTGTGTATTAGTTGAATTTTATAACGCAATGAAAGGAATTTATGTTTGTCCCTCGCAAAGTAGCCGACCGCTATCGTGAAATGATCAACAGCATTGGCTTTTACCCTTCTGTACTTTCGGTTGGCTTTTTACTTTTTGCTGTAATTACCATGTCGCTTGAATACATAGCGCCTGTAGAGCAGCTCAAGGCGTTTATATCTGTTGTGCTGGTAGATAGCGCCGAAAATGCCCGCACCATTTTAAGCACCCTAGCAGGCAGTATTATATCGCTTACGGTGTTTAGTTTTTCTATGGTGATGGTGGTTTTAAATTCGGCCAGCGCCAGTTTATCTCCGCGGGTTGTACCTGGGCTTATTACCCGTAAGTCGCATCAAATGGTATTGGGCTTTTATTTAGGTAGCATAATTTACTCAATTATTATGCTCATTAATATTAATAAACTTGAAGGTGGCGATACCGCTATCCCATCGCTTGGGGTGCTGCTGTCATTGGTGTTTGGCTTAGTATCGCTTGGTTTGTTTGTATTTTTTATTCATTCAATATCTAAAGCCATTCAAGTAGATAATGTACTTAACGGTTTATTTAGCCAAACTAAACGCGAAATTAAAGCCATTGTCGATAGGCAATCAGAAAAACCGTTCACTGACTTTCCTGATTTTACACAGTGGCACTCAGTTAATAGTACTACCGAGGGTTATTACAAAGGGGTGCATACAGATAAGTTATGCGCCATATTAGCCGAGGAAAATATTCGGGTGTATATCTCGGTAAACCAAGGTTACTTTACCGTTAAAGGCTATCCGTTTTTAAAATGCGATAAAGACATTTCTAACAACGAAGAACTTATCGCTAAAATTTTAGACTGCTTTATTTTTTATATAGAAGAGTACATTAGCGATCATTACCGTTATGGATTAACGCAAATTTCAGAAATTGCCGTTAAAGCAATGAGCCCAGGTATTAATGACCCAGGTACAGCGGTTAAATCGATAGATATGCTGAGTATTTTGTTAATTGAGCGCCTGTCGCTTAACGATACAAATTATTCGTTTAAACACAGCGACAACGCCCCGTTACTCTTTATACACGAAACCAGTTTTGATGAGTTACTGCACGATAACTTTACGCCACTGCGTAATTACGCAAAAGGCGATGCGTATGTAATGACAAACGTTTTAGAGGCATTTAAAAATATATTGTTTGTAGCGCATGGCAATGATGCAGCCCGAAACAGCCTATTTAATTACTTAAATGCCATTGTAGATGACATAAACGAGCATGTAAGTAACGAATACGACAGACAAGAAATTACCAACATGCTTAACGCTATTGCACGTATTAGCAAGCCACAAGGGGATAAACTAGTGGCTCGTTTTACCTGCCAACATACTAGTCAATAAAGTAAACCGCATAGCTAGACGCTGTTACTTTAATTTCTCCAGCATGATACGCATCAGGAACAAAATTACCGGGTGCGCTATCTGCTACCATCATTGTTTTTTCTGAGCGTGCATAAGGCTGAGCAGGTACGTTCATCGGGCTTAGCGATGCCGTATATAACCCTTTTAGCTCAACGCCGTAATCGGCACTTAATTCTTTGGCGGCTTTGCGGGCATCTTGAATGGCCAGTTTTTGCGCCTGTTTGTGCAGCTCTTCATAGTTACTCGCTAAAAATTGCGTTTGGTTTATTTGGTTAATGCCGTTATTTACTAGGTTTTGTAACAGCTGAGGGTATTTTTCGATTTGCGAGAGTTTAACGCTTAACGTACGCGACACTCTAAAGCCTTTAAATTCTTGCTCTCCAGAGCTTCTGTTGTATTGGCTTTCGCGATTTATAGAAATATGCCCTGCATTAATATTACCGTCTTTAATGCCAAGCTCTTTTACTAATTTGATAGCTTTAGCCATAGTTTTATCGGCTTTGTTTTTAGCATCAATTAGGTCTTTATCTATTTCTACAATACCTACGCTTAATTGTACGTAATCAGGCATAGTGGTTACGGTTGCTTCACCTTTAACATAAATATGAGGAGCATTAGGTGTTGAGTTTGCATGCGCATCAACGCTTAAAGTACTTAAGGCAATTGCGCTACTTAATAAAAGAATGTGTGTTTTCATTGCATTATCCATTGTATTTTTGTTGTCACCATTAAAGAGCCTACGTGGTTAACAATAAATGAACAAGCACAAAAAAACAGGCAATTGCCTGTTTTTTGTAACTAGCTGTAACGCAATGTACAGCCTTATTTACTTTACGTTACTCAGCGTAATTAAATGCTACAACGTTTGTAGTTACGGTATTTAGGTAACCAGTAATTTCTATCAATAGCAGCCCACAGTGCATCGTCGCTAATCTCAAGAGCTACGCCCTCTTCAATTGCCTTTTTAGCCACTGCAAATGCAATACGCTTACTTAATGTTTCAATTTCAGTCAGTGCAGGTAATAAGCTGCCTTTACCGGTGTTTGCACGTGGTGATGACTCAGCAAGCATTTCGCTCGACATGCTCAGCATTGCATCGGTAATGCGTGTTGCTTTTGCTGCAATTACACCTAGGCCAATACCTGGGAAAATATAACTGTTGTTACACTGTGGAATTGGGAACACTTCACCATTAAATTCTACTGGCTCAAATGGGCTACCCGTTGCTACAAGTGCTTTACCTTCAGTCCATTTAATAACATCAGCTGGGTGTGCTTCAACCTGCTTAGATGGATTACTTAATGGGAAAATTATCGGCTGCTCACAGCCTGAGTGCATAGCGCGGATAACTTGCTCGGTAAATAAACCCGGTTGACCCGATACACCAATTAAAATATCAGGTGCTGCACAGTGCATTACATCTAATAATGAAGCGTATTCGCCGCTGTAAGTCCACTCGCTTAATGCAGCTTGTGGTTGCGCTAGTGCTTGTTGGAAATCGCGTAAGCCTTCCATACCTTCAGTGAGTAGGCCAAAACGGTCAACCATAAATACTTGGCTGCGCGCTTGTGCTTCGCTAATACCTTCAAACACCATTTGGCTAATAATTTGCTCAGCTATACCACAACCGGCTGAGCCTGCGCCAACAAATACCACTTTTTGCTCACTAAGGGTTGAGCCTTTAACACGACACGCAGCTAATAAAGAGCCTACAGTTACCGCTGCTGTACCTTGAATGTCATCATTAAAGCTACAAATTTCGTTACGGTAGCGCTTAAGTAAAGGCATAGCGTTTGGCTGAGCAAAATCTTCAAACTGCAGTAATACATTTGGCCAGCGACGTTTAACCGCTTTAATGAATAAGTCTAAAAACTCATCGTATTCATCTTGCGCAATACGCTTATGACGCGCACCCATGTACATAGGGTCATTAAGCAGTTTTTCGTTGTTAGTACCAACATCAAGCATTACAGGTAATGTGTACGCTGGGCTAATACCACCACACGCTGTGTAAAGTGATAATTTACCAATAGGAATACCCATACCACCAATACCCTGATCGCCTAGGCCTAAAATACGTTCGCCATCGGTAACCACAATTACTTTTACTTTGCCTTTGGTGGCGTTACGTAGAATGTCGTCAATTTGATAGCGATCTTCGTACGAAATAAATAAGCCACGCGCACTGCGGTAAATATCTGAGAATTTTTCACAGGCATCACCAACCGTTGGCGTGTAAATAATTGGCATCATTTCTTCAAGATGATCACGCACTAAACGGTAGTAAAGTGTTTCGTTGTTATCTTGAATGGCACGCAAGTAAATATGCTTGTTTAAGTTATCGTTAAAGCTTGAATACTGCTGATAACAACGCTCAACCTGCTCTTCAATTGTTTCAAAACGTGGAGGAAGCAAACCCGCAAGGTTAAAGTTTTCGCGTTCTTTTTTACTAAACGCGCTGCCTTTGTTTAAAAGCGGAGTTTCAATTAGGCCAGGGCCAGAGTAAGGAATATAAAGGTAGTTAGGATCAGTATTAGTTGTCATATTTCCAGGCTTTAACGGAGTCTTAAGTTATGATCTGCCATTATCATTGTAAAAGGTTAAATTGCAATGACAATTAAGCTTGTCAGACCATTGAGAGAAAACACATGCAGGCTTCACTGCCTGCATGGCTATTATACATAAATTAAAATTTGATAGTGGCGTTTTTGTCAGTTAAATCCGACAAAGCAACCCCTTCACGGCGCGGATCGGCACCGCCATACAATTTATTGTTTTTAACTTCTACGGCATGTAAGCCAGAGTTTAAATCAAGTACGCGTACCGCATGGCCGCGTTTAGTTAATTGTGGGGCTATGGCTTCAAGCGCGGTGCCTTTTTCAAGGCTCGTGTAATCGTTACGATTGGTGGTTCTTGGCAGGTTAATCGCCTCTTGTGCCGATAAATTCCAATCCAGTACACCAATAACCACTTGCGCTACGTAATCAATGATACGGCTGCCACCTGGCGAGCCAACCACTAAGCGTAAGCTGCCGTCGTTGTTAAACACCATTACTGGCGACATAGAGCTGCGTGGGCGTTTGCCCGCCTCAACGCGGTTAGCTACTAATTTGCCGTCAATGCGTGGCGAAAGCGCAAAATCGGTTAATTGGTTATTTAAAATAAAGCCATTAACCATCACAGTTGAGCCAAACGCCATTTCAATTGAACTGGTCATTGATACGGCATTACCAAAGCTATCTACAATGGATACATGCGATGTTGATGGCAACTCAAAAGAATCATCTTTTGCGTAGCTTAAATAGCCTACTGGGTTACCAGCTACTGCTTTTGTGTCTTGCTCAGTAATAAGCTTGGCGCGCGATGCAATGTACTTTTTATTTAACAGCTCTTTGGTAGGCACTTGTGTAAAATCTGGGTCGCCCATGTACATATTGCGATCGGCAAATGCTATGCGTGAGGCTTGGCTAAAGTAATGAATTGCCTCTTCGCTATTAGGTTTAAGCGCGCTCATGTCTTTGTGTTCAAGCAAGCCTAAAATTTGTAATACCGCTACACCACCACTGCTCGGTGGTGCCATAGAGCACACATTATAAGCACGGTATTTAATACATACCGCGTCGCGTTGCTTGCTTTTGTAATTAGCCAGGTCTGATTCGCTTAATGTACCCGGTGCAATTTTTGAATTTTGCACTGCGTTTACCATTTGCTTAGCGTTATCGCCTTTATAAAATGCATCAATGCCTTGTTTAGCAATGTCTTTGTATAAATTAGCTAAGGGCTGATTTTTTTTAATCGTACCGGCTTTAATTAATTCGCCATTAGGGTAAAAGTACTCGTTAATCACCGGCATACTCATTACACCTGGGTTTAATTGGCGTGCCAATAAACCGTGTAAACGTGGCGATACCTCAAAGCCCTGCTCGGCAAGTTTAATAGCGGGTTTAAATAACTCGCTCCACGCAAGTTTACCGTATTGTTGATGCGCACTTGCAAAGGCGTGCAAAATACCTGGCACACCCACAGAGCGACCGCCAACAACTGCTTCAATCCACTTAACGGCTTTACCGTGTTTATCTAAAAACAGATTTTCGTCAGCATTTTGTGGCGCGGTTTCACGGCCATCAAAGCTTGTAAGTAGGTTATCGGCTTTGTTGTAGTACATCATAAATGTACCACCACCAATGCCCGATGATTGTGGTTCAACTAAGGTAAGCACTAATTGCGTTGCAATTGCCGCATCTACCGCGCTTCCGCCTTTAGCTAAAATCTGTTGTCCAGCTTGTGAGGCATACGGGTTGGCCGCGGCCACCATGTATTGATCACCAGTTACTAATTGTTTTTGTACAATTGAGGTGGTGGCTTCTGGCTCGCGAATTTCTAATTTTGCAGGTTCTTTTGCTATTGTTGGCAGCGTTACTGCAAACAAACCAATAGTAAATAATGACTTAAGTTTAAAATGCATAAAAATACTAAAAACACTTAATTACGTAGTTGTATTTGGCATCTTAAAGTTAAACGGGCACAATATGCAAAAATTTTGACTAAAAAAACATAATAAAATGCTTAATTTACCGCTACAACCTCGTTATTTACTTCCGCCATTATTTTTGATGCTTTTTAGTATTGTTTTTGCTGCATTTGATTTAAATAATTTACTTGAATTTAACCGAGCGCTCATTGAAAACGGCGAAGTTTGGCGAGTGTTTACCAGTCAATTTGTACATGCTAACTGGGCGCATTTAGGATTAAACGCATTAGGCATATTTTTAATTTGGTTACTGCATGGCGAATACACATCACCTGCGCGTTATGCCTTTAATGTGTGTTTTTTAGCACTGTGGTGTGGGCTCGGCGTATTATGGTTTTGCCCTGCTATATCTATATACACGGGGTTAAGCGCCCTATTGCATGGTGTCATTATTTGGGGAGCGGTGAAAGACATTACCCTGTCACTTAAATCGGGTTATTTATTATTTATAGGTGTGTGGATAAAAATAATAATGGAGCAAGTAAACGGCCCCGATGCCAGTATTGGCCAATTAATTGATTCAACCGTTGCCATTGATGCGCACTTAATTGGCGCGGTGGGCGGCACATTGCTTGGCATACCTTTAGCAATTAAATACTTAAAAAAATAGCGATTAGGCTTTTCAATATTAATAAAACGCCGCGTTAGTTAACGCGGCGTTTTTGTTTTTATACTTTAATTTAAAAATTTAAGATTAAAGTGTTTCTTTAAATAATTTATGAATACGGCGGTATTCATCTAACCAGCTTGACGGCTGTACAAAGCCATGCGGCTCTACCGGGAAGATAGCTGTTTCAAAGTTTTGTTTTTCAAGTTCAATTAATCGCTGTACTAAACGTACTGAGTCTTGAAAAAACACGTTATCGTCAACCATAGGTGCGTTAATTAATAAGCGCTTGTTTAAGCCCTCAGCGTAATAAATTGGCGAGCTGCGCTCATACGCTATGGGATCTACATCTGGGTGATTTAAAATATTAGCCGTGTAAGCGGTGTTGTAATGCGCCCAATCGGTTACTGGACGAAGTGCTGCCCCAGATTGAAATAGCTCAGGGGCAGTAAATAGCGCCATAAAGGTCATAAACCCGCCGTATGAGCCACCGTATGTGCCTACTGCGTTGGTATCAACATTTGCGTTTTGCGCCATCCATTTAACGCCATCTGCTAAATCTTGCGTTTCAGGTGTACCCATTTGACGATAAATCGCAGTACGCCAATCGCGGCCATAACCTTTAGAAGCGCGGTAATCCATATCCATCACTATGTAACCTTCATCGGCAAGTAATGAATGAAACATAAACTCACGAAAATACACAGACCACCCCATGTGTGAGTTTTGTAAATACCCTGCTCCGTGGTTAAAAATAACCGCTTTACGGGTTTTGCCTGTTTCACCTTCTACATAGTCACTTGGGTAATACACCTTGGCATAAATAGGTTGCTCTGTGTGGCTAGATGGCACGGCAACAATTTTAGGTGCGGTGAGCTTTTTAGCTAAAAATTCATCCGACACCGTATGGGTGAGCTGTGTAGCAGTGGTGTTTGCTTTAGCATCGGCAACAAAAAGCTCTGTTGGCATTGTTATTTTAGAGTGCTTAAGCAGTAATTTACTTTCGTCTGGGCTTAACGTGTAGTCGGTCATACCGTTAAGGTCTGTCACTTGCTCATTTTTACCTGTTTGTGGATTAACACGGTAAATTTCGTAAAGACCTGGGTGCTCTACGTTTGCCTTGTAATAAATAGCGCTATTATCATGAGTTAACGTAATGTCCGATACTTCAAACTGGCCACTAGTTAAAGCGGTTGCTTTGCCGTTAAGCGGTTTTTTGTAAAGCTGACTATAGCCCGACTCTTCTGATAAGTAATACAGGGTGTTTGAATTATGTAACCAGCCAAAATTGTTAAACGCGTAAGCTATCCAAGCATCATCATGTAGGCGGTGCTGCGACACAAGCTCGTTTTTATCAAAGTCGATTGTGGCTATCCAGCGGTCTTTGTTATCCCACGCCTCTAGCATAATGGCAACTTGCGTGCCGTCATCGTTCCACACTATGGGGGCTTGGTTTAAACCCCAATTAGTAATTAAGTTAATACCGCGTGGCGCTTTTTTAGATTTATACGTTTTACCATCACGCGCGAAGTTTTCTTTTTTAACCTCGGCTAAAACATCTTCATCAAAGCCCGGTAGCGTATCAAAGCTCAGTGGCGTTTGTGTTTTATCTACAAGGTTAATGTGTATCACCGATGATGTTTGCTCTTTTGCATCAGCCACACGACGGCGCACTTTTTTAGGCTCAATAGTGGCATCATCGGTGATGTAGTTAGGCATAATATCGCCTTTATCACGCCACGATTGCTGCTTTTGCAGCACAACAATTAAAGCATCACCGTTTGGCGATAGTTGCGCCTCTTTAATTACATTGCCATCACCTAAATAAAAAGCGGTGTTAGCAATGGAGCTATTTTGCGCGTTTATTTGCTCATTGCGTGTTTGTGTATCCTGTTTGTTTTTATGTTGCAGCGCCACAAACTCAATCAGTTTATGCTGCTCTTTTGCTATGTAACTAGTTGGCTCTTGTAAGCCTTTTGGCTCATCGGCCAATTTTAAGTTAGCAAGCTCTGTACTTAGCCCTGTTTTTAAATCAACTTTAAAAAACACATTACCTTGGCGGTAAACTAAATCGCCATTGTTTAAAAACTGTGGTTTAGACTCATTAGCTGAGGTGGCTGTTATTTGTTTAAGTTCACCCGTTGTAAGGTTTTTAACAAATACATTGCCTTTAAAGGTATAAGCTTGAAGTGTTCTATCTGATGAATAAACCGCTTTAGAAGCACCTACAGTATGCAGTTTATCAAGTGAAACTTGCATCGCTTTTTTGCTGTTAATTGGCTGGCTATAAATATCGTTTAGGTTACTGCCTTGCTGCTTTTGAGCAAAAATAATGGTGGCTGAATCACTTGCCCAGTACGCATTTTTAGGCTGGTTGCCTATCCAATCAGGATTTGCCATGGCTTGTTCTAGCGTAATATTTTGCGAGCCAGCATCAGCAGGTGTGTTTACAACCGCAGCAACGGGAGTTGCTGGTAAAGCGCTTTGCTGTGATGAAGAGGTATTAGCGGTAGCACTACAACCTGCAAGCATAATGCTAGAGGTTACAGCAAGCGCTACTAATGTTTTTGATGACGATAGGTTAAAAATCATAGTGCTTCTATACGGTTATTATAATTGAGCCGTATTTAAGCAGAAGCACTTGAGTTATTGCAATTTTTTAAGATAAATAACGCATTTTCACGGTAAAGCTGAGTTTACTCTATTAGCAAATCGAGCCACACCAATCGGTGATCGCTCGATGCGTTTCTATCTTTTATTAATCTATATTGCTCGCTGTTTTTAGTGGGCCAAAACACCCCACCATCGTGTATTTTAAACCCATAGGTAGAGGGTAAAACATAATCTACACGCGCCTGCCAGTTAGCGGTAAAGTACTTTGCATATGGCTGCGGGTATTGCTCTTTAGCACCGGCGCTTTGCGGTATAAATTGCGAATTTATAAGTGGGTTATTTAAAATTTGATTAGTGGTTTCAACCCGTGCTTTATCCCCTTCAGGCGCGGCGTTTAAGTCACCTAAAATAACAAACCGAGAGCTTGCTTTTAATCCGCCTTTTTGGCCGTTATCGTCGTAAATATAGGCTTTATTAGCAACATAATCGGCAATTAACCTAACTTCGTCATGATTACGTTTGCCGTTTCTGTCTTCGTCGCCATCAAACACCGGCGGTGTTGGGTGCGAGGCAAGTACATGCACTGTTTTATTGTTAACTACAACAGGTACATCCCAAAACGATTTAGAGCTAAGCCTAAGCGCTTGCCATTCTTGCGTGTTATACCAATTCTCTTTTGTTTTTGGGTCTATTGGCATTTGCGCATTAGGCATATCTTTATATTTAAACGTTTGAAGCGTGCGCAGTTTCTCAAGGTTAATGGGGTATTTAGATAAAATAGCCATTGCGTAATGCCCTTCAAAAAAACCAAAACCTTGCGCATCGCCCATTACAGCGGTTTTTTTACCGTTGTTATCAAGGTCAAACTCAGTAGCAAGGCCTGTATTTACAGGGGCAATAAAACTGTATGGGTAATCAATGGGGTCTTGTTTATTTTGGCTTACATTTAAAAACTGGCGTTTAAAATAATCTATACCTTGCGCTTTTGGTACGTAGTCAAACTCGTTTAATAAAATAATGTCAGGGCGAACACGCTGAATTATTTCGGCTATATTTTTTATTTGCTGGTGGTTTGATTTTAGAGCATTAACTAGCGCATCGGGGTTTACTTGCTCGCCTTTTGGCGTGTGATTAGTTGCATCCATACTCACATTAAAGGTGGCAATACGAAGGCTCTCGCTGGCTGTAGCATTTAAACTAAATGAAGCGGCAATGGCTAATGCGCCATAAAGTATGTTTAGTTTCATTTTTTTACTTCAAAAAATTAAAAAATAGACTTTACCAGTATTACACAATTAATACCTATTTTTATGACAAAAAAATACCGGCTTAAGCCGGTATTTAATTAGTTAATTGCAGCCTTTACTCACTTAGCATAAGTGCAGTAGCAGCTTTTAAAATGCCGGGGTACGCTTGCTCAGGTAAATAATCGGTAAGTTGCCCAAGCTTATCGGCAAGATTATTAATGTTATCTGCAGATACATTAATATGCCCCATTTTACGTCCAGGTTTTGCCGTTTTTCCGTACCAGTGGCTGGTTACATCACTGACTGTTAAAACCTCGGTAGGAATACATCCTTGGCCCAGCACATTAATCATGGCGGTAATATGCTTAAGCTCTGTATTACCTAGCGGTAAACCCGCTACAGCTCGCATGTGGTTTTCGAACTGCGAACAATGGCAGCCTTGCTGTGTCCAGTGCCCTGAGTTATGAACTCGCGGCGCAATTTCGTTAACCAGTAAAGTACCGTTTACATCAAAAAACTCAATGGCAAGTACGCCAACATAATTAAGCTCGTTGGCAATTTTTGTAAATGCACTATGGGCCTGCTGCTCAACCAGCGTGTTATTTTTACCCGCAATCGACAAAGTAAGCACGCCGTTGGTGTGCTCGTTTTCAGTAATTGGGTAAATAGCCACATTACCTTGCTTATCGCGTGCACCAATAATAGAGACTTCACGGTCAAACGGGATCATTTTTTCAGCAATAATGCTGTGGGGCGCATCCTGTGTGCCAGAGGCAATAAAATCAGCCATTTCTGACCAAATTTGCTCTATTTGGTCATCTGATTTTAAACGCCACTGCCCTTTACCATCGTACCCTGCTTGGCACGTTTTAATAACCAGCGGTTTACCTAGGGTTTTAACCGCTAATTCTAAATGCGCTTTTTCTGTGATCAGTTGATACGGTGCACACGCTACGTTTGTTTTATCTAGTAGCGCTTTTTCTAATGCGCGGTCGCCACCGGTTTTAATGGCAGCTTTTCCTGGGTAAAATTTATTACTGTTGCAGCACAGTGTAAGTACATCATCGGGGATATGCTCAAACTCTGCGGTAATCGCATCAGCGTCACTAATTGCCTGCTCAAGTGTGGTTGTGTAAATTTCACCGGTTAGCGGATGCATAATTTTTTGGCTGCCTACATCGTACGCAACCACATTTAAATTAAGGGGGGCGCCTGCTAGGCTCATCATTCGCGCAAGTTGGCCGGCACCTAAAATTAAAATTTTCATTTTTACTCTGCAGGACTAGGGTTAGCTAAGATAGTCTCGGTTTGCTCTTTACGAAATGCTTCAATTTTTGCAAAAATTTCTGGGTTTTGGCACCCTAAAATTTGTGCAGCAAGTAAACCTGCGTTAGCAGCGCCTGGCTCACCAATTGCTAGTGTACCCACGGCTACGCCTTTTGGCATTTGGCAAATAGATAACAATGAATCTACACCGTTTAAGGCTTTAGATTTAACCGGTACACCAAGCACAGGAAGCGATGTAAATGCCGCTGCCATACCCGGTAAATGCGCAGCACCACCGGCGCCAGCAATAATCACTTTTATGCCACGATCTGCTGCTGAATTTGCATAATCTGCAAGGAGTTGAGGAGTGCGGTGCGCAGAGACCACTTTTGTTTCGTACTCAATACCAAATTTTTCGAGCATGAGCGCTGCGTGTTCCATGGTTGGCCAATCTGATTTAGAACCCATAATAATGCCAACAGTCATAAATACTCCTCAGTAATGTATTTTAAAAATAGCGGACTTATGTCCGGTTTTAGGCGGGTATTATACCCAAACCAAGTTTAATTGCGACTCACAAAAACAAAAAAAGCCACGTTTAAACATGGCTTTTAAAGGGTTGCAGTTACAAAGTGCTTATACTTCTTTGCTTGCTAGGTATTCGCTGTAGTTGCCTCTAAAGTCAATCACCTGGCCGTCTTTTATCTCCCAAATGCGGGTGGCAACCGATGATACAAACTGGCGATCGTGCGATACAAACAATAATGTGCCTTCGTACGCTTCTAATGCAAGGTTTAACGCCTCGATAGACTCCATATCCATGTGGTTTGTTGGCTCATCCATTAACAGTATGTTTGGTTTATGCATCATAATTTTACCAAATAACATACGGCCTTGTTCACCACCTGAAATAACCTTTACAGACTTTTTAATATCGTTTTGCGAAAACAACATGCGTCCTAAAAAGCCACGAACCACTTGCTCGTCGTCGCCTTCTTGTTGCCATTGCTCCATCCACTCAAACAAGTTCATGTCTTTTTCAAACTCGTCAGCATGATCTTGCGCGTAGTAACCAATATTGGCATTTTCAGACCACTTAAACTCGCCCGACTTAGGTGCTAAACGCCCAGCAAGAGTATTAAGTAAGGTTGTTTTACCTACACCGTTTTCACCGATAATAGCAATGCGCTCGCCTACTTCTACTAAGCCTTCTAAATTTGAAAATAGCGTATTGTCTTCAAAACCTTGGCTTAGGTTAGTCATTTCTAATGCATTACGGAATAGCTGTTTTTCTTGCTCAAAGCGAATAAACGGAGATTGGCGAGAAGAGGCTTTTACTTCTTCTAGCTGAATTTTATCAATACGTTTTGCACGCGACGTTGCTTGTTTTGCCTTTGACGCGTTTGCAGAAAAGCGCGATACAAACTGTTGTAGTTCGGCAATTTGGCTTTTCTTTTTCGCGTTTTCACTTAATAGGCGCTCACGTGCTTGTGTTGCTGCAAACATGTACTCATCGTAGTTACCTGGGTAAATACGAAGTTCGCCGTAATCAATATCAGCCATGTGCGTACATACTGAGTTTAAAAAGTGACGGTCATGCGAGATGATGATCATGGTGCAGTCGCGTTGATTAAGCACATCTTCTAACCATTTAATGGTGTAAATGTCCAAGTTATTGGTTGGCTCATCTAGTAGCATAATATCAGGGTCAGAAAACAGTACTTGCGCAAGTAACACTCGTAGTTTAAAACCGGGTGCTATTTCAGACATAGGGCCGTAATGCTGCTCTGTCGAAATACCTACCCCTAATAAAAGCTCACCCGCTTTAGACTCAGCTGAATAGCCGTCCATTTCGGCAAACTCAGTTTCTAAATCGGCTACTTTCATGCCGTCTTCTTCACTCATCTCTGGTAATGAGTAAATGCGATCGCGCTCTTGTTTAATATCCCATAATTCTTTATGGCCCATGATTACAGTATCAATTACAGAGTATTCTTCGTAAGCAAACTGGTCTTGGTTTAGTTTAGCTACACGTTCATTTGGATCTGTACTTACGTTACCTGCAGAGGGCTCTAGTTCGCCACTTAGGATTTTCATAAATGTAGATTTACCACATCCATTTGCACCAATTAAACCGTAACGGTTTCCTTCGCCAAACTTTGCAGATATGTTTTCAAATAACGGTTTAGCACCAAATTGCATGGTGATGTTAGCTGTACTAATAATAGCGCTACCCTCCAAGGGGACATGATGTATTTAAATTGCGCGCAGTTTAAACTAAATACTGCTTTTTTTCTATGAAAGTTTAAGGTTGAAAGCGTATGAACTATGCCCTATTCCACTCATTAAAGGCGTAAATTAATGCCTAACAAATAGTGCCTAAAAACGTGATTAAGCCAGTGAATGCTTATTCAACTAAAAAAATGTGCTTAGCTAAAAATAATAGCGCGATTTGTGTGCCATATCAGGGTTTAAATTTTAATTAAAAAACCCGTTTAACTTAATAAGTCGATTGTTTATCGCAAAGCATTTTAAAAAACAGATAACTGGGTATATATTTATGATATAAAATGCTTTTTAGAGTTTTTGCACTAGCGTTTTATTTTTATCCAACATGAAAAAAACTCAATTTAAAACCCACTTGGCTTATAACATTTTAGATGCCGGTGACGATTACGTTATTCAACCTAACTTTAATACCGTTCCTAATGATGTATTCAAACGTCAATTTGCTGTGATTGGTGTTCATTACTTAATTGACGAAAACACCATTGCCTACGTTGAAGCCCGTAAAGATGTTAGCGACTTTGAAAGTGAAGACAAAGACCAGCAATCGCAAATGGAAGCCTCAGAAGACGACGGGATTGCATTTGGTTTTAGATACAAGTTTTAATTTCCCACCATAACAACACACAAAGCCCAGCTATATGCTGGGCTTTTTTAATTTAAACGTTAAATGATGAAAAAAATTAAATGTTTGAATGCGTTAACAATCGCTATTATTTGTTATAACACTTTATAAAAGCTGTGTGCGCTGCGTATTAATAATGCCTGTAAACATGCTTACAAATTCACCCGAAAATTAATGGAGAGAAAATGAGTTCACTCAAAACCGCCGGTAATTTTACTCTACTATGTATTGCCAGCTTAACCATAATGGTTGGCACCCTATTAGCGCCGGGTTTAGTTACCATTGCTGATGGCCTAGGCATACAAAGCAACAGCGTATTATTAATTACTTTACCTTCTTTAGGTGCGGTGGTATTTGCCCCCCTAGCCGGAAGGTTAATAGACAAGTACGGCGCATACCCTTTACTTATAATAGGTTTATTTTTATACGGATTAGTGGGTGCATGTGCTTACGTTTTACATGGCCCAACCTTAGTATTTATTAATCGTTTTGCATTAGGTGGTATTACAGCAATAGTGATGGCAAGTTGCACCGTATTAATTTCAACGTGGTACAGCGGCGAAGCCCGACTGAATATGATTGCCAAACAAGGCATGGCGATAGAGCTAGGTGGCGTTATATTTTTATTTTTAGGCGGTGTTTTAGCGTCAATGTATTGGGGATTACCCCTTGCTTTGTATTTAATTGCTTGGGTATTTTTAGCTATGTTGCTCATGTTTGTACCCCGGAAGCAGCAATTGAACGCCCAAAACACAGAGCAAACTCAACAAATAAAAAAGAGCAATTCAAACGCATTAACGCTTAAAGGGGTGTATATAGTATCAACCCTAGCTATGACCATATTTTTTACCTCAACCGTGCTTTTACCTATTACCTTGCACGCACTAAATTTTAATGAATCAGAAATAGGCCAACTATTGGCTTTTATATCGTTAATTGCGGTATTTACAGCGGGATTTATGCCTAAAGCAACTAAACGCCTTAGTGAAAAAAGTGTATTAGCAATCGCATTTTTTGCCTTTGGTTTATCATACCTTTGCTTTATGCAATCAAGTACATTGATATTAGTATTAGGCGCGCTATTAATTGGTATTGGCTTTGGTTTTAGCATTCCTCTTTTAAACCACATGACCGTAGAGCTAAGCCCAGAAAATGTTCGCGGACGTAACTTATCGTATTTTACAATGGCTGTGTTCTCCGGTCAGTTTTTTACCTCGTTTATGGAGTACATACCTGGGGGTGAACATAACGTATTTATAATATGCAGTATTTTAAGCGCCGTTGTAGCTATCGCCCTTCTTGTTAAACCTAAAGCGCACTAAGTAGCAATCAATAACCGGTAAAATTATTAAATTAAGTAGCCAATTATCCCCTATTTATTGGCTACTTTTATTCTCCTTCACTCTTTGGCTAAGTTAGGCATTTAATAACAACTTAGTATGATGTGTTCTTTTACTATAAACCCACCAGCAATGGTTGTTGCTTTAGTTAATTGCGTTGTAAAGTCAGTTTTTTAGCCTTAGCAAACAAGTATTAATTAAAGCGATTATAAGCAAAAAGGCATGCACTGTATATAAATACAGTGCATGCCTTTTTTATAACAAACCTTAAGATTCATCAGGGCCCTAGCGTTACCCACTGCTTAACTTCAAGTGCAGTCATTATCAGCTCTACAGAAAAAGCGGCCAGTATCATCCCCATCACGCGGGTTAAAATAGACGCACCGCCAATACCAATTAGCTTTATAATTTTGCCCGACAGCAACAACAAAATTAGGGTTACACCCAACACAGCCAGTGTAATTAACGCTGTGCCTATTTGGGTTGTAATTGGGTGAATGTGATTATCGGTAAGTAATATAACGGCTAAAATAGCCCCTGGTGTGGCGGTAGCCGGTATAGCAAGCGGAAACACTGCAATATCGTGCCCTGGGTCTTGTTTAGCTTTATTTGAATCATTGCCAAATATCATTTGTAGGCCAAACAAAAATAAAATTATCCCGCCCCCTAACTGAAACGATACCAGCCGTATACCCATCGCATTTAAAATAAGCTGCCCTATTAAAATAGAGCCAAGTAATACAGCGCCTGCATATAGCACAGTTTTAAACGCAGTTTTACGACGTTGTTGATCAGTTAAATGAGAAGTCAGCGCAGCAAAAAGCGCCATAGTCCCTATTGGGTCAATAGTGGCCCAAATAACGAGGGCATCTTGAGATAGCTTTTCTAGCATATAAAATCCTTGTTAAGCGAACACGTTTTAAAAACTCGGGTAACAAATTCATTTGCTTACGCTTAACTATAAGCCAAATTGGCTATTTTTTATATTGCATTTGTTCCTCTTATGATGAAATTTACTAACGTGGATAATGCAAATGCAGCACTAATACATGACTAATGCAGTACTAAACATGTTTATACCAAATAGAATGCTCACCCAAGCTAAAGCCTAATTTAACTAATAAGTTATGCGAACGCGCATTATGTGCACTTACCTGCGCCGCTAAGTAGTTTAGCGGTATAGCCTCTTTAAGTGTTTTAACAAAGCCGGTAATTACCTCAAACATAATGCCCTTATCCCAATACATAGGATCAAGCTCAAATCCAATAAACGCCCTACTTTTACAAGGCGATAAATTATAAAGCCCGCAGGTGCCCATAAGTTTGCCATTTATATTATGTTCAATAGCCACTCTTATCACTTCGCCTTCGTAATAGGCGGTAATATCGTCTTGTATTAATTGCTTAATTTGGCATTTACTTAATGGGGTTTTATAGTCGTTAAATTCGCTCACTTGCGGGTGATTCAAAATAGAAAATAACTGCGGGGCATGCTTATGGGTAATTAAACGCAATGTAACGCGTTCAAGCTGAGTTGTTTTAAACATTTTATACAGGAGTTAAAATAGCGCTTTATGGTTAAGCATTATTAACTTACCATAGCGTATTCACAAGCATTATCTTTATAGCCAATATTGAGAGCAATAATGAGCGACGATTTTAAAGTAATTCAACCTACCACAACCGTATACTGCCCTAAACGTGGTGAGGGCTGGACCCTAACAGGCATTACTAATATAAACGAGTTTACCTCGGTAATGTTTGACGGCACACGTTATACACTCCCCGCACGCGAAATAGTAGAAGAGCTGTTACCAAACCAACTAGCCCGAGAGCAAAATAATAGCTAGCGCCCGTGTATAAACCGTAGTGGCTGCCACTGTGCAGCCAACTATATATAGAGTAACGAAGGATTAAAATGTATCGTCTTCACTGTATACATTTACTTTTAACTCGTCTTCATCTTCAAAAACAACAAACGAAATAGGCTTACAACATACTTGGCAGTCTTCTATGTATTGCTCACCAATATCTGCCGCGTCTAATAATACTTCTATGCTTTCGCCGCAATACGGGCAACTTATCGATTTTTCGGTTAACTGGTTCATTTAACACCTGCTACTTTTATCTCAATGCTTTCACTTTAATAAACACACTCTAATAATACAACATTGTGCTATTGAGGTTAGCTAATGTACGTATGCCTTTAATTAAAAACCATTACGTATATTACTTTTTCACTATTCACGTTAGCCTACTAAAAACAATGAAATAGTAATAACACTTAGCAGGTCTAGCTATTAAGAATATGTATTTAAACTCATACTAGAGGTAGATTATTATATGAAAAAATCACTTACGCTTGCATTAACATCTGCCGCAATTTTGTTTAGCACCTTTTCACATGCAGCCAAAACCGAAAAAGCAGTTTTAGCCGGTGGATGTTTTTGGTGTATGGAAAGCGACTTTGAAAAGCTCAAAGGCGTAAAAGATGTTATATCGGGTTTTACCGGCGGTAAAATTAAAAACCCGACGTACAATGGTAACCATCAAGGTCATTACGAAGCAGTACAAATTACTTACGACACTGATGTAGTAAGCTACAAAGGCATACTTGATCATTTTTGGGTAAATATTGATCCCTTTGATGCCAAAGGCCAATTTTGCGATAAAGGCCCAAGTTATTTAAGCGCCATATTTGTCGCTAACGAGCAAGAGCGCAAAATAGCAGAGCAAACCAAACAAGCCGTAATAGCAGAATTCCCAAATCAAACAGTGGTCACGCCAATACTTAATGCCAGCACTTTTTACCCAATTAAAGGTAAAGAAAGCTACCATCAGGATTATTATAAAAATAACCCCATACGCTACAATACCTACCGCTGGCGCTGCGGACGCGATAACCGCCTAGAAGAAATTTGGGGCGATAGAGTCACACATTAAAAATCTATAGTTAAACGCTTGATGGGTTTACACAAACCCATCCCCATTACAGCTAACTGCTAATTCTATTCATTCCGCCCCTAATTATAAACATTATTTTGATACTGTTTCCTAAAACAGCTTATTTATCTAACTTTATAAATATAATAAATTGCACTCCTAGATTGATAAAACCTAATTCAACAACTGGAGTTACAAATTATGTCTGCCACACAATTACAACTTGCTCGTGCTCTAGCGTTACCTTCAAGAGAGGCCATGTTAAATCGTGAGCACTCTGTACAATATTTTTGGTACAATAACGACCAACTACTTACACAAGCCTGGAAAGAGTGGGAAGAAACCGAAGTAGATACAACCACCTTTACCCTTGACGATTCATTACTAGATAAAAACTTACGTGAAGCGGTTAATGCTGCATGGCAAGATCCATCAAAAGAGCATTTAGTAAAATCATTACTAGAAGAAGTAGCGACTGATGTGTATCAATTTCAATTTTTTGATCCTGAGCGCCTAGCAGTTTTACGTGGTTACCTAGAAAAAGTATGGAATGCTAACATTCCTATGCGTCCACCGTACGGTATTGTATTAAACCGCCGCGGCGCCATGCTCGACAAACGCTCAGAGGGCTATTTAGCTGCTCCTAGTTTTCAGGAATTTTATAACCAAGTATTAAATACATACATGCGCCCTATTTCACGTTTATTGTTTCCTGAAATCATAGGTTACGATACGCAAACATTTGGGTTTTCTATTTATTACGACCCAAGTACAGATGCGTCTATTCGTCCGCATACTGATGCATCATCAGTAACATTAAATATTAATTTAAACTTACCTGGGGAAGAATTTAGCGGATCAGAACTTGATTTTTACGACCAAGTAAACGCAAAAGTTACACAACTTAGCTTTAAACCAGACACCGCCATGATCCACAAAGGCAATGTACCACACGCGGCAAAACCTATAACCAGTGGCGACAGAACAAACCTAGTGTTATGGCTTTTTGGCGATAATGGCCGTATTCCAGCACCGGGTTCAAAACGTACAGATATTGATGCAAAAGAGCGTTGGACTACGCCAAAAACAACGCCAGACGGCTACGCACCTTTTTAAACGGTGCCTAGTTTACCCTTTTGTGCCTAGAACTTGCCCATTAAAGACATTTAATAATACTTTAATGGGCTATTTACTTGTTGCATAACCACTTAGTTACTATCTTTTTAATATGCCAAGTTAATTTAAACAGCCTAATGAAGTTAAACTTTTTTATAATAACTACAATAACTACACTGCTTGTATCCTCTTTTGCCTGTGCATCGCCTACTAAACAAAAATTAGTAGTTGGTTTTGGTGAAACACTACCGCCTTACGTCATGTCACATACCAACAGCGGGCTAACCCTCGATATTATTAAAGCCGCAGGCTATGAAATAGAGCCACGCTATTATCCTTATACTCGCCGCGCTAAAGGGTATATAGATGGAAAGCTCGACATACTAGCCGACATTAACTTAAGCACAGAAAACGGCAATCTCCTAAGCGGTTATATATCAAATGAAGCCTATGTATACGAAAACGTAGAGATAACCCTAAAAAGCAAACAGTTTAACTTTACTAAAATTGCAGATTTAACACATTACAGCTTAATTTCGTGGCCCAGCGCCGCCATACACTTAGGTGAAGAATATGCAAAAATGGCAAAAGCCAATACACAATATTACGAAGTGCACGACCAATCTCTTCAAGTTAAAATGCTTTTTTCAAACAAGGTAGATGTAATTCAAATGGATAAACAAAGTTTTGATTACTATCGCTCAACCCTTAAAGATATTGATACAACACAATCTGTAGATCGCTTTGCGCTGTTTGGCAAAAGCCCAAATGGCTATTTATTTAAATCAAAAAGACTACGTGATGACTTTAATATTCAACTACAAAAACTTAAAAATTCAGGTCAGTACCACAAAATTTTTGAAAAATACAAACACGCCAAATAAAAAAGGTCGCTTTAACTAAGCGACCTTTTTACGTTTACAGCGCAAAATACCAATTAAAACTTATAAGAGGCAGAAAATTTAACGTTACGCGGGGTACCAGGTTGTACCCATGCATCGGCAAACGAGTTTGTGTAATACGTTTCATCAAACAGGTTATTTACCTCAGCCGTAACAGCAATAGCGTCTGTTACATCGTAATTTACAAATACACGCGCGGTTGTATAACTGGGTAGTTTAAAGTCGGTACCAAAATAGCCATTGCGTTCATCTACAAATAATAGCCCGCCACCAAATTTAATTGCATTGCCATATAACTCGCCCGATTAACAAGCTGCAAGCTAAATTGATGCTCTGGTACATTTAAAAGTGACTCGCCGGCCTCTACTGTGTAGCCAATAGCATCAAAAAATGAGCTTTCTATTTGGGCATCTACATACGCATATGACGCCCAAATTTCTATACTATCGCTAAGCTCACCCGTTAGGTCTATTTCTATTCCCTTACTTTGCGCTTCACCAATGGCTGCGTAGGTAAACGCTGTTGGGTCATCTACTACTAGCATATTATCTTGATCTACTTTAAATACGGCAACGGTACCAAATAACGCGCCATCGTTAAGGGTAAATTTTACACCTAGCTCAGCAGAGGTAGATTGGTTTGGCTCAAAACCATCGCCATTGGTATCAGTGCCTGAAAGCGGGCGAAAGTTTTCGCCGTAGGCTGCATAAACAGATACATAATCACCGGCTTCATACACCACACCAAACTGCGGGCTCACGCGCGACTGCGTTTGTTTAGTATTAGTACCTGCTAAAAGGTTATTTAAGCGCTGCTCGTAATCATCAAAACGGGCACCAATACGAATATCTAACTTATCGGTTACGCTTATTTGGTCTTGAATAAATACCCCTAGTGACTCTTGAATCTCTACGCGGTCGGTATTAGATGTAGGCGTTGGTAATTCGTACGCGCCGTATACAGGGTTAAATACATTAATGTATTGATCGCCCCGTACACGTAAAATAAATTGATCGTTTTCAAATTTATCAGCGTCAACACCCATAATTAAACGGTGCTCAAAACCGCCAAGCTCAAGGCTGCCGCTTAGCTCTGCACGCAATACATGGTATTGAGCATCAAAATCGCGGTAGCGCCTAAAGCGGTTTACTTCGCTATTAACTACGCCGCCAAACCCGGTTTCGGTTGCAAAGCCTTCCATAGAGGTATCACGGTAGTTTGCACCAAATAAAATGCTCCAGTTATCATCAAAGTCATGAATGTACTCTAACTGATGCCCTAGTACATCCGCTTCAATTGGGCCATCGCCCGGCTCACCTAAAAAACGGCTTTGTGGAATAAGCCCAAGCTCGCCATCTATGGCTAATACGCCTCTATCAAACGGCACTTCTTGGTCGCTGTATTCAAGCTCGTAAACAAGTTGGCTGCTGTCGTTAATATTCCACACTATTGACGGGCTAAACCCGTGTTTAGTGGTTTCTATGGTGTCTCTAAAGCTCTCGGCGTCTTCGTAAAAACCAACCAGTCTAATTGCAACGTCGTCGTTAAGCGCTGTGGTGTAATCAACATCGGCGCGGTAAGTATCAAAACTCCCTACCGAGAGCTTAATTTCACCTTGCGTATCAAACGTTGGGCGTTTAGTAACTAAGTTTACTGTACCACCTGGCTCACCACGGCCAAATAAAGCCGCGCGTGGGCCTTTTAAAACCTCAACCGACTCTATACCCGACAAATCACGCGAGCCACCAAAACCGCGCCCAGCATTAAAACCATTTACTAAGTAGTTACTCGGTAGATTTTCATCGCCTACAAAGCCACGTAACGAAAAACTATTCCAAAGCCCACCAAAGTTATTTTGTCGTGCAACAGAGGCCGATAAATCAAGCGCTTGGTCAAGACTTACTGCACCAGCATTTTCAAGGGCTTCTAAATCAATTTTAAGCTCTGATTGTGGAGTTTCTAGTTGGCTAAAGTTACCTTGGTAAGCTTGGCGCGTAGCAACCACAGACAGCCTTTCAATATTTGTGTTAGCACTGTGTGTTTGCTGGTTTTGCTCAGCAGCCAAAGCGTGGCTACTAAATAAGCTTACTAGGCACGCACTTAAATAGGTGAGCTTAAGCCCTGTTGTGTTGGTTTTCATTGTGAACCTTGTTAGTAATGTAAGTATTTTATAATTATGGTGTTGTTACTAGGTGCGCTAAACAGCGGCTTTTATCGCACCTAGTAAGGATTACTTTGCTATAGCCTCAAAGCGTGGCATGTTATTGAGAACTGATTTAGGCGGGTTACCCTTATAAAATAACCAAGGGTAATAAAACTCACGTAATTGCTGATGATAATCACGAATTTGCTGCTCGTATGCATACGCCGCTACTGAGTCGGTTTGGGCGGCTCGTGTTAAGCTGCGCTGCAATAATAGCGGTGGCGAAAACCACGACACAACGCCTGCTAAGTCATATTTTTTAGCGGCTGCGTCTCGGTATGATTTTGAAAGCGACGCTGCTTTTAAATCGCCCATTTGCTGAAATGCGTAATACCATTTCCACTCAAACTCACTGCTCATAGCAATGTATGGCGCAAGTGCTGGGTACTCTTTAATAAAAGGCTGCATAGTGGCAGATTTAGGTAAATCCCAGGCATCATTTACCGCCTCACGCTGAGTAAGCATAATGTCGCCACCCTTAGGCGAATGCACCGACTTGTTTATAGCAAGGTCGCCTAAAATAGGAATAATAAAAGCAAATAATACCCATAAACCAATTAGGCCAGAGGCAACACGCGGGGCACTAGTCGCGTTTTTGCCCCACCACACACTCAGCGCAGTCCAAAATGCAAGGTATGCAATACAAAGTAACGATACATACGCAATTTCAAACGCGCTTGCAACAGCTATAAATGCACCTATAAAAAATGGCAGCATTAAACACACTATTACTGCTAAAAACCTTACCGTTATACGTGCGCCCCACAAAGCAAAGTACGATTTAGCCGTAGTAACCAGTAAGTCGTGCCTGCCGCTGGTGCGCTCGTTTGCAAATAAGTCATGAAACAGCAAAATAATAACCAGTGGTGCTAAGGCGCTAATTACAAATACAAAATCAATTTTACCGGCTTGTGCAAGCTCGGCATTTTGCGCATCGCTTTCGTAAATTTGCCCCTCTATGGCCAATAAATTAATACGGTGTTTCCACGGGAATATATCGCGTTCCCCTAATGCTGCAAAAGCAAGGTTAGATGGCTGAGAATACGTTAAATGAAAACTGTAATAAGCCAACATGCCCGGATCGTCTTGCTTTTGCTGCACTTTAGCGCGATCGCTTTGATCTGCCTCTTTTAAACGCTCTATTGTTTGCTGCTGCGCGCTTACTTCGCTAAGCCCGCTGTATATTGCAAAGCCCGATAAAACAAAGCTACATAACAGCAATACCACAAGGTACTTTTGACGCAGTAAAAAGCCCCATTCTCGTGTAAGTTGTGTAATTAAATAACTCATATCAAACGTTTTCCTACCAATTTAATACCGCCTACAAGTACTACAATCCACAGTATTAACTGTAAAAAAGCAGGTACACTTCTTTGCGCGCGAACATCAGCGCTATCTACATCAAAGGTAAAGTTTTGCAGTATTTGCCAGTTCTCTGATCCTACGCGCGCTTTTTTAGTAGCCTCGGTATTGGCGTTGCGGTTCATATCAACTTGGTAATCAAGCTTTTCAATGTGTACTTTGTTAAGCCCTTGCACAAAATCAAAGCGCAGCTGTTCGGTTTCGCGTAAAAAGCGATGATGGGTTTCTATGCTTGTGCCCACTACAATCATCGACAGCGAGCGAATAGCCACCATAGGCGATACCCAACCAAAGTAACGCGATACCTGCGTTTGTTTAAGCTCACTTTGCATGCGCTGCTCGGCAAACTGGTTTAATACCTTAGTTTGTTTGTCCTCTGATTCACTGGCCACTAACCCTCTAAAGTTTACTGGCAGCTCATCAATGCTGTTTACGTTGTATTTTTTAAGCAGAGATTGTTTAAATTGCTTAAAGGCGGGGTCGTTGGTGTTATGGCCATCACCTAGTTTTCTAAGCTCAGCTTTTACTGCAAAGTCGGTTTCTATTTTACCGGCCGATGGCACAGCCGTAGAGGCACTGGTACTTGCTACGCGCGGCATAACAATGCACAGTAAAATCCACACAAACGCAAGCGCTGTAAAGCTACCACTATTTTTACTAAACACGCTCGATGCTAATAAAACAACTAACACCCACACGCTTAAATACAATGCATAGCCCACAATAAAACTAACAACTGCTAAAAGGCTCTCACCCGCGCTAAGCGTAAATAACGCCGACACCGCTAATGGCGCAATGATTAACCCAACAACACACAAAAGCGCCAGCCCTTTACCCGCAATAAGCGTGCTGCCCTTGGTGCCTTGCGCCAATAAATACAACAGCGTTTGCGATTCGCGCTCACGGCTAATAGAGCTGTAACCAATTAAAATAAGCAGTAACGGCGCTAATGTTTGCACTATAAAAGCTGGCGTTAAGCTGCCAAGTTTTGTTAAAGCTGTGCCTTGGCGCTGCTCGGCAAACATTGCACTATTTTGCCTATGCCCTTCTAAAAATATTGAGTTACCGGTGTAAGCATCTATACCTGGGTCGAGTGTGCTAAGTGGTGTTGGTGTTCTAAAAGCGTAATGCCCGTAATGCACCATTCTGTGTGGGTGGCGATCGGGCTGCTCAGCAAAGCTTTGCTCTGCATTGCTTTGTAATTCATTACGAGTGTGGCTAAGTTCGTGCATTGTAATGGCAGTAACCACCACAGATGAAAGCGTAAGTAATAAACCTATGGCTAAAACGGTCATCGCCAGTTTAGAGCGAAGCCAATAGCGCCACTCATCTTTGGCAACTATCACCACCTTTGAAAAATTATTTTTGCTCATTACGCGCCTCTTTGTGCAAACGCGGCATGAACTTGCTTGGTATCAATTCGGCCGTTTTCTGGCGCGTCAAATTCGCCCACCAGCTCGCCCGCTCTTAATAAACCAATTCGGTTTGCAACTTGGCATGCGCCGTATACATCGTGCGTTACCATTAAAATAGTAGCGCCGGTTAATGCAAGCTCACGTACTAACTGGTTAAACTCATCAATGGCAACAGGGTCAAGGCCCGATGTAGGTTCATCAAGTAAAAATATGGGGGCTTGGCGTAAAATAGCCAGTGCAATCGCAGTTTTTTGCCTCATGCCTTTAGAATACGTTTGCATAGGACGCTCCCATGCAGCTTGCTGTAGCGCTACACGGTTAAACGCAGCATTAATTTGCTCATCGGTTTTTTTAATATCAGCAAGCGATAAAAAATACGCCACGTTTTCGCGGGCAGTTAAATGCGGATATAACGTGGCCGACTCTGGCAAATATGCTGTTTTGCCGCGTACAAAATCAAGTGCGTGTGTTACCTCTTTGCCCGCTACTTTTACAGAGCCTTGCGTTGGTTTATTAAACCCAAGCAAAGTTTTTAACGTGGTTGATTTACCCGCTCCGTTACCGCCAAGTAACGCGTAAATTTCGCCTGAGCCTACGCTAAAGTTTAAGTTTTTTAAAATAGCGTTGTTTTTAATGCTAAAACTTAACGAGTCCACTTCAATAATGGCTTCGCTTTTAACTGTTTGAGTAGCGGCTTGAGTTGTATTTAGGGCTTCATTACGTGTTTGTTCCACACGTGGAGATTCTTTCGGTGATGTTTGATTAACAGCTGTAGGTGTACTCACATTCAAACTCTATTAAGGGAAATTAGAATGTGATGAATGTTATACTATATCAAATACATATTGCAACACTATAACATATTAATAATTAACAAATGATGCAGAGGTTTTAATAGTGTTACCCATGTTGATTTATTCAACGGGTTTTGCCTATTACAAAATCCATAGCCATTTAGGTTAAAATCATTCATAACGCAGCGTTTAATATTAAGTACTTAAGTTATTTACGCCTTACCTTTAAAGTAAATTGAACAATGAACTTTTCAATTGCTAAAATGCCCACCTATTTTTCTATCAAGAGATACAATGGCAAATTTCAATACTCATCTTAATACTGCAGTCATCATCACAGGTTTAGGCTCGGCCACTTTATTAACTGCAGGCCATATTGATTTAAACGGCGCACTTTGGTTATGGTTTTTAGGCTCAATTGGCGGCTTATTACCCGACATAGACTCAGATAACTCAACCTCGCTCAATACTATTTTTAACTTATTCGCACTGAGCGCTGTATTACTGGTGCTGCATTACATAACCACCGAGCTAATAATCGAAATTAGTTTTATAGAGCTAATCGTAGTGCCGTTATTGGTGTACGGGTTTATGAAATATGTTATTAGGCCTATTTTTGAATGGATCACCGTGCACAGAGGCAGCTGCCACTCATTATTATTTTTAGTGCTATGCGCGCTGTTAACAACGCAAGTAACGTGGCAACTAAACGAGCAAACAACCACACAAGCAGCCACCTTTGCCTGGTTAACAGGTGGGTTTATTTTAATCGGCGGGTTAATTCATTTATTACTCGATGAAATTTACAGTGTAGATTTAAGCAATGTCACCATTAAACGCTCCTTTGGCACCGCGTTAAAAATAGCCGACTTCGACAATAAATTAATTACGTTAGCATCAATAATTGCCATTGCAGCTTTAATCTATGTAGCCCCGCCTACAGAGCAAACTATTACCGCATTAAGTGATTGGTCTCATTTTAGGCTTTTATCTTAATAAAAAACATTTATAAAAATACCCATAAACATTGTTTGTGGGTATATATGCTTTATTAAGCGATTGTTTTAATGCTTTTTCTTAAAAACAGCCACCTTAGTTAGTCGAAATCACCCCAACATTTAATACGAAGGTTAAATCAGAAAAAGATAAGATGCGCTGCGCTTTTAGAGGCTCAACTCAATGTGGCTTTGCCAATTTAAGTTCATTAAAAGCGCAAGTTTTAGCCAATTTGATATTAATTATTATTTTTATTGGTTTTAGTGAAATAATTACTCCGCTTTACCTGTCTTATAGCAGCAATACTTTCATCTGTTTGATGTATGCAAAGCAACTGCAACTTTTAAAGCGTCAAATATAAAATTATAAGAGGTACATAATGGAATTTACACATAAACGCACCACCCTAATTACAGCATCGTTATTGTTAGCGTTGGCGATAACCCAAGCTATTTTTACTGCCCTTTACAGTGCTGAAATTAGCTTTTCAAGACAGTATGCATGGGGACTAGAAGCCGTGCTGTTTACTGTGCTTGTGGCCTTTGCAAGTACCACTATGGTGCAAGCTAAAAACGCTCAACTAGGTTGGTCGGCTATTACATTTAGCGCAATATTAAACATAGTACAGGTAAGCATTGGCCTAACGTTGTTTTCAACATTTGGCAAAGTAGCGGGCGCAGTAGAAGGCGCACAACCTTTAATTGGTGGCGTGGTGTCTTTATCATTCATGATTTACTACGCAGCTAAATTATTATTAGGCTTAGCAGCCCTTGTATTTGGCCTATCTTTTATTGCTAAAGGTGGCAAAGCCATTGGCGGCCTTACAGCCCTAGCAGGTGGAGTTGCAATGCTTGCCAATGCTATTTTAATTATTGCTGGGCGTGATGGGTTCTTACCATCAGGCGTTGCTGGTGCATCAGGCATGATTGCAACGTTACTTCTAGCAATCTGCTTATTTAGCCTTAACCGTAAGCAAGACTAAGGCTTAATACCTTATAAGTAATTTGCTTATTTAGATAAGTTATAAACATCGGCGTGAATTAGAGTGCTAATTCGCCGATGTTTTACGCTTGAAGTATACGCCTTGCGCATTCCAATTTTCCTCCTTCTTAGTAATCTAGATACTAACTCACAAAGAGATTATGAGACGCTGCGCTTTTAGATGGTATTGATAGCTTATATCAAAAGCTTTTAACTAATTTAGGTTTGATGTATGAAGTCAAAATCTGACCCTATTACCTTTTCTGTTAAAAAGATCAAATACATAGCCTGATATAATAATTAAAAAATGTTGAAGACTGCCCCATCTAAATAGACAGGTTTTCATTCAATACCTCGTGAAGTAATGTGATATAAAGCCATTTATATTTAGGTTATTGATAAAATACTAGTCACTAAATAAAAGAACAGACTCGGTTTACTTCTTATCTTAACCTAGATTGTCGCCTTAATGATTCAACGGCAAAGGTTATAGAGTCTCCTTTAGATTCTTTGCTAGACCAATCACGCCAGAAGTCTTTAGTAGCACTTGCTGGTTTTAAATTTGGTTCGTTCAATTTTATTCTTGAAGGTAGTAATACTGCATCTCCTAAAACAACAGCTTCCCCTGTATCAAGTATTGGCAGAACCGATGTCAGAGAGCTTAATGAATCAGGCATCATTTTGTGAACGACTTGCTGATCTTGAGGGTTACTTAACCTTAATGCTATAAGGTTGTTACATTGGCTCAAAATAGTGCGGCTAACATCTGAAGGTCGTTGACTAACAACAAGTAGGGATACTCCATACTTTCTGCCTTCTTTTGCTACTTTTTCAAAAGTGTCTAATGCAATTCTTGAATCAGCATCACTAGCATCTTTTGTTGGTAAGTATATATGTGCCTCGTCGCACACAAAGGCGATAGGGGTTCGGTTTTCTTCTGCTCTCCAAAACTGTACGTTATACAAAAATCGAGTTAATACACCAATTACTATTGGTAATATGTCAGAAGGAACTTCTGAGAAATCAATAACTTTTATACCTAGTGAGTCTGCTTTTGTTTCCAAAAATTGGTTAGCATACGTAGCTAACCATTCGTATTTATTTGCTCCTTCAGGAGATTCAAACAAAAACGAATTTCTCTTATCGTCTATTTTTGTCTCAAGTCGTCCGATAAATCTTGTTAGCTTACCGTTCCAATCCCCTTTAACATCACCTCTTGCTCCTTGCTTCATTCCATTGTCATCATTAGAAAGGCGGTCTAAAAGGTGACGAATTGAATACGGAATCGGTGAATCAATCGTTAATCCATCAGTAAGTTCTGTGAGATTATTTTCAACTAGGTATTGTTGCTTTAACTCTCTCACATGGTGAGTGAATCGAGATGACTGATTAGGCGCGTTATTATCAGAGCGATCTAAGAGTAAAGCTAGCATTTCATCTTTATTAAGCAACCAATGCGGAACAAATACTGAGCTAGAATTTTTATTTTCAATATCAGCAGGCCCAGCTATTTTATAATATTCAGCTATTGGATTTTTTCCTGCTTCTACACCTTCTCTAGTTAGAGTTTTATACTCACCATGAAGATCAAAAAGAATGATATTTGTATGCTCTAATTTTGCGGCTTGCTCAAGTAGAGATGCTACTGTCCAGCTTTTACCTGAGCCAGTACTACCAAGTAAAGCTGCATGACGTTGAAAAAGTTTGTCGCCATTTGCAACTGCTTTAGATTGTGTATTCCCATATGTACCAAGTACTAATTGAATATCCTCTGGTGTATCGCTTGCAACAACTGACATCAAGTTTTCAAGGCTTTCTTCTTTTATTAAAAAAACCTTCTTATCAACTCTGGGGAAATATTTTGCGCCACGCTTAAATATTTGACGTTTATCCCCAAGAACCTCCCAATCAGTGCAACTTGGACAACATCATGATCAATGACTACATCAAAATCTTCTTCATCATTATCTTCAGCTTCAGAGTCCATTAACATAGGGCTACCAATACTTCTTTTCACTTTCTCGATAATGCCAACTAAAAACTCTTGAGGTGTAGCTCCTTGAATAGCAACTAAATCTGAAACGGTTAGGGTTTGAATAACTTCTGGTGACTCAGCTAATATTAAGGCTCGATTTGTGTCTACACTAGCCACCCTACCTATAAAACAGTCCTCTTCTGTTGATACCACATACTCTTCTGTTGTCATATTAAAACTCCATTTATAAATTCTTTAAGTGACCACCAATTGACAATAAGAAGAGTTTCAACCCCATTAATTCTTATTTTGGTCTCATTATCACTTGTACCAGCTGAAACCAAAGTAACATTTTTTAGTTTGTCACAGATTCTTATTGCATTTGGTGTTAACACTTTGGTAATAACTAAAGTAGGAACGCCTTCACGGAGTTTATTTAACAAATGAACTTCGAGCTGTTCATCATTAAAACCGTATCCCACAATTAATATTGCTTTGGCTTCTTGGATATGTGTATTTGCACATTCACGGTGGTAGTCAAATGGGTGCTGATAGCCTTCTCTAAACTTGCTTGTACCTGGAGTAATAATTAATCTTCTTGCACTACTCTCGTAAGATGACCTTATGATGTTTCCATTAACTTCATACCAATCTAAACTTCCATGCGGCTTAAAGATTTTTGCATGTTTTTTTACTGAAACGTTAAACCCTGACCCACCTTTTAAATGCCTTCTTCTTTCTATAACTGAAATTTTGTCTTTTTCCCCCTTCGGATCATGTTTCCCGAAGTAATAACCATTGAAACCAGTAATTATGTTAAGGCAACATGATTCACAAGCTAACTCTACGAGGCGATCATAATTAGGCGTTACAATTATGAGTTCATTATGATTATGTAACAGATGGTTTAACAAAAGAGAAAGCGCTAATTGCTTTTCTTGTAATACAACAGCCTCGATTATTAATTTTTCATCTTTGCTTATAAGTTTGGTCGTTTCAGACACAATAAAGGGAACTAAATCACTACCTTGTTTTAAAGATGCCATCGCATCTTCAAACCTACACCCTTATCAATTAATTCTTCAATTTGTTGCCATTCTTCTAACAACGTTCCATCAACAAACTTTGGAATTTCCTCTTTCAAATGTTGAGATAGTTGCCACATACCAGATATCCCTTCCCCTAAAGACAATCCAGAGCCAATAAGTACTAAAGGGGTATGTTTAAAAAACTCTTGTAAATGTTTTTTTACTGAATCAACGTCCAAAATGTCCTCTCAACTAACAAATAGGTATAAAACAATATTGAACACCAATTTGGGGTTGTAACCCCCCAAAACAGCGAATATTACGTTGTTTGGCAATAACACCAAACAACTCGTTTATAAACAGACAATAACAATTCCTACTCAGTAGCCTTTGTTATTTAACCCCATAACGCCTTTTAATAATGTTATGAGATAAATTGCGCACCACTGTATTTTTATACAGTGCACGGTAAAACCCATCTTAAATTTAACTTTTAACTAATCGGTTTCTAAAATTACCACTCATCTTGGAACCGTGAATCCCTCTCACAAGGGTCGCCATCTCTATCGCCATCCATTTTTGTATTCGGGCAGTTGTTTATAAAAAATATAGCCTCTGCACGTGAAGTCATTTGGCTACAGTGCTGCCTGCCGTCGCAGGTAAAATTTTGTGTGTTTTGAGGAATTACAATTTTTGGATATTTTTCATCAAAAGTGGCTAAATCGGCGTTGGTAATAACAGGTGTGTTGTTATTAAATTGCTCGTTACTTTTATAATGGCTGTATTTATTTACTGCGATAAAGCCAAGTACAGCGATAATACTAATTGAGGCGACTTTGCCTAAAAAGCTATCGGTAAAATTAGATTTAGCAACACGATGATGGTTTGATTTTTTAGGTGTTACTTTAAGTGCAGCTACGCCTTCTATTCGGCAATTAACGGCTTTGGTTTTACCATCGGGCTGTGTAGCGACTTCAAAATAAATAGTGTCGCCTACTTTAGGTTTGCGGCTCATGTGTTTGAGCGCTGAAATGTGTATAAAGGTGTCGTGCGCTAAGGAGTCTGCTTTAATAAAACCAAAGCCCTTTTCGTTATTCCACGCTTTTAACAATCCTTTGTTCATGTATTTACCTGTGCTGATTAAGCTGCGATTACGCAAATTCCATTTAAGTTAAGAATGGTTAGTATACGTTCCTAAATTGCTACCACGCAACCAAATATTCATATTAGGTTAATTTAAACACACCAATTAGTTGGCAAAACACTTAACCGTATAGGGAAAATACCGAGCTTTGGGCTTTAAAATGCAGCAATAAAATAGCCTGTTTTATTTTATAAATTACGGCCATTTGTCCTTTATTCTACTACTGCTAACTTTTGCGAAGCTATTAGCTTAACAGCTTGTTTACACACGGTTTTGTTATTAGTTATTTCTATCTGAATTAAGCGTTTTTAGTGTGATTTTTCATTCGTTATTTACTTAATTTATCTATACAATCCACACCTTATTTTTACGTGCAATTTTCAAGTGATTATCTCATGCTACTAACCGTTGTTTATATTATTGGTATTACCGCAGAAGCCATGACCGGCGCACTTAGCGCTGGGCGAATGAAAATGGATTGGTTTGGCGTTGTACTGGTTGCCAGTGCAACAGCAATTGGTGGTGGCAGCGTGCGAGATATTTTACTTGGCAATTACCCACTTACCTGGGTACAACACCCAGAGTATTTATTAATTACTTGTATAGCGGGCATTGTTACTACGTGGCTTGCTAAGTGGGTGGTTAAATTTAAAGGCATATTTATGCGCTTAGATGCGCTGGGGCTTGCAGCATTTAGCATTATTGGCTGCCAAGTTGGGCTAAATATGGGCTTGCACTATGGTATTTGTGTAGTGGCTGCGGTTGTAACCGGTGTATTTGGTGGGTTACTGCGCGACTTAATATGTCGCCAAGCGCCTTTAGTACTACATAACGAGCTATACGCGAGTGTATCGTTACTGGTTGCCTGCTTATTCTTGGCACTGCACCATTACAATATTGATGACAACATCAGCATTATTGTAAGCCTTGTTGCAGGCTACTTAATACGTATGGCGTCAATTCGCTTTAAGTGGCGTTTACCTACCTTTAGTTTGTTAGAGCATCACGCTAAATAAATTAGGCTTTAATACAATTTAAGGCAGGTATTAAACCTGCCTTAATTAATATAAGTATAAGTAATAGCGCCTTACTTTATTGCTCGCTTACATCACTTAACGCGGTTTTTAACCCACTGTTATTTTGCTTTAGTACGCTAAAACTGCCGTCGGTTTCTAGCACTACAGCGGCTACATCTTCTATGGCTAATATACCCGCACCACGAATAGCAGCACGAATTTCGGATTTAGTTACCCGCTGCGATTTAAGTGCCGCCGTGCAGTATTCACCATTACTCAGCAATAGCGTGGGCTCTGCTTTTATAAGCGAAGCAAATTTAGATGAGCGCACACTTAGCCACGTAATAAAATATTGCAGCCCTATTAACACAATAAACGCGAGCATGCCCTCTAGCAGCGCAACGCTTTTTGTAATAATCACCGAGGCTAAAATAGAGCCCAGCGCAATAGTGACAATAAAATCAAACACGTTCCATTTAGAAAGCGTACGCTTACCCGATATACGCAGCCAAAACACCAGCGCTACATAACCCAGCACGCCAATAATAAGTACGCGTATTAAGCCCTGCATATCATCAAAAAACATAGTCACTCCTTTATGTGCGTTATTTACTTACTGTAAGTAGTTCCTGCAATAGTTAATTAAACCCTACATGGCACATAGTTAAATAACGATGAATAAAGCGCCCTATTTTATTTTGCTAGTTGTTTTACAAACTTAATTTTACTTTGCATCGTACTTTGTTTATCGACATAGCCACTTATGTGATAGCCGTTTGTGATTAACATAGTGAGCATTTGAGGAAACCGGTTCATCGATTTTACATGTATATGCTTGTAGCCTTGCTCAGCGGCCCATTGCTCCTGCTTAATAAGTAGCTTTTTAGCTATACCAAGCCTACGGTATTTAAAATGTACGCCGCCAAGCCAGCTGTAAAATTGTGTAGTTGATTGCTCATAGCCAATTTTAAAACCGACTAATGTATCTTCAAGGTAGGCCACTAATATAAGTGCTTTTTTATTATTTAAGCGTTTTTGTACTGTTTGATTATCAATAGTGGTTAATAATTCAGGGATATGTTTACTCACTGCGGTTACATCGTCAATTGTGCCTGTTTTGATAGTAATAGCCATAAAAGTTCCTTGTTTTAAAACATGAGTTCTAGCCGAACGCATGCTGCCCTTTACTTAGGGTATAAATTTTGGCTACTTAGCTCTTATATTTAATTTATAATGTCTGCGTTTAAATATATAAATACTGAGCGTTATTGCCCTTTTATTTTTGCAGTGTCATATTTACTAGGTAGTTAAATTTAATAAATATTTTGGCTAATGGTTAAGTATTTCAATGTATAATAAATCTAAAGGGAGAAATACATGCACATTGGAATAATTGAAGATCATCAATTAGTACGCGACAGTTTTAAAAAACTATTAGAACTACATGCAGACTGGGAAGTAATAATAGAAGCCTGCAATGTTGACCAAGCAATACTAGCCGTTACACTTGAGCAACCCGATATATTTATTGTAGATATATCACTTAATGAATCTCAAACTGGCCTTACGTTTTTAACCTACCTTAACGAAAATTTCCCTGAAATAAAAACAATTGTTGCCTCCATGCACGATTACGAACCTTATGTGAGTAATGCACTTCGCCTAGGTGCCCTTGGTTATGTGTCTAAGCGCTCTGCATCGGAAGAGCTAATTGATGCAGTTAAATCGGTTGCGCTGGGTAAACGCTATATAAGTGAAGACGTAAATTTTGCACTAAATACACAAAGCTCAGTTTTAACTATGTTAACTAACCGAGAGCTTGAAGCTTTGCCACTGTTAGCAAAAGGATTAAATGCTAAACAGATAGCGCAACAATTAGAAATAATGCCTAAAACAGCGCACGTGCATAAGGCAAATATTTACAGCAAGCTTAATGTAACCACTTCGTTTGAACTGTTAAAAATAGCCATTGATGCTGGAGTAATAAAGCTAGATGAACTTACCTAGTACACTACCCGCTTTTAACTTTTCTGCTATTGCATGTATTAAAGAAATTACAAAGCACCTTTTACTAGGTGGAATATATTTTGTTGCCTGCATTGCTGCTTTTTGGGTTGGCACTAATTTAGAAACTGTGCCAGAGAGTAGTGCTATATTTATTCCTGCGGGAATAAAAATTGCTTTTTATTTGCTTTCGCCAACACGCTATTGGGTCACTTTGTGGTTATCGTCTCGTGCTTTGGCAGCGCACTTTGGGTATTTAGGTTCTGGTGTTTGGGAGTTTAATTTACTGCATGGCTTTTGGCAGGAGCTTTGTTTTTATGCGCTTGTGTATGTGTTTAAACACAGTCGTTGGCCGCCAAGCATTAATAATAGCTTAGGTATACTTTCGTTAATTTTGTTATGTGTAGCAAGCACTTCAATAAAGTGGTTTTTGTTCTCAAGCGCATTCGAATTTACAAACTTTCAGGTTGCTAAAGAGCTATTGCAGTATCAATTAAATATGTGCCTAGGCGATATAACAGGCTCGTTGCTCATTGCGCCGTTTATTATGTTAGTTCACTCTTTAAAGCTACCATTAAAGCGCCCTGCATTACTTAAAGTGACTAATTTAACCTTAACATTAGCCATAGTAATATTTGTGCTGATATTTGCATACTTACTACGCCCCGATACCTACCCGTTACTTCGCCTTGCATCTTTGTTGCCTATTATTTGGTTTTCGTATCGGTTTGGTATTGTAGGCGCAATTACTAGCGCAACGCTTATTAACGCTTTAATAATTGTTGAAGCAATCATTACTGACGAACCGAGTAATACTTATATAAGCCAACTATTTATTTTAGCCAATGCCATTACCAGCATGGTTCTAGGCGCGGCTATTACTGAGCTTAAACGTAAAAATGTAGAGTTAAAAAAAATTAACCGAGCACTGACTAAGCAGCTTGATCAAAATTCACGCCTTGCAGCTAAAATGGTTACCGTTCAAGAAAATGAACGTAAACACCTTTCACAAGAGTTACACGATGAACTTGGCCAAAACTTAACAGCTTTAAAAACAGATTTAGCTATTTTGTCTCATATTAGTAATGAAAAAACACAAACCTTTGTTACAACATTAAAAAATAATGCAAATGCCATGTACGACTCTGTTTATCAGTTAATGCATTATCTACGCCCACGAGAACTTGATGAGCTAGGGCTTAAAAAAGCAGTGGTTCAGGGACGCTTAAAAAGCTTACTTAATCAGGCTAATATAAGTTACGAAGTAAGTTTTACACTAGAACAAGCTCTTTCTAAAGAGCATGAAATTGCTGTTTATAGAATTTGCCAAGAGGCAGTAACCAATTGTATTAAACATAGTAATGCAAACTCACTAACTATAAACATTAAATCGAGCGAGCATTTTAGTGAGTTGGAAATTAGAGATAACGGCGATAGTGTAAAGTTAACCGACAACACCGGACACTATGGCTTAGCTTTTATGCAAGAGCGCTCTATGGCATTAGGGGGAAGTTTTGAAATTATTAATGATGGCGGTTTTACTATTAAAGTAAAACTGCCAATAAAAACAGTTGGTTAATTTAGCAAATAGATACTTGCTTGGTGTAAAATTTTTGCCTTGGTTGGTCACAGTATGCATCGTCGGTGTTGACTTGTATTTCAACTTGGTTGCCCACCAGCTGAAGTAATAATCCGGTTGCTATGTTGTTATTGCCTAATGTTGATTTTATCAACACCTTTTTGCCAATCGCTTCTTGTAGCCTAGGTTTTGGTAAATTAAGGTTGGTTATTGGCCTTAACCCTTCAGCTTCTGCAAATAAATTTATGCAGTGATATTTTGCTGCAATAATTCTTTGTTCGTTAATTTTTGCTATATCAACATTATTTAAAAAGTGAATAATTGCCTGGTTAGCATGGGTAAACTCACTCAATACATCGTCAAGCTCGCGCCCTGAAGCCCACTTTCTGGTAACTTGGTACTGCCGTGATGCTTTGCGGGTAAGTATAACTGTTGCGCCGGTCATTTTGCTAAACCACTGTATACAGTAACTTGTTTCACTTTGAATATTAAGCAATACACTCATGTTGCCAAATTCAGTTATATTTTCATCCATACAAATCATACTTGATACCCTAAATCCTTGTTTAGGTATAGTTTATGAGTATTTAGATAATTAAAAATCATCCATATTCCTAACTCATCTAGGAAAATGGCTTAGAAAATAATGTGGTATATTTATTAACTTCTGCTTTATGGACTTAATCCATTATAAATAGTGATGTATGCGGATGAGTTTTTATTTAGCTGAGAGTTGATTATGTTGGTTTAAGCATTATATCTAAGTTTACGCTTCTTAATTTATACAAAGGATTACCATGTCTAGCTATAACGAATCTACAGAGCAAATTGAACAGGCCACTAAAGGCTATGTGATGCAGCAAACTATGTTGCGTATTAAAGATCCCAAACCGTCGCTCGAATTTTATCAAAATGTATTAGGTATGAAGCTGTTAGGTAAGTATGACTTTCCTGAAATGAAGTTTACATTGTACTTTTTAGGCTACGAGCCAGAGCAGCCGCAAGGTGATGATAAAACCAAAGCTAAATGGGTATTTGGTCGCCCTGCACTAATCGAGCTTACCCATAACTGGGGTACAGAAGACGACGATAGCTTTGAGGGCTACCACAGCGGTAACCTAGAGCCTAAAGGCTTTGGCCATATTGGTATTAGCGTACCCGATGTATACGCTGCCAGTGAGCGCTTTGCAAAATACAATGTAGAATTTGTTAAAAAGCCAGATGATGGTTCAATGAAGGGCTTAGCATTTATAAAAGACCCTGACGGCTACTGGATAGAAATACTTTCACCTGAGGGCATTACCGATATTATTTTTGGTAAATAACTTTAACGCTTGATAAACCAGTTACCACATACTAAAAAGCCAGCTAATTAGCTGGCTTTTGTGTTTTTAAATAAGGGTTAGCTTATTTACGCAGGGCGTCTATTCGCGCATCAAGCGGTGGGTGAGATGAAAAGAGTTCAGCCATCCCTTTACCACTTGCAATACCAAAGGCCATCATTGAGCCTTGTAATTGCGATGGGTGGTTTTGCTTTAATCGCTCAAGCGCTGAACGCATTTTGTCTGCACCTACCAATTTTGCTGCGCCGCTGTCGGCTGCAAATTCACGCTTACGGCTGTAACTTGCAACCACTATGCTTGCAAGCACACCAAATACAACTTGGAATAACATGTCGAATAAAAAGTAAGACCAGCTACTACCGCCCTCTTCTTCATCGCCATTTAAAAAGTTATCAACTATGCCTGCCAGTACTTTGGCAGCAAATATTACAAAGGTATTTACCACGCCTTGTATTAGCGTAAGCGTTACCATGTCGCCGTTAGCTACGTGCGATACTTCGTGGGCAAGTACGGCTTCGGCTTGGTCTTGATTCATGTTATGTAATAAACCTGTGCTTACCGCCACCAGCGAGTTGTTTGTGCTTGGGCCGGTTGCAAAGGCGTTCATTTCTGGGCTGTCGTAAATTGCTACTTCAGGCATTTTTATACCTGCTTTTTGAGCTTGTGCTGATAAAGTTTGTACAAGCCAGTGCTCGGTTTCGTTGCGCGGTTGAGTAATTACCTGTGCGCCCGTTGATTTTTTAGCAATCCACTTAGACATAAATAATGAAATAAACGAGCCACCAAAGCCAAATACAGAGGCTATAAGTAATATTCCGCCAAGGCTACGATGGCTCAAACCCAGCGCGCTCATTATTATTGAAAGCACTACACCTAATACCAACATAACCGCTAGGTTAGTTAATAAAAACAAAAATATACGTTTCATATTGTCCTCACAAAAATAGGTTTGATCACCGAACATAAAATTAAATTAGGTTAAAGCAATCATTACGCTATGACACACTATGTCATCACGTTGAGGCTATTCTGTGACAAACTATGTCATAACGCAAGGGTTATTTGCAGGTTTATTAATAAATTTTTGAGGAGTTTAAAAAGGGAGTTAAGTGTGGCGTAACGCAGTTATTAAACCTCGTTACGCCAATAAAAACAATTAGTTGCTGGTTATGCCGCTACTTGTAATGCAATTATTAATTGTTGCCATATCTGTAGGAAAGCCGCGCTCTTTTGCGAGTAATTGTGCCACCTTGGTTATATCTGCATGGTTGTGTTGTTGAAGATACGTCCACTGGTGATGTGTACGATGCTCATTTATGCGCGCATCGTCGCTTATTAGGCCAAGTTTAGTAAATTCAGCCACTATTTCATCGGCAGCGATTAAGGTAGATGACGCTTTTACGTTTTCCGCTCGTGCGTAGCTAATATGCGAATATAAGCTAACATCGGCGACGCGCAAGGTGTCGTCTTCTCCTGGGATTTGCTGGCCACCAAACAAGGCATTGTTTTGCGTGTTGGCGTTTTTAAATGCCGGAACAAACTCGGCTACATAATCAATGGCTTTTTGGCTACGCGCTTTTAGTACTTGCTGATCCCACCCATTGTTTATGTAATTTAAGTATTTAGCTGGCAATTGCGGCTGTGCACTTTGCTCGTTGGTATCGGCTAGGCCATCGTTAAACAAGGTAATTGAGTTGGTCATACCATGAATTTGATAATAGCCATTAGGATAAGGCGTTAGCTGTGCCATGCCCTCTGGCGTGCCACGGTTACCATAAATAATAATTTCTGGAATTTGCCCGCCAGCACCTTGCCAATGCGTAATGTAAGAGGCTTTAAATTCGACCATACGTTTGGCCTCTACGCCTACCATGTCATCTACAATACCGGTTTGAAAGCCGCAGGCATTAATAAGGTAGTCTACCTCTACTGTTTGCGTAGTATCGCTTTGGTTATTTTGGTATTCAATTTTCCAAGTTGGCGATTGGTTATTGGCACTGGTTTGCTCAGCTTGGCTAACTTGCTTTACCTCTGTGCTGGTAAGTACATTAGCGTGTTCGTACTGGGCAAGCGCAAGTTGGGCGCTGGCCGATAACCTAAAAATATTCCACCCGTATTCTTGAGCAACAATTAGCGGGTATTTTACTTTGTTTAAGTTTAGGTGCTTAGCAACGGGGATCATCCACTCATCTAGAGTTTTAGGCTCACTAACCTGCTCTTTTTTACTCAGCGCTATCATTTGTTCATGGCTATACAGCTGGTAGTAATTGTTGGGCTCACCAAGTACTTTGTTGTTAGGATCTTGCTCAACTAACTCTTTATACGCGTTGGTGATTTTATTTAATCTTGGTAGTAAATCATCGGGTGAGTCGTCATCACGCGTTGGCACTGCAAACACGGTTGGGCGTACATCTATGGTGTAGGGGTATAGGCGTAAAATATCGATACATTGTTTGAGTAAATCTATGCAGTCTTCGTCTGGTATTTCACGGTATAAATTACCTCCGGCGTGTAAATGGCACATAGGTGGGCCATCTATAAGTGACTTTTTTTTCTCAAAAATAGTGGTATGAATCCCTAGCGCTGCCAATCGAATAGCTATTGTTGCCCCTGCTGTGCCGCCACCTAAAATGCCCACACGGGTTTTAGGCTGAGCACTTGGCTTTACCTCGGGTTCACCCGTTACCTGTGTGTTATGAGCGAAGCGTTTAATATATGGGTGCGTCATGTAGCGGTTTATTTCCTTAGTAACAATAGCTTTAACTTGTAATATGTGTACTAAAGGGGGTAATTTCAAGGCGTAAATACAATTAATAAGTTCATGTATTTAATATAAAAACTGCTTTGCATTTAAAAACGCAAAGCAGCCACAATTAGCTCTGTATATTGAGGGTATTAAGCAAGGTTTTGTATATTTGCAGTTTAGGGGTTTGCTCGCTGTATGGGCTTATAGCCAAAATAGGAAATGGCAAGCGTGCCTTTAACGAATCAAGGTTAGCTTGGTATTCGTCCATATTTGGGTCAACTTGGTTGGCAATCCAGCCTACACAATTAATGCCTAAACTTTGCATATGGGCAGCGGTAAGTAAAGCATGGTTTAAACAGCCTAGTTTCATGCCTACTACTAAAATTACGGGGAGTTGCTCGGCCTTAACCCAGTCATATAAATAATCGGTGTTATTAATTGGCAGTGCCCAGCCACCAGCGCCTTCGGTTAGGTGGTAATCGGCACCTTGTTGTTTAAGCGTTGAGTACGCTGTGCTTAGTTTATCGAGCGTAATGGTTACCCCTACTTGCTCTGCGGCTATGTGCGGCGCAATGGGCGGCGCAAAGGCAAAGGGGTTTATTACATCGTATTTAGCACTGACCGTGGCGCTTTCCATTAGCATGAGTGCATCGGCATTAACTAGCTGATCAAACGCCATTTCGCAGCCTGCGGCAAGTGGCTTAAAGCCAATTGCGTTTTTTTTATGTTGGGCAAGTAGCTTTAATAGCAAACTAGTCACGTGGGTTTTTCCGGCGTCGGTGTCGGTACCGGTAATAAAAAATTCTTTCATTTTACTGCCTTGATTAATTTTAATATTAGCTACTCATGGCTTTTATGTAATGATAACAATACCACATGGTAAGATACACACGCTTGATTGTTTAAAAGCGGATACGCATTGCACACCCGTTGTAGCGCCGACTTAGTTAATAACCCTTGGCGTGAATTAGCATGATTTTGCGTTGTAGCTCCAATGGCTTTAATAGATTTAATGGCTTTTAACGGGCTTGAATAACAATCGGTATAAATTACTTTTTGTGAGCTATTAATACTAAACCCCGCCTTTTGGACCGACTGGTTTATATAAGCGTGTGTATTAAAGGTATTTATATGGCTACGGTTATCAAGCGCTGCAAACGCTGTTTTAATTTCGTTAAGCGAGCCCGCCACTACGGTGCTTATATAAGCCTGCCCGCCAGGCTTTAAGCTTTTATAAAGCGCATACATTAATTTTTCAAAATTAGCCGACCACTGCACTGCAAAATTACTAAATATGGCGTCAATACTGCTTGCTTGTAGCGGCAGGTTATCCATATCAGCGCAAACTTTTGGGTTAGTTAATGCAGCGCTTTTAAGCATGTTTAAGCTTAAATCTATCGCAATTACTTGGCCGTATAGTTTGCTTAGCTGCGAAGTATTAACCAGTGGGCCAGCTCCTAAATCTACACAGCGCTTATTTTGGTTGTGCGACTGGGAGTTTATTAATTTAAATAAATCGCTTGCTGCCTGTTTTTGTACATTGGCATGGCTGTTGTACTGCTCAGCTGCTTTAGAAAACTTATCACTCGCCCCCTTTTTAAGCGCAGTATGAGGGCCTACTTGCTCAGCACTTTGTATAAGCGCACTATTTTGTGGAGCCCCATTTATAGGTAAAAGCGCGGGCTTTTTATTTAAAGCTTGCTTACTGTGGGTATGAGCTAAAGCCTGCGCAATCATGCTATGCCGCCTTTTAATTGCTCAACAAGGGCTGTTATATCTGTATGGGTATGCGCCGCTGTTAAGGTTACACGTAACCGCGCGGTATTGTGCGCAACCGTAGGTGGGCGAATAGCGGTTAGCCAAATACCCTGCTGTTTAAGCCTTTGTGCTGCGTGTAACGTTTGTTCGGCGCAGCCAAGTACAATGGGCTGAATAGCGGTGTTTGAAACCATTACCGCAATGGCGTGTTGTTTACAAAGCTGCTTAAAAAAAGCAATGTTACTAATAAGCTGCTGGCGTTTAACATCTGCACATTTTATGGCTTGCAAGCGCGTAAGCGTAAGTGCTGCCATAAGCGGCGACATAGCGGTTGAATACGTGTAGTCGCGGTTAAACTGCAGCATGTAATTAATAAATTCATTATTTGCTAATACACAGGCTCCGCTGCTTGCTACTGCTTTTCCAAAAGTAATAACCAGTATATCGGGAAGTGCTAAGCCTTCATCTAATAATGCCTCACAGCTACCTAAACCGGTTTTACCTAGTGCGCCAAAACCATGTGCATCGTCAATCATAAGCCAGGCATTGTGCTCTTTAGCTAAAGCAAGCAGCTCTTTTATGGGGGCGGTGTCGCCATCCATCGAAAACACCCCTTCGCTAATAATTAGCTTATTGTGTGCTTTTGATTTTTCGAGCCGCGAACGTAAATGCTTTAAATCGTTATGGTTAAAGCGGATCAATGCGGCATTTGAGTGCATTGCGCCGTCAATCAAGCTAGCGTGGTTTAGCTTATCTTGAAAAATAGCACTGTTTTGCGCAGCGTTTTTATCGTTAAACAGCGCTTTAATTACACTGCTATTTGCACTAAAGCCCGAGTTAAACAACATGCCAGCTTCGTAGCCAAGCGCGCTACATAAGTATTGCTCTAGCTGTTGTTGCTGCGCCTGATACCCAGTCACTAAAGGTGAGCTGTGGCTACCGAGTACGTTGTTTTGCTCAAAGTTAATACTGCAATCACCAAAGCCTAGGTAGTCATTACTGGCAAAATTAAGGTACGTTGCGTTATTTACCGTAATGGTACGTGCTGTGGCGCGCTGCACCACATAGCGTTTACGCAATAACGCATGTTGCTGTTGTTGCTGCAAATGCGTATTTAAAAATTCAAATGGCATAAAAGGTAAGCTTAGGCTTCGTAAAATAAGGCTGACGTTGCTTTATCGGCCACTTGCGATGACAGCGATGCGGCAACGGCTTCGTCTGAATAGTCTTGGTGTTTTTCTGGGTTCATGCCTAATTTTTTAATTAGCTTCATGTCGGCATCGGCCTCTGGGTTTTCGGTGGTGAGTAGCTTATCACCATAAAATATTGAGTTAGCGCCTGCAAAAAAGCACATTGATTGCATTTGCTCGTTCATGGCGCTGCGACCTGCCGATAAACGCACATAGCTGTGTGGCATCATAATACGGGCGGTAGCTATGGTACGTATAAATTCAAAATGATCTAAATCGTCTACGTTTTCAAGCGGTGTGCCTTTTACTTTTACCAACATATTAATAGGTACGCTTTCAGGTTGTTGTGGTAAATTTGCCAGCTGCATTAATAAACCGTAACGGTCGCTTGCTTGCTCGCCCATACCGACAATACCGCCTGAGCATACTTTCATGCCGGCGTCACGTACGTGATCTATGGTGTTTAATCTGTCTTCAAAGGTGCGCGTAGATATAATTTGCTCGTAATATTCAGGCGAAGTGTCGAGGTTATGATTGTAGTAATCTAGCCCTGCGCTACTCAGCTCATGTGCTTTTTCGTTAGTAAGTTTACCAAGCGTCATACAGGTTTCTAGGCCAAGTTCTTTTACTTCTTTAACCATTTTAGAAATATACGGCATGTCTCTGTCTTTTGGATCTGACCATGCTGCGCCCATACAAAAACGGGTTGCGCCTTTTTGTTTAGCTAGGCGTGCTTGCTCTACCACTTTTTCTACTTCTAGTAGGCGCTCGCGCTCTAAATCGGTTTTATAATGCCCCGATTGTGGACAGTATTTACAATCCTCAGGGCAAGCCCCTGTTTTAATAGATAATAAAGTAGATATTTGTACTTCGTTAGGATTAAAATTAGCGCGATGAACCGATGCCGCTTTAAATAATAAATCGTTAAATGGCATTTCAAATAATGCCTTTACTTGGGCGTGGGTCCAATCGTGGCGAACAGGTGCAAGTTCCATAGTAGTCTCTTATTTTTCTCAGTGGTGATGTTGGATTAGTCTACGTCTTGAAGTACCATTGTCAACGAAACCCACCACGTTAAAGTTTACATATGAATAAAAAACAAACGATTGACCTTGATTTTGATCGTGACCATATTTGGCACCCTTACACATCAATGACACAGCCTATTCCGGTTTACCCTGTTACTCATGCAAATCATAATTTAATTTACCTAGAAACCGGCGAGCAACTCATTGATGGCATGGCCTCATGGTGGAGCGCAATTCATGGCTATAATCATCCGGTATTAAATAACGCCATGGTTGAACAAATTAATAGCATGAGCCATGTAATGTTTGGCGGCATTACCCATAACAGCGCGGTAGAGCTGTGTAAAAGGCTTATTACAATTACCCCAAAAAGTTTAACTAAGGTGTTTTTAGCCGATAGCGGATCGGTAAGTGTAGAAGTAGCGATTAAAATGGCGCTGCAATATTGGTTAAGCCAAGGGTTTACACACAAGCAAAAATTAATGACGCCGTATAAGGGTTATCATGGTGATACATTTGCCGCTATGAGCGTGTGCGATCCGGTTAATTCTATGCACAGTTTATATAAAGGTTTTTTACCAGAGCATGTGTTTGTACCCGCCCCTGTAAGTAAATTTAATGGCGAGTTTAACCAAGCAGAAGCCCAAACACTTGAACAATACTTTAAAACGCACCACCACGAGGTAGCCGCCTTTATTATTGAGCCCATAGTACAAAACGCCGGCGGCATGAACTTTTATCACCCCGCGTATTTAGCTTGCGTTCGTAAATTATGCACACAATATAATGTATTACTGATTTGTGATGAAATAGCCACAGGGTTTGGCCGCACAGGTAAATTATTTGCTGTAGAGCACGCTAATATAGAGCCTGATATTTTATGTATTGGCAAAGCCCTTACCGGTGGCTCAATGACCCTTTCGGCTACATTAACCAGTGATAAAATAGCCATAGGCATTAGTGAAGGCGAAGCCGGCGTTTTGATGCACGGACCTACATTTATGGGCAACCCGCTTGCCTGTGCGGTTGCGTGCGCCAGTATAGATTTACTTTTAGCGCAGGATTGGCAACAACGCATTAGCGATATAAACACTCAACTACAACAGCTTAAAAAGTGCAATGAATTAGATGCTGTTGCCAATGTGCGTACCTTAGGCGCAATAGGTGTTGTAGAGCTAACTGATGCTGCTGGCAATGTAGATGTTGCTAAAATTCAAGCCTTTTTTGTAGAACAAGGCGTATGGATTAGACCCTTTGGTAAACTTATTTACCTAATGCCCCCGTATATAAGTGACTCAGCCAGTATAAACACCTTATGTGATGCCATTTACACTGCAATTACAGGTAAGCATTACTGCTAAGCGTTAAATTATACCTAAAAGGCATAGTCATTATTTGCCTGTTAGGTATTAATTTTGCTCAGGTTTTGAGCTTTGCATTGACGTATTTGTTATATTGATTTTAGTAAATATTACGGATATGATAATGTCTATCATTTACAATTACCTTTTCGGACTCTTTACTATGAAACACCTTTCTAAATCTGTAAAAACATTAGGTGCAAGCTTATTGTTAGCTTCTGCTTTTGTAACGCAACCGGCGCTAGCTAACGGCCCAATTGGTGAGCACGTAAACCATTTACAAGAAAACATTAAAGACTATTCAGAAGAAGTTGAATGGATGGTTGGTAAAGTAGACACCATGGTAACTGACTACAGCAAAAGCGGTGCAAAGGCTGTAAACAGCGACGATTTAATTGAATATTGGGAGTCGGTTAAGTTTCACAGCGCTATTGAAACTAACTTTGTGCCTGTATATGCCTCAATTTGGCAAGGCATTTATGGTGTAAAAATGGCCATTGATAACAACAAGCCTGCCCAAGAAGTGCGCAATCAGCAAAAAGCCATGAACATAGCCTTGTGGCAAGGTCTTGGTGCTGTTAAGCTTGCGGCAAAATTCCAGCAAAAAGGCTTACTTGATACAGTTAAAGCCACTGCTACAGAAGGCATGACCCAAAGTGCCACCATTGACGAAATCAAGCACAAGCTTGACCGTGTTGTTGCTAAATTTGCAGAGCGCTTAAACGAAGAAGCCACTGAAATTGTTCACGATACGTATTTACACCTTTTTGAAGGCGTAGAAGGTACGCTTATCGAACAAGATGCAAAACTAGTAGAAGTGCTGGAAAAAGATTTTAACGTAACACTACCGCAAACAATTAAAAGCGCTAAAAGCGTTGATGAAGTACGTGACGTGGTAAGTGATATGCACACTAAATTAGACCGCGCTAAAACGCTAATAGAAAAAGCGGAGAAGTCGCGTAAGGATGTTTTTTAAGTGAAGCGTAGGACCTTTATACAAGGCCTAGCTGCGTTAGGGGTTGTTGGCGCTTTGCCACTGCCCCTTTCTCGCGCACTAGCTGCCGATATAGCAAATCCAGTTTCTGTTGATAATTTACCAAAGCTTAAAGGTGATTTAACCTTATACCTAGGCCGTGGTGAAGGTGGTTTGTATGAAAATGTATTACAAGCGATTCAGAAAAAAAATCCTGACTTTAACTTAGCTATTCGCCGCGGCCCGACTGCTGCACTTGCCAATACTATTGTGGCAGAGGCAAAGGCGGGTGTACGCCGTGCCGATTTATTTTGGGCGGTTGACTCAGGCGCTATTGGCCTAGTTACCGATGCAGGCCTTGCAAAGCCCTTGCCGAGTGATTTATCTGCACAGTTACAACCGCAATTTAGATACGATCAATGGGCGCCGGTTACCGGTCGGATCAGAACCTTGCCGTATAACACATCGCGTTTAACTAAAGATCAAATTCCAACAAGCATAATGGACATTGCAGATAGCGATTTATCAATTGGTTGGGCGCCTGCTTATGCATCGTTTCAATCGTTTGTTACCGCTATGCGTATTTTAGAAGGCGATGATAAAACTGCTAAATGGCTTAAAAAAGTTAAAAAGCGCGCTAAAACATACGCCGGTGAACTCGGTGTTGTAATGGCAGTAGAACGTGGTGAAGTAGATATTGGTTTTGCTAATCACTACTACACGCTGCGTCTTAAATCGGGTAAACCAGATGCTAAATTAGACTTAGCCTTTACCGAGCAAGATGCAGGTTGTTTAGTCAATGCCTCGGGTATTTTAACGCTAAACGATGACCCGCTTGCTACTAATTTTATGCGTTACTTATTAAGCGAAGAAGTACAAGGTTATTTAGCCCGAGAAGCGTATGAAATACCGCTTGTTAATGGCATTACTCAACCGGCAGGCTTACCGTCGCTGAGTGACATATCTCCACCAAAGGTTGATTTAACTCAACTTGCGGATTTACGCCCCACCATCAACTTGATGCGCAACAACGGCGTTTTATAAATGCGAATACCTGCTTCTTACCCAATGGCGCTGCTTGCAGCGCTCATTACGATTACCCCTGTTTATATTTTAATTACCCTTGCTAGCGACTCCAGTACCCTTTTTGACAGTCATAATTTAAAAATACTGGGCAATACGTTATCGCTAATGGGCTTAACCGTATTAGGCTCTATTCTGATTGGGGTACCACTGGCTTTTATAAGTGCTTATGTGCATTTGCCTTTTAAAAAAATATGGCTGGTGATTTTTGCCGCGCCCTTGGCTATTCCAAGTTATATTGGCGCATTTACTTTGTACGCTGCGTTTGGCCCAGGTGGTGAAATAAATAACCTACTTGGCTTTGAAACCCCACCCATGTATGGGTTAAGCGGTGCAGCCATTGTAATGACCTTGTATACCTTCCCTTTTGTAATGATGACCACACGCTCGTCACTGCTCAGTTTAGATGCCAGCATGGTAAATGCAGCGCGTACCTTGGGTATGTCGATGACACAAAGTGTGTTTAAAGTAATTTTACCCCGTGTAGTTAACGGTATAGCAGCGGGCTCATTATTAGTGGCGCTGTATACGCTTTCAGACTTTGGTACACCCGCAATGATGCGCCTAGATACCTTTACCCGGGTAATTTACGTAGAATACAATGCGTTTGCATTAGGGCGCGCGGCGATGTTGTCGCTGCAATTAATGGTTATTGTTGGCTTTTTACTTTTAATAGAATCACAAATAAAAACCGCCTCTGAACGACACGGTCGCCCACTGGTTTTATTTCCCACTAAATGGCAAATAACCGCAATGATTGCTGCGTTTGGCCCTATTTTATTGTTAGCTATTGGTTTACCGCTGGCGATATTTTTTGTTTGGCTAGCACGCGATGGTTACAGCAATTTTGACTTTAGCATAGCGTGGAACTCAGCGTATGCCTCAGCCATTGCTGCCATAGTGGCGGTTATTGTGGCTATTCCTGTTGCTCATGCCGCATTAACCGGAAAAGCCGGCAGAATAATGGAGCGCGTTACTTATTTTGGTTTTGGTATTCCTGGCATTGTCATGGGCACCGCGCTGGTATATGGCGGCTTGCAACTCCCGTTTTTATATCAAACATTAGCGCTTCTGATTATTGCTTACATGCTACGATTTTTACCGCTTGCCGTTGGCTCTATTCGCACCAGTACAGAGCATTTAGATCAAAGCTTAATAAAGTCGGCGCGCGTATTAGGCGCAAGCCCGCGTGAAGCCTTTACACGCATTACCCTGCCGCTAACAATGCGTGGTATTATTGCCGGTGCTGCATTGGTATTTTTAGAATCAATGCGCGAGCTTGAAGCAACGCTATTGCTAGGCCCAACCGGGTTTGAAACCCTTTCAACCTATTTATGGCGTGTGTACGAAGCCGGTTATTTTGGCCGTGCTGCCATTCCCGGTTTATTGTTAGTGGTGATTTCTGCCTGTGGCTTAGCTATTATGATGTCTGGCGAAAAACGTAACCAACTCGAACATTGAGGATTTAAAAACAAATGCTATCTGTAAGCCAGTTGTCTATAGATTACGGCAGTAACCGTGTAGTAAGCGATTTAAATATATCGTTAGGTGAAAATGAAATTCTCATGCTAGTAGGCCCTACGGGCTGCGGTAAAAGTACAATATTGCAAGCACTTGCAGGGCTTATCCCCATTAGCGAGGGTGAAATAAACGTAGGCAAATGGCGCGCAACGCCAAAACGTAATGTGCCCCCTGAAAAACGCAGTGTTGGTATGGTGTTTCAAGATTTTGCATTGTTTCCTCATTTAACGGTTGAGCAAAACATTTGTTTTAGATTAAAAGACACCGCCATTGCCGATCATTGGATTAAACTACTTGGTCTAAATGATTTTAGAGCAAAAAAGCCAGCCACCCTCTCTGGTGGTCAAAAACAACGTGTAGCACTTGCTCGTACACTTGCTCACCAGCCAGATTTTGTGTTACTTGATGAACCCCTTTCTAACCTTGATGCCGCATTAAAAGATATGCTGCGCTGGGATATAAGAAACGCCCTAAAAGAAGCGGGAGTGCCTGCCGTGTGGGTTACTCACGACCAAGAAGAAGCGCTTTCGGTAGGTGACCGTGTAGGTGTATTACAAAACGGTAAAATACAGCAACTCGACAGCCCTGAACAATGCTTTAGCATGCCAAACAATCGCTTTGTAGCACGCTTTTTAGGTGAGGCAAGCTTTATTGCTGGGCAGTTTGAAAATGGCCAAGCAACCACTAGCATTGGCGTAGCACCAGGGCAAGGTATAGACTGCGACAGTGGCGATGTAGATGTGTTGCTTCGCCCTGACGATGTACAACTTATTCAAAACTTAAATCAACCTAACGGTGAAGTTGTTTGGGTACGTTTTGAAGGTGGCAGCCGTTTATGTGCGGTTAAATTAAGCTGTAATACGCTCGTTACTAGCCGTGTAAGCCACGAGGTTGTGGTTAATCCGGGTGACAGCGTTCATGTATCTATTGTTACTACTCACCCGCTGGCTGTGTATAAAAAACAATAATTAAACTATGAGGTAGCTATGCCTAAACAGGGCCCTAATCCAAATAACCCTGCCCCTGTTGAGGGCTTTCCTCTGGTTTGCTTTTTAAAAAACTTTACTACCTCGCCTAATATAGTGGTGGGTGATTATACCTATTACGACGATCCTGACGATCCTGACGATCCTGACGGCCCTGAAAACTTCGAAAAAAATGTCCTTTACCATTTCGATTTTATTGGGGATCGAGAGGGTCTGTTTATCTTTCTAGATTAAATTTGCAGTAGTGTGTTTGGTTTTTAGACAAGGCAGAGCCTATGTAGTGTGGTTATTTCACATAAATAGGCGATAACGCAGCATAAAGACCAAACACGCACTGCCCGAAGGGTTCTGCCTAGGGGCAATTAACTCTTTGTTGCCTACATGGATGTAGGTAAGGGGCGTGAGCAGGATGCGGAAGCTTTGCTCCGTTTTCACTTAGCCCACTAGGTCACAAACCTCGCGCCGCGATTAAATTGCCACTAGTTTGAACAAATTTTAATCCTGAAAGGTAAACAGACCCTTATTGGGAAGTTTTGCGCCATAGCTAAAAATGTGACCTTTATAATGAACGGCGCTAATCATCAAACCGCGGGGCTTTCTACCTATCCATTTTTTATATTTGGCAACGGCTGGGAAAATTCGGCCCCGCAGGCTGGCGAGTTACCCTTTAAAGGCAATACGGTTATCGGTCACGATGTATGGATTGGTTATGATGCAACCATAATGCCAGGGGTAAATATTGGCAGTGGCTCTATCATTGCAAGTAAATCGGTGGTTACCTGCGATGTAGCCCCTTATAGCGTGGTAGGTGGTAATCCGGCAAAAGTAATTAAGCCCAGGTTTGATAGCAACACAATAAGTACGTTATTAGATATAGCTTGGTGGGATTGGAGCAATGAAAAAATCACTGCTCATCTAGATGCCATTACTCAATGTGATTTAAGCGCTTTAATAAAGCTTAAATAACCCATAAGTAACACTCACCTACCACTCAAACATGTACGCCATTTTACTAATGGTTTTTAAAGGCACGTTATGCGTGTTGCGCTTAGCGTATAAATGCTGCATAGACTTGTCTTTTACTTCACCAACAATAACTTCTTTAACTTGATAACCAAGTGCATGTGCTGCTTGAGAGTACGCAATAAACTCCCATTTTTTTATATTGGTGTTATCAACAATTACAAGCGGAATATTTTGCGCTAAAGCATTTATAAAGCGCGCTAAATTTAAATTATGATATTGCGGTAGTTTAAATTTATCAAAGTGATACTCGCCCTGTTCATTGACAAAGTAGTCATCGGTTGAACATATTAAATACTGGCTTGTATCTACTCCACCAAGCTCATCGGCTAGGGTTTGTGCATAGTAAGACTTACCACTTCCTGGTAGCCCTCTTAAAATAAAAACTTGTTTCATAGCATCCATTTTTGGGTAATGGTAAATATTAAATAGTTAAAATTATGATGTGCTGATTTACCGGCTTAATTGTTACTTATTATTTCATCATTGTAAGCCATTAGAATAACGCTGAAGCAGTTAGCGCGCCCACTAGCTTACAAATTTTGCTCGGTGATTGAATAGCCTTAAGGTTGGCTAATTTCAATCCGTAGAGTCAACACGCAGTAATAATGCCACAAAATCACTAAATTTCAGAGCACCAAATAACAATAGTGGTAATTTAAAGCAAAAAACGCTTTAAAAGTAACCCACTTGCATAAAAACTTTTAAAGAGTTGCTCACAATAGTTTTTTTATTTTATTTAACTAGGTAAGATACACGGTTCAAGTTCAACGCACTAAATTTAACCGCTGCGTTGAGTAGTTAATATTATACAGTTAGGCAACTTATATCATTGGAGTGAAGATGAGCCATTTAGCGATTTCAGAGCTATTAAAAGGCAATGTTGCGGTAGACAGCCAAGTAACAGTAAAAGGCTGGATCCGTACACGCCGCGATTCAAAAGCAGGAATATCATTTTTAGCCGTTCATGACGGTTCGTGTTTTGATCCTATTCAAGCGGTAGTTCCTAATTCACTAAATAATTATGATGAAGTTACTAGCTTAACAGCCGGTTGTTCTGTGTCGGTTACTGGTGTGTTAGTGCAATCTGCAGGTAAAGGTCAGTCATTTGAAATTCAAGCTAATTCTGTCACAGTTTTAGGTTGGGTAGAAAACCCAGATTCATACCCTATGGCCGCTAAGCGCCACAGCATTGAGTATTTACGTGAGCACGCTCACCTTCGCCCACGTACAAACATGATAGGTGCAGTAACACGTGTGCGTAACTGTTTAGCACAAGCAATTCACCGTTTTTACCACGAGCAAGGCTTTTACTGGATCAGCACCCCAATCATCACAGCCAGTGACTGTGAAGGCGCAGGTGAAATGTTCCGCGTATCAACACTTGATATGCAAAACTTGCCACGCACTGATAAAGGCGACGTTGATTACAGCGAAGACTTTTTTGGTAAAGAAGCCTTTTTAACGGTATCTGGCCAGTTAAATGGTGAAACATACGCATCGGCTATGTCAAAAATTTACACCTTTGGCCCAACATTCCGTGCAGAAAACTCAAACACGTCTCGTCACTTGGCTGAGTTTTGGATGGTTGAACCTGAAGTAGCATTTGCTGATTTAGAAGATATTGCAAAACTTGCTGAAAACATGCTTAAGTACGTATTTAAAGCGGTACTTGAAGAGCGCCGTGACGATATGGAATTTTTTGCACAACGTATCGAAAAAACAGCGATTAGCCGTTTAGAAGAGTTTGTAGAAAAAGACTTCGCCCAAGTTGATTACACTGACGCCGTAGAAATACTTAAATCATGTGGTAAAAAGTTTGAGTACGCCGTTGAATGGGGTGTAGATTTACAATCTGAGCACGAGCGCTACTTAGCTGAAGAGCACTTTAAAGCACCGGTTGTTATTAAAAACTACCCGCGCGATATTAAAGCGTTTTACATGCGCCAAAACGAAGACGGTAAAACCGTTGCCGCTATGGACGTTGTAGCACCAGGCATTGGTGAAATTATTGGAGGTTCACAACGTGAAGAGCGCCTTGATGTGCTTGATGCGCGTTTAGGTGAAATGGGCTTAAACAAAGAAGATTACAGCTGGTACCGCGATTTACGTAAATACGGTAGCGTGCCACACTCTGGCTTTGGTTTAGGTTTTGAACGCCTAGTTGCTTATGTTACAGGTATGGGCAACGTACGTGATGTAATTGCCTTCCCTCGTACTAAAGGCAGCGCAACGTACTAATCAAATTAATTGATTTTAAAAGCCAGCTTTTTTGCTGGCTTTTTAATGCCTATTGTTTTTAATTATGGCTTTGTTAAATACTGTTTATAAATTAGAGATTTATAAATTTTGAACTATAGTTTTATAACGTATTCGTTATTTGGCTAATAGCATGATAAAAAACCTTATTTTAGCAGCCACCGTTCTGCTTTCATCCTCTAACATTGCAACATCAGTTTCTGATATCGCCCCCGATCACAAGCCTTTACTTATTGGCGGCTCTTCTTCGGTCTCGCACCTTTTGCATTTATTAAAGCCCAACTATGAAGAGCAAACTAATACGGCCATGCAAGTCCGCTCTATGGGCAGTACTAAAGGCATTAAAGCCATAGCACAAAACATTATTGATATTGGTACAGCATCACGCTATTTAACCAATGCAGAGCAAGAGCAATACCCTCATGTACGTCAAATTGTTATTGCGCAAGATGCGCTGGTATTTTTTACTAACAAAAAAAATAACATTGATTCGCTAAGCGTAGAGCAGCTCAGCGACATTTATGCGGGCAAATATAAAACGTGGCAAGAAGTTAACCCAAATTACAAACCAGAGACACAAAGAGATAATAAAATTCTCCTGTTTAGTAAGGCCTATAACCATGGCACCTTTGATATTTTATTAGAGTTTTTAAACCTATCTTTTATGCGGGTTCCAAATGGTAATACAATTAAACTAAAGCAGGCAGGTAACCACGGTTTATTTCCTAAAATGGAAGTACAAATGTATGACGAATTTAACCAAGCCCTTGGTATAGTACAACGCATGCCTAACGCCATTGCTTTTGACTCTTACGGTGCAGTCTCGCAGCTGCTTGGCTCTAAAAAAATAAATAAAAATAAATTTACTCGGTATCAATGGCGTTAACGTTTCAGATGAAACTATTAAAAATGGTGAATATACGTTTGTTCGCCCCCTAATTTTATTGGTAAATAGCCAATCGAGCCGCTCTGTAGAACAAATAGAGGTGTTGCTCAATTTATTAAAAGATAAGCGTGTTTTAGATACTTTGTCAGCGCATCATTATTCTATGCTTGAGGTGGAATAAAAAAAGCCGCAGGAACCTAAGTTCACCGCGGCTTTACAACCAGAATATGTTTATAGCGCGTTTTCAAGTTGCGGTAATACCTCAAATAAATCAGCAACCAGGCCGTAATCTGCCACCTGAAATATAGGTGCGTCTGGGTCTTTATTAATCGCTACAATAACTTTTGAGTCTTTCATACCTGCTAAATGTTGAATAGCACCACTTATGCCCACGGCAATATACAGATTAGGCGCCACGATTTTACCCGTTTGCCCTACTTGCATATCGTTAGGTACAAAGCCTGCATCAACGGCAGCACGCGAAGCACCAATCGCAGCGCCTAACTTGTCAGCAATACCGTTTAATAAAGTAAAGTTTTCACCATTTTGCATGCCACGACCACCTGATATAACTACCTCTGCTGCAGTTAGCTCAGGACGCTCTGACTCAGTTTGTTCAACACTTACAAAGTCACTTAATTGAGTATCACTTAGCGTATCTAATGCATTTATGCTTGCAGGTGATTGTTGGCTTTGTAAGTCAAAACTACTCGCTCGTACGGTGATCACTTTTTTACTATCAAGCGATTTAACCGTGGCAATTGCATTACCGGCGTAAATGGGGCGTTTAAATGTATCGCTATCTATTACTTCTATTATTTCTGACACTTGCGCGACATCTAAAAGCGCTGCAACTCGAGGCATAAAGTTTTTACCTGTGGTGGTTGCACTGGCAACAATATGCGTATAATTATCGGCAATAGCTAAAACAAGCTCGGCCATATTTTCAGCTAACTGATGCTGATAAAGTGCATTATCGGCAGTGAGTACAGTTGTTACACCTTCAATACCGGCAACCTGTTCGCTCATTGCACCTATATTTAAGCCCGCAATAAGTACATCTATATCAAAGCCTAATTTACTTGCCGCATTGATTGTTTTTGAGGTTTCTGGTTTTAGTGCACCGTTATCGTGCTCTGCAATTACAAGTGTTTTCATTTAAATCACCTTTGCCTCTGTTTTAAGTTTCTCTACCAGTTGGGCTACATCTTCAACAATAATACCGCCACTGCGCTTAGCCGGCTCTTCTACTTTTATTAACTGTACGCGGGGTGTTAAATCAACACCTAACGAATCTGCTGCTATAACATCGAGTGGTTTACGCTTTGCTTTCATTATATTTGGCAGCGATGCATAGCGAGGCTCGTTTAAGCGTAAATCGGTAGTTACAATAGCGGGCAGTTTAAGTGCAACAGTTTGTAAGCCACCATCTACCTCACGAGTTACATTCACTGTGTTACCGTTTATATCCACCTTAGAGGCAAACGTACCTTGGCCGCGCTTAGTTAAAGCCGCAAGCATTTGGCCTGTTTGGTTGTTGTCTGAGTCAATAGATTGCTTGCCTAAAATAACTAGTTCTGGGGCTTCTTGCTCAACTAATTTTGCTAATAATTTAGCAATGTGCAGCGATTCTAGTTTTTCATCGGTTTCGATGTGAATGGCTTTATCTGCACCTAATGCAAGTGCGGTGCGTAGCTGCTCTTGCGCTGCTTTTGCACCAATTGTTACCGCTATAACCTCTGTTGCTGTGCCCGCTTCTTTTAATCGAATGGCCTCTTCTATCGCAATTTCACAAAATGGGTTCATTGCCATTTTTACATTTGCTAAGTCAACGTCGCTGTTATCAGCCTTTACGCGTGCTTTAACGTTGTAATCGATCACTCTTTTTATTGGAACGAGAACTTTCATAGGAACTCCATCTATATTTAAACCTACAAGCTAACGTGTACGTCAACCTATTTATTTTATGAATTCAGACTACTTCCTGTTGACGTAAACGTCAACCTAAAATAACCTTAAAGTATTCACAGCCTGTAACATTTAATGTGCAAGTATTAAAAAGGCTGCATTGCTTATCTAATTTAGCTAAGCCCGTCATTGATTAAGAGGTTATTATGGTCGAACGTGAAACCATGGAATTTGATGTAGTTATTGTAGGTGCCGGCCCAGCGGGCCTTGCCAGTGCAATTAAACTCGCACAGCTAGCGCAAGAAAAACAACAAGAACAAACTATCTGTGTAGTAGAAAAAGGCTCCGAGGTAGGCGCGCATATTCTTTCAGGTGCGGTATTTGAAACCAAAGCCTTAGATGAGCTTTTGCCTAACTGGCAAGAGCTTGGCGCTCCTGTCACTACACAAGTGACACAGGATGAAATTTATTGGTTTAATAACAGCGAAAAAGCCACTGCTCTCCCTCGCTTTGCTACCCCTAAAACATTTCATAATGAAGGTAATTACATTGTTTCTATGGGCAATGTGTGCCGATGGCTTGCCGAGCAAGCTGAAAATTTAGGCGTTGAAATATTCCCAGGCTTTAGCGCTCACTCTTTAATTATTGAGCAAGACACCGTTAAAGGCATTATTACAGGCGATATGGGCGTTGATAAAGACGGCAATGAAAAAGATGGTTATATGCCAGGTATGGAACTTCGCGCTAAATACACTGTATTTGCTGAGGGGTGTCGCGGCCATTTAGGTAAGCAACTTATCAACGAGTTTGCGCTTGATAAAGATGTGTCACCACAGCACTATGGCTTGGGCTTTAAAGAGATTTGGCAAATAGATGCCAGTAAACACCAGCAAGGTAAAGTAGTGCATGGTACAGGCTGGCCGCTAAATGGCGATACCAATGGCGGCTCTTTTATGTATCACTGCGATAACAATCAAGTGGTTGTAGGGTTAATTGTTGATTTAAATTATTCTAACCCGCATTTAAGCCCGTTTGATGAGTTTCAGCGAATGAAACACCACCCTGTTTTTAAGCAAACCCTTGAAGGGGGTGAACGCATTGCCTATGGCGCCCGTGCAATTGCAAAAGGCGGCCTTCACTCACTGCCTAAAATGCATTTTGCTGGTGGCTTATTAATAGGTTGCGATGCCGGTACACTCAATTTTGCCAAAATTAAAGGTAACCATACCGCAATGAAATCAGGCATGGTGGCGGCAGACGTTATTTTTAAAGCGCTTCAAAATGGCCAAGCTAATACTGATTTAGCTGATTATAACAACGCGTTTGAAAATTCTTGGGCTTATAAAGAGCTTTACCAATCGCGTAATTTTGGCCCCGCTATGCATGCATTAGGTAAGTTTGCTGGGGGTGCGTATAATACCCTTGATCAAAACATCTTCAATGGTGCACTGCCTTTTACCTTTAAAGACAACACGCCCGATTACGATACGCTAAAAGATGCAGCTAACAGCCCTCACATTGACTACCCTAAGCCTGATGGCCTACTTAGCTTTGATAAACTCTCTAGCGTGTTTTTATCTAATACTAACCATGAAGAGTCGCAGCCTTGCCATTTAAAGCTTAAAGATCCCGCCATTCCTATTGCGGTTAATTTAGTAAAGTTTGACGAACCCGCACAGCGCTATTGCCCTGCAGGGGTATACGAAGTGCAACAAATTGAAGGTGAAGATCAGTTTGTGATTAATGCTCAAAACTGTGTGCATTGTAAAACTTGCGACATAAAAGACCCAAGCCAAAACATTACGTGGGTAACACCCGAAGGTGCTGGCGGGCCAAACTACCCTAATATGTAACTATTTTATGCACAAAGGTGCATTAAAAACCTATCTTTTACATATAAATTATAAACCTATCCTAAATTGCAGGGGCTTCGGCCCCTTTTTTACGGTATGCTCATAGATAAGTTTCATAAAGTGAGTATTTAATATGCCGTCGTCAAATGTTGTATTTCGTTTTTTAGCAGAGCCTACCGATGTAAATTTTGGTGGGAAGGTTCATGGTGGTGTGGTCATGAAATGGATTGACCAAGCGGGTTATGCCTGCGCTGCAGGTTGGAGCGGCCATTATTGTGTTACTGTTTCTGTTGCTGGGGTTAAATTTAGACGCCCTATTTTGGTTGGCCAAATTGTCGAAGTTGAAGCAAAAATTGCGCATACAGGGTCAACAAGTATGCAGATATTTATTCAGGTACGGTGTGGCGATCCTAAAACTCAAAACATGGTAGAAACAAACCACTGTGTTATTAGCTTTGTAGCAATGGACGAAACAGGTTACCCGGTAGAGGTTCCTGCTTTTAAAGCACAAACAGAAGAAGATATTAAATTGGAAAACTACGCTATTAAAATGAAACAAATTGCAATTGAGACAGAAAATTTGCTTCATAAAGTATAAAAGTACAATGTAAAATTCACATAGACCGTGTAAAAGGTACAATTTTTACTTAGAAAACAAAAAACTAAAAAAGTTCGCCCTGCTTATAAAAAATACAAAATAGCCGTAAAAATGCCGTATAAGTCGTTTTTACGGCTATTTTGTAACCACAGGCTATTGTTGGCATGCTCACTGCAAATAACTAATTGTCGTTTGATAAGTTAAATCAAACATTTATTATTTTTTTAAAGGAGCTATACAATGATTAAAACACTTTCTCTTTCTGCAATTGCTTTAGCAACACTGGGTTTTAACTCTGCAGCACACGCTGACATTACGGATTTTGATTCTCCTCGCATTTATACAGGTGTTGGTTATGGCCAATACTCATTTGAATTTGAAGACAGCGAAAACGACACTGAATTTGATGACGATGCACAAATGCTAAAAGGTTACATTGGTACACAATTTAACGAGCACTTTAGCGTTGAGTTAGCTTATCAAAACTTTGATGAAGTGAGCGACATCGACAGCAAAGCAGAAGTTGATGGTGTGTCATTAGCAGCTATTTTAGCGGCTCCGCTTTCTGAAAGCTTTTCAGTATATGCTAAAGGTGGTTGGTTTGAATGGGATGCAGATGTAGAGCAAGAGCTTCCTGTTGGTAGCATTTCAGCATCACAAGACGGCGGCGATGTGTTTTACGGCGCAGGTATTCAATACGCATTTTCTAACAATGTTCAAATGCGCTTAGAGTACGAACGCTACGAACTAGATGATGAAATTGACCCTGAAATGGATGTTGCATCAGTATCAATACAATATATGTTTTAATTAGCATTTAAAACACTTAAGGGTGAGCCATGTGCTCACCTTTTTGTTGCTTATACATAATACCCATCCGCAATAATAGTTAATTATTTTGCGGCGCTAAACGTGTCGCTCCAGCCTCAAAATAGCTCCACTTAATTTAGCAAATTGGAATAAACACTAATCGCTATATTTTAAACCGCTTAGTCCAATACCCAATTAAACCAGCTAGTCTAAAATATATCGCATTAACTGTACTGCTATAAATACTAAATAGAGGTAGAATAGCGCCCTATTTTTTAGTTAACTGAGCATTATGAGCGATTATAGCATTTCGGCTGTTGGCCACATTCAATCCCCTTATAAACAAAAGTTTGCAATACCTAGGCAGCCACGTTTAGTGCCTCAAGCTAAAGCCAAACTTATTTTTACTGCTGAGTTTAATCGTGAAGAATTTGTCCGTGGTATTGAAGAGTTTAGCCATATTTGGCTGTTGTTTAGGTTTCATGAAACCGCCGATAAAGGCTATTCAGCTATGGTGCGCCCACCACGTTTAGGCGGTAATGAGCGCAAAGGCGTTTTTGCAACGCGCGCCACATTTAGACCCAATGCCATTGGGATGAGCGCTGTAAAACTTGAAGGTGTTGAGTATAAAAACGGCCAACTTAGTTTACTGCTTGCTGGTATAGATTTACTCGATGGCACGCCTATTGTGGATATAAAGCCTTACTTACCGTATTCAGATGCAATGCATGACGCCAGTGCCGGTTTTGCCGATACCCGACCAGAAACACAAATGAGCGTCGCGTTTTCACCCGAGGCTATTGATTTTATTGCCAAGCAAACACACTATCCTGAGCTTGAAGATTTTATTACTAATGTATTAAAACAAGACCCACGCCCTGCCTATAAAAAACAAAAACAAGGCGAGCAAAGTTATGGTATGACTCTGTATAATTATAATATACGCTGGCAGGTTAACGGCGAGCATAACTTAGTAACAAGTATAGAAAATAACTAAAAAGTGCAGTTAGCGCTTTAGTGTAAAAGCAAGCGCTGGTAAACTTAGCGCCCTATTAAAAAGAACATATTACTTAATTTCGGAAAAATCATGCGTACCAGTCAATATATACTCGCAACACTTAAAGAAACGCCATCAGATGCTGAAATTGTTTCGCATCAATTAATGCTTAGAGCCGGTATGATCCGTCGCGTCGCTTCGGGTTTATATACATGGTTACCCTCTGGTTTACGCGTGCTTCGTAAAGTAGAAAATATTGTTCGTGAAGAAATGGATAAAGCAGGCGCAATAGAAATGTTGATGCCGGTTATTCAACCTGCTGATTTATGGCAAGAGTCTGGCCGTTGGGAGCAATTTGGTCCTGAACTTGTTCGCTTTAATGACCGCCATAACCGTGAGTTTGCGCTAGGTCCTACGCATGAAGAAGTAATTACAGATTTTGTTCGTAAAGAGATTAGCAGCTATAAACAACTGCCTGTTACTTTGTACCAAGTACAAACTAAAGTGCGCGATGAAAGACGCCCACGCTTTGGTGTAATGCGTGCACGTGAATTTACGATGAAAGATGCGTATTCATTTCATTTAAGTGAAGCGTGTTTAGATGCCACATATAAAGTAATGCACAAAGCGTACTGTAATATTTTTGAACGCTTAAACCTAGAATACCGCCCTGTGCTTGCTGATACAGGCTCTATTGGTGGTAGCTTATCGCATGAATTTCATGTACTTGCTGAATCAGGTGAAGACGCAATTGCCTTTAGTGATGCAAGCGATTATGCAGCTAACATCGAAAAAGCAGAAGCGTTAGCTCCAACTCAAAGTCGTCCTGAGCCATCTAAAGAGCTTAAAGCGTTTCCTACACCAGATGCTAAAACAATTAGCGAGCTTAAAAAGCACTACGGCGTTAAACCACACCGCGGCGTTAAAACATTAATTGTGTACGGTACGCCTGATGAAAATGAACAACGTGGTTTAGTTGCGCTTGTACTACGTGGCGATCACGAGTTAAACGAATTAAAGGCTGAAAAGCACCCACTTGTAGACTCTCCACTTGAAATGGCCACTGAGGCTGACATTGTTGCGGCTATTGGTGCAAAGCCAGGTTCACTTGGCCCAGTGGGTTTATCAATGCCAATTATGGTAGACAGAACCGCTAATGTAATGGCAGATTTTGTTGCCGGTGCTAATAAAGATGACGAGCACTTTAGCGGAATTAACTGGGATCGCGATGTTAAAGAATATCAAGTTGCTGATATTCGTAACATTGTTGAAGGCGATCCGAGCCCGTGTGGACAAGGTACTTTACAAATTAAACGCGGTATTGAAGTTGGTCATATTTTCCAACTTGGTACTAAGTACTCAGAAGCCATGAAAGCAGGCGTACTGAGCGAGTCGGGTAAAAACCAAGTAATGACTATGGGTTGTTACGGTATTGGTGTTTCGCGCATTGTGGCAGCGGCTATTGAGCAAAATAATGATGATTACGGTATTATTTGGCCACAATCTATTGCCCCATTTGATTTAGCTATTGTGCCAATGAACATGCATAAGTCGCATCGTATTCCTGATATTGCTAATAATCTATACCAAGGTTTAAAAGATGCAGGCCTAGATGTTTTATTTGATGACCGTAAAGAGCGCCCTGGCGTTATGTTTAACGACATGGAATTAATGGGTGTACCTTATACTTTAGTGATTGGTGAGCGTAATCTTGATGAAAATAAGGTTGAGCTTAAAAATCGCCGCACCGGTGAAAAGTTAATGGTTGATTTAGACACCGCAATTGAGACTATTAAAGCGGCTGTTAAAGGTTAATAACACCTACGCTTAAAACAAACTTATAAGGCCGCATTTAAACATGCGGCCTTTTTTATGCGCGTTTAATGGTAATGTATAAAACTGCTCACCTAATCTCCTTCCCAGCCAATAAACTTTAATTAGCTGGCTTGATATAAATTGTCATGCAGGCTTCGCTAAAGTGTCTCATAAGTGTCATTAGATTTATCTACAGTGTTTAATTATTACACTATGGATGACGGGCATGACAAACAATCAACAGCGTAAAAAACAACATTATCCAGCCGTTTGGATATCGGATGTACATTTAGGGTATAAAGACTGTAGAGCCGACTATTTATTAGATTTTTTAAATTCAATTGAATGCGATACGCTTTATTTAGTGGGTGATATTGTTGATCTGTGGTCGATGAAGCGCAGTTTTTATTGGCACCCATCTCATTACCAAGTACTTAGTTGTATACAACAAAAAGCCCTTGATGGCACCCGTGTAATATACATACCTGGTAACCACGACGAAACCTTTCGCCACTACATAAATCAAACTTTATTTGGTGTAGAGGTCCACCAGCAGTTTATTCATACCACAAAAGCCAATAAACGCTTTTTACTGATCCACGGTGATGACTTTGACTCGGCAACCCGCTACAACAAGCTCATAAGTATTGCAGGCGATGCAGGTTACGACTTACTGCTGTTTTTAAATCGATGGACTAACCGAGTTCGTAAAGTGTTTGGCGGTAACTACTATTCACTTGCTGCATGGATAAAAGCACGCGTACATAAAGCCCGTGAAGCTATTGCGGCTTTTGAAGATGCCGCTATACATGAGGCAAAAAAACAAAAGGTCGATGGCATTATTTGCGGACACATCCATCACCCTAAAATTAAAGTAGTAGATGGCATAGTGTATTGTAATGATGGTGATTGGATTGAAAGCTGTACCGCATTAGTTGAGCAACCAAACGGTAAAATAGAGCTGTTGCATTGGTCTGATACGCAAAAAGTACTTGATACAGCCGATGTAACCAGCTTAGTTAAACCTATTCAAACTGATACCAAACCGAGTAAGTCAGCAGCTTAACTGCTGACTTAGCTCATTTAGTTTAACCAGGTTAGCAGCCTATTTTTAAGCGTTTTAGGCTTTATTGGCTTGGTAATATAATCATTCATGCCGGCGGTAATGCAACGCTCTCTATCGCCTTCCATTGCACTTGCGGTCATGGCAATAATTGGAATGCTAATATACTCAACCCCAGCTTTAGCATTTCTTATCTCGCTGGTGGTATCGTAGCCATCTAGGTTAGGCATTTGGCAATCCATTAAAATTAAGTCAAACGGTTGCTCTTGATTAAATTTAAGGGCAGAGAGTGCTTCTATACCATCACTTGCACAGGTAATTTTTATCCCTGTGCGTTTTAAAATAGCTTTCGCTACCTCAATGTTAATCATGTTGTCGTCAACCAATAATACATGATACTTAGACAACTCAGGCTCTGGCTCTATGTCGTTTGCTTGTTTAGGCGCGGTTAAAACAAACTCATTATTAGCGCCAAAAATACTGCCTAGCTTATAGGTAAATTGATCTTGCGTGAGTGGTTTGTGCAAAATGTGGCTATGCTCAGGAAACACCTTTTTAGATTGCTTATTAACCACCATGTCTCGCAATATAAGCACATATTTTTTATCTGCCTTTTCGCAGTAGCTTATTAGCGCATTAACTTGCGGGTGTTCGTCATCAATAATCAGTAAATCGGCATCAAATTCGCTGTGTTCACTAAAGTAGTCGAGCCTTGTAATATGGCTTGGCTGAATTTTACAGGTTTGAGTTAATAATTCGCATACATTTTTAAATACGTTATCGCGCGCAATAAGCGCCGCTACACTGATTTCTTTAGAAAGCTCAATGCCGGTATTAAGTTTTTGCTGTTGCGCCACATGTAACTCTACCGTGGCAATAAAGGTGCTGCCTACGCCCTTTTCACTGCTAACGGTGATATTACCGCCCATTAATTGCGCCAATTTTTTACATATAGACAACCCTAAACCGGTGCCACCAAAATGGCGCGTAGTGCTTGAATCTTCTTGGGTAAACACATCGAACAGTTTATCGATGTTTTCAGGGGCAATACCAATACCGGTGTCTTTAATTATAAAGCTCATTAAAATTTTACTGTCGGTAATGTATTTAGAGTTTAAGGCTAAACTTACTTCGCCTTTATGCGTAAACTTAAACGCATTATTTATTAAATTAATTAAAATTTGCTTAAGGCGATGGCTATCACCAATAACCATTCTATCAACCACGTTTTGGGTATTTAAAAAGACCTCTAACCCTTTACGTTGCCCCTGCAGCGCAATTGAATTAATCATATCGCTACAGACAGAGATAACATCAAACGAGTGATTATCAATATCTAGTTTACCCGCTTCAATTTTAGAAAAATCTAAAATATCGTTAATTAAACTCATTAACGAATGTGCACTGCTATTGGCTAATTTTAAATAGTGTTGCTGTTGCTCATTGAGGCTGTCTTCTTTTAGCATTTCAAGCATGCCTAAAACACCGTTCATTGGTGTGCGTATTTCGTGGGAAATATTGGCTACAAAGTCACTTTTTGCTTGGCTTGCGGCAAGGGCTTGGTCAATCGCTCGCTCAAGTTCAACAGTACGCTGAGATACCTTTAACTCTAACGTGCTATTTAAACCCTGTAACTGTGATTGAGTTTGCTTTAACGAGCTGATATTACGCAAAATAGCAGCAACCTGATAACGATTGCTAAATACATCAAATACGCTGGTCAGCGTGATTGAATAATATTCTTTATTGCCATCATCACCAGTATAAACCGCTTCAAATGGCATTTTAGAGCCATGCTCTATGGTTTCACTAATGCAGTTTTTATCTTCATCTGCAAGGGTAAATAAGTTACTAAAGCGGGTGTTGTCATTACCTAGCCTACTTGCAAAAACTTTTTTAGCCGTTTGATTACAGTGAATAATGGTTTCATCACTGTCTATAGTAAAAATAGCGTCGAGTGAATTTTCAATAACTTTATTATTTTGCTCTGTTAAAGAGTGTATAAGCAGCTTGCGATTAATATAACGCTGATATAACAGCGTAATAATTATAAATATGGTAAAAAATGTGGCGGTGATGGCAATAAAACTTTCGCGCCTTTTTGCAATGCGTTCCAACAAGGTTTCAGAATCAATAGAAACGGCCATCTCTAACGGCAGCATGGCAATATCGCCTTCAAAACTTACCCGTTTATTTAAAAAGTACTGTTTTGGCGCATCACCTATTAACAAGGTTTCGTGAGAGTTCATGTTTTGTGTGGGGCTAAATTCATCGCTCCAAGTTTTGGCTTGGTTAAATTCAAAGCCAAACCGTAAATCTGGGTTTGGGTGGTATAAAAATTCGCTTTCATTATTAAGCAAATAAATATTAATCCCAGGTGGAAGTTCAAACGTTAAACTTTCAAATAACTTATCTGCTGAGTAGTTTGTCACTAAAATTGCAAACACTTGCTTTAAATGATCGAAAACAGGCTTAGCTACGCGGTATGTACTCACAAAGGGTTTTTGTATTTCGCCGCTTTCGCGGTTGTAGTTAATAGGCGATATATACACGCTTTTTTCATCAAGCATGCTGGCTTTAAGTACGTAGTCTCGCCCGCCTTTTTTTTGCAGTTGTGCGCCCTCTAGCCTAATTATGTCACCTAAAAAGCGGTCTACACGTACTATCTCTTGGCCATTTTCAGCAAGCATAATGTAACGTGCTTGCAAAATAGAATCGTCGGTTTGCATAAACCCGCTAAAAATATCAGCAAGACGGTCTTGCCATACAGCAATTGGGGTTTGTAATAGTGGGTCGATTAATTGATTGTCGGTCGCTCTAGATATACCTTGAATAGGTGGAGTGGCGTTTAAAAAGCGAATAGCGGTAATACTGTCGTTTAAATGATTTTTTAAAGACGCGGCTTTTGTTTCAAGCTCACGATTGAGTTCACTACGAGCATCGTTATATATCTCTGCGCGTACTTTTTTTTCAAACACATATACCGAAGGCAATGCAATAACTAAAAAAACAATAATGGCAACCAGTAATAATTTATTACCTTTTGCTGCTGTTATAAATACATTCCTTTTTAGCATTGAACCCTCACTCCTCACTATTTTCTAGGTTAGATTATAGAGGATTATTTGATAAAAAATAGAAGTAAAAATAATTAGTTACTTAAAAAAGTGTAATTAAAGTTTGAACAAATACTCTAAAACAATCACTTAGTATTACTATTAAAAAGCAGTGTTAATTTAAGATGAATACCATTCTAAAAAACATACAAATTAATATAGACGGCAAATAAAAAAATTATAAGCGATAACAGTTAATGGGTAGTAAAAGTAAACGAGCAAGGCAATACCCTGCCCGTTTATAAAACCTTAAACTATCTAAATAATACGTCTTCGCGGTTAAACCACTTAACACAAAAGGCAAGTAACGCCCCAGCTATAATAGCTGTTGCTAAAAATATTAAGCCTACAAGGGTGTAATCTACCGTGCCTTTAACAATTTCTTTAATTGCGAGCGCTACATTAGTAACAGGAATAAAAGCAGTTTTAGCTGTTAGCTCTACATTAGGCATAATGGATACTATGATGGGAAAAAACACCCCCATACTCAATGGTGCCATGTAGTTTTGGGCTTCTTTAAATGTACGAGCATAAATAGATATTGCTAACGCCAATGCTGAGAATATCGCGGCAATAGGTAGTAACAATACAAAAATCATTAATAAATCGCTTATCGCTAATGAGCTAAATGCTGTTTTAATTACTTCTAGGTCTGCAAATGCAAGGGCTACGGCTATCCACCCGCCCATGCTGAGTACAGTTATAGTTGTTGATGCAATTGAGGTTGTCAGTAAGGTTATAAATTTGCCTAGTACCAGCTCGGTACGCGTAATAGGTGTAAGCAATAAGGTTTCTAATGTACCGCGCTCTTTTTCACCTGCACCTAAATCTATTGCTGGGTACGTAGCGCCCATAAGAACTATAGGAATAAGTAGGTAGGGCAAAAAGCCACCTAGTTTTTCACCTAAGTTTTCACGTTTATCGGCGGTATCAACCTTTACTACTTCAATAGGGGTTAAAAGTGCTAAATGGGCTTCTTTTTCAATACCAAAACTGATTAATTTTTCTGTTTGTAATGCATCGCTATATTCTTTGGCGAGCTCTTTTACACGCTGAAATAAAAAGTTGATAGATTTAGCATCATTAAATACCACTTCCCACTTACTTTGCTGGGCATCATTTAAGGCTTGTTTAGCGTTAGTGGGTAAATATATACCCATGTCTATATCACCTGCGATTACCCCTTCTTTTAGCTCTTCAATGCTATTAAAGGTTTTAGCACCTTTATAAAGTTCAAAGCTTTTATGATAAAACACTTTTTCGGTAAACTCTGGTGCGTAGTCGCCATTAATAATGGCGTAGGTATGTACCTTTTGTTCAGCATCGAGTGCCGCTTGAGAGCTAATAAACGCCATAACGGCAAATAATAAGGGAAACACCGCAACGGGTAGAGCGACTACAAACAACAAGGTTTTTTTATCGCGTAGGAGTTCTGTTAATTCCTTTTTAAAAACTTCAAACATCGTGTTTCTCCGTTAATATGTTCATAAACGCTTGGTTTAGCTCTTCACTATTACCTGCCTGTTTGAATTGAGCAAGTGTGCCATCAAAGCAGCTTACGCCTTCATTAATTACCGCAACACGGTCACATAAAAGGGCGACTTCATCTAAATGGTGCGTTGAAAAAATAACAGGCGTGCCTTGCGCCTTTAAGCCTTTAATAAAGTTTATAACCGTTTGTGTGGTCATGATATCAAGGCCTGTTGTTGGCTCATCGAGTACCACCACTTCTGGGTGATGTACCACAGCGCGGGCAATATTAGCTTTTTGCTTCATGCCGGTAGATAGGTTTTCTGCACGTTTATCAATAAATTTATGCATGTCGAGCAAAGTAAAAAGTTCTTCACAACGAGCCGCTATTTGCTCTTTGTTCATTCCATGAAGCTTTGCAAAGTATTCAATATTTTCTTTAACGGTCAGGCGACCATACAAACCAGTTGAACCGGATAAAAAACCAATAGACTTGCGCCCTACTAACGGCTTTTTAATTATGTCGTTGCCGGCAATAGTTATTGTGCCTTCATCGGGCTTAAGTGCAGTTGAGAGCATACGCAATGTGGTAGTTTTACCCGCGCCATTAGGGCCAAGTAACCCTAACACTTCGCCTTTTGCACATTGAAAGCTTACATCTCTTACAGAATGAAAAAAATCTTTATCTTCACGCGGGTCTATATCATCAACTTTATTTTTTTTATGATCCTTGGTTAACTTAAACTTTTTTTTAAGCCCTGCGACTTCTATCATTTTCGTATCCTTCGTTTAGCTCTAAAGTAATCGGTATTATCATAGAACGATTCATTCTCATTTGCGTCATGCCATCCTGGTACACCTAATAATGGCAATGGAGAAAGCTGTTTGTTATCGGCTAAGCAATGCTCTATTTTTATCTTCTCATAAAGTACTTGGTCTAGGTACTGATATTGAGTAACTAAATCTTTACAAAATATTTCATCCGGTACACTTACAAATAACGCTTTACCCGTTAAACCAATATAGGGTTTTGTGAGCATTTCATAATTAGCGTGGCCAAACATAAAAGGTTGTATTGTTTTGCCCCACTCTTCTCGGTGAGTTATAAATGCAGTTTTCCATTGGTGGTCTGTTAAAAGCGTTTGCCACTTAGTATCACTAATAGCAAGCACCACGCCGCACTCGTCAAATAATGTGAGTGCATTACGATGTTTAGTACGTTGCTTTAAGCCATGTTGCGCTATTTCTTGTACGTGGCGCTGATTAATAAGCGCCTTGGTTTTTGGAAACAAACACCAAATAAAGCCACCAAATAAGTCGTGCCAATTTTTACTACGTGTAGGCACTACGCCAGTTTCAAAAATGACTTGCTCATAATAGCGCTCACCAAAATCAACGTTTGCATCGTCTTCAAACGTTATTGGCAGGTTATTAGCATTAATGGCATTCAAATACACAGTGAACCAATCGGGGCTTGGCCAATCAGTTTGTTTATCAATATTAAACAGTGTTCGTAAGTGCTCAAACGCACCGCTTTTCAAACTACTAACTTGCCATTGCTCGGGCGGAGTAAAGCGCTTCATTTATACCTTTAACAATTTATGCTGTTAATTTGCGGGCAGTTTACCGCAAAAACTGGTTCTAATTAATAGAAGTTAATATACTAATCACATCTTAGAACAAGAATAGAGCTACTATGAAACGATATTTCTCTCTCACACTGATTGCTGGCGCTGTGTTAGCTGGCTGTGCAACAACAAGTATTACACCTACCGATGTAACAAATGGTTACAACAGTATTAAAGCAGATGAACTTGCAGCGCACATTAAAGTGCTTGCCTCTGATGAATTTGGCGGTAGAGCGCCTTCATCTGAAGGTGAAAAACTAACCCTAGATTACTTAACTACACAATTTAAAGCATTAGGGTTTCAACCCGGTAATGGTGATAGCTTTTTACAAGAAGTGCCGCTTGTTTCATTAGAAGCTGATTCAAATATGGTATTAAGTATTGGTGGTAAAGATTATCAATACAAAAAAGATATGGTTATGGGCAGTAGCCGCATTAGCGCACAAGAAGGGATTGAAAATTCAGAGCTTGTCTTCGTAGGTTACGGTGTAAATGCCCCAGAATATAACTGGAACGATTACGAAGGCCTAGACGTAAAAGGCAAAACTGTTGTAATGCTTGTTAACGATCCGGGTTTTGCTACAAAAGATCCTGCGTTATTTACCGGCGATGCAATGACCTACTATGGCCGCTGGACTTATAAATATGAAGAAGCGAGTCGTCAAGGTGCAGCCGGTGCTATTATCATTCACGAAACAGCCCCTGCATCATACCCTTGGTCAGTGGTTGAAAACTCATGGAGCGGTGAGCAGTTTGGTTTTCAAAAAGAGAACAACAATATGGACCGCGTTGCGGTTGAAGGCTGGGTAACCACTGATGTAGCTAAAGAGTTATTTGCTAAAGCGGGTCTTGATTTTGAGACTGCAAAAGCCAATGCAGCTAAAGGTGCGTATAACGTTGACATGGGCGATTTAACTGCATCGGTTAATGTTAAAAATACAATTAAAAAATCGGTGTCGTATAACTTTATTGCCACGTTGCCGGGTAGCGAAAAAGCGGATGAACATGTTATTTATTCAGCGCATTGGGATCACCTAGGTACAGATACAACCCGTAAGGGCGACCAAATTTATAATGGGGCACACGATAACGCCACAGGCACTGCGGGGCTAATTGAGGTTGCAGAGGCATTTACTAAGCTGCCAAAGCACCCTACTCGCTCAATGACATTTTTAGCTGTTACGGCTGAAGAGCAAGGCTTACTTGGGTCTAAATACTACGCTGCTAACCCAGTTATTGCTGCCGATAAAACAGTCGCCAATATAAACATGGATAGCCTAAACTTATTAGGTAAAGTAAAAGACATGAACGTAGTAGGTTTAGGAAAGTCGCAAATGGACGACCTACTAGCCAAAGCAGCAAAAGAGCAAGGTAGAACAATAGCGGGCGACCCTAAACCATCATCAGGTGGTTATTACCGCTCTGATCATTTTGCATTTGCAAACATGGGCATTCCGGCTATGTATGCAGGCGGCGGAACAGTTGCCGCTGATGAGGATACAGCAAATTACCGTAAACGTATGAGCTTAGTGCTACGTGGTTGTTACCATCAACCCTGTGACAGATACCGCGATGAGTGGGATTTATCGGGTGCGGTGCAAGACTTACAATTGTTTTATAAAGTAGGCTTTGATATTTCTGAGCAAGCACAATGGCCAGCATGGTACGAAAACTCAGAGTTTCAACGCAAATAATGTATTTAGCCTGAGCGTAGGTTATTTACCATCGAAAAACTCAAACTGAGCTATCGATTTAAACAGATACAAATGATATTGATTATCATTTGCAAAATGTATACAGTGTGTCCTAGTTAAACTAAAACTGGGGCACACTTATGATTTTACTCTCTCAAATAGGATTTATTACGCCAGCTTCCAAACGGTTTGTTAGCCAAAATAAACGCTTACTCCTACCACTATTTTTATTGGTATGTTTAGCTGTTCCTAGTCTTCGCGAAATAACCATTACTGCTCTCAGTGATGCGTTTTTTCAGGTTAGTGTATTTGTAGCGGCTACGTTACTTATTTACTACTACGCAATAGAACATATCCCTCAATTAGAAATGAGCTACTTAAGCGCTAAATCTAAGTCACTTGAAGTGCTGTTTGCATCCGTTCTTGGCGCTTTACCCGGCTGTGGTGGTGCAATTATTGTGGTTACTCAATACACTAAAGGCCAAGCAAGCTTTGGGGCTATTGTTGCTGTACTTACCGCCACAATGGGCGATGCTGCTTTTTTACTGCTTGCTACGCGCCCTACTGAAGGCTTAACAATAATGGCTATAGGTTTAGTGGTAGGCACGCTGTGTGGATTAATAGTTAATGCAATTCACAAACCTGATTTTTTACGTCCCAGCGCACAAGAGCAAAAACACCAAGTTAAAGTTTTGCCCACTAAAATAATAAAAATTAGCAAACCTGTGTGGATGTTTGCCATTATTCCAAGTTTAATCATTGCGTTTTTAATTGCATTTAATGTGGACTTTAATCAATTTGGTCAATATACCAGCACCGGTATTAGCTTATTTGGTGCAGCAATGGCACTGTTTACGGTTGTTATTTGGGCCTACTCTTCTAAAGGTGAAACCTATAAAGAGATTACTTCAGAAGAGGAAGAATGTAATCCGCCTTCTAAGCTTATAAAAGTATTACAAGATACCCATTTTGTAACTGCATGGGTGGTGGCTTCGTTCATGCTGTTTGAAATATTAGTCAGTGTGGTAGGGCTTGATTTAAAAACCTGGTTTATGCACTACGCCTATTTAGCACCGTTAATTGCAGTCGTCATTGGTTTTTTACCTGGCTGTGGGCCACAAATAATTGTAACCACGCTTTATATACAGAGCATTATTCCTTTTAGTGCATTAGCTGCTAATGCGATTTCAAATGATGGCGATGCGTTGTTTCCTGCCATTGCAATGGCGCCAAAAGCGGCTGTAATTGCTACCTTGTATACCTCTATACCTGCTTTAGTTGTTGGTTACGGGCTTTACTTTTTAAGTTAACAGTTTAAAAAATCATAAGTACAAAAAAGCTCAGCAATTGCTGAGCTTTTTTAATGTTAGCGTATTTTATTTATACGGCTGCTGGCTCTGCAGCTAGTTCTTTTGGATTTGGGCCAAAATCGTTTTCGCCTTCATGTGAGTCTTGCGCAAGGAACACAATTAAAACAATCCAGCCAATAATTGGCACTAACCAAAGTAACTGCCACCAGCCAGAGCGGCCTGTATCGTGTAAACGGCGCGCACCAGCGCTCAAACCTGGTATTAATAGCGCTAAACTATAAATAGAGCCAATAAACATAGTACCTAGTGCGCTATCAATCACATTACAGATAATTGAAAAGATAGTATTAAACAATACAAACATCCAATAAGCTTTGCGGCGATTACGTCCTGAAAAATCTGCGTAGCTACGCAGCGCGTTCATATAATGTTCCATTACAATTCCTTAGTGTTAGTTTTTATATTCCCTAGCGGGTTTGATTTATTACCTTTTAGTAACATTTGTATCTTAATTAAAAACACTGCGCTTTAAAACAAAAAACCAGCAAATTGCTGGTTTTTTTATAAATTTAATTATTAACTCATAGCCATCATCATTGCCGATGGACTTTCTAAATACGATTTCCACAAGTTATTAAAGCGCGCAATTGTACCGCCATCAATAACGCGGTGATCGCCTGACCAACTCACTTGCATAATAGCTTTGCTAACAACTTGGCCGCTTTCATCAAAGCGCGGTAAGTGTTGTAACTTCCCTAATGCTACAATAGCAACTTCTGGCTTATTAATAATCGGGGTCGCAATAGTGCCGCCAATTGCCCCAATATTTGAAATGCTAATGGTGCCCCCTTTTAAGTCATCTGGTGCTACGCGCCCCTCGCGTGCTGCATCAGTTAAGCTTGTTAAACTGTTTGCAACTTCAACAATACTCTTAGATTGGCACGATTTAATGTTAGGTACTAGCAAACCCACTTTTGAATCCACTGCTACCCCAATATTATGATCGTCAAAGTAGGTAAGCTCAGTGCAATCATCATTTACTTTAGAATTAAGCACTGGGTACTCTTTCATCGCAAGCGATAACGCTTTGATAAAAAATGGCATCATAGTGAGCTTTACACCTTGCGCTTTATACTGCTCTTTTAAACTCGCTCGCAGGGCAATTAATTGCGTTAAGTCTATCTCGTCACTAAAGGTAAAGTGAGGGATTGTAGAGACCGAGGCCATCATTTGCTTTGCCATAGCCGCTTTAATGCCTTTAATTGGCTCTGCTCGCATACCACCGTTTTGTGTTTGTGGCGATTGTGGCTCTTTATTTTGAGTAACGCTGTTTTTAGTAGTAGCACTACTAAGTGGTGATGTATCTATTGTATTAGGTACCTCACCTTTAATAAATTCTTCTATGTCTTGTTTATAAATGCGGCCATTTTTACCGCTGCCCGGTACGCATGTTAAATCAACATCAAGCTCTCGCGCTTTGCGCCTTACAGCTGGTGAGGCAACCGCTTTTTTATTAACAACTTTATTTGCTGTTGTTTGCTGCGTTGCTATAGATTTATCTGCCGCTTTACTTTGTGCTTTTACAACGGCGTCGTTTACATCTACATTTGGTTTTGCTGTACTGCCGGCTATGCTCATTTGAAATAACGGGCTATGTACCTGAGCAATTTCACCTTTTTGATAGTAAAGCTTTTGCACTGTCCCTGTGTATTTAGCCGGAATTTGTACAAGAGCTTTGTCGGTCATTACATCACAGACAGCCTGATCTTCTTGTATTTCATCGCCTTCGGCCACTAGCCAATCAACAATTTCACACTCAACAATCCCCTCACCAATATCTGGAAGAATAAAATCTTCTAAATGCTCTGACGATGCGTTGTCGCTTTGTGTATTTTGCACTTGCTCTGTGTGTGTTTCATCGCTTTGGCTTTGCTCATCGGCTACATTCATAGCAAACAAGGGTGCATGAACCTGCGCTATCTCCCCTTTTTGATAATATAATTTAGTGATTACGCCATCGTGAACAGCCGGTATTTGCACTAGGGCTTTATCGGTCATCACGTCACAAATGGGTTGATCTTCTTTTACTGTGTCACCCTCTTGTATTAGCCATTCAACCACTTCGCACTCAACAATGCCTTCACCAATATCGGGTAATATAAAATCTTTAGCCATGGTATCCCCTAAAAATCCATTGATTGTTTAATTGCGGCCATTACTTTTAGCGCATCAGGCACATATTCTTTTTCAAGTGCTAATGGGTAAGGTGTATCTAACCCACATACTCGCATAATAGGTGACTCAAGGTGTAAAAAGCACTCTTGCTGAATAGTCGCCGCAATTTCGGCACCAAAGCCATTGGTAATAGGCGCTTCGTGGCTTATCACTAAACGTCCTGTTTTAGTGACCGACTTAGCAATTGTCTCAACATCCCAAGGTAATATGCTTCTAAGGTCAATCACCTCACAACTAATGCCTTGTTCATTGGCTTGTTTTGCTGCGTTTTCAACAATTTCCATTTGCGCGCCCCACGCAAGTACAGTGATATCTTTACCTTCTTGTACTACTTCGGCTTTACCCAGCTCAATGCTGTAATCATTCTCTGGTACTTCGCCGGTAGAAGCGCGGTATAAACGTTTAGGCTCGAAGAAAATAACGGGGTTATCGTCTTTAATACTTGCTCGTAGTAACCCTTTTGCTTGGTACGGGTTACGTGGTACAACTATTTTTAGCCCTGGCGTATGGGCAAAATATGCCTCTGGCGATTGTGAGTGATATAAGCCCCCCGCAATACCGCCACCATACGGTGTTCGTATCGTTAAATTGCCCACGTTAAATTCATTACCACTGCGGTATCTAAACTTGGCAGACTCATTAACTATTTGGTCAAATGCCGGAAAAATATAATCAGCAAATTGTATTTCAGCAAGTGCAGGCGCTCCAAACGCGGCTAAGCCATTGGCAAAACCTAAAATACCTTGCTCTGTAAGCGGTGTGTTAAATACGCGGTGTTCACCGTACTTTTCTTGCAAACCTGAGGTCGCCCTAAAAACACCACCAAAATAGCCAACATCTTCACCAAAAATACACGCCTGAGGGTGCTCATTCATGGTGATATCGAGCGCAGAATTAATTGCGTGTAGCATGTTCATTTTAGCCATTACTTAATTCTCCCTGCTGTGATTGGGTACGCATCTGGGTGCTGCTTTATATGTGCTTTTAAATCGTTATATTGGCGCTCAAGTGAAGGAATTGGCGTATCGTAAACATCTGATATTAGCTCTTCAAGCGCTGGCTTTTGCACTTTTTCAGCACGTTTAAGGGCGGCTAAAATATCTTCACGAATAGTGTCTTTCGCTTTAGCATCGTCCTCTTCGTTTAACCACTCTTGTTTGATCAACCATTTTTTAAATTTATCAATTGGGCAAACTTTATGCGTGGCCTCTTCATCTTTTGAGCGGTAACCACTTGGGTCATCGGAGGTTGAGTGAGCGCCTAATCTGTACGCTATTGACTCAATTAATACCGGCTCGCCCTGCGTTGCTGCAATTTCGCGGGCCTTTTGTGTTGCAGCAAACACGGCTAATGCATCTGAGCCATCAACTCGTATGGTTTTAATGCCATACCCTACGCCTCGCGATGCTATACCATCGCCTTTAAATTGCTCATCTGCAGGTGTTGATATTGCATACCCGTTATTACGTGCAAAAAATATAACAGGGGCTTTGTGTACCGCAGCCATATTTAAACCCGCATGAAAGTCACCTTCAGATGCTGCGCCCTCACCAAAGTAACAAATAGTCACATTATCTATGGTGCTTGCAAGTTCGCCGGTTTTTGCGTCAATGTGTTTTACTTTTTGCCCGTAGGCATACCCTGTAGCTTGAGGAATTTGCGTACCGAGGGGCGATGATATGGTCATATAATTTAATTCTTTTGAACCATAATGAATCGGCATTTGGCGCCCTTTTCCTAAATCTAACTCATTAGAAAACATTTGATTCATAAATTGATCAAGCGTAAATCCGCGGTAATGCAAAGCGGCTTGCTCGCGGTATTGCGCCATAATCATGTCATCTTGATCAAGTGCAGCAGCAGAGGCAGTAACAGCGGCTTCTTCACCTAAACATTGCATATAAAAGCTTACGCGGCCTTGGCGCTGCGCCCCTTGCATCCGCTCATCAAGTAGGCGAATAAAACGCATTGTTTCGTATAGTTTAATCGCTGTGTGTTTAGAAATAGTCGGTGCGGTAGCACTAGGATGAATGTCGCCGTCCTCAGTTAAAATACTAAGGGTTGGAATAGTTAGCGCATGACCGTCTATAAACTCGAGGTCGTGGTTAATATTCAGCGATACGTTATTTGGATTACTCATAACCTACCTTCTCTTGTTGTCTGTGATACAGCGCCCCTTTTAAGTTTTTATTATGGGTGAGGCTTGCGAATAAACTTTGCAGCATCTGTGCTGTATTTAATTAAAGCTGCCACCACCTTACGTTAACGTAAGATGTTATTCAACAAGTGTAAGACGAAACAAAAGTAAAATACGATTAAAAATATGGAAAGTTAACTGTACGCATTTATTAAACTAATAAAAACATACAGTTAAATATTTAAGGCGAGTGGTCTGATGAGTTTTATTAGACGAAATTACTATCTACTTGCATAGGAATAACGGTAAGCAATGCCCTTTGCCCAAGCGCAACGTGCGCATTTGGAAAAATAATAGCTTCCCCTTCCACATCGGCATAATAAGGGGTATCGCCGTCTGTTGCTAGCAACTCACCTTTAGCAAACCCTGTGAAATTTTCTGCATCATCAGAAAACGGAAAGCTAAAGTCCTGCTGCGTTCTATTAATTGTGCGATGTACGGCAAACAGCTCAAAGTCACTTGCATTAAATTGAGGGTATTGGACTTCTTTTTGGCTAATTAATGCAGTTAGCGTTTGCTTGGTTTTTGCAAAGCTAGCCATGTCGTTTTCACCAAACGGTTTAACTTGACCCAGTTCAACGGTAAATGAATCAGCGCCATGAACAAACGAAGAATAGTAACTGAATGTGGTTGCCGGTGATTTCATCATTAATACGGTATTTACACCGCAGCTAAGTAAAAATTGTAACTGTGATTTCTTCCATGGTTTACCATGAAGATAAGGATACACAGCGAATTTTTCATTTTTTGAGCCACGTATAGCAGTATGTAAATCATAATGATAACGTGCACTGCCTTGCTCGCCCCGTGCAAAAAAGTCAGTTACATACTCTTCTAGTTTTGCTGCGCGTTTACGCTCATCATTCATTGGCACACCTTCAACAGTGTGGTGGCCATTAAACAAACGGTTTAGATTTTCTTCTACAAAGCGCAGGCCAATATTTATTGATTTTGGATTACCAAATATAAAGAGCACACGCTGATTTAATGCAAGCTCACCTTTTATTATAGTTTTTATTAGCTCGTCACATATTTCTATAGGTGCGGTTTCGTTACCGTGTACAGCGCTTGAAAGCACAACATCTTTTGTTGTTGTACCCTGAGGTTGAAATTCAATAACACCTGTATCGTGAACGCTTACGCGCGTGCCATTTTCTAAAGCAAATTCACTTGCCTCTAAATGCCATTCATTGTCGCGACTGAGTGTTAAAAAATCGCCGCTATTTATTAGTTCATTTAAATAATCTGGTTTGGCTAACATGATAAGCCCTTTTATAGTGTGAGAGATACAAACAAAAACGGCTGAATAAATCAGCCGTTTTTAAATAGTGTAAGCCGTGTTAGCTGATCACAGAATCAACTAATTGCTTCGCTTCTTTTTCTAGTAGTGCTAAATGCTCTTCACCTTTGAAAGACTCAAGATAAATTTTATAAATATCTTCAGTACCAGAAGGACGTGCTGCAAACCAGCCGTTTTCAGTCACTACTTTTAAGCCGCCAATGGCCGCATCATTGCCAGGTGCATGAGTCAGTTTTTGTAAAATTGGTTCGCCAGCTAATGTATCGGCTTTAACATCGCTTGCACTAAGTGCTTTTAAACGTGATTTTTGCGCACTGCTAGCAGGGGCATCTAAACGCTTGTATAGTGGAGAGCCAAATTCTTGCTCTAGCTCTTTATAAAGCGCTGATGGTGTTTTACCTGTTACTGCGAGTATTTCAGCTGCAAGTAACCCCATAATAAAGCCGTCTTTGTCGGTACACCATACGCTGCCATCAAATCGTAAAAACGCAGCGCCAGCACTTTCTTCGCCACCAAAGGCAAGCTTACCTTTATTTAAGCCATCGACAAACCACTTAAAGCCAACCGGCACTTCTTTAACTTTACGCTCATTACGAGCTACTACGCGGTCAATCATTGAGCTAGAAACCAGCGTTTTGCCAATTTCTACACTGCTGTCCCAGTCGCGGTGTTTTAATAAATAATCAATTGCTACCGCTAAAAAGTGATTAGGATTCATTAACCCATCTGGGGTAACAATGCCATGGCGGTCGTAATCTGGGTCGTTGCCAATAGCAATATCAAAGTCGTCTTTTAATTTAATTAAATTAGCCATTGAGTAAGGTGATGAACAATCCATACGAATTTTGCCATCTTTATCAAGTGGCATAAATGCAAAACGCGGGTCAACACTGTCGTTTACTACGGTTAAATCTAAATTATATTTTTGCGCTATTAATGGCCAAAAGTTAATACCAGAGCCACCTAGCGGGTCAATACCTACTTTAATACCCGCATCGCTAACGGCTTTTAAATTAACGATATTTTCTAAGTCGTTAATGTATGGCGTCATTAGGTCTTCGTATTTAATAAACCCTGAACGCGATGCTTTAGCAAATGGAAACAGCTCAACTTCTACTAAATCTTCTAATAGTAATTGATTTGCTCTGTCTTCAATCCATTTAGTTACGTCGGTATCTGCTGGGCCGCCGTTAGGTGGATTGTATTTAAAGCCACCGTCTTCTGGCGGGTTATGTGAAGGCGTTACCACAATACCGTCGGCTAATTCGTTAGGATTTAATTTGTTATGGCAAACAATAGCATGGCTAATGACAGGGGTTGGCGTGTAATCGTGATTTTGCTGGGTAATTACTTGCACCTCATTAGCCACTAATACTTCTATGGCAGAGTTAAAAGCAGCTTCACTTAATGCATGCGTATCTTTACCTAAAAAAAGCGGACCAAAAATGTCGTTTTGCTTTCTGTAGTCACAAATAGCTTGTGTAATGGCTAAAATATGAGATTCGTTAAACTTAACATCGTAAGAGCAACCACGGTGACCCGACGTACCAAAAGCAACACAATGCTCTGGGTTTTGCTCTAAGTCTGGCTCATTTAAGTAATAAGCCGATACCAGTTTTGGTACGTTAACTAAAGTTGAATGTGGCGCAGTTTTCCCAGCACCTGAATGAATAGCCATGTTTATTTCCTTACAAGTAATCGCGAATTTCTTCTGCTTGCTCTGCTGAATAACCTAAGCACAGCGCAACCTCGTGTAGCATCATTTTTTTACGTGTCGTGTTTGAATTTGTCATTACCCAGTACTCACTGTCGGTAATGTTTTTAGGGTTCATACTACTGCCGCTATTAACTAAGTCTTCTTTGCTGGTTGCAAAGTAAACGCGGTCGCGCCCTTTTATATCAAGCACAGCACTAAACTCTTTTTTATGCGTTCTATAAAAAGCACTTAAAATAAATAAAAACCTGCCTACCACCCCTTTTTGCATTGCTAGTTCTTCTTTATTTAGAATATTAAATACATTAGCGTTTGTTTGCTTCACGGGTGTGACAACCTCTTGCTCTTGGCTGTCGTTAGTAGCTGGCGTGTCGTCAATTGGGGCTTGAGTAGCTGTTTGATTGTTTTGATTGTTCTTAGCAACGGGAGTGTTGTCATCACCGTTTAGATTTAATAAACGACGTAAAATAGTGGATGCGCTTTCGCCAATACTTTGTGTATTGCTAGCAATATACTGATATAACTCGTCGTCTATGTCGATTTGTTTCATGTTGTTCCTGTCATTACGGGCCACATTTTTTCTTTCCCCGTGATTATACCCAAACCAAATATAAATGCGAGTTACAACAAGCACTCGCACAAACATATCCTATAAACACGCTAATAAAGGTGTCTTGATTATTTGCTTATAAACCCAATGTAGTAATTAACAGCTTTTAAAAGTACTACCCATATTTTTATCTCCATTAGGCTGGTAACACCAAATAGCCCACAACTGGCGTAAAAATAAACGGTGTTACCCCATAAAAGGCGCGTGCAGAGCAGTTAACCGTTATATCTTTTGCTTTTTAGGGCAATGCTCGGCAAACTAAGCCAAAATTTTAGGAGGCGGTCATGCTATTAAACTATAAACAATACGGTGAAGGTCCGGATGTTGTGATCATTCATGGTTTATTTGGCTCTTTAGAAAACCTAAATGTTATTGCAAAACCATTGAGCGAGCACTTTAGGGTAACGAATGTAGATTTGCGTAACCATGGCGCTTCACCGCACAGTAATGAAATGAACTACCCTGCAATGGCCGCAGATATTGTTGAGCTAATCAACGCGTTAAATATTAACAATGCGCACCTGATTGGCCATTCAATGGGCGGTAAAGTGGCGATGGAAGTGGCGCTAATGCATAGCCAAAAAGTAAATAAGCTGGTGGTACTTGATATTGCCCCTGTGAGTTACCCTGCCCGCCACACACAAATTATTAATGCACTAAAAAAAGTGGCAACTAGCCAGGTTACTGATAGAAAACAAGCCGATGCTATTATGAGCGAGTACATTAATGAGCTAGGTGTTAGGCAGTTTTTACTAAAAAGCTTAGCTAAAAACGACGATGGACAGTACAAATGGCGATTTAATTTAGATGTACTTGATGAAAAATATTCGACAATCACCGCCAATGTTAATGAAAACAATTCTTGTTTGTGCGATACTTTGTTTATCAAAGGCAACGATTCTGATTACATACTGCCAGAATACCGCGATGAAATAACAAAGCGCTTTAAAAATACACGAGCAAAAATTATACACGGTGCAGGACATTGGCTTCATGCACAAAAACCCGCTGCAGTTAATAAAGCAATAAATGACTTTTTAACAGGGCTTTAATGCAATTTTAATCATGTGTTTTTGGTTATCCGTACTAAATTAATGCATATTTATATGCTATAGTACGCGCCGTTTAATTTAAAGGTTATACGTTGATGGTCAGTCAGTTTATTAACGAATTTGATACCCTAGGGTTGTACTTTGGCTTAGCCGGTATTTTTGTATTCATCGGCCTGGCAATTAAAGACGTACTTAATAGTGGTAACGTACCTAAGTTTGGTCGCTACATTGTGTGGGGCGTCCTCTTTTTAGGGTGTTCTGGCTTTATTGCGAAAGGACTTATACAAGTTTTTTGGCAAGGTGCAGGTGTAGGTTAGGCATGGCGAAGTCAGAAACAGATAGAACAACTCCCGATTTATTTGAATACGAAAAGCGCCCAGGCAGGCCTAAAACGAACCCTTTACCAAGGGATATGCAGTTAAAGGTTAATAAACGTAATCAAATAAAACGAGATAAAGCACGCGGTTTAAAGCGTGTAGAATTTAAAGTTTCATCACAGTTATATCAGGCACTGAGTGATATGGCAGATGCACAAAATATTAGCCGTAGTGCGCTGATTGAAACAATTTTACAAGAAAGATTGGCTATTGATAGATAAAAGGTTTGAAGTCCATGGCAAGTGTAGGCATTTTTTTCGGAAGTGACACAGGTAATACAGAACACGTAGCAAAAATGATCCAAAAAGAATTGGGTAAAAAGCTTGTGGCTGTACACGACATTGCAAAAAGCTCTAAAGAAGAGATTGCAGAGTTCGATTTAATCTTATTCGGTATTCCTACTTGGTACTACGGTGAAGCACAATGTGATTGGGATGACTTTTTCCCTGAGCTTGAAGAAGTAGACTTTGAAGGTAAGCTAGTGGCTATTTTTGGTTGTGGCGACCAAGAAGACTACGCAGAATACTTTTTAGACGCTATGGGTATGATCAACGATATCGTTACCGAGCGCGGTGCTATTGTGGTTGGTCATTGGTCTAGTGAAGGCTACGACTTTGAAGCATCTAAAGGTATGGCTGATGACACGCACTTTGTAGGCTTAGGTATTGATGAAGACCGCCAACCTGAATTAACAGAACAACGTGTTAAAGCATGGTGCGCACAAGTATATGATGAAATGTGCTTAAGCGAACTAGCAGACTAACCTCCCCCCCCTTTTATCGCTAACTGTTTAAATAATTATCAAACAGTTAGCGACTTTAGAATTAATAGCAAAATTGATCAATTGTTCTTTGCACTCAGTGCTTAGGCGCGTTATCCTTGTTATTGCTAATGTGTCGTGTGCATCTGTAAGAGATGTCTAGTATAACCAAACAAATTTGAGACAGATTTAATGACTGATCATAACTTGGAACTTAAAAAAGCCGGTTTAAAAGTAACTTTACCGCGTATTAAAATCTTAGAAATTCTACAATCTCCAGATAACCAACACATCAGCGCTGAAGATGTATACAAAATTCTTTTAGATTTAGGTGAAGAAATTGGTCTTGCGACTGTTTACCGTGTATTAAACCAATTTGATGACGCAGGTATTGTAAGCCGTCACCATTTTGAAGGCGGAAAGTCAGTATTTGAACTTTCTGGCAGCACTCACCACGACCACCTAGTGTGTTTAAAATGTGGTAAAGTTGTTGAATTTGAAGATGACTTAATTGAACGTCGCCAGTTAGAAATAGCCGAAGAAAACGGTATTACACTAACAAATCACTCTTTATACCTATACGGTGAGTGTCAAGACAAAGCAGCGTGTAAAGCATTTAGCGATTCCAATAGCTAATAACGCGCTATAGTAATAAAAAAACCTGCTATTGCAGGTTTTTTTGTGCTTAAAATTAAACATTTAAACTGTGTTTAATACCAATTTGCAATAATGAGATATTATGCAAATTGGTATTATAAAAGCGTTACTGCTTCTCGATTTTAGCCCATGAATCTCTAAGACCAACCGTTTGGTTGAATACTAAATTTTCTGACTTTGTATCACGTGAGAAATAGCCAGTACGCTCAAACTGAAAGCCTTGAGCCGGTTCGGCTTTAGCAAGCGATGCTTCAAGTTTTGCATTTTCTAATACAACTAACGAATCTGGGTTAAGTGTCGATTCGAACTCTTCAGCTGCACCTGGGTTTGGTACATTAAATAAACGGTCATACAATCTAACTTCTGCATTAACCGACTCAGGCGCAGAAACCCAATGAATAACCCCTTTTACTTTACGACCGTCACTTGGGTTTTTACCTAGTGTTTCGTTGTCGTAAGTACAGTAAATAGTGGTAATTTCACCATTTTCATCTTTTTCTACACGCTGGGCTTTAATTACATAAGCACCACGTAAGCGTACTTCTTTATCAAGTACTAAGCGTTTAAATTTATTATTCGCTTCTTCGCGGAAATCTTCACGCTCAATGAAAAGCTCACGAGTAAACGGTACTTCACGACGCCCCATTTCTTCTTTATTAGGGTGGTTAGCTACCGACAATGTTTCTACTTTATCTGTATCAAAGTTTTCTATTACCACTTTAACTGGATCGAGTACTGCCATTGCACGTGGTGCGTTTTCATTTAAGTCTTCACGGATACACGCTTCAAGCATGCCCATTTCAACCATGTTTTCTTGCTTAGTCACACCGATACGTAAACAGAACTCACGTATTGAAGCCGGTGTATAACCACGACGACGTAAACCAGCAATAGTTGGCATACGTGGGTCATCCCACCCTTCTACATAGTTATTTACAACTAAGTCGTTTAGCTTACGCTTAGACATAATTGTGTATTCAAGATTTAAGCGCGAAAACTCAATTTGCTGTGGGTGGCATTCAAGGCTGATGTTATCAAGTACCCAGTCGTATAAACGACGGTTATCTTGAAACTCAAGTGTACACAATGAATGGGTTATGCCCTCAAGCGCATCAGAAATACAATGTGTGAAGTCATACATTGGGTAAATGCACCACTTGTCACCTGTTTGATGGTGATGAGCAAAACGAACGCGATAAATAATTGGATCGCGAAGCACCATAAATGAGCTTGCCATATCAATTTTAGCGCGTAGAACACACTCACCTTCTTTGAATTCACCCGCGCGCATTTTTTCAAACAATGCGAGGTTTTCTTCTACTGAGGTGTCTCTGTATGGGCTGTTTTTACCCGGCTCTTTTAACGTACCGCGATACTCGCGTGCTTGATCGGCCGTTAAAAAACAAACGTACGCTAAGCCTTTTTCAATAAGCTCTACTGCATAGCCGTATAGGGTATCAAAATAGTTTGACGAATATTTTATCTCACCACTCCAGTTGAAGCCTAACCACTGCACGTCTTCTTTGATTGAATTAACGTAGTTAATATCTTCTTTTTCTGGGTTTGTATCATCAAAACGTAGGTTACATAAACCATCGTAATCTTTTGCAATGCCAAAATTCAAACAAATTGATTTTGCATGGCCAATATGTAAAAAGCCATTTGGTTCAGGTGGAAAACGTGTATGCGTAGTTGCATGTTTGCCACTTGCTAAATCTTCATCAATTCGAGTTCTTATAAAGTTACTTGGGCGATTCTCAATTTCCGCCATAGGAGTGCGATCCTCTGAATATTCGTGATAACAAAACTAATGCATTATTACAAAAACAAACACTAACATACAGCACTAGATGCGGGTTTATTCTAGTTATTATGGCAATGGTGCATTAGTTTATTACTTAAATTTGTTTTAGCGCAATATTTGAGTCATGAAAGGCATTTATAGTACCTAAACTTAAGCTCCTTAAAAGGATTCAAAGATGGCCAGTTCTACACAACACAGAGTTTATATACCAACAAATGCGCGAGCTAATCACTATTTACTCGCTGAAATTACACCCACTGATGACTTTTACACTAGTTTTAGCGATATCGATAGTTGCTATACCCGCATTGCCAAGCAACTATTTGCAAGCTGTGATGAATACGAGCTACATAATGTACACCTACTCGCTAACGACAAATTACCCGTTGTCAGATTTCATGATGAGTCGTATCAATTAGAAACAGCTAAGCAAATGTTGTTTTTTTACAACCCGCGTTACCACGAGGCGCACAAACTACACTACACCCCTGCTTTTAAAAGTAAAAAAATTCGCTTGTTATTTTTAGCCACCGGTGATGATTTACGAGCAAGCTCGGCACAATTTCACAGCAGGGTGCAAAAAGTGTTAGATAATTTACAAACACAATTATTTATTGAACAACCCCAGTTTAAGCTTCGCGATCATCAGCATTTAACCTATGACTTATTTGCCAAGAGCAAAGGCTGTAACCAAAGTTACGGCTACAAACTTAGAAGCCTATACCCTCGTTATTTAGCTCGCCAATGTAAAATACCCGCCGAGCATGCAGAAATGACCTATGCAACGTTTTCTATACCGGTTTCGCGCGGCATTAAAACGCAATTTCAAAGCTTAATAAATAAAAATAATTACACTGAGTTTTATAACTACTTCGCCCAATCATTTAAAGGGTGCTGCGAGCGATACGAATTATCTCACGGCGCTATGGTTGCTAATGGTGCAAGGCCCATAGTGCGTAATAGCCAAATAGATAAAAATGATGGGAATGCAGAATTACAAAAAATAAGTTTTGATGTGAATGGCACAGCCACGCAAATACAGATTTTTTTCAATGCTGAAAAATTAGTTGAGTCACTACATTTTGTAATTGTTGCCACCCATAAAGATAAACATGAAATGGGCTACGGCCGCTTTATGAATCAAGTAGAAAAAACAATACACGCTATGTGCTCAGAGCTGGCAATAAATAAAGAACGACAAGATTTATCAGTACGGTTTTTTCAACACATTAGTTACCCATACTAATATTTAAGCCAAAAACAAAAAGGCTCGCAAATGCGAGCCTTTTTTAAAGATTAAGCAAACTGATTACCAGCCTGTTTTCTCTTTAAGTGCTTTACCGATATCAGCAAGTGAACGTACAGTTTGTACGCCAGCAGCTTCTAGTGCAGCAAATTTCTCATCAGCAGTACCTTTACCGCCTGCGATGATTGCGCCAGCGTGACCCATACGCTTACCTTCTGGTGCAGTTACACCAGCAATGTAAGAAACAACAGGCTTAGTTACGTTAGCTTTAATGTACTCTGCAGCTTCTTCTTCTGCAGTACCACCAATTTCACCAATCATTACGATTGCTTCAGTTTGTGGATCTTTTTCGAACATTTCTAGCACGTCGATAAAGTTAGTACCTGGGATTGGGTCGCCACCAATACCAACACACGTAGACTGACCAAAACCAGCGTCTGTAGTTTGTTTAACCGCTTCGTACGTTAAAGTACCAGAGCGAGAAACAATACCTACTTTACCAGGCTTGTGGATGTGACCAGGCATGATACCAATCTTAGTCTCACCAGGAGTGATAACACCTGGACAGTTAGGACCGATCATACGAACACCAGAGTTATCAAGCTTAACTTTAACGTCAACCATGTCTAGTGTTGGGATACCTTCAGTGATACAAACAATTAGCTCGATGCCCGCATCGATAGCTTCTAAGATTGCATCTTTACAGAAAGGTGCTGGTACGTAGATAACCGACGCTGTTGCGCCAGTTTCTTTAACTGCATCGCGTACTGTGTTGAATACTGGAAGACCAAGGTGCGTTTGACCGCCTTTACCTGGGCTTACACCACCAACCATTTGTGTACCGTACTCAAGCGCTTGCTCAGAGTGGAAAGTACCTTGGCCACCAGTGAAACCTTGACAGATAACTTTTGTATCTTTATTGATTAATACAGACATTATTTGCCCTCCGCAGCAGCTACAACTTTCTCAGCAGCGTCTGTTAGTGATTCAGCAGCGATGATATCTAGGCCAGAGTTCTTAAGAACGTCACGACCTAATTCAGCGTTAGTACCTTCTAAACGTACAACTACAGGCACGTTTACGCCTACTTCTTTAACTGCGCCAATGATACCTTCAGCAATCATGTCACAACGTACGATACCACCAAAGATGTTAACTAAAACAGCTTTTACGTTATCGTCAGAAAGGATGATTTTGAATGCTTCAGAAACACGCTCTTTAGTCGCGCCGCCACCAACATCTAAGAAGTTAGCTGGCTTGCCGCCGTGTAGGTTTACGATGTCCATAGTACCCATCGCTAGGCCTGCACCGTTAACCATACAACCTACGTTACCATCTAGTGCTACGTAGTTAAGCTCGAAGCTTGCTGCGTGAGCTTCACGTGCATCTTCTTGAGATGGATCATGCATTTCACGGATTTTTGGTTGACGGTAAAGTGCATTACCATCGATACCGATTTTGCCGTCAAGACAGTGAAGGTTACCTTCGTCTGTGATTACTAACGGGTTGATTTCAAGAAGAGCGAAATCAAAATCGTTGAACATGTTGCCAAGACCCATAAAGATCTTAACGAACTGCTTCATTTGTGTAGGGTTAAGACCCAATTTAAAACCTAACTCACGTGCTTGGTAAGCTTGAGGACCCACTAATGGATCGATCTCTGCTTTGTGGATAAGCTCTGGAGTTTCTTCAGCAACAGTTTCAATTTCAACACCGCCTTCAGTAGACGCCATGAAAACAACTTTGCGAGAAGCACGGTCAACAACTGCACCTAAGTACAATTCGTTAGCGATATCTGTACAGCTTTCTACTAAAATTTTAGCAACAGGCTGACCATTTTCGTCTGTTTGGTAAGTAACTAAGTTTTTACCTAACCAGTTAGCAGCGAATTCTTTTACTTCTTCGATTGTTTTAACTAGCTTAACACCGCCAGCTTTACCACGGCCACCTGCGTGAACCTGAGTTTTAACAACCCACATATCACCGCCAATTTTTTCGGCAGCTGCTGCAGCTTCTTCAGGTGTATCGCAAGCGAAACCTTGAGAAACTGGTAAACCATATTCGGCAAAAAGTTGTTTTGCCTGATACTCATGCAAATTCATGATGCTTTATCCAATTTTTTATACTAAAAGAGCTGAATATTTATGCAAATAAACAGCTATCCCAAATTGCGCACCTAGTATAGATCCCAAGGCTTAACATGAAAACCCCAGTAACACCAAAGGCGCAAAAAAAAAGCTGTGAATTGTCATTCACAGCTTATATTTCATACTACTCGATTAAACATCCAGTAATAAGCGAGTTGGATCTTCAAGTAACTCTTTAATAGTTACTAAGAAACCAACAGATTCTTTACCATCAATTTGGCGGTGATCGTAAGATAGTGCCAAATACATCATAGGAAGAATTTCAACTTTACCATTTACAGCCATAGGACGCTCTTGGATTTTGTGCATACCCAAGATTGATGACTGTGGTAAGTTAATAATAGGCGTAGAAAGTAACGAACCAAATACACCACCGTTAGTAATGGTAAAGTTACCACCTGTCATATCGTCAAGTGTTAGTTTACCGTCACGGCCTTTAAGGGCTAATTCACGAATACCTTTCTCGATTTCAGCAACAGATAGTTTGTCGCAATCTTTAAGTACTGGTGTAACTAAACCACGTGGTGTAGATACAGCGATGCTGATATCAAAGTAATTGTGGTAAACAATATCGTCACCATCAATTGATGCATTTACGTCAGGGAAACGCTTAAGTGCTTCAGTTACTGCTTTCACGTAGAAAGACATAAAGCCTAAACGAATACCGTGACGCTTCTCGAATACTTCTTGGTATTGCTTACGAAGGTCCATGATAGGTTTCATGTTTACTTCGTTAAACGTAGTTAACATTGCTGTTGAGTTTTTCGCTTCTAATAAACGATTAGCAATGGTTTTACGTAAGCGCGTCATTGGTACACGTTTTTGTGTACGGTCACCCATAGGTGCAGCAGGTGCTGAAGCGGCTTCTTTTTTAGCAGCTGGAGCAGGTGCTTTTAAGAAAGTATCAACGTCTTCTTTAGTTACACGGCCGTTTTTACCTGTGCCTTTAATTTTAGACGCATCAAGCCCTTTTTCAGCGATTAAACGACGTACAGACGGCGTTAACACATCTGAGCTATCGTTAGACTCACTTGCAGCAGGCGCTTCCTCTGCTTTAGCTGCAGGTGCCGCTGGAGAGCCGCCCGCTTTAACGTTACCAATAACTTGTTCGCCAAGTACAGTATCGCCTTCTGCGTTTAGTTGCTCGCCCATGATACCGTCTTCTTGAGCTACTACTTCAAGAACAACTTTATCAGTTTCAATATCTACCAAGTTTTGGTCGCGAGTTACCGCTTCACCTGGTTGTACATGCCATGTAGCAATTGTTGCGTCTGCAACTGATTCTGGAAGTACAGGTACTTTAATGTCCACTTCTTTACCTTCTGATGCTGGAGCTGATTGCGCCGCAGGCGCGTCTTCTGATTTTTCAGGTGCGGCTTCTTCTTTAGCCGGAGCACTGTCACTTGCTGGTGCTGCATCAGCATCACCAAGTAAACCGATAACTTGGTCGCCAAGTACCGTTGCACCTTCTTCTTGTGATATTTCAGTAATTACACCGTCATTTTGTGCAAACACTTCTAAAACCACTTTATCTGTTTCAATGTCTACTAAGTTTTGGTCACGGCTTACTTTGTCGCCTACACTTACATGCCATGTAGCAACGGTAGCATCTGCAACCGACTCAGGAAGAACAGGAACTTTAATTTCTGTGCTCATTGCTTATCCTTTCTTTTGTATAGTAAGCGCGTCTGCAACGAGCGCTTGTTGTTCTTTAGTATGTACTGACATGTAACCACACGCTGGAGATGCCGACGCCTTACGCCCTGCGTAAGTCAATTTAGCACCCTGTGGGATTGCATCAATAAAGTGATGTTGCGAACAGTACCAAGCACCTTGGTTTTGTGGCTCTTCTTGACACCAAACAAAATCAGTAACGTGTTGGTAACGTTCCATAATCGTGTCCATTTCTGCATGCGGGAACGGGTATAACTGCTCCACACGTACAATAGCAATGTTGTCTTGCTCAAGCTTACGACGCTCTTGTAATAGTTCGTAGTAAACTTTACCACTACAAAATACTACGCGTTCTACTTTCTCAGGGTTAATATCATCGATTTCGTCGATCATATTATGGAATACACCTTGTGAAAGTTCTTCAAGTGAAGATACCGCAAGTGGGTGACGAAGTAGTGATTTTGGTGTCATTACAATCAATGGACGACGAAGTGGTCTAACTGATTGACGACGTAGCATAGCGTAAACTTGTGCAGGTGTTGAAGGAACACACACTTGCATGTTGTGATCAGCACAAAGCTGTAAAAAACGCTCTAAACGTGCAGAACTATGCTCTGGACCTTGACCTTCATAACCATGCGGAAGCAAACATGTTAAGCCACATAAACGGCCCCACTTTTGCTCACCAGAGCTTAAGAACTGGTCAAATACGACTTGTGCACCATTTGCGAAGTCACCAAACTGGGCTTCCCAAAGGACTAATGATGTAGGTTCAGCTGTTGCATAACCATATTCAAAAGCAAGTACCGCTTCTTCTGATAAAACAGAGTCAAATACTTCAAAGGTACCTTGGTCTTCACTTAAATTTTGTAGAGGGAGGTAAGTTGAACCATCCGACTGGCTATGTACTACAGCATGGCGGTGGAAGAAAGTACCACGCCCTGAGTCTTGGCCAGTTAAACGTATATCTGTGCCTTCAGAGGCAATTGTTGCATAAGCAAGTGTTTCTGCCATACCCCAATCTAGTGGTTTTTCGCCACTTGCCATAAGCTTACGGTCATCGTAAATCTTTTTAACACGAGACTGTGCTTTATATTGCTCAGGGAACTGCGCAACTTGTTCGCCAAGTGCTTTTAGCTTATCTACCGGTACGCTTGCGTCGTACTCAACATTCCACTCATGGCCAACATATTTTGCCCAATCAGATGAGTGCGAAGTTTCTGGCTGAATTTCTTCAACAACACAGTTACCTTCATCTAAGCCGTTACGGTATTCATCAGCTAATGCTTTAATTTCACTTTCAGTGAATGAGCCTTCAGACATAAGTTGATCAGCGTAAATTAAACGCGGAACCGCATGTTTTTTAATTTTTTGGTACATAAGAGGCTGTGTTGCATTAGGCTCATCAGCTTCGTTATGACCATGGCGGCGATAACATACTAAATCGATTACTACGTCACGTTTAAACTGGTTTCTAAAATCAAGTGCAAGTTGTGTAACAAATGCAACGGCTTCAGGGTCATCAGAGTTAACATGGAAGATTGGTGACTGAACCATTTTAGCAATGTCAGTACAGTAATCTGTAGAACGTACGTCGTCTTGTTTTGAAGTTGTAAAACCAACTTGGTTATTTACAACAATACGGATACTACCACCACATGAGAAGGCGTTTGTTTGCGACAAGTTAAATGTTTCTTGTACAACACCTTGGCCTGTAATCGCTGAGTCACCGTGGATAGTAATAGGTAATGCTTTGCTACCTGAACTGTCACCTAAACGGTCTAAACGCGCTCTTACTGAGCCCATAACCACAGGGTTAACAATTTCTAGGTGAGAAGGGTTAAACGCAAGTGCCATATGAACATTGCCACCTTTGGTCGCAAAGTCAGATGAATAACCCATATGGTATTTTACGTCACCAGAGCTTAACGTGTCTTTGTGTTTACCAGCAAACTCATCGAATAACTCAGATGGGTTTTTACCTAACACATTAACTAGGACGTTTAAGCGACCACGGTGGGCCATACCAATAACTGCTTCTTTTTGCCCGCTTTCGCCAGCACGGTGAATAAGTTCTTTAAGCATAGGAACTAACGCATCACCACCTTCAAGTGAGAAACGCTTAGCACCAGGGAACTTTGCACCTAAATATTTTTCAAGACCATCTGCTGCAGTTAATCCTTTAAGGATACGCAGTTTTTCTTCTTTAGAAAAAGTAGGTCGTGATTGAACAGATTCTAAACGCTGTTGTAACCAACGCTTTTCTTCTGTTGATGTGATGTGCATATACTCAGCACCAATAGAACCACAATAGGTGGTTTTAAGTGCCTGGTATAGTTCACCTAAAGGCATAGTATCGCGGCCTACGGCAAACGATCCTACGTTAAATTCGCGGTCAAAATCAGCTTTAGATAAGTCGTGGTATTCTAGCTCTAAATCTCGAACACGCTCTCGTTGCCAAATGCCTAATGGATCTAGGTTAGCATTTTGGTGTCCTCGAAAGCGGAAAGCATTAATAAGTTGTAGTACTTTAACCTGTTTAAGGTCACCGCCACTACCCTCTGCTACCACTACCTCTCTATGCTTGTTTTTAGCAAGCGCCGCAAACTGTGAACGAACTTCTGAATGCTTTACTTCAACATCCACACCATCTACTTTAGGTAATTGTTCGAACACTTCTCGCCATTCTTCTGGCACAGAAGTCGCATCATCTAAATACGCTTCATAAAGCTCTTCTACATAAGCAACGTTGCCGCCGTTTAAATGTGAAGATTCTAGCCATGCCTTCATCACACCTTCGTGCATTTATAAGCCCTTTTCTTTAGCGCAGAAATTAATAGTTGTCATAACAAGATGGCTAATAAAAATATTAGCCATCTTACGTTACTAAGTGATTAAACCGCGCGGTTTAATAACATAGATTTAATTTGTCCAATTGCTTTGGTCGGGTTAAGACCTTTAGGACAAACGCTAACACAGTTCATGATACTGTGGCAACGGAACACACTGAACGCATCGTCTAAGTCTGCTAAACGTTCTTCAGTTGCCGTATCGCGGCTATCAGCCAAGAAACGGTAAGCATGAAGAAGGCCTGCTGGACCAATGAACTTGTCTGGATTCCACCAGAACGAAGGACACGATGTAGAACAACATGCACATAAAATACACTCGTAAAGTCCATCTAATTTATCACGTTCTTCAATAGATTGAAGACGCTCACCAGCCGCTGGCTGATCGTTAATTAGGTATGGTTTAACTTTTTCGTACTGAGTGTAGAACTGACTCATGTCAATAACAAGGTCACGTACCACAGGTAAGCCAGGTAAAGGACGAATTACAATAGTACCTTTGCCGCCTTTTTGCAGCGTAGATAATGGTGTAATACATGCTAAACCATTTTTACCATTCATGTTAACGCCATCAGAGCCACACACGCCTTCACGACATGAGCGACGGAATGATAATGTTGGATCTTGCTCTTTTAATAATAAAAGTGCATCCAATACCATCATGTCCTGACCTTCCTCTGTTTGCAAAGTATATTCTTGCATACGAGGTGCGTTATCAACATCAGGATTGTAACGATAAACTGAAAATTGTACTTGTGCCATCGTCTCGCTCCTAGTAGGTACGTGCTTTAGGTGGGAACGCTTCACGCGTCTTAGGCGCGTAGTTTACGTCACGCTTGCTCATTTCATCCGTTACCGGATTGAATACTGAGTGACATAACCAGTTTTCGTCATCACGATCTGGGTAGTCAAAGCGAGAGTGTGCACCACGGCTTTCAGTACGGAAGTTTGCAGCTACTGCAGTTGAGTAAGCTGTTTCCATTAAGTTGTCTAGTTCAAGACATTCGATACGCTGCGTGTTGAAGTCTGATGATTTATCATCAAGACGTGCATGCTGCAGACGTTCACGAATTTCTTTAAGCTCTTTTAGACCTGTCGCCATAGACTCACCTTCACGGAATACCGAGAAGTTAAGCTGCATACATTGTTGTAGGTCTTTTTTGATTTGAACTGGGTCTTCACCTTGGCCAGCCGTTGAATTTTCCCAACGGTTAAAGCGTGCAAGAGACGCGTCAATATCAGATGCTGTCGGTGCTTTAGTAATTTCAACTTCGTTTAGGTATTTACCTAGGAAGTTACCCGCAGCACGGCCAAATACAACTAAATCAAGTAATGAGTTACCACCTAGGCGGTTTGCACCATGTACAGATACACAGGCAATTTCACCTACGGCAAATAAGCCTTCTACTACTTTTTCGTTGCCGTTAGCATCGATTTGTAGCGCTTGACCATTTACGTTAGTTGGAACACCACCCATCATGTAGTGACAAGTTGGTATTACTGGAATTGGCTCTTTAGCAGGGTCAACGTGTGCGAAAGTTTTAGCAAGGTCACATACGCCTGGTAGGCGTAAGTTAAGCGTTTCTTCACCTAAGTGGTCAAGTTTCAGCTTAAGGTGTGGACCCCAAGGACCATCACAGCCACGGCCTTCACGGATTTCAGTCATCATTGAACGTGCTACAACGTCACGAGACGCTAAGTCTTTAGCGTTTGGTGCATAACGTTCCATGAAGCGTTCGCCATCTTTATTTAAAAGATAACCACCTTCACCACGACAACCTTCCGTTACAAGTGTACCAGCGCCTGCAATACCGGTTGGGTGGAATTGCCACATTTCCATATCCTGCATAGCAACGCCTGCACGGGCTGCCATACCAACACCATCACCCGTATTAATGTGAGCATTGGTTGTTGATGCGAAAATACGACCAGCACCGCCGGTTGCAAGTACAACAGCTTTTGATTTGAAGAAAGTGATTTCACCTGTTTCAATCTCAATTGCTGTACAGCCTACTACATCGCCATTGTCGTTTTTAACTAAATCTAGTGCATACCACTCAGAGAATACATTAGTTTGGTTTTTAACGTTTTGTTGGTATAGAAGGTGTAATAAAGCATGACCAGTACGGTCAGCAGCTGCTGCGGTACGTGCAGCTTGTTCACCACCAAAGTTTTTCGATTGACCACCGAAAGGACGTTGGTAAACACGGCCATTTTCAAAACGAGAAAATGGTAAACCCATGTTTTCTAATTCAGTAATAGCTTCTGGGCCTGTTTGACACATGTATTCGATAGCGTCTTGGTCACCGATAAAATCGGAACCTTTAACGGTATCGTACATATGCCATTCCCAGTTGTCTTCGTGTGAATTACCTAGCGCTACTGTAATACCACCCTGTGCAGATACAGTGTGTGAGCGTGTTGGGAATACTTTAGATATTAATGCACACGTTTTGCCAGATTCGGTAATGGCAAGAGCGGCGCGCATACCAGCACCACCTGCACCAATTACTACGGCGTCAAATTCACGAACAGAATATTTCACTTAAACACCCCATAAAACGATTAGACCAATAGCTACGTAAGCAACGGCCATCAGGTTTAATACAAAGCCTAAAACAGCGCGTAGTTTAGCGTTTTTAACGTAATCCGTTAAAACTTGCCAAAGGCCAATGCGGGTATGAACCATCATGCATACAAGAGTAATAAGTGTAAAACCCTTCATTGCTAGATTAGAGAATAGGCCTGTCCAGGCTTCGAAAGTGACTTCTGGCGTTGCTAAAAAATAGCCGATAATAAAAATCGCGTATGCGGTGATTACTAGTGCCGTGGTACGTAAAGATACGAAATCTTGTACACCATCACGTTTAAGAGTTGCTTGATTTAAGACCATATCCACACCCCTGCCAGTACGGCAAATACAACGCCAAGTGCCATTGCAATTTTAGCGCTAAGGTTACCTGATCCAAGTTCTTCCCAGTGGCCCATATCCATAATGATGTGACGGATACCACCAATAAGGTGATAACCCAATACAGAAAGTGTGCCCCAAGCTATGAATTTGGCAATGAATCCGCTAAACAGACCCTTGACGAATTCAAAACCTTCAGCTGAAGAAAGAGACTCAGACCAAGCCCAAATGACAAACGTTAAAGCAAAAAATAATGCAACACCGGTGACGCGGTGAAAGATTGATGCTTTAGCCGTTGCCGGCATAGATATAGTTGTTAGATCTAGATTTACAGGTCTTTGCTTTTTCACAGTTACTTGCCCATCTTGCTCACATTGGAGCTCATCTACTTGTTTTTCTAAAACCCACCAAAATTTCTGGTGGAACTATCAAAGTAAACGTGTCAATACAGCAAAAGTTCACAAATCTGCAAAAATTACGCTGTAAAAATATGTTTACCTAAATACAAAGCGGTTTAAAACCTCCGATAGTATATATACCCAAAGGTTGTTTTACAATTCTTGTTTAGTTAGAGACGTTTGCGAATTAGCCGATAGTATAATATTTAATTAATACCGAATATTTATTATACATATATGCATAATGTTTATAAAAATTGACTTTAACCCCCTCTTTCACGTTAAAATGCGAAGATGTGCTTAAAACAAGATTTCAGAACTTTAAAAATCTAAAAATCAGAATAGATATCTTAATAGGAGATACATAGATGGCAGATAAAAAAGCCACAGTCCATATTGATGGACTAGATCCAATCGAACTTCCAATTTATCAAGGCACTGCTGGCCAAGATGTGATCGACGTACGTACGTTAGGTTCACACGGTCACTTTACTTATGACCCAGGTTTCATGTCGACTGGCTCTTGTGAATCTGCAATCACCTACATTGATGGTGGTAAAGGTGTATTACTTCACCGTGGTTACCCAATTGAGCAATTAGCTGAAGACTCTAACTACATCGAGCTTTGTTACTTACTATTAAACGGTGAGTTACCAACTAAAGAGCAATACGATGCATTTGCAAAAGAAATCACGCACAACACAATGCTTGATGAGAAAATTGCTAACTTTTTCCAAGGTTTCCGCTTCGATGCTCACCCAATGGCAATGCTATGTGGTGTAGTAGGCGCATTATCTTCTTTTTACCACGAAGATCTTGATATTACTGATGCAAGCCAACGTAAAACAAGCGCGATTAAACTTGTCGCTAAATTACCGACTATTGCAGCTATGGCGTACAAAACAAACATTGGTCAACCGTTTGTTTACCCACGTAATGATTTAAGCTACGCAGAAAACTTCTTACACATGATGTTCTCTGTACCGGCTGAAGAATACAAAGTTAACCCTGTGACAGCTAAAGCAATGGATAAAATCTTCATGCTTCATGCTGATCATGAGCAAAACGCTTCAACGTCAACAGTACGTTTAGCAGGTTCTTCAGGCGCTAACCCATATGCATGTATTGCAGCGGGTATCGCATCTCTTTGGGGCCCTGCTCACGGCGGTGCTAACGAAGCATGTTTAAACATGTTAGAAGAGATTGGTTCTGTTGATCGTATTGATGAATACGTAGCAAAAGCAAAAGATAAGTCTGATCCGTTCCGTCTCATGGGCTTTGGTCACCGTGTTTACAAAAACTTCGACCCACGCGCTACAGTAATGCGTCAAACGTGTCACGAAGTATTAGAAGAGCTTAACATTCAAGATCCGCTTCTTGATATTGCAATGAAGCTTGAACAAATTGCCCTTGAAGACCCATACTTTGTAGAGAAGAAACTTTACCCTAACGTTGATTTCTACTCAGGTATTATCTTAAAAGCGATTGGTATTCCAACAAGCATGTTCACTGTAATTTTTGCAATGGCACGTACTGTTGGTTGGATCACTCACTGGGATGAGATGCTATCTCAACCTGGTCATAAGATCAGCCGCCCTCGTCAAATGTATACTGGTTACACGCAACGTGACTTCGTATCAACTGACAAGCGCTAAGCTTAGTTAGTTAAAAAAGGCCGCTTTTGCGGCCTTTTTTGTGCGCTTTACTTGTCAATTTTATGAAACCGATTACAATTCCTGCCTAAATTTATAGATGTTGAATAGCCATGCCTTCTCAAGAGTTTGATATAACAAAAATTCGCAACGACTTCCCTACGATAAACCAAACCCTTAGTGGCAACCCTTTAGTTTATTTAGACTCTGGCGCAACCTCACAAAAACCACAAAGCGTTATTGATGCAACCACTCGTTTTTATAATTTAGGCAACGCAAACGTTCACAGAGGACGCCACACCTTAAGCGAGCGCGCTACAGAGCAATATGAGGAAGCAAGATTAAAAACAGCTGATTACTTTAACGTAAATGCTAAAGAGATCGTCTGGACAAAAGGCGCAACAGAGGCACTAAATTTACTTGCTCATGGCCTACAAAGGCAAATTACTCATGAAGATACGGTATTAATTACCCCCCTTGAGCACCACGCTAATATTGTTCCTTGGCAGGTATTAACACAAAATACAGGGGCTACGCTATCTGCACTTCCCCTTGAGCAAAACGCGACATTTAATATAGCGCGCTGTATAGACATGATCACACATACTAAAGCAAAGGTGATGTGTATCAGCCAAGCGTCTAATGCATTAGGTAATATTACCAATTTAGCGCCATTAATAGCTGCAGCGACAGCAGTCGGCACGTTAGTTGTTGTTGATGGCGCACAAGGAGCCATGCATTTACGCCCTAATTTAAAGCAGCTTGGATGCGATTTTTATGTATTCTCAGCGCATAAAATGCTTGGCCCTACGGGTGTAGGAGGCTTATATGGTCGCTATGAATTACTTAATGCGCTTACCCCGTATCAAACGGGTGGTGAGATGATAGATACTGTAACGCTTGAAAAAAGCACCTACAGAGACGCTCCTGCTAAATTTGAGACCGGCACCCCAAATATAGCCGGCGTCATTGGCTTTAGTGCAGCAATTGATTATTTATCAGCCCTAAACATAGAACAGTTACAGTGCCATGAGCAGGCTATTTTTAACTATGCAGCCACACAGTTGAGTGAAATTGACGGAATTACTATTTATAGCGACCTGAACAATAATATTGGCACCCTTAGTTTTAATTATAAAAGTGAACACCCCTACGATTTGGCAACTTTGCTTGACGGATTTGGTATTGCAGTGCGCAGTGGACACCATTGTACGCAACCATTAATGCACCATTTAGGGGTAAAAGGCACGGTTCGAGCAAGCTTTGCATTTTATAATACCCATCAAGATGTTGATAATTTCATCAATGCTTTGAAAGAATCGATTGAATTATTAGACTAATTTAGGATAACTCATGACAAATACGTTTAAAAACGTAGTAAAACCTATACAGCAGGCGCAATCTTGGCAGCAAAAATATCGCGAAATAATGCTTCTGGGCAAAACACTTCCCGCTTTAGCGGATGTACTTAAAACCGATGACGCACTGGTGCCAGGGTGTGAGAGCAAAGTGTGGATGTTTATGGAGTTTGACGATAGCGAGAATCGTTTAGTGGTTATTGGCGACTCAGACACCCGCATTGTAAAAGGCTTATTAGCGATAATTTTAGCGCTTTATAATGGCTTAACACCTGAAGAAGTCGTGAATATTAATGCGTATGACGAATTTGAAAAGTTAGGCTTAATTAAACACCTTAGTGCATCTCGAGGGAACGGAATAAAAGCCATGGTCGAGGCAATTCAAAGCATGGCAACTAACAAGCTCAATTAAACTATTGAGCTTGTTGTAAACGCTGTTTTTTATCTAAATATTTACGTACCGCTTTAGCCGCTACAAAAAAGCCAAAACTTCCGGTGATCATAGTTACCGAGCCAAACCCGTTATTACAATCCATATTCATTGTACCATCAGCATTTTGTTTAGCATGGCATACACTTCCATCACTGCCTGGGTAAACAAGTTGCTCAGTTGAGTACACACAATCAATATTAAATTTGCGTTTAGGGTTGTTACTAAAATTATATTGTTTGCGTAAAATATAACGCACTTTAGCAAGTAGCGGATCTTGCGTGGTTTTAGCCACATCACCAAATGTTATTTGGCTAGGATCAGTTTGCCCACCCGCGCCGCCAGTAGTAATAATAGGCATTTTATTGCGCTTACAATGAGCAATAAGCGCTGCTTTTTCTTTAACTGCATCAATACAGTCAATGACGTAATCAAAACCTTGAATATGCTCACGAATATTTTCAAGAGTAATAAAGTCATCTATCACAGTTACTTTACACTCTGGGTTTATCAGTTCGCAGCGACTTTTCATTGCATCTACTTTGGCTTGGCCAATACTGCCGCTAAGTGCATGAATTTGCCTATTTACGTTCGTCGCGCAAATATCATCTAAGTCAATTAAAGTGATTTTACCCACGCCTGTACGTGCTAAAGCTTCTGCAGCCCAACTTCCTACACCGCCTATCCCCACTACACAAAAATGGGCTTGTTGTAGCCAGTCAAATTGTTGGTTACCGTATAGGCGTTTGATCCCGCCAAAACGAATATCTGTTACTTTTTCGCTCATTTACCAATCCAGTTGCCACGGCGATTGCCATGCTTGAAATTCTTGATGATTAATTAATTGCTGGTACTCATCACCCGTAGTAGGTAGCAAAGAGCAATTAATTTGCTCCCCATGCCATAAAAAACTTAACGCATAGGCATGAAGATACGCCCGCTCAGCTGCGCTGCCACTATAAAGTGTATCGCCTAAAATTGGCGCCCCTAAACTTTTTAATGCCACTCTAAGTTGGTGGGTTTTACCCGAATACGGCTTTAAAATATACGCCCTAAACCCCGGCTTATAACTAAAAGAATAAAAGCGGGTAATGGCCGGGTTTTGCAGGGTAGGTAAAAGCTTAAACATGCCCCTGCGAGACTTAGCCATATCACCTTTTATCCACCCTTGCTTTTTTTTAGGTTTAGCATTGCTTATAGCTAAATAAAACTTGTTTATTGCGTGCTCAGTAAAAAGAGACGTAAATTTAGCAGCGGCTTCTTTATTGCGACTAAGAATAATAAGGCCAGATGTCACTTTATCAAGGCGGTGAACAGCAAATAATTTTTCGCCAGTTTGCTGCTCAGCTAATACCACAAACCCTTTTTCACCTTCTGAGTGAAAATTAAGCCCCGCTGGTTTTTCAAATATGTAAAAATCAGCGTGGCTAAACACTATGGGTAATTCACTTTTAACCATTATTAGGCTTGCTTAGCTTTTAGGTAGGCAATCACTTTTTCTAAATCCTCGGCCGTATCAACCCCTGCATGTGGCGTTACTTTGGCCTGCTCAATTTTAATAGCGTAACCATGGTACAACACCCTAAGTTGCTCTAGCGACTCAAGTATTTCAAGTGGCGATACACTTAGCTCAATATACTGCTTAATGAAGCCCGCGCGATAAGCATATATACCCACATGGCGCTGAAAAGGCGTTATATCTAACACACTGTCGTTATTTAACATTGCGCTTCTGTCAAACGGAATACTGGCACGTGAAAAGTACAACGCATTTTTATTAATATCACTAACAACCTTCACAGCATTAGGATTAAATACTTCGTCTTGCTCTTCAATGGCTACACTTAATGTTGCCATTGGCGCGCTTGAATTATTTAGTAAAGTGGCAACTTGCGATACGTTTTCGCTGGCAAGTAATGGCTCATCGCCTTGTACATTTACCACTAAGGTTTCTGCGTCTAGCTTAAGTAAGTCAACAACTTCTGCTAAACGTTCGGTACCCGATTGATGATCTTCTCGCGTCATCAGTACATCGTTTGTGAACAATTTAACAGCATCAAAAACTTTTTGATGATCGGTTGCAATAACCACTTTACTTGCACCTGACAAACACGCTTTTTCATACACGTGTTGAATCATAGGTTTACCGCATATGTCAGCTAATGGTTTGCCAGGCAAACGGGTAGACGCGTAACGAGCAGGTATAACAACTACGAATTCCACTTATCAACCTCATCTTGAGATAGCTCGCGCGCTTCATTTTCTAAAAGTACCGGTATATCGTCGCGTACTGGGTATGCAAGTTTAGCTGCAGTACTAATAAGTTCTGCATTTTCTTTATCAAAACGAAGCTTTCCTTTACACACAGGACAAGCAATTATTTCAAGTAATTTTGTATCAAAGGCCATTGAGGATCCCTTTTTGTTTTAATAATAAATCTAATTTATGTATTACAGCGTCTGTAGGTTTTGCATTTACGGGTAGGTAGTACCAAGTATCTTTTGCAAAGTCTCTACATTTTACTGCATCTTTTTCTGTCATTAATACGTTATCATCATTAAATTGAGTAAAATCAGCCATGCTATAAGCATAGTGATCTCTATAATGATGAGTCGAAAGCAGCTGAATATTTTGCCCCTTTAATGAATCTTCAAAACGTTGTGGGTTACCAATGGCACTTACCGCATGGCCTTTTTCAATTGTTTTATTCACAGGGGTATTGTTAGCAACGTGTTTAAGTGCACCAGTTTGCAAAACGTAGCTAAGGGATGCACCTCCCCCGTTTTCAATCACTAAATCAACGCTATTTAATCTGTTTGTGGTTTCGCGTAATGGCCCTGCAGGCATAACAAAGCCATTACCAAATCGCCTTTGGCTATCAACAATGCAGCACTCTATATCGCGCGCCATTTTATAATGCTGCATACCATCATCTGAGATTATGACATCCACACAAAATTGCTGCTCTAATAATGTAATGTTGGCTTTTCTATCGGGTCCGACAACAAGTGGACATTTTAAGCGATTAAATAAAAGTATTGGCTCATCACCAGCTTGTGCACTTGTTACGCCGCGCTCTACCACCAGCGGGTAGCTGTTGGCTTTACCGCCGTAACCTCGGCTGATAATGCCCACTTTTAGGCCTTGCTCTGACAAGTATTCGTAAAGCCATAACACAAATGGCGTTTTGCCATTTCCACCTACACTTATATTGCCCACCACAATCACTTTAGATTTAGCTTTAAAAGGCGTGGCAAAGCCAACCTTAAAAAACCATTTCCTAATACTTGAAATTAACCAAAAAAGCGCAGCTAATGGCAGTAAAAGTAGCGTTATAAAACTAAATGGTTTATACCAGCTTTGCTCTATTTTACTCACCCGTGCTCACCAAACTGCATTTTACATAGAGCTGAATAAGTACCATCTTTAGCTAATAAACTCTGATGATCGCCACTTTCAATCACCCGACCACCATCAATAACGTATATTTTGTCGCTGTTCTCAATGGTTGAAAGACGATGGGCAATGACTATAGACGTTTTGTCTTGCATTAAGGTATCGAGAGCTTGCTGAATTAGTTTTTCAGACTCTGTGTCTAAGGCTGAAGTTGCTTCATCTAAAATTAAAATAGGTGCATCTTTTAATATAGCACGAGCAATTGCTATACGTTGACGTTGACCACCAGAGAGCATTACCCCGTTTTCACCGACCATGGTATTGAGTTGCTCAGGTAGGTCTTTAACAAATTCCCACACGTGAGCTTGTTTAACCACCTCTTCTAATTGCTGCGGTGTTATTTCGCGGCTTATGCCATAACAAATATTATTGGCAATTGTGTCGTTAAACAACACAACTTGCTGAGATACTAAGGCAAACTGGCGGCGTAAATCGGCCAGTTTATATTTCTCAAGCGCAACGCCATCTAATAAAATTTCACTTGGTGCTTCTAAATCATAATAACGCGGTAATAAATTAGAAATAGTCGATTTACCCGAGCCTGAACGCCCTACAAGCGCGATGCTTTCACCGGCTTTTATACTTATTGATAGGTTATTTAAAACAGCTTCATCTTTAGTTGGGTATTTAAAGGTAACGTTTTTAACCTCAATTTCGCCCTTCACCTTATCTACGGTGTAAGTACCTTTGTCTTTTTCAATTTCTTCATCTAAAACTAAAAAAATACTTTGCGCTGCCGAAATACCGCGCTGCATATCACTGTTCACGTTTGCTAATTGTTTAAGCGGGCGTAAAAGCATCATCATAGAAGAAATGAGTACCATAAAATCGCCAGAGCTGATCGTATCTATCATTGAAGGCATAGATACAACCCACAAAATAACAGCCATTGCACTTGCTGCAAGCACTTGAATTACCGACACGCTTAACGCTTTAGTGGCATCCATTTTAATACGTTGCTGACGATTATGATTATTGATTTTTGAAAACTGGTCGATTTCTTGTTTTTGCCCACCAAAACCATGAATAACTTTGTGTCCACTTAGCATTTGCTCAGAGCTACGGGTGACCTGCCCCATTGCAGACTGTATATTTTTTGAAATATGGCGAAAGCGTTTAGACACAAACGTTACAATAATTGCCACTAATGGAATGATCACTAAAAAAATCAGCGAAAGCTGCCAGCTGGTATAAAACATAAGGGCAAGTAGAAAAACGACAAAAGCGCCTTCTCTTACAACAATTAACAGTGCTTTGGTGATTGCTTGCTGAACTTGTTCTGTATCAAAAGTAATTTTTGAAATTAAATCACCTGTTGAGTTTTTATCATGAAACGAAACAGGCAAATGTAATATGTGTTCAAATAACTGCTGGCGTAACGAACGAACTACTTGCGAGCCTACATAGCTTAGGCAATACGAAGACATAAAATTAAACAAGCCACGCCCTATTACCAGCGCAATTACAACAAAAGGGGCATAAGCTAGCACTTCGCTATTACGTTGGTTTAGGCCTTCATCAATAAAAGGTTTCATTAATTGAATAAATAAAGCATCCATACCCGAATAGCCGATCATTCCAATAATAGCGACGAAGGCAACGCTTTTATAATCACCAACGTAAGAAATCAACCGTTTATAAATTTGTGTAGTACTTTGACTCATATTACTCTCGTTATACAATTACAGCCTTTATTGTATCCTTCAAACCGTTAAAACTAAACGTCAATCTTCTATAAACCAATAACTTTCGTGTTTGCGCGCCGTTGTCACTTTAAAGCCATCTTGATAAATACTTACCGTAATTTGCCCATCACGTGCCGTAACATATTGTTTAGCATTTATTGCTTTGTAGCGCGAAACCACTTTTTCACTGGGAAATTGCCATTGGCCTTGAAAAGCTGTTGAGTGAATAACCGTATGCGGATTTACATGGTTGATAAATTCCGTGCTTGAAGACGTATCGCTCCCATGATGAGGGCTTAAAATCACATCGGCTTGTAATGAGTGAGTTTTAATAAGGCTCAGCTCACGTGCTTTAGAAATATCACCCGTTAATAACATAGTAAGTTGGTGTGATTTGATTAAAAGCACACACGAATTATCATTTTCGTTATTAAATGTGCTATCAGCAAAGCTGCTAATGCGCAATCCATTAAAGTTATAATCTAAAGAGATACACTGTGTGGTTATGCCATATGGGTGAAAGCGCTTAAAGCTTTCACCAAACCCTGCATTAATAAAATGTGCTGCGCCCCCTGCATGGTCGTTATCTTGATGACTTATTATTGCATCACTGACGGTTAAGTTATGTGTTTTCAAATAAGGAATTAACACACTGTACGTACGGCTAAAACGGTTAAAATAACTCGGGCCAAAATCGTAAACCAGCGCTTGATTGTCTTTTTCGAGTAACGTCATTAATCCGTGCCCAACATCAAACACATGCAGTTGCCAAAGAGGTTTTGGTAAATACAGATAATCTATTAATGTAACGCATAGAGGAATGAGTGCTAAACGTTTAAAGGGGCTAAACCAGGCGATTAATATGCATAGATAAGCTGCAACTAAGTACAATGTACGCGGTTTAGCTATATCTAACCATCTGTAATGCCAAGGGATTGCATCCATATACTTAAACAATGTTATAAGTACACTATCAAATAATAAAATGGCGGGCGTTATATCTACCACAGCACTTATTATCGTAAATAGCAGCAAAAGTGGCATGATTGCCACGCTTAATAATGGAATTGCCAATAAATTAATAACCAACCCAGCAATACTTACCCCACTAAAATAAATAAGGGTAATAGGCAAAAGCCCAATAAATAAAGCAAGCTGAATAATACACAGCGCTATAAACACGCTAAGCCAACTATATTTAGTTTTAGGAAGGTGCTTTATAACAATGAAAATAATTGCAACCGCAATAAAAGAAAAATATAACCCTGGGTTTAAAACATTAAAAGGATTGATGAGTAATACAGCGACTAAAGCATATAAAATGCTTCGCCAGCGCAGTGGCTGTTTGGCAATAAAGTAAAGACCTAATACGCAACTTAACATAATAAATGCGCGAGTCGCTGAGAGTAAAAATTCACTTAAATACACATAGATAAATGCCGCTAACCACCCGATAAAACAATAAACAATAGTTAAATTAATAGACTGCAATACTTTAATTTTAAGGATGTATGCTGTGTACTTACTCAGTAAATAAAAACAGCTGAATATAAGCCCTATGTGCAACCCTGAAATAGCTAATAAATGGCTGAGCCCTAAACTTTGCATTGTTTGTTTATTTTCAAACGACATCAGTGATTTATCACCACTAAGCAATGCATAATAAAGCCAATTAAGCGTTGTTTTTTGATAAGTGTGTTTTAAAAACGACCTGTATTTATAAATTATTGAAGGTGAAGCCGCGCTAGTAATGCGCAATTGTTTATTAAGTACTTTGCCTTTAAATAGTATGCGTTGTTTAAAGGCATGCACATTATTATCAAACACACCGATATTTTTAATTGTTCTGAATTTTTTCAGCGCTATTGTTGCCTCAAAAGTATCGCCCTGCTTAATAAGCTGTGCAGAATCGACACTTAACATGGCTTTAGGTGCTTTAAATTTGTGTATTTCATCCCCATTTAACTTTAATAACGTTGCTTTTATATACTGTGGTTGCTTTGCAGAGATAACGTCATCAACAATAATTGTGGCAGGGTAAGCATAGTTATTTTCATCATTTGGCAATGTATAGCTATAAAACAGGTAAAAGTGCACAACAATGCAGCAAATAGCTAAAATAAACCCTAACAAAACATTCAAAAACGGCTTAAAATAGGCGCTCGCAATAAGGACAGATATTGTGATGACTGTAAATTCATGGGTTTGATAATAAAATACGGTTGAAATACAACCTATTACAAATCCAAGACTAATCCACACTGAAGTAAATGGTTGCTTGAAATGCCTAAGAAAACGATCCAACGATTTTTACCTGATCCTAATAAAATTAGGCATCATAAAACACTTAGAATATTCGGCCGCCTATTACAAGACGCCAACCTATGGCATTTAAACAGACGCTCTGCAAGGGGCGCATTTGCAGTTGGTTTATTTTTTGCGTTCATCCCTGTTCCTTTTCAAATGGTTTTAGCCGCTGCGGCAGCTATTGTATTTAGAGTTAACTTACCTATTTCTGTTGCATTGGTGTGGCTTACCAACCCACTGACTATGCCGCCAATATTTTACGGCTCATACCTTGTAGGTACGCTTGTTTTAAATCAACCAGAGCAGCATTTTGCATTTGAAGCCAGTTGGGCATGGTTCTTAGAAAGCATTTCTACCATCGGTCCTGCATTTTTAATTGGCTCACTGGTGTGCGCTTCTGTTGCCGCTATTATTGCTTATTTAGGTATTGATATTATTTGGCGACGCTCTGTGCGCAAAGCCTGGTTAGCGCGAAATACTAATACGTAATAAAGCCAACTATTCAAGTGCGTAAATAGAATGACTTAATGAAGCAAATTGAGATAACTAATTAACGCCAAGCACTTTATTATAGACGAAAAAAAACCAACTTTTATAAGTTGGTTTTTTTATGAAAAGCGTTAAGCTTAAAATCTAAATACTCTGCGTAAGCCCACTAGCGGCAATAATAACAGTGTGTACCAAGGGAAGCTTGCTGAGCTTCTTTCATAAAGCTCTTCTTCTATGGGTGTACAGTCTTCTACTTCACCATCAATAGGTGTTAGTTTTACTGCAACAGCAACACTTTCGTACTCAATATTACCTTCAATATCGGTTTCTACATTACCAAAGGTATCGCGCTTTTCAACGGTTTTGGTAGCTACACCAAAAATTTCATTGTCTTCATTAATGACTTTCGCTTCAGCCATTGTGTAGGCGTAGTCTGTTTCACCATCTGTTTCGTAACAAGGTAGTAAATCGTTTAAGTTGGTAATTTTATCGTCACCAATTTTATATATAAACGCTTCTTTACGACGGCTGTTTTCAGATGTACCTACCTCGCCTTCACCAACAACATAACCTTGGTTATTAATATCATTACCATAAGCGCTTGAGCTATTAAAGTAACCGGTAGGGAAAACGGTATTGCCAGTACTTATATCATGATAGAAAAACTGATCACGGATCGTGGTTTCAATACGCTTTGATGCATAACCAACAATTACATCGTTGTCATTGACAGCAAGCGCTTTACCAGAAAGCCAATCATCTTCTTGGTCTATAAAATTAAACACGTCACCATTTTTAAAATAAACAGGCATTGTTAAAATAGTGTCGTCATTTTTATAGTAACGAGCATTTGAAGAGCCCACCACTGTGCCATTATTATTTAGTGCAAGAGCGGTACTTGTAAAAGCAAAGTCATCATCTTCTTCTGGCGTTAAGGCAAGGCCTAGTATTTCAGTAGAAGTGATATTAAATGCTTCATCAAGCTCCCATTTTACCGCGCGCTCATCAAATACGCCGGTGGTTACACTTGAATTTAATAATTCCACACAGGTATTGGTTGGCTCGTCTTCGTTATCACAGTTATCTTCAATATTATCAAGCCTGTCTTCAGGAATACCTGTTGAAACATAACCAACGACAGTGTATCCGTCATTTGTTTTAACAATATCGTTAGCTCGGCTAGTACCGCCGTAATCGTCAAAGTCTGGAACTAGCTCAACCTTTTGCGTTCCATCTTCAGAAATAACTATTCCGCGCTCAATAAAGTCATGGGTAAACCATGTTTCTTCTTCATCTTCATCATCTGGCGTAAATAAAACTTTATCATATGGAGCAGCACTCCAACCAACGCTCACGCCATCTTCGCTTACCGCATTATAAAAGTTACTAACCGAACGCGTTAAACCATCGTAATCTACCGACTCTTCATCAAACAGTATTTGCTCAGTCACTATGCCATCGTCAAACTTAATACCAACTACCGAGCTTAACTTTTGGTACTCGTAATCCGTTGGTCTGCCAGCTAAAAAACTAACCATAAATGAATGTGCATCGGCGTTATTAAAAACCGCATCGTTATTTTCTATATCATCAAGTGTAAAAGTAATTTCTTTATCACTTAGCTCAAAGTTGTACTCTTCACTATCGTACGCATTTTCAATAACGCTTTCGGTAAAGTCGATATAGCTAATATCGATTGGTAAATTATACAATCCGTTGGCAGTACCAATAATGTGCCCGCTTTCGCTTACGTCAGTCACGTAAGAATGTTTAGCGCCGTCAAGAGTACCTAGTTCTGTTAATTCATAGGTTGCACTTAATGCAGATGTACTCAATGTCGCTAAAATACTGGCAGCGAGTAATTTATATTTCATTTTAATCCTTACTACTGATTCTGTAATTCTTCAAGTTCTTCCCAGCGCTCAAACGCGGCTTCAAGGTCAGACTCAAGTTTTGCTAAATGGTTCAATGCATTAGTGGTTACGTCGCTATCTTGTTTGAAAAAGTCAGGATCGCTCACTACAGCTTGCTGCGCTTCTACAGCGACTTCAAGTTGTTCCATTTTATTGGGTAGTTGCTCTAATTCAAGTTTTAATTTGTAAGAAAGCTTAGTGCTTTTGTTTTCAGGCTTTACCGCGGCTACAGGCGCAGGTTTAACGTCTTTTTTTGGTGCTTGTTGCTGTTTTTCCTGCTCAGCTAAATAGCTTAAATAAGCTTGGTAATCGGTGTAACCCCCTACCATATCAGTTATTTTTCCATCACCTTCAAACGCCCATACACTACTACACGTATTATCAATAAATTCACGGTCATGGCTTACTATAAGCACAGTACCCTGATACTGATTAATAATTTCTTCGAGTAATTCTAATGTTTCAATATCCAAGTCATTAGTTGGTTCATCGAGTACTAAAATATTTGAGGGTTTCAAAAATAGTTTTGCAAGTAAAAGTCTGTTTTTCTCACCACCAGAGAGTGCTTTTACAGGTGTACGCGCACGTGCAGGTGGAAACAAAAAGTCTTGCAGGTAACCAAGTACATGACGAGAACGCCCGCCCATCATTACCTCTTGTTTACCCTCGGCAACGTTATCTTGAACAGTGGCCTCTTCATCAAGCTTTTGCCTATATTGGTCAAAGTAAGCAAATTCTAAATTAACGCCTTGTTTAACATGGCCGCTATCGGCTTCTAAATCACCAAACAGCAGTTTAAGTAAGGTAGTTTTACCAATACCATTTGGGCCTACTAAGCCAATTCGGTCACCGCGCATAACAAGGGTAGAAAAATCATTAGCAATCACTTTATCTTTAAATGCATGACTAAGGTGTTTTGCCTCAAACACTAGCTTGCCCGATCTATCAGCCGTTTCAATATTAAAATCGGTTTTACCTACTTGCTCTACACGGGCTTTGCGCTCAACACGTAACTGTTTAAGTTCACGTACACGGCCTTCGTTGCGGGTACGACGGGCTTTAACACCTTGGCGTATCCAGGCTTCTTCCTCTGCTAAACGCTTATCAAAAAGTGCATTTTGTGATTCTTCTACTTTTAAGTCATGCGCTTTTTGTTCAAGGTAGGTCGCGTAATCACCAGGGTAAGAGATAAGTTTACCGCGGTCTAAATCTAAAATACGCGTTGCAACAGCACGGATAAACGCACGGTCATGCGATATAAATACAATACCGCCTTTAAATTCTTTTAAAAACTGCTCTAGCCATTTAACACTGTCTACGTCTAAATGGTTTGTTGGCTCATCAAGTAACAATAAGTCAGGCTCACTCACAAGTGCACGTGCTAAGGCAACTTTACGCAACCAACCACCTGAGAGCGATTCTAATTTAGCATCTGGGCTAAGCTCTAAACGCGTGAGTACTAATTGTATACGCGAATCAAAACGCCAACCGTCACACGCTTCTAAATCGTTAGATAAACGCTCAAGCTTATTTAGCAGTTTGTCGGTACAATCGGTTTGTAACTGTGTGCTTACATGATGATAATCAATTAGCAAGTTAGCAATATCAGGCATACCCTGTGCTACATAATCGAATACTGAGCCATTTGCTCCTTTAGGAGGATCTTGCTCTAAGCGAGATATTTTGATCCCGCCAAGCTGGTTAATTTCACCATCATCTAAAATAACTTGGCCATCTAGTACTTTTAAAAGTGTAGATTTACCCGCCCCATTTCGCCCTACAATACAGACGCGCTCACCGCTTTCTATCACTGCATCAGCATCATCAAGTAATGGGTGCGTACCATAAGCTAACTGCGCTTTTTGTATTCTAATTAAATCCATAAATACTGCTCTTTTATTCTTGCGCTAAAAATTCATGCACTGTTTGTGCATCAAACGGCCAATACAAATGGTGGCCGCTTTTGCTCTCAAATACGGGAATACTTAACTGAAAACGCGCTATTAGCTGCTCATCAGTGAGTATATCAATTAATTTAAGCTCACTATTTTTATCCAAAACCGATAATAAAACCTGCTCGGCTTGCTCACATAAATGACAGCCATCGGTGTGGTATAAAACATAATTAGCCATGGGTAATTAACCAACTGTTGTGTATTTTTTTATTACGTTTGAAATCAGGTGATAACGTTTTTTCTGAAATATTTTCAGCTTTTAACCCTAAACCCATCAAACCTACTTCATCCATTACAAAACCACGTTTGTTATTAGAAAAAATTAATGTACCCGACGGACTCAAGATTTTTTTAACCCAAGTAAGTAATTTTATATGATCGGTTTGCACATCAAACGCGTCTTTCATTCGTTTAGAATTAGAAAACGTAGGCGGGTCTAAAAAGATTAAATCGTATTGCCCTTGTGCGTATTCTAGCCATTTTAAACAATCAGCTTGCTCAAAACGGTAGCGGGTATTGCTAATATCATTTAGCGCAAAGTTATCTTGGCCCCACTTAAGGTAGGTTTTTGATAAATCAACGGTGGTAATTGCTTTTGCCCCCCCTAATGCCGCGTGCACAGAGGCTGTACCGGTGTAGGCAAATAAGTTTAAAAAGCGTTTGTCTTTTGCATTTTGCTGAATATAACGACGTGCTAAACGATGATCTAAAAACAGCCCTGTATCGAGGTAATCAAACAAGTTTACTTTAAACTTAGCGCCAAATTCTTCCACCACCATAGTACGGTTTTGTTTAGCCATTGGGGTGTACTGCTCTTCCCCTTTTTGTTTTTTACGCACTTTAACGGCTATGTTTTCAGGCGCTATGTTTAGCTGCTGTGCAGTTAAGCTAATCACATCTTGAAGACGCTTTTCTGATGTTTTTTCGTCAATTTCTTTAGGTGCTGCGTATTCAAAAATAACAGCAGAGTCGCCGTAAATATCAACCGCTACGTTGTATTCAGGAATATCAGCATCGTATACGCGATAAGCTTCTACTTCGTTTTGTTTAAGCCAATTTTTTAGGCCTTGTTTGTTCTTTTTCAAACGATTTGCAAACGACATTGAGCCTTCAAAATTAAGAGCCGGTTTGTCATCGCTTGTCAGGCTTACCTGTTTATCATCTAACTGATATAAATTTAGCTCTACATCTAATGGGCCGTTTTTAAATTTATAACGCTTTTGTTTAACCAGTTTTAACAGCTTAAATAGGCTTTCATCCATGCCTAGTAACGCAAGCTTCCAATGATTAAAGTGCTTTTTAAAACCCACGCCCATGCTGCGGTGTAAATTTACCAGCTCAGCCATAGAGCCAATACGTTCGCCGTACGGTAAGTTAGAAATAACCACCCCGGGTAATTTAGCAACAGAGGTAAGCTTAGTTGCATCACTTTGCTTAAACTTAATAACATTACCCAGCTCTGCACGCTCGGCATTGGCAATGGCTTTATCAAGAACTTGCGCATCGTAATCGTGGCCAATTAACCACAATATAGGATCGGTAATTTGCTCAATTAATTCTTCGCGAAGTTGTTTAAATTTGGCCGCTCTAAAACTAGGTAAACGCTCAAAAGCAAACCCTTCTCTAAATAAACCAGGTGCTTCGTTACGCGCCATGCCCGCCGCTTCTATTAAAATAGTGCCGGCACCACAACATGGGTCAAATAAAGGTTGATTTACATTTTCAAGCCAACCACTGCGTTTAATAATCGCGGCCGCTAAGTGCTCTTTAATAGGCGCTTTACCTTGGCCTTGGCGATAACCGCGCTCAGATAAACGAGGACCTGAGTAATCAATATACAAAGCCACACCATGGCGATTTAAACGCGCCACAACACGCACATTGGCATCTTGCTTATCTACATTTGGGCGTTGTTCGTATAAATCGTTAAAGTAGTCAACAATCGCATCTTTAATTACCAAGCCTGAAAACTGGGTATTTTTTAAAGAGTCGTTGGTACCATTAAAATCAACGGCAAATGTTTGGGTAGGGCCAAACCATTCTTGCCATGGCTGAAAACGAGCAAATTTATACAGGCTATCTTTATCATTCACGCCTTCTTTTTCTTCAATAAGCATCAGCACACGTGTTGCGTAACGAGTTGATAGACAAACCTTTTGCGCCAATGTTGAATCTGCCTCAAAGCGAACAGAACCCACAGTTTGTTTAGACACGACGGCGCCTAATTCTGTTAGTTCATCAACAAGTAAATTTTCGATTCCGATAGAAGTAAGTGCGATAAATTGCAAAGTAATAACCCTTAATAGCTAATTGCGCAGGATTATAACATAGGTTGGCTGACAAACACTTGATAAACGCAGCTCGATTTGTAAATTTGCTAAGCTGATTTAGTGTGATATTGCTCAAGTAATAGCGGGTGAACACGATTGTTTAAAACGCGGATAACTTCAAACTGTTCAAGGGACAAATTATCATCAAGTTTGAATGTTTCGTTAAGGTTTAGGCAAATTGAAGCATCAGGGCAATGTTCAACAATTAAAAACTCACCGGTTTGTGCTTTTGAGGTAAGTTTAACGATGGCTTCTGTACTTGGCTGGGTGCCAGTGTACTCTTCAAAAAACCAACTTTTAGCCAGTACCGGTTTTAAATGAAATTTTACAGCGGTGGCATTGAGCGCAATTTGGCAAATTTGTGCAGGCTTATACAGCTCAAAACCATCTAAGTAGTTATATACCTTTTCATAAAAAGCAGCATCTTCTAAGCTAAAACGCGGGTTTTCAAATACACAGTCGGTGAGTTGTCTTAACTTATACGGTGTGCATAGTTGCATATCGTCATTTAAATCAAGTAGTAAGCGGTTTTTATTTGCACATGCAATCCACTGCCATTGTTTTGTTGCTTGTAACATTTGCCTCCTCCTTGTTTAAAAATTTATTTTTAATTAAGACATTAATATTAGATTATAACGGCTTTTGACCATTTTTAAAACATTTGTTTAGAACATTTATTGAACGATCAAAAGCTTACATAACTGATCCTTATAAGGAATCAACGATCGATTTTACCAATTGTGGCCCTTTGTAGATGAACCCAGTATAAACCTGCACTAAATTTGCGCCTGCATTTAGCTTTTCTTGAGCAGATTGCGCATCATCAATACCACCTACACCAATAATTGGTAATTTACCTTGTGTTAAACGTTTGAGTTCGCTAACAACGTGTGTAGAGCGCTCTCTTACTGGGCTGCCAGATAAACCACCCGCCTCATCGGCGTATTGCTGGCCCATTACTGCACTACGTTCAAGCGTAGTATTTGTTGCAATTACGCCATCAATTTGATTAGTTAATAGTGACTCGCTAACCTGCTCAATTTGGATTTGATCAAGATCTGGCGCTATTTTAACCAGCATAGGTACTTGCTTATTATGCTTGGCAATTAAATCAAGCTGTTCATTCTTTAAACTTTGCAGTAAATCATCTAACGCGGCACCATATTGTAAATCGCGCAGCCCTGGGGTATTTGGAGATGAAATATTGACCGTAATATACGAAGCATGCTCGAACACTTTACGCATACAATGAATGTAGTCGTCTTTACCTTGTTCATTTGGGGTATCTTTATTTTTACCAATATTAATACCTAAAATACCGGTGTACTTGGCATTTTTTACGTTATTAACTAAATTATCGACCCCTTTATTATTAAAGCCCATTCGGTTAATAATGGCATTTGACTGCGGTAATCTAAAAATGCGCGGCTTATCATTACCTGCTTGCGGGCGCGGGGTAACCGTGCCAACTTCTACAAAACCAAAGCCCATTTGGCTAAAGGCATCAATACACTCAGCGTTTTTATCTAAACCTGCAGCCAAACCCACAGGGTTTTTAAACTCAAGGCCTAAAAAATTAACGGGTTTGTTTTGTAGTTGTTGTGACCAAGCTGCGTTTAAAGGGGTGTGTGCAAAACGGCGTAAATTATTAAGCGCAAACTCATGTGCCCATTCAGCATCTCGGGTGAACATAAAACGGCGGGCTAAATCGTAAAACATGAATTGTTCCTCTTTAAATTACAGACAAAAAAATACCTCAGACTAGGCTGAGGTATTGTATAACAATTTTAACAATTAACTGATTATTTACTGAATAAATAACCAATTAAAGCTAAATTATTTTCCTGATGTATCACAGTTATGGCTTAACAACATTAATTCGCGCAGTGCAACTGAGAACTTAGCAAAGTCGTGACTTTGCGAGGTTTTAAATTCAGCTAACATTTGCTTCCAACGCTGTAGCAGCAGTTCTTGGCTGGCCATCCACTGATCGATTTGATTATCAACATCGTTTTCGTCACCTTCAAAGCTGTTTAGCACAACATGAGAAAGCGTACGTTGTTGCCAATCAAGCTCTTCACGATACGACGCACGGGCAAGTGCTTGCCAATGGTTAGAAACAGGCTGGTTAGTAATTTGATCTAAGAACCAGTGTAAGCCCATACGCGAGCCAAGTTTAAAGTAGGTATTAGATACCATCGCCACACTGCGGCCTGAATTATGCGCTATTTCAGCAATATCCATTACAGAGAACAGGCTAGAAAGGTCAATAATACGCTTAGCAATTTGCTTAGGTACACCTTTTTCAACTAGCTCATTTGCTTTGCCAGTTAAACATTCGTGTTCTTTGTCTTGCATGTACGTATTTAAGTTTTCGCTTAAATCTTTAAACGTTGGTGCAAAGAACTCGATAGCTTGTTCAATTGTTTGTGACTTATTACGATGACGTAAGAACCAGCGTGTTGCACGACGAACAGTACGACGTAATTGGTACAGCATTTCGGTTTGAACTGCTGCTGGGATTTTATTATCTAGTGCGCTGATTGATGACCAGGTTTCACGCATTTCAAAAATCTCACTCGCAATTGAGTAGCACATTGCGATCTCAGCTTCGTTAGCACCGGTCTCTTCGTTCATGCGTACCATGAAGTTTAAGCCCATGTCATTAACGATATTGTTCGCCAGTTTTGTTGCAATGATTTCTTTTCGCAGTGGGTGGTTATCCATCGCGTCGTTAAATTTTTCACGCAGTGGACGCGGGAAAGACTTAACTAGTAGCTGACGGTAGTAAGGGTTTTCGGTAATTTCATCTGTTACTAAAGACTCTTTAAGCACCATTTTAGCGTACGAAACTAATACTGAAAGCTCTGGACGTGTTAGGTCTTTACCTGCTGCAGCGCGCTCTGCCAACTCTTCATCAGTTGGTAAAAACTCGATTGCACGGTTTAGCTTGCCTTCTTTTTCAAGGGCATGAATAAAGCGGATCTTCTCTTTAAGAGTTGATGCACCTTTAGACTGAGTAATCGACAATGTATGTGTTTGACGGTAACAATCTTTAAGTACAAGCTCAGATACTTCGTCGGTCATAGAGTAAAGTAACTCATCACGTTGTTTACGTGTTAAATCCCCTTCTGAAACTAAGCCGTTAAGTAAAATTTTAATATTTACTTCGTTATCTGAACACGCAACACCGCCTACGTTATCAATAAAGTCGGTATTTACACGCCCGCCTTTGGCAGCAAATTCGATACGCCCTAATTGGGTTGCACCTAAGTTACCCCCCTCACCTAATATTTTAGCGCCTAGGTCTTTACCGTTTATGCGCAGCGCATCGTTTGCACGATCCCCTACATCAGCGTCTGTTTCGTGGCTGTTTTTAATGTAAGTACCAATACCACCGTTCCATAGTAAATCAAATTCCATCATTAATGAGGCTTTGATTAACTCATTCGGTGTCATGCTTGCTTTTTTAGTGCCAAGCATTTTTTTCATTTCTGGGCTTAAAGAAATCGATTTAGCTGCGCGCGAGAAAATCCCACCGCCCGCTGAAATCAGATCTTTATTGTAATCTTCCCATGATGAACGAGGCAGGTTAAACAAGCGCTCACGCTCTGGGTAAGAGGTCGCTGCATCTGGTGTAGGGTCTACAAATATGTGCATATGGTTAAACGCGACTTGTAAGCGAATGTGCTTAGACAATAACATGCCGTTACCAAACACGTCGCCGGCCATATCACCAATAGCAACCACAGTGAAATCGGTAGTTTGACAGTCAATATCCATTTCACGGAAATGACGTTTAACAGACTCCCACGCACCTTTTGCTGTTATGCCCATTTTCTTATGGTCATAACCTACTGAACCACCTGATGCAAACGCATCACCTAGCCAGAAGTTGTATTCGTTAGCAATACCGTTAGCAATATCAGAGAAGGTAGCTGTACCTTTATCGGCTGCAACTACTAGGTATGGGTCGTCTTCATCGTGACGCGTTACATTAGCTGGCGGTACAATTTCACCACGCTCAATATTATCGGTAATGTCTAATAAACCACGAATGAAAATCTTGTAACACTCTTGACCTTCTTTAATAAAGGCTTCGCGTTCACTCGGTAGCTGCTTACATACAAAACCACCTTTAGAACCTACCGGAACAATTACGGTGTTTTTAACTTGTTGCGCTTTTACTAAGCCCAGTACCTCAGTACGGAAATCTTCACGACGGTCTGACCAACGAAGGCCACCACGAGCAACTTTACCACCACGTAAATGCACACCTTCTACACGCGGAGAGTATACAAAAATCTCAAATGCTGGCAGCGGAAGCGGCATATCAGGAATTAAGCTAGGCTGTACTTTAAACGACACGTAAGATTTAAACTGACCTGTTTCATCTTTTTGGAAGTAGTTCGTACGCAGTGTTGCGACAATCATATCTACGTATAAACGTATAATACGGTCATCATCAAGGTTCGCTACGTTTTCAAGCTCTAAGTAAATTTGTGCACTTAATTTTTCAAGTGTTTTAGGGCTTGCAGGGCTTTTTACTGAGAATTTTTTAGCAAATAAGTTAACTATTTGCGCAGCAATATGCGGGTAATTTGCAAACGTGCTCTCAATGTAGGTCTGTGAGAAAGTAACCCCAATTTGGCGCATGTATTTTGCATAGGCACGTAATATAGAGGCTTCACGACCTGTTAAACCACCCATTAATACTAAGCGGTTAAAGCCGTCGTTTTCAAGGCGGTTGCCCCATACATTAGTTAATGCAGCGCGAAAACGAGCAGAAATCTTATCAAAGTCGGCCATTCCTTTGCTGTCAATCAGCATAGAGAAGTCCATGATCCAATTGATACGACCATCACTTGTTTTAACAGAATAAGGCGTTTCACCTACAACGCGTAAACCAAAGTTTTCTAGCATTGGCATAACATCAGATAAGTGAATTGGCTCATCTTTATGGAACAAGCTTAGGCGTACAATATTGCTGTTAGCTTCTTCTTGCGGACGGTAGAACAGCATTTCTAGCTTGTTCTCGTCGTTTAACAATTCTAGTTTTTCAATATCTACAACCGCAGCACTTGGTAGTACTTCATCTTTGTAAGAGCGTGCAAACGCGTTGCAATATTTACGATTTAGCTCATTACCGCGGGCTTCCCCTGCTGACTCTAACAGTGCAGATTGTAATTTATCTTCCCATGTACGAGCAGCTTCTACTAGGTTGTTTTCGATGTCTTTCACGTTATATTCGATATTGTTATCGGTCACACGAACGGTGTAATGTGTACGCGCCAGTGTTGACTCAGAGAAATAGGTAGTAAATTCGACTTTTTCGTCAGAATTAAAGGCGTTAGCTAAAATGTCTTGTGTTTCTCGACGCAGCGCTGTGTTATATCGCTCACGCGGGACGTACACCATACAAGAGAAGAAACGTCCGTAGGCGTCTTTACGCACAAACAAGCGACACATGTCGCGCTCTTGAATTTGTAAAACACCCATTGCTACTTCAAGTAACTCGCTCTCACGAGCTTGAACTAACTCATCACGTGGGTACGTTTCTAAAATATTAAGTACCGCTTTGTATGCATGGGTGCCTTTTGCAAAGTCACACATATCCATAATACGGTTAATTTTAGTTTTTAGAACAGGCACATCTGCTGCGCTGTTGTTGTAAAAGCTTGATGAAAATAGGCCGATAAAACGGTCTTCACCAACCACATTGCCTTCATCATCAAAGCGTTTAATACCAACGTAATCTATGTAGGCTGGGCGATGAACGCGCGATACAGAGTTCGTTTTTGTTAATACTAATAAGTTACTGCTGAGGGCTTCTTGGCGAGCAAATTCTGGTAATTCAGATAATAAACGTGTGTGCTCATCGGTTGAATTTTTCATCAGGCCGAGGCTTGTGTCCATTTTACCTTTTAACTGGTAATCACCTTGTACAGGGGTAAGCTCGTACTCGCGATAACCCATTAAAGTAAAGTTATCTTTAGCCAGCCAATCTAAAAACTCTACGGCTTCAGATACTTCGTTTTTATTTTTATTGTGCTTACGTTTTGGTACTTCTTTAGTAACAGAGACTAATTTTTCGCGAATTGGCTGCCAATCATCTACCGCAATAGAAACATCAACCAATACTGATTCGAGCTCTTTTTTGAAAGAAGCAATAACAGATGCATCGGTTTGGCGGTCAATCTCAATAAAGAACACTGTTTTAGTAGAGGTTGATTCTTGCTCTGCTTTTAAATTTGATAAGCCAGAAATTTTAGCGTTATCGTCACGCTGAATTTTTAGTGGGCAGTGAAGTAATAAGTGAGAAGCTATATTTTCACGGGTCATAGCCATACGAACAGAATCGACTAAAAATGGCATATCTTTAGCAATAATTTCTACAATTGTATGTGATGACTGCCAGCCATCTTTTGCTACTTCAGGGTTGAAAACGCGAATTACTGCGTCGTCCGTGGTGTTTTTTTCTAGTGCATTCCAAAGGCTAAGTGCAGCACCGTATAGGTCACTATCATTGCGATTTGCCAAATCCTCTTTAGACATATTGCTGTACAAGGCTTTGGCGAATTTCTCAACGAGTAACACATTATCAGCGTGAACTTTTTTCTGGATAAGCTTACAGACATTATCTAGGATAACCGAGGCTTGGCCTTCATTTCGTGTCATTGTATGTTCCTTAATCTATTACTGCTTTTAGTTAAGCAGAATATTTGTACAGCCATTTATTAGCGTGGAGTCAGTTAAATTCTAACCCTTTTAGCGCTAATAAACAGCCTTTTCGATGAAAACATTTTAAGCATTTCAGCTATTTGGTCATCTATTCACAAAATATAGATATAAATGACCATTACAGGTCATTTAGGAGCACAATTATTCACTTTATTTTTTCTGGTCGGTCCACAGCAGACTACCAATTGCGGGTAATAGCAGTACCGCACCTAACATATTTACTAAAAACATGAAGGTAAGCAGTATTCCCATATCTACTTGAAACTTAAGATCAGAGAATATCCACGTACTAACACCTATCGCAAGGGTAATACCGGTAAACAATACAGCACTGCCACGCTCAACAAGGGCATTACGGTACGCCACGCTCAGCGGTACGTTTTGCTTAAGTTGGCCCATCATTGAAGAAAGTATATAAATACCGTAATCCACACCAATACCTACACCTAAGGCTATAACAGGTAAAGTAGATACCGTTAAGCCAATTTCTAATTGCACCATAAGTGCTTGTGCAAGAGTTGATACAATATACAGAGGTAATACCACTGCGATTGTCGCCTTCACACTCTTAAAGCTTAACAAACACAAAATAATAACTGCGCCGTAAACGTAAAGCATCATCGGAATTTGCGCCGCAGAAACAGACTCGTTTGTTGCCGCCATCACCCCTACAGGACCAGACGCTAACTTAAAGGCTAACTTGTCTGTGCCTTCTTCTTTTGCAAATTGCTTTACACGTTGAATAACGCTATCGATTGTATTTGCTTTGTGATCATCTAAAAATATAATCACCGGCATGACTGAGCAATCGCCATTAAGTAATCCTGTGCTTGTTTCTACACGGGCTGTTGATTGCACTAAGCTGGCTGAGTTACGCGGTAAGCTTTGCCATTTTAAGTTACCTTCGTTGTAACCTGCGTTAACCGACTGCGCCACAGAGCTTAAACTAACCGCCGATTGTACGCCTGGCACGTTTTCTACCTTGTACTGAAAACGGCTAATACGCGCCATCACATCGTGCTCTGTACACGCCGCTGGGTAAGCCTCAACAATCACTTTTAAAATATCCGACGAAATGGTGTATTTGTCCGATATTAAAAAAGTATCTTGATTGTAGCGAGCATCTTGATGCAGCGAAGGCGCACCTGCATGTAAATCACCAATTCGCATTTTATCTGCTTGCCAGTAACCTAAAGCAAATAACACCAGGGTAAAACCAATAATCATTTTTGCGGTTTTAGGGTCTGTGGCTTTTACTAATAAATCGCGTATCGCATCTAGCATATTTGGCTTTTGCGCATCGCCTGATTGTATATGCACAGTGTTGGCAAAATTCATATACGAGGCCCACACAGGCAATAAAATTAAATTAGTAAATATAATAACCGCAACACCTAAACTTGCTGTGATTGCAAGTTCACGAATAATACCTATATCAATAGTCAGCAGGGTTAAAAAGCCCACCGTGTCTGAAAGCAGCGCAATACCACCAGGTACAAGTAATGCTCTAAAGCTTGATTGACAACAAATGCGGGTACTTTTGCCCTCACCTACTTTTTTACCAATGGCGTTGATCATCTGCACGCCGTGGCTTACACCAATCGCAAATACTAAAAACGGCACCAATATAGACATAGGGTCGAGACCAAAGCCTAAACTCGACAATAAACCCATTTGCCAAATTACGGCAATAATTGAACACGCTATAGGTAAAATAGTGAGCTTTAAACTGCCACAAAATAGCCAAACCATAATAAAGGTAAAACCAATGGCAATAGCAAAAAATAGCACAACGCCTTTTGCCCCTTGAGCAATATCGCCGGCCATTTTGGCAAATCCAATAATATGAATACTGACTTTATCTGTACTTAAAGGCTCTCTTACTTGCGTTTCTAACTTATCTGCAAATGCGAGTGTATCTAGCTTTTGCTGAGTTTGCGGGTCGGTTTCGAGTAGCTGCGCGGTCACCATGGCACATGAGTAATCGCTGGCAATCATTCGCCCCACTACTTTTGCTTTTTCAATGTTTTCTTTAACTACCGCTAAACCTTTTTGGTCAGCTTTAAAGTTTGCAGGAATAATTGGGCCGCCAGCAAAACCATCTTCAACAACTTCGACAAAGCGCGCACTGGGCGCAAAAATAGAGTTAACTAATGGGCGGTTTACACCGGGAATAAAATACAGTTGATCGTGTACTGCTTTTAACTGGGTGAAAAATTCGGGGTTAAAAATGTTGCCACTGTCATCACACACCGAAATTAAAATGCTATTTGCGCCACCAAATTGTTTTTCGTGTTTGGTGTACACTTTCATGTATTCATGATTTAGCGGAATATTTTTGTTAAACGAGGCGTCTAGTTCAATGTGAGTGGCTTTATAGCCTAAAAAACATGTGATTAGCGCAAAAGCGATCAACATGATAGTACGGTGTCTAAACACCGCCTTTTCTAAAAAATCTAAAAACGTATGCATTAAGGGTTTAACTCCTTCACTTTAATGCCATCTTCTGTTGCCATGACTAATTTATTATTAATTATTACGCCATCAAGAATAGCTTTACCATCGGGGCGTTGTTCATGTGTAAGTAAGCCGTCTTTTAAATGAAAGATCACACCACTATTTGCCAGCAGTAACCAATGCTCATTATTATAATTTATAATGTTATTAACCGTGGCCGTTTTAACATTTTCAAAATGCTGCCATTGTTGTTCATTTTTATTTTTAACAAATACATTTCCTCTGAGCCCTGCCACAATCTCTTGCTGCGCATCTGATGCTACCGCAAAAAAAGAACCTGGGTAAATTTCATCAAGGCGTTGCCATGTTTGGCCATTATCACTGCTTTTGGCCATTAACCCCATTTCACCGACTAACATCAAACCACTGTCTGTTTTTTCAATACGGTTAAAATGTGGCAGTATAGATGCTGTTTCAGCCTCGTAGCCTTGAGGGTCATTTTCTTTTAAATCATTCAAATACTCTCTGTCTTCACTAAACAGTAAAGAGTCTAAAAAGCGTTTATGCCAGTGCTTGCCGCCATCACTGGTTTGATAAAACATGCCATAAGCGCCAACAGCAAAACCATTTGAGTCATCTTCAAAGTAAATATCTAAACACGGCTTATCAAGCTCTGGCTTTGCTTGTTGTAATTGCCAATTTAAACCACCATCGGTGGTATTAATTATTGTGGCATCGTGCCCGCACGCCCACCCGTGGGTTTCATTAGAAAAATCGACAGCCGTTAACAATACCTGTGTAGGGACGCTTTGCGCTTGCTGCCATTGCTCAGCGTTTTTGCTTGTTATTACCGTACCGTGCTTACCTACAGCCACTAAACCTGCACCTGTATTGGTAATATCAGTTAGTAGGGTTTTATTTGCGTTGATTGCGCTAATAGCATACTGAGGTGCATCTTGTGCAATACTCGCACCGCTTATGATCAGGCTGGCATATACCAAATACTTCATAAATTTTAATCGCCTTGAACTGAAGAATTGTTTGTCTGTTTGCTGAGGAAAATCCTGCGTGTCGTATAGACAAACGCGATGAGAAAGAAAAAAGCAGCTAACGGGCTGTTAGCTGCATATTACGTTGTTATCTACCTTCACGGCGTAATGCGCTTGAAGTAAATTCGTTATCGTTAAACGACTCTGAAAAGTCGTACATTTTTTCTTGGTTATCTAAACCAATAGCTAAGTAACGGCGCGAATTTAAATCATGATACACTTCTAAGGTACTCCACTGCGTAGGTACTTCGTAGTAGTTTAAGCCATATGCCATTGCTACACGATAAAGCTGGTCGCGATTATCATAAATATCGGTCACTTGTACTTGCCAGCTATCTTCATCAATATAAAACACGCGTTTTTTATAAATATGGCGTGTATCATCTTTTAAGTTAGCTTCAACAACCCATACACGGTGCTTTTCATAACGCGTATGCTCTGGGTTAATGTGGCCTGGTTTTAAAATATCATCGTACTCTAGTTTATCACTGTGTAACTTGTAGCTATTGTACGGAATATATAGCTCTTGCTTACCTTTTAACGTCCAGTTGTAACGGTTAGGTGAGCCATTAAACATATCAAAATCATCGGTAGTACGTAAGCTATCTGCGGCTGTACCTGGAGCGTCATATGCAACATTTGGTGCACGACGAACACGACGCTGACCCGAGTTATATGTCCACGCTTGGCGAGGCGTTAAAATTTGATCCATAGTTTCGTGTACAAGTAGCGCTGTACCGGCAAGGCGTGCTGGCTCTGTTACCTTTTGCTTAAATTTAAACAAAATGTTTGAGTCTTGAAGCTCTGCAGGAGTCGCTTTAGGATCTGAATATTTAACCAATAGTTGTTCATCAAAGCCTACATAATTGTACGAACCCGATGCGGTGGGTGCAGCTTGTCCACCAAAACGCTCTATTGATTGTCCACGATAGCGTAATAAGTGATTCCAAATAGCTTCTAAGCCAGATTTAGGAATAGGAAATGGAATACCAATTGCGGTATTTTTTATTCCGTTGCCACCTTCAATAAGCTCAGCCGTTGCAGCAAACTCTTTTGTTGCATCGTATACAAATTGTGGGTAAGACGCAGAGCGGCGCGTTTCATAAACAGGCATTTTAAACGTATCTGGGTATGCTTCAAATAAAGCAATTTGGCCAGGGCTTAAGTTAGCTTTGTACTTATCAAGGTTTGTTTTATCAATGGTAAACAACACTTTGTCCGCAGAATACGGGTCTAAATGGTGCATGCCTGGCTCATAACCTTCTGGTGCAGATGTAATACCGCCATTCCACGCTGGAATTGACCCATCAGCATTGGCTGCTTTTTCTGCGCCAAATGGCGTTAAGTCTTGTCCTAAACGTGCAACTTCTTCAGCGCTCATTTTTGCCAGTGCCGCTGAACTTAAAAACATGCTACACAAAGCGGTAGCGATGAGGGTAGGTTTTTTAATCATACTAATATTACCCCTAAATTGAATATTTTAAATTGAAAGAAACGTAGTCACGATCTGAGAAAGTATTGATATCGCCACCACCCCAAAATGAGTTGTAGCTCACATCAAGTGACCATGCATTTTGGTAATTAAAGTTCATTGTTACACCCAACGATTTACGGTCTTCAATAAACAAGAACATAGGATCAGGTGTGTTACCGTTTACATCATGAGAAAATACAAATCGTGGAGAGAAGTTAATACCATTATAAAGGTTAAAGTAATCACCTTTAGCAATTAAGCGGTAACCCCAAGATGAGGCCGTTGCAAACGACTTTTCTTCTGGCCCATTAGAAAGGCCTAGTTGTAATGTTGTGTAGTCAGTAGTGCCTGGGCCTGTGATCACACCGCTTCGACCTGTACCCGACACATTTAAACGCATTTCGTCGTAATCAGGCATATCATGAATTTTCACAGCACCTACTTCACCTACTACAGCCCAGCTATCAGCACCTAATGACGGGCCAAATAAATGCGTTGCAGTAAACTGAATTTGTGATGTGTCGCGTTCAATATAACCTTGTGCAACTTCACCTGCCGCTACAGAGCTAATCGCATCACCAAAACTCATTTGCGAAATACCCGCAAAGTCTGGGCGAATACCGGCAAGCGCCAATTGTTCAGGCATGGCGGTATAAAGTAGCTCTACATCGTCTATTTGTAATGGTTCGTCTTTACGAAATGCAAACTCACCAGCAAACGCGGTTTCGCCAATTGTGGTGTTAAAGCTTAAACCGTAAAGTTTAATATCTTCTGGGTAATCATTTTCTGCTTTTGAAAACGCAACTAAATCTGCCACGTTGTCATCTGTAATTTCTGTTGTTGCAATCATCGCTAAATCTTGTGCGATGGCAGCTTGCGAAAAGTTAGATACACGACCAGAAATTAGCGGACGTCGACTATGGTAGTTAACGTGGTATAACGCCACTTCTGTGTCGTTCCACTCTGGTAAAAATACACCTAAACGTAAACCATATTGGCCGCCATCATCTGGCTCTGTTTTACCGTTATCGCCTTTACCTTTAAGCGCAACTTTAGTTGGATGAGCTAAATACATGTTTGCAAGCAGGGCTTGGCCTTCAGCACTTGTTGGGTCAATACCCTGTGCTGCGGCTACCTGAGCAAAATTAGTATAAAGGTTATTAAGGCTGTCGGTTAAAAAGGCCATATCAATGTCAGGGTTAGAAGTAAAACCTAACTGCACATTTTGCTGATAGCCGTTTTCTGCTGCAAAGTCATTGGTAGAAAAATAAGTACCCGCAGCCGGTAGGCGTGTTTCATGCCATTGGTACTGATAAAAACCTTCTAAAGTAATATTTTCAGTGATCCCTAATGACGCCCAAAGCATACCTACAGGAATAAATGCTTCTTTAAGCTCAGCACCTGGCGCTTTTAAGCGGTCAATATCGACCGGGTTTACGTTAATACCATGAGAGATAAGTGTACTCTCACCCCAGTTAACTACTTGTTGACCAAGGCGAATTGACAGCGGGTTATTGCCATCGTTTAAGTCAAAATTTGCCCAAACGTAAGCATCTAATAGACGGATGTCGGCACAGCTTTGCTCTTTTGTGTCGTCATCATCACATGGATCTACGCCTTGTCCTGAGGTTGGGTTAACGTAGGCTCTATCACCATCCATTAACTCAAAATCGTAAAAGTACATAAAACGTGTGAATAAGCCGTAGTTATCTTTGCTAATTGAAAGGTCGTGTGTTCCTTTCAATAATTTTGAAAAAGAATCACCGCTATCAAAATTAAGATTACCTGCATCGCCATTATTAGAGTAAGAGCCTGGTTGAGCCCAAACATCTTGAGAAGAATAAATTGTATTTAATGAAGGATTATACCCAGTCCAATCAAATGCAGGATTATTGCTTTTACCAATAATGTCGAAATCTCTGTCTTCAACACGGACGCTTTGACCATAGGAAAAAGTTGAGTCGAAGGTGACATCAAAGCCCCCTACTTCAAAATTTGCTGCATTCGCTGCTGCAGATAAACCTAAGCTTGCGGCTGCTAAACCTATAGCTATTTTGTTTTTAACAAAAAGCGATCTTCTTATCATTGTGTATCCCCCTGTCGTGGGTAATTATGTGTGATCAAGTTATTGTTTTTAGTGTAATCTTAACGATAGAAGCGATTATAAAAAATTACAAATGGTCGCGTTCAATCAATTTTTATATTTTTTGAGCTGACGTTTACGTATTGGTAAGACGTCATACCAGATAATTTATACACGTAAATTAACAATAGAACAAATTGAAATTAACAAAAAGATAATATTTTTATGTATCTATAACATAAAAACAGCAGGTTAGGCGATACGTTCGAGGCGAATAAATTTATTCTCGGGGGTAAGTAAAAGTCTAAAACGCCCTCTTATTCCAATAGATGAAATGTAAGGGCGTAAGTGCGAGGCGGCAAAACGTATTGTTTTACCGCTATCCTCAACCACTTGTACTGAGCTAAAACGACCATGGTAGTAGTCCATGCATTTGTTATAGCTCAGGTGTAAAGAAAAGTAATACTCAATCATTTAATTAAGCGCTTTTTCAACCTTTTCAAATAAATCAGCACTTAATCCTTCAAGGTTTGCTAAGCGTTGCAACTGTGCTTTCATTGCTTGAGCGCGGGTTGTGTCAAAGCGTTTCCACGACATGAAAGGCGTTAACATTCTAGAGGCATTTTGCGGATTAATCGCGTTTAGCTTAATAAGTAAATCACCTAATAATGCGTAACCTTCACCATCTTTTCGGTGAAATTGTGCGGTATTAAAATGACTAAAGCTGCCCACTAATGCGCGTACACGATTTGGGTTTGAAAAATCAAAGCTAGGATGCACGTACAACGCTTTTATATTCTCAATAGCATCATCACCAGATTGCATAGCCTGCAGCGCAAACCATTTGTCCATAACTAAAACATCATGACGCCACTGGCTATCAAAATGATCTAACAACGTTGTTCTTAACGGGTGTGATGCTTTTACTACCGCACTTAATGAGGCTAAAACATTGGTCATATTCGGTGAATCTGCCGATTCTCTAATAAAGCGGTCAACTTGCTCAGAAGGTATTTTAGCTAAGTAATGTAAACAAACACCTTTAAGCGCTCTTATAGCCACTGCATCTGCATTTATACTGCCATCATCTACTAACGAGCTGTAACAATGTAAAAGCTCATCAGATAATTGCTCGGCAATCTGTTGCTCAAACAACCTTGTGATCGTAATGATTTCGTCAACAGGAATTATGTCAAACTCAGCGGCAAAGGTGTCAAAGCTTGGCAGTTTTATAAGCTCTGCTACCAGTGCTAAATCACCACTTTGTGCGCTTATTAACACACGGAGTGCATTAATAACGTTTTCACTTAATGTTGCGTGTTCAGGTGCGTTGACTGCTTGCTTAACTGCATTAATAAATAATTGCTGCTGCGCATCCCAACGCGAAAAATCGCTGCGCGCAAAACGCATAATATGCAGTAAATCAGGTTCTGAATTTTGCTGGCTTAAAATACAGGGCGCTGAAAAATCTTCAAGTAACACAGCCACTGGGCGAGCAGGTATTTGATCAAAGTAAAACGTTTGCGTTGGCGCAGTTACGTTAAGCACGTGGTCGCGTTTTTCACCTTGATAAGTAAGTGCAATACTTTGCCCTTTTTCATCTAATAATTCGATGGCAAATGGAATGTGAAGGCTCTTATTATCTGGCTGATTTAGCGGAGCTGATTGCTCAATTGTTAAAGTATAAAGTTGCTTATCGTGATCATAGTGCTGTGTTGCATTTAATCGAGGTGTACCTGATTGGCTATACCAACGCTTAAATTGCGTTAAATCTATGCCTGAAGCATCACTCATTGCAGCAACAAAATCATCACAGGTAACCGCTTGACCATCATGGCGTTCAAAGTAAAGCTGCATCCCTTTTTGAAAGTTAACCTCACCTAACAGGGTGTGCATCATTCGGATAACTTCAGCCCCTTTATCGTACACCGTTACGGTATAAAAGTTATTCATTTCGATAACTTTTTCAGGGCGAATTGGGTGCGCCATTGGCCCCGCATCTTCACTAAACTGATGTGTGCGCATTACTTTAACGGCATCAATGCGGTTAAGTGCGCGTGAGCCTAAATCGCTACTAAATTCTTGGTCTCTAAATACTGTGAGCCCTTCTTTTAACGATAGCTGAAACCAATCTCTACAGGTAACACGGTTACCCGTCCAGTTATGAAAATACTCATGACCAACGATCGACTCTATCGTGTGATAATCTTTATCGGTGGCGGTTTCTTGGTTAGCCAATACGCATTTACTATTAAATACATTTAACCCTTTGTTTTCCATTGCTCCCATATTGAAAAAATCCACGGCAACAATCATGTAAATATCTAAGTCATATTCTAGGTTAAAGCGTGTTTCATCCCAATCCATGGCTTTTTTTAATGAGTTAATTGCATGCGGTGTTTTAGATAAATTGCCTTTATCAACAAATAACGCAAGTTCAATTTCGCGCCCACTTTTTGTTGTGTAAGTGTCTTTTAGTACATCAAAATCACCCGCTACTAATGCAAATAAGTAACTTGGCTTTTTAAATGGGTCTTGCCATTTAGCAAAATGGCGGCCATCAGCTGTTTCACCACTGTCAATTTGGTTACCATTTGACAGTAAATGCTTAAAGCTTTTATCAGCAATAATCGTCACATCGTACGTACTTAGCACGTCAGGGCGGTCTAAAAAGTAGGTTATTTTTCTAAAACCTTGCGCTTCACATTGCGTGCAATATGCTCCACCAGATAAATACAAGCCTTCTAAAGAGGTATTTGTATCAGGAGAAATTTCAGTAACAATTTTAAGCTGGCATGTGTGAGGTAAATCATTAATGATTAGGTGCTCACCTTCAATCTTATAATTAGTATAAGCAATATTATCTACTTGCAGCTCCACTAGTTGTAAGTCTACGCCATCTAACACAAGCGCTGAGTTTTGATTTGTTGTTCTTTTAAGCGTTAGTAGCGCCGTCACTTTTGTATTTAGTGGTTGTAAGTCAAAAGTGAGTTCAGTGTGCTCTATAGAAAAATTAGGCGCAGTGTAGTCTTTTAAGTATTGCGCTTTTGGCTTTGCTGAAACAGTCATAGTTACTCCAACTAAAGCTCCTTAAAAAGGAGCTATTTAGATTTAAGCAGGTTGCTTGGGTTCAATGCGTAAAATTTTAATGCCTACGTACGCATAAATAATGGCTAAGAAAGGGTTAATTAAATTAAAGAAAGCATACAAGGCATAGTCAAATGGGTTTATTAATAAAACGCTTTGCATGTACGCACCACAGGTATTCCACGGAATTAGCGGGCTTGTTATTGTGCCGCCATCTTCTAAAGTACGTGATAAATTAACGGGCTTTAAACCACGCTTTTTATATTCTTCTTTAAACATACGACCTGGCACTACAATAGCAATGTATTGATCAGCCGCTATTAAGTTTGTGCCCACACAAGTAGCAATGGTTGATGTAATAAGCGAGCCCGTGCTTTTTGCAATTTTTAAAATGCTCTTAACAAAAATATCTAATAAGCCGGTTTTTTCCATAATGGCACCAAACATAAGAGCCGTCATGATCAGCCATGTTGTGGTTAACATCCCTGCCATACCGCCACCACTGAGCAATGAATCCATTTTGTCATCACCCGTGTCGATGCTAAAACCATCGAAAAAAGTCGTCCAAATAATTTTAAAATAACCAACCAACTCACCCTGAGAAAGGTCAATTTGTGTCGCAATTAAATCAGACTGAAACAACATTGCCCACACAGCACCAATTACAGCGCCAATTGAAATTGCCGGAAACGCTGGCACTTTTTTAATAGCTAAAACTAGCAGCACAATTAATGGAATTAGCATTTCAAAGCCAATATTAAAGTTTTGCTCTAAAATCGCTGTTATTTCGTCAATCCTGCCGGCTTCATTCGAGGCAGTTGCATTAAAGCCCATAAATATAAAAATGATTAATGCAATGACAAAGCTAGGAACAGTAGTCCATAACATGTGGTGAATATGTTCAAATAAATCAGCTCCAACAACAGCCGGTGCTAAGTTAGTAGTTTCAGAAAGCGGACTAAGTTTGTCACCAAAGTAAGCTCCCGAAATAACCGCCCCTGCCGTCACAGTTTGATCAAGCCCTAACCCGGTGGCCACCCCTAAAAGCGCCACACCTATGGTGGCAGCTGTGGTCCAAGAGCTACCTATACTCATTGCAACAATGCCACAAATTAAGCAGCTTGCGGCGTAAAACCAGCTTGGGTTAATAACCTGTAAGCCATAGTAAATGAGCGTTGGCACGGTACCCGACAACAGCCAAGTACCAATTAAGGCACCCACCATTAATAAAATTAAAATAGCCCCCAATGATAAGGTAATACCTTCAATCATGGCTTCTTCAAGCTTTTTCCACGTATAGCCATTTTTTAGCCCTATTAGTGCCGCAGCAAAGGTGGCAAATAATAACGCTATTTGGTTAGGACCTGATGACGAATTATCGCCAAATAAATATACCGCTGCGCCTAAAAGGCAAATTAAAACAGTGATAGGAACAAGTGCATCAAAAAACGAGGCGGGTTTAATCGGTTTTTCTAAAGGCTTCAAAATAGTGACTCCTGCACACCACATATCGTGGCGTGGTTATTTATTATTTTTAGCGTATCAGTGCTTTTTTTAAGCCACAGTAATGTAACTCAATTTAGTAATTCGCGATTATAGCAATTTAGCGAAATTTAGGTAACAAAAAAGGCGCAAAAAGCGCCTTTTAAACGGGGTAAACACGTGTTTATTTTTTAGCGATACGGCCAAAGTTAATGTAATCTTGAGTGATCAGTGCTGCCTCTTCTAAGAAAGGGTCAAGCTCTTCAATTACCTCAGGTACATCATCTAGGTTTTCTATTGGCTCTTTACCTAAACGCTTCAAACGCTCATTAGTGCGCGCTAGAGTACGTGCTTCATTTTCATCTTTTTCTTTAATACGGTCTGCTTCAACTAAAGAAATAGTTTTGCGGTCTTTCTCTTCATTGTAACGGGCAATATCATCAAATACGTAACCAAACTCTGGTTCTGACTTAATACGTACTTCGTGCTGTTTTTCAAGATAAGTGATTACAGGCGTTAAATTACCCTGCCTATTATACTTAGCTCGTACTATGCTATCCCACGGCAATGCATTATCTTGCTTGCTCTCGCCCCATTCTGCTGGGTCTATCGCCGAAGGGAATGAAATATCAGGAATAACCCCTTTATGCTGAGTACTGCCGCCGTTTATACGGTAAAATTTAGCAATAGTGTATTGTACACTACCTAAGTCATTGTCGTATAAATCGTACGCACGGCCTAAGCCTTTGTGTTGCTGAACCGTTCCCTTACCAAAGGTTTGCTCGCCTATAATTACTGCGCGGCCATAGTCTTGCAGTGCGGCGGCAAAAATTTCAGAGGCTGAAGCACTGTAACGGTCAACTAAAACAGTTAATGGGCCATCGTAGTAGGTAATTCCGTCACGGTCTTTTTGCTCTTCAATACGGTTATTTAATGTATGAATCTGTACAACCGGACCTTGGTCAAAAAACAAGCCTGATAGCTGTGTAGCTTCATATAATGATCCACCGCCATTTTGACGCAAATCAATAATAATACCGTCTACGTTTTCTTCTTTAAGTTTAGCTAATTCAACTTTAACGTCTTTTGAAAGATTGTTGTAAAAGCCTGGGATCTCAATAACACCAATCTTTGATGTTAAATTTGAATAACTCGCTTCAAATACTTCAGATTTAGCAGCCCTATCTTCTAAGCGAATTTTATCACGGGTGATTTCAACTACTTTAGGCGTGCCATGTGCATCAGAGCCTTTAAGATACTGTAAACGTACCTTAGTGCCTTTAGGGCCTTTGATTAAATCAACTACATCATCTAAACGCCAGCCTATAACATCAACAAACTCTTTTTGATCTTGGGCAACACCAATAATTTTGTCGTCAGCTTTTAGCTGCTCTGTTTTATCGGCAGGACCACCTGGTACTAAACTACGAATAACGGTGTAATCTTCATCTGGGCTTAATACGGCGCCAATGCCTTCAAGCTCTAGGTCCATATCCATTTTAAATTGTTCTGCGCGGCGCGGCGATAAGTACGACGTATGCGCTTCAATGCTTCGCGCTAGCGAGTTCATTACAATTTGAAATGCATCTTCTGAATTTGTTTGCACTAAACGTTTTTGTGCATTTTTATAACGCTTAGTAAGGACCTCTTTGATCCCTTCCCAATCTTTGCCTGTCATTTTTAAACGCAAGGCATCGTATTTAACACGTTCACGCCAAATTTCATCAAGCTCAGCTTGCGATGCTGGCCATGCTGAATCTTCACGGTCAAAAAAGTATTCATCGTCTTTATCAAACGTCATTTCTTTATCTAGTAGTGATAAAGAGTAATCATAACGTTCAAAACGGCGCTTTAAGCTTAAGTTAAAAATATCAAACGTAAAGCCAAGCTTACCGGTGGTAATAGCATTATCAAAATCGTTGCGGTATTTTTCAAACGCAGCAATGTCGCTTGCTAAAAACACACTTTTATTAAAATCAAGGGATTCGATATAACGATCGTACACTTTGCTAGAAAGCCCATCGTTAAATCGAACCGGTGTATAGTGTGAACGAGCAAATAAGTTAGCCACTCGTTTGCTGGCAGTGCCATGTTGACTTTCTTGTTTAAGTACAGGCAAGTCTTCAAGTTTTGCCGCTTCTACGGAAGCGAATAAAGAACCCGAAAACAGGGCAGCAACTAACGGAATGAGCGTAAACTTTTTACTCATACACAACTCCTTAATTTATTTACAACTTAAATAATGTATAAGCTGTCAGCTTTGGTTTTAACTTGCATGCCTGTTACTAATTCAACATGAACTTCGTCTTTGTTTACTTCAGTAATTACCGCATTTACAAGTGCTTGGCCAAGTTTAACCTTAACCTTGTTATTAACCTTGACCTCACTTGCAGGTAAAGGTTCAACTTTTCCTGAACGTTTAGCAGGGGCTGCTTTAGCTGGTTTGTTAGCTTGTGCATTGTTTTTGCTAGCGTGGGCTGGTTTTTTCTTGAAAGATTTAGAATCTGAATCTTGGCGTGGACGCTGTTGTTTTTTGCGTTTTGCCATTTTAGCACGGCTTTCTTCTAGTGCTTTTTGAGCGTGGTCAATGTGCTCTTGCTCAACTTTTTCACCTTGATTGCCATCAAGATCAATACGAAACTCTGACTTAGTCACAGCTTCTAAATAACGCCAGTTAGACGTGTATTTTCTAAGCGCTTGACGTACTTGAGTTTTACTTACTTTTTCAGACCCTTCTATACGCTCGGCAATATCTTTAAAAATACCGACTTTAAGCGGTTTAATACCGTCTTTTTGTTTAAAACATTGTGGAAATTCTTGATAAAGAAATTCCAGCACTTCATTAATATCTTTTAGCTTGTTTGTGGTTTCCATTTTAGAACCTATTTTTCACATCTTTTCATCAAGGGACGAGTCAACGTAGTGTATTACCCAGTCGATTAACTCTTCGAAGTCGGCTTCAAGTACAGCCAAATCACCTCGAAGGTGTTCCCAAATACCATTTATTATTTCATCGATCGATTCACAATCTAAATCATCTGGAAGTTTATCCCAGGCTATGTGAATCAAATCATTGAGCGTTTCCGCTACATGTTCTTCTTCCCCTTCCCAATCGCCTACATCTTGTACTGCGAATAGGTAGTCTTGAACATTTAGCAAGTCTTTCATTATAAGCTTGCCTCTAAGCATTTAACTAATGCTTCAAGACCTGCTTGGTCATCAGTATCAAATCGACCAATAGTTGGGCTATCGATATCAAGAACAGCAACTATTTTATCATTTTTCATGATAGGTACAACAATCTCAGAGTTAGACGCTGCATCGCAGGCTATGTGGCCATCAAACGCATGTACATCTTCAATTAGTTGAGTTTCTAACGTTGCTGCAGCCGTACCACACACCCCTTTACCAACAGGGATACGAATACACGCTGGATTACCTTGAAAAGGCCCAAGCACTAATTCACTTGGCGAATCCATAAAGTAAAAGCCCGCCCAATTTACATCTTCTAATGAGGTAAATAATAGCGCACTTACGTTAGCCATATTAGCAATGACATTAGATTCACCAGCAATTAGTGATTCAGTTTGCTTAACTAATGACTGGTAAAAATCGTGCTTTTGCATACCAAACTACTTCTTATTAAACAGACAGTAGCTAAAGGTACTCTTTGTCGTGAAAAATTGAAACCTTTTACAGGCAAAAAAACAGAAATAGCGCCGTTTTTCAGCATGCTTGATTAATATTTCTGCAATTATTTTTTTGATGTTTTACGCAGGCCAAATAAAAATAGTCCTGCGGCAAAAGCGGCCATTACACTATTTATTAAAAATATCTCGCCTGTTGTAGCACTGAGTAAATAACTAAATATTGCACCACCAAGCAGCCCAAGCGTTAATACTCCTGAATAATTCACTTTTGCATACTTAAACATAAGCAAATATCCCGGTACGACAAAAGCGGCCATAGTCAGTCCAACAATATGTGCGTTCGCAATTGCACTCATCAGTAGTTGTAAAAAAATGGTAGCCGCATCGCCATTCATAGTGAGCCCATAATAAAGGCCAAGTAAACTACCAACAATCACAGGGGATAATAAAGAAAGCGCGACACTTTTGGCTAGTTGATGTTTCATATAAGTTCCTAAATACACACTACAAACATTATCTTAAGCATGCACCAAGTTCTTAAGGTTAGAAATAGAGACTATGGTCGTAATTTATGATGGGAAAACAAGCACTCTTTAAACTGCTGTAACTAGGCATTTTAATTTTATAAAAATATACCTTAGCGTTTATAGCAAAGGTATTTAACCCCCTTTGAAAGGTGTGATAATTTGAAGGTTTAATTTATGTTGGGCTGTTTAGTGAATGGTTTAATAAATGGTTTTGCTAACAAAAAACAAACACGCATTGTGCTGCCAGCCTACGCTTACTTTGCGCTGCTTAGCCGCCTATAAGACAAAGTTCACTACCTTATAGGCGCTATCGCCAATAAAACCTAACCTTTAGATTTCAATATTAAATACGTTCTTCAATTAATGACTGATTTACGCATAGCCAGCGTCGTAGGTATACAGCACAGCAAAGCTGCAAAAGTGATGATGTATCGTTAATTGTGTCAAAAGGTTGGAATACAAATAAAACAAACAACGTTATCAATGAGAATCATTGCACGATAAACAATAAGTTTTCTTGAAGGTAAATCATCCTTGAGCCACAACATACTATTTTAATGACCATTTTTAAAATCTAAAAAATAAAAGTAGTACATCAATATGTTAATAGCGGCTAATAGCAAACCGAAATGGGCAAATAAGCGAGGAAGCCTAAGGTGCCTGATAATAAAGCGTAAAAACAAAAAAGCCCGCTAAAAGCGGGCTTTAATATAATGGTGGAGAGATAGGGATTTGAACCCTAGATGGGCTACAAACCCATGCCGGTTTTCAAGACCGGTGCATTCGACCACTCTGCCATCTCTCCGAAAGTGCTATAAATTACAAGTAAGAGTGTACTCATAATTATTGTAATAAGGTGGTGGAGAGATAGGGATTTGAACCCTAGATAGGCTACAAACCTATGCCGGTTTTCAAGACCGGTGCATTCGACCACTCTGCCATCTCTCCGCACGGCCTGCATAATAGGGAAACCCATTGCCTTTGTGAAGCTTTTTTTTAAAAAAATTGTTTAAGTGCTTAAAAAACAATTAATTTGTTTAAAGATGAAACAAATAATTTCTTTTTGATGCTTTAATGAACTTTAATTAAAAAATAACACTCTATTGATCTACAAAGGTTTGCCCAAACATATAAGAGTTGGTAATCTAATTTTAGTTAAATTATCGAAACAAACATGTTTCACTTAAAGGAGCTCTATAATGGCATTTAATCATTCGTACAATACCGCTAAACCGGTAATGTCGACCATTGAAACAAACAAGGTACTTAAAAACACCTATTTCTTACTGGCCATGACATTAGCATTTAGTGCTGTTACGGCGGGTATTTCAATGGCATTACAATTACCTTACTTTATGGGAATTGTGTTCACACTGGTTTCGTTTGGTTTATTATTTGTTGTAAACAAAAAAGCAGACTCAGCCTCAGGCGTGTTTTGGGTGTTTGCTTTTACAGGCTGTATGGGCGCAGGCCTTGGCCCACTACTTAACTATTATGCGGCTATGCCTAATGGCCCTATGCTTATTATGCAGGCGCTTGGTTCTACTGCATTAATATTTTTTGGTCTATCGGCTTATGCATTAAACACTAAAAAAGACTTCTCATTTATGGGTGGTTTTTTAACAGTAGGCTTACTAGTGGTTATTGTTGCAAGCATAGTTAACATCTTCATTGGCAGCTCGCTAATGTTTATGGTGCTTAACGCTGCTGTTGTGTTAATTATGTCTGGCTTAATCTTATTTGATACAAGCCGTATTATTAATGGCGGCGAAACTAACTACATTCGCGCGACGGTCGCTCTATACTTAAACGTATATAACCTATTTACTTCTTTACTGCACCTTCTTGGCGCAAGTGATGACTAATTAAATAGTTCTGTTAAAATAGCCCCTTTATTGGGGCTTTTTTATTGGAATTGTTTTGGCGCGATTTGTTCTTTCTTTACATACTCCTCCTTCAGATCATGACTCAACGCAACGTATTATAAAGTTTGCGAATGCATGTTTAGCACAAGGCCACACCATAGATGCGATATTTTTGTATCAAAATGGGATTTATCACGCATCAGCTCACTTTGAGCTAGCCTCTGACGAACTGCAAATTCCTACGCAATGGCAACAACTTGCAGATAAAAACGTTAACTTAATGCTATGTATTACCGCAGCAGAAAAACGCGGCTTAAACACAAGCCAAACAGGTGTTTTTACTGTAGCCGGGCTTGCAGAATTTGCCATGCTAGCGAGTGATGCAGATAAATGGATACAGTTTAAATGAAAAACGTTTTAGTAATGAGCCAATCCAGCCCCTTTGATGAGCTTAATACCCGCGATGCCCTAGACATGGCACTAATATTTGCCGCAGTTGATCAAAATATTAGCTGGCTATTTAGCGGCCCTGCAGTGCTTGCTTTAAAACATAATCAATCAACACCGCAACTTGGTGTAAAAGATTTTTTTAAAAACATCAAAACGCTTGAAATCTATGAAGTAGAAAACATATATGTATGTGAAAAATCGTTACTCGATTATAACTTAAGCAAATCTCAATTAATTATTGATTCAACCAGCCTCAATTACACTGAGCAACAGCAGCTGATCGGCCAGCAAGACTTTGTGGTGAACCTATGAGTACATTACATATTTTTTCAAAGCCACTGGTTTATTACGACTCTACTCAGCTTGAAAACTTAATTAAAGGCACCGATAAAGTACTCCTTGTTGGTGATGCCTGTTATGCCGCTAAGCAGTATTTTCAATTAAACGATTCGCTATTGTTGCTTTTAGAGGATGCGCAGGCACGCGCAGTTAAACTAAGCCCAGCCCAAACACTTATTAATTACGATGAGTTTGTTGCCCTTACTCTATCTACTAACCAATCTATTACCTGGTAATCCATGCTTGAATTTAATAATCAACAAATCGACACTGATAAACAAGGCTACTTGCTAGATTACACCTTGTGGACAAAAGAGTTAGCCCCCATTATCGCCGAGCAAGAAAACATTATCTTGAGCGAACAACACTGGGAAGTGATTAATTTTGTGCGCAATTTTTACTTAGAATATAACACCAGCCCAGCAATAAGAATGCTTGTTAAAGCCATGGCTAAAGCGCTTGGCGAGGACAAAGGCAATAGTATTTATTTGTATAAATTATTTCCCAAGGGGCCTGCAAAACAAGCCACAAAAATTGCCGGCTTACCCAAGCCCGCTAGGTGTATTTAATGGCGAACAAACCAATGCATAATCGCGCAAGTAAAAGTACCACTAAACGAACCACGGGTAGAACTTACTCACGCAGTGCGCTCACTAAAAAAAGTACAACTTCGCGTGAAATTAAACCCGCTATAGCGCCTAAAGATAGAAAAATTGTTTTATTTAACAAGCCTTACGATGTGCTTTGCCAATTTACAGACGATGCCAATAGAAAAACCTTGGCTGAATTTATTCCCATTAAAGATGTATACGCTGCAGGCAGACTCGACCGAGACAGTGAAGGCTTGTTACTTTTAACAAACTGCGGAAAGCTTCAAAATACCCTTACCGCACCGAATAAAAAAACCAATAAAACCTATTGGGTGCAAGTTGAAGGCGAGCCTAGTGAAGAGGCCATTAATGCCCTGTGTAAAGGTGTTGAACTAAAAGATGGGATGACCTTACCTGCAAACGTAAAAATTATTGACGAGCCAAAGCTTTGGCCTCGCGTGCCGCCGGTAAGAGAGCGAAAGTCGATTCCTACAACGTGGTTAAGTATTACAATTAATGAAGGACGTAATAGGCAAGTTCGCCGTATGACCGCCCATGTTGGGCACCCTACATTAAGGCTTATTCGCTACAGTATTGGCAATTACACGCTAGATGGCATAAGCAGCGCACAGTACAGTGTTATAAAAGGTGAGGTAAATGCATAAACCCCATGTAACGGTGGCTGCTGTAGTAAAAAAAGGAGAGCATTTTTTACTGGTAAAAGAGCGAGATAAATTTACTTCTAATATTTGTTATAACCAACCTGCCGGCCATTTAGAACTAAACGAAACACTGGCTCAAGCAGCCAGCAGAGAGCTTTTTGAAGAAACAGGTTTGTCCCTAACGCCCACGGGTTTAATCGGTATTTATAACTTACATGCGGCTAATGGGGTGCATTACTTACGCTTTTGTTTTATGTTTGATGGCACTCAAATCACCAGCGAGCCCTGCCCAAAAGATGCAGATATAATTAGTGCCAACTGGCACAGTTTAGAAGACATAAAAGCACTGCCTCTAAGAAGCCATTTAGTTTTAAAATGTATTGAAGACAGCCTAAACCGCCCTATTCAAGACGTAGACTTTATTTACGACGATAATTAAACATCTGCGCTTTATATAATTCTCAAAGCTATATAAATAGTCCAAGGCTATAAATTAACTTAATGCTAAACAATTTCGTCCTTGCCTTTTTGAATAATAAAGTGCGCTGTCGGCGGCCTTAATAAACTCTTTTTGATCGCAACTATCATCTTTATTAATTGCGTGAATACCCATGCTCAAGGTTAAGTAGCCGGTAAAGCTGTCTTCATGAGGGATGTGCAGCTCTTCAATTGCCTTTTGAATATGCTCAGCAATAAATAAGGCCCCTTGTTTATCGGTTTGAGGCAGCAATACAACAAATTCTTCTCCGCCATAACGCGCCACAAAGTCCTCGGTGCGGCTTACCGTACACGCTATTGCTTGCGCCACGTTATACAAACATAAATCACCTTCAACATGCCCGTAGCGGTCGTTAAATAGTTTAAAGTGATCAATATCGATTAAAATAATTGCCAAATCGTCACCACACTCAACGGCTTTTTCGAACTCTTTACTTAGCTTTTCATCAAAACGACGTCTATTTGCTATTTGTGTTAGCGAATCTAAAAATGCCATGTCGCGTAAAATATTTTGATCTTCTAAACGCTTAGTCGCATCATTAAATACAGCAATATATTCATCGCCCAAATTGATTCCAGATACTTCCATAGTAATTGTATTACCGTTTTTACAAGTAACATGGTAATCATGCGCGGGGATGTCTTGTCCTGTTTCATTGCCAATTTCTAACGCCGATTGCCAGGTTTTTTTCACGGACTCTCGATAGTGAGGATCTGGGTATGCATTAACCCACCACTGCTCTAAGTTAGGTAAGTCATCAACGGTATAACCAAATACATCTATAAAGCGCTGATTAACTCTAATAATATCACCGGTTTTGGCACACACATTAGAGATAGGCATAGGCAAAATAGTAAATAAATGGGCGTAGTGGCTCATCTCGTGGCGCTTCATAGGATGATGCATTTTTTTAGAAAGGAAACTGTATGGCACATCTTCTTTTTCGTGAGAAAGCGAATGCTCCATAGTTAATACAAAGTACCACTCGTTCCACCATTTTTGTGTTGTTTCAATTAACGCCACTTCAGATTGGTTAATTAAATCTAAAGATGCGGTAACTGAATCAAAAATAGCATCAACGGGACTAGTCTGTTGAGAGTCTACGGGTACGCTGTGTTTAAATATTTCATGAAAAAGTTTGTAGGCAGATTGCTTAAACTCACTCGTCGGGTTTTCAAGTAACTGCTTTACATGAAAGCTTGAGTTAGTCGTATAAAACGTAATTAGGGTCGTAAGTTTTTTTACCTGAAAGGCGTAATTCATATATTCATTCCGTTGAAAATATTAAGGCAATAAAATGCAAATTTAATACAAAAATCTTGCCTGTTCCTTAATTGTACAACAAACACAAGGTAATACAGACGCTATTATTATGCGCTCAGTCAATAATGGCACCGAAATATCTTTTTACAATGGCTTATTTAAATTTTTCATCATTTTTTATGTTAAATGCGTTTCAGTCTTATTTGCTATTTATTATATGAATAAAATAACTACAAAATCGTGTATTTGCACCACTCCTCCCTTTAAGCAAAAACAAAATGCGTGCTATAATCGCGGCCTTTCCAAGTTAACAGCAATCTGTATAAGCGAAATTATTCATGAGCGAAAATAGTCACATTAAAGTCATCGTTGGTATGTCCGGCGGTGTTGATTCTTCTGTATCTGCATATTTATTACAACAACAGGGCTACCAAGTAGAAGGCCTGTTTATGAAGAACTGGGAAGAAGACGACAATGACGAATACTGTGCAGCCGCTGAAGATTTAAAAGATGCACAAGCAGTGTGTGACAAATTAGGCATCGAGCTTCATACCGTTAACTTTGCAGCCGAATACTGGGATAACGTTTTTGAGTACTTTTTAGAAGAGTACAAAGCGGGCCGTACGCCAAACCCAGATATTATGTGTAACAAAGAAATTAAATTTAAAGCATTTTTAGAATTTGCAGCACAAGCACTTGGCGCCGATTATATTGCAACAGGCCATTATGTTCGTCGTGAACTACGAGACGACAAATACGTTATGTGCCGAGGCTTAGACGATAACAAAGATCAAAGCTATTTCTTATATACCTTAAGCCATGAACACATAGGCCAAACGCTTTTCCCAGTAGGCGATATAGCTAAACCAGACGTACGCCGTATTGCAGAAGAGCAAGACTTAATCACCCATGACAAAAAAGACAGCACCGGTATTTGTTTTATTGGTGAGCGTAAATTTAAAGACTTTTTACAAAAGTTTTTACCTGCTCAACCAGGTGTGATTGAAGATACTGACGGCAACAACGTTGGTGAGCACGAAGGACTTATGTATCATACACTTGGCCAACGTAAAGGCTTGTTAATTGGTGGCATGAAAGAAGGCTCTGGCGAGCCATGGTACGTGGTAGATAAAGACGTTGAGCGCAATGTGCTCGTTGTAGGACAAGGTAAAGACCACCCTCGCCTATACAGCAATGGCCTAAACGCCAATCAATTACATTGGGTAGACCGTGTTGGTCCTCAAGGTACAACGCGCTGCACCGTTAAAACCCGTTACCGCCAAGAAGATATTAATTGTACTCTTCTCGTTGGAGAAGATGGTATGGCACGCGTATTGTTTGATGAACCACAAAAAGCCGTTACACCGGGTCAATCAGCTGTATTTTATGCCGATGATGTGTGTTTAGGTGGCGGTATTATAGATTCGGTGATTAAGTAATGAATCAACACCAAGTCATGGCGCTTGCCGCCATGTGCCAAGTGGCTAAACAAGTACAAAAAATTGCGCAATACGGCAGCGCAAACGATTCAGACTTAGACGTGCTATTTACAAGTATTGTACAAACATCACCCGCATCGCCGGTTGATGTTTATCAAGGTACGCATAACTTGCGCGACGGCTATAAAACATTAATGGCGCAGCTTACTGCTGGCGCTCAAAAAGATGTTGAAATAGTTAAGTACGTAGGTGGTTTAATGCAGCTTGAACGTATTTTAAATAACGAGCCAAAAAGCTTAGCTGAACTTGGCCGTCGTATCGACGACATTCATCGTCGCTTAGATCACTTTGCCATAACCGATGACACCGTAGTTGCCGGTTTAGCAGATATATACTCGTCGGTGCTGAGCCCCCTTGGGCACCGAATTCAGGTTTATGGTAAACCCGAGTTATTAAAACAGCAGCAAACGCAAAATAAAATTCGTGCCCTTTTATTAGCAGGAATTCGCAGTGCTGTATTATGGCGACAAATGGGCGGTAAACGCCGTCACTTTTTCTTTGCAAAAAGAAAAATTCTCGCTATTGCAAAAACAAACATTTAATTATCGTTCAAAACTAAAATTTAGGAGTTATTATGGAGCTTTCAGCGTTAACCGCTATCTCTCCAGTGGATGGTCGCTACGGCAGCAAAACCACTGAACTACGCAGTATTTTCAGCGAATTTGGCTTAATCAAATACCGCGTAACCGTTGAAGTGCGTTGGTTGCAAGCCTTAGCTGCAGCAAGCGATATTAAAGAAGTACCTGCATTTAGCGAACAAGCCAATGCACTTTTAAATGCCATAGTTGATAATTTCAGCGAAGCAGACGCACAGCGTGTTAAAGACATTGAACGCACCACAAACCACGATGTTAAAGCGGTAGAATATTTACTAAAAGAAAAAGTAGCCGATAACAGCGAAATTAACGCTATTAACGAGTTCATCCATTTTGCCTGTACATCAGAAGATATTAATAACCTATCTCATGGTTTAATGCTAAGCGAAGCTCGTGATAATGTGCTCCTTCCATACTGCGACCAACTACTTAACGCTATAAAAGAAAAAGCCATTGAGTACAAAGCAGTACCTATGATGACGCGTACCCACGGCCAACCAGCTACGCCTTCAACAATGGGTAAAGAGTTTGCTAACGTATACATGCGTTTAAAACGCCAGCGCGACCAAATCGCACAGGTAGAAATGCTAGGTAAAATTAACGGTGCTGTAGGTAACTACAATGCTCACCTGAGTGCTTACCCAGATTACGATTGGCATACCCACGCAAGCAACTTTGTAACTAGCCTTGGTTTAACCTTTAACCCGTTCACTACACAAATAGAGCCGCATGACTACATTGCCGAGCTATTTGATGCTATTGCTCGCTTTAACACTATTTTACTTGATTTTGATCGTGACGTTTGGGGTTACATTGCCCTTAACCACTTTAAGCAAAAAACCATTGCTGGCGAAATCGGCTCTTCAACAATGCCGCATAAAGTAAACCCTATCGACTTTGAAAACTCAGAAGGTAACCTAGGTTTAGCAAATGCTATATTTGCTCACCTTGCACAAAAACTGCCTGTTTCTCGTTGGCAGCGTGACCTTACCGACTCAACCGTTTTACGTAACTTAGGTGTGGGTATGGGCTACACGCTTATTGCGTATCAATCTACACTTAAAGGCGTAAGCAAACTTGAAGTAAATGAGCAACGTTTACTTGATGAGCTTGATCAAAACTGGGAATTACTTGCTGAGCCAATTCAAACAGTTATGCGTAAATACGGTATTGAAAAACCATACGAAAAACTTAAAGATTTAACGCGTGGCAAACGTGTAAATCAAGAGATTATGGCCGACTTTATCGATGGTTTAGACCTGCCAGAGCACGCTAAAGTAGAAATGAAAACACTAACACCTGCCAACTACATTGGCCGCGCTGTTGAGTTTATTGACGATTTAGTTTAAATACTAAATTGCGCATATAAAAAGCGAAAGGATAATCCCTTTCGCTTTTTTTGTACTAAAAATTATAGGCCAACTCTATGTACCAATTAAAAATAAACGACCTCTGTGAGCAAGAATTTTTAAACCAATACTGGCAAAAAAAACCGCTATTAATTAAACAAGGCTTTACAGACTTTCAAGACCCAATAGAGGCAGAAGAGCTTGCCGGTCTTGCTATGGAAGAAAGTATAGAGTCGCGAATTGTTACCAACCACAATAACGATTGGCAAGCATACCAAGGCCCATTTGAAGACTTTGAAAAATTAACTGAGCAACACGCTACTTTATTGGTACAAGCGGTTGATCATTGGCATAGCGATGCAGCACAACTGCTTCACCCATTTAGGTTTATACCTAACTGGCGAATAGATGATTTAATGATCAGCTACTCAACCCCTAAAGGCGGCGTAGGTCCGCACCTAGATCAGTACGATGTATTTATTATTCAAGGCCAGGGTAAGCGTCATTGGCGTGTTGGCCTGCCTGATCCCACACTTAAACAATTTGCGCAAAATAAAAAACTACTGCAAGTTGAGCAATTTGAAGCCGTTATAGATTGTATTTTAGAGCCCGGCGATATTTTATACATACCACCTGGGTGCCCTCACGAAGGCTATGCAATAGAAAACGCCCTTAACTACTCGGTTGGATTTAGAGCGCCTAATCAACAAGACTTATTTTCTAGCTTTGCCGATCATGTTATTGATACCGACAGCGGCCAAAAACGCTATACCGATCATACTTTAGCCCTTAGGGACTCTAAAGGTGAGCTTTTACAGAGCGAAACCGATAAAGTTAAAACCCTTATGCAAGCGCTACTTAATAACGATGAGCTATTTAAGCATTGGCTTGGTAATACCTTAAGCCAAGCCAAGCACGAAATGGACTTAGCACCACTTGAAGAGCCTATAACCTGCGAGCAAATGAGTGATTTAATAACAAATAATGCAGAAGAGTTTGAGCGTTTAGGCGGCGTACGTGCTATCTATCAGCAGCTAGAAGACGCCCTATTATTAAGTATTAATGGCGAAAACTACCCTTTACCACTTTGCGACTTAAATGCCGTTACACTATTAACAGATCATGATTATGTTAATACCGACGATTTAAATGCAGCGCAGCCCAGCCTAGTTTTTATTCAAACCTTTACTACACTAGTTAATGAGGGGATGTGGTTTAATTAGAGGTGCGCTATGGGCTATCAAATTAATAAGGTCGAGTGGGATAGGCAAAAAGACCAGCTACAACAAATACGTGAAAAAGTATTTGTGTATGAGCTACACATACCCAAACGAATAGAATTTGATAGCCAAGACAAACTAGCACACCATGTGCTAGTTACTCACAATAGTAACTCACCCGTAGCCACAGGTAGGCTGTGTACAGATGGCTTAATAGGCCGAATAGCCGTTTTACCCGCACACCGTAATCGCCACGTTTATACTTCATTACTTACTTTTATTGTTAATCTTGCCGCTAACGATGGGCACCAAGTTATTAGTATTAATTGTATTTTAAACGAAGTTGAGCGCTTTAAACGAAACGGCTTTATACAACAAGGCGGTGTTTTTATGGAAGCAGGTATACCTAGGCAGCGAATGCAATGCCAAGTGTCTGAGTTTGTTACTAAACCATTTACATTAGTACATTAAAAAAGGGCCGTTAATAGCCCTTTTTTACGTTTATACAAGCGATACCTTATTTTGGTTCATTAGCCCAAAGTTGCTCGTTTTCATGCATTTCGTATAAGCCGTGAGCACGGTTTATAAGTAAGTTAGCAAAGTCGACTTGGGTTTTATCGCGTGCGCCAACACTCATTATTTGATCTGCTTTTAACTGCCATTGTAATGAAAAATAACGCATAGCATCGCGCGCATCTTTTGCTGCACTTACTTCTGCATGATCAGTAGGTAAGCGCCCTGTTATTACCCAGTAGCTCTTACCGTTTTGCGCTTTAAATTTCCACATAGCACACAATGGCGCTAAAAAGCGGCTGTCTTTGTCTATTACTGATTTAGGCATAATGCCTTTTTCTGCTAAGTATTTTTGGGCGTTTTGAAAACACTCGCGTTGCCAAGCAACCCGTTGTTGCTCTATTTGTGCTTGCTCTTGCGCTGTTAATGGTTTTTTTTCTTCTTGCTGCATTTTATTAACCTTTACTGCTTTTTTTCTACACTCTAAGTGCATAACAAATAAGGTGCAAGCATAAAACACCTGCTTTGCACCTTAAATACACCATTTGATTTGTTTTTAATCACAATTGCGCTTAAGCAATAATAAATCGCTGTTATTTTATATTGTGATCAAACGAGCCTACATCACCTGGGAACACCACAGGCGATTCAATCCCGTCTTTGCTTATCGCTGCAACACCGAAATAGTAATTATCTATAACAACGTTTTTAAGTGTAGCTTTACTTACATTGCCCACATCTTGGCTAAATTGCCATTGCGGCTCACTGGTATAGCGCCAATAAATACGATAACCGGCTATATTATCATCATCTGAACTTTGCCACGAAAGCGTAGTGTCAGCCTTAACCGCGCCTTCAATTTTTACCTGCTTAGGAGGAGCTGGCGCCCAAGCCATTGAAGCCATTGTTACTGCGTTCAGTGACGTAAGCTTAGCTGTGTAGTCAAAATCAACGCCATCTATGGTATCGCCATAAACCACACCATTTTCTGTACGTAAATCTTGATGTTGTCGGTCGTAATGCTCATTAGTTTCCATAATTCTGACTGCTGCAAAACCTGCATCGTTAAACGGTCTATGGTGCCCGCCCCGGCCAAACCTATCTAACCTGTAAACTAACATCGTATCTAAATTTGGAATGTACCTATCGGCAATTGTATCTATATAGCGCGCTAAATTACGGCTCGCCGAATCGACTTCACCACCTGTAAAACGGCGCGTTCTTGCTTGTTGTTTCGTTTCTACTACACGCGTGCCTTCTGAGAAAATACGCGCCGTTGTATTGTCGGTAACGCCATTAATACCAGTAATATTGCCAATCATGTCGTTATTTAAAACGCCATGTACTTGCCAATTGTGCTCTTGCGCATACGCTGTGAGTATTTTACCGCCAAATAAACCTTGCTCTTCGCCCGACAACGCTGCATACACAACTGAGCCATTAAATTTATGCTTGCTTAGTACACGTGCAGCTTCAATAACCCCTGCCACGCCTGAAGCGTTATCATTAGCACCCGGTGAATCACTGGTAAAGTCCATTACATCACTCACCCGCGAATCAATATCGCCCGACATAATAACCATTCGGTTTGGCTCAGTACTACCACGCTGAATGGCCACTATATTCACCACTTCAACAGGATTAGGAATTCGTTTTTCACCTGATATTGTGTCTTTAACTTCAATAACTTCTAGGCAACCACCACATTGCGATGATATTTTTTCAAACTCTTTTTTGATCCAACGCCGTGCAGCACCTATGCCCCGTGTATCTGACTTAGTTTCAGAAAGCGTATGGCGGGTACCAAAATCCACCAGCGTTTGTATGTCGCTCCCAATACGCTTAGCTGATACCTGCGCTGCAATATCATGTAGCTTTTGTTGTTCTTCATATTTTATGCTGGCATGAGCCTGTGCTGATAATCCTGCTGTACAAGCAAAGGCTAACGTACTCAATTTAATAAGTTTAGTTGTAATAGAAAAAGGGGTTTTGCGCATTATAAGCTCCTTATTTTTTACCTTACCATTACTCAACAACCTATTTAGTGCAACTATTTTGAGTTAAAGCTTTATACAAGTAAGCTCAACTGTAAAAATTAACCACCCTTAAGTACTCCCCTCTTTTAAGCAACCGAGCGTATTACAAACCTTGTTACATAAATACGCTATATACATAGCGTGTTTTCGTGGCAAACTAATGGGGTGTTTTATTTGTATTTGTAACCTATGCGCCAGCTTAAAGCCGACACTGTCTCTGCCAATTTAATAGCCTCTAGTAACAATCAATATGGGCCTATTTGTGTTTATCAAAATGCTGCCTATCGCTGGTTAACACTTGCCCAAAATGCACAAAGCAATATCACTATTCAAGGGGTGATGAGCCTTAATAAGAATGAGCAATTACTGATTGCGGTTAATCAATGTATGCTGTTATTTTTACTTAAAACAGCTGAGCCACTACGGGTTTTAAATTTAGGTTTAGGTACTGCGGGCATTGAGCGAGCCATTCATTATTTACATAACAAAACGGCTTATATAAATAACTTAGCTGTGTTTGACAGTGTAGAAATAAACCCCGCGATGATAAGCGTTGCTAAGCACCATTTTAACTTGCCCGCTAATCATACGGTGCACTTACAAAATGCAGAGCTGTTTGTTGCAACGTGCACGCGGACATACAATGTCATTACAATTGATATTTTTAGTGGCGATGTACATCAAGACTTTTTATCTAACAGCGTATTTTGGCAAAACATACGTCGCTGCAGCGGGCTAAATGCGCAAATTATTATAAATTTAAACCCTAAAACAGGAAAAGAGCTCCAAGCTTTACTCGTCCTGTTTAGGCTACACTTTAGCTGTATTGCCCTTATAGAGTTTAACGAATACAAAAATATTGTCGTGATGCTTTCTCAGCAAAGCTTAGTACACATTAATAAAGAAGAAATAGCCCATTCGCCATTATTTAAAACGTGGGCGCCCTCCCTTCACAGCGACATAAACAGCATTTATCACATAGAGTAATTTAGCGCCCTGGTTCGTGTTTTTGATAGCACGGCAAATGGGTTTCTAATTGCTCCCAATTGGCTTTAGAGGTAACAAAATTATGAGACATTACCTGTTCAGTAATATCGTCATCTATCAGCCCTAGACGTATTCGCAAGCGAGATTTATCCTCTGCATTAGCACTGTAAATAGGTGAGCCACATGTTTTACAAAAAAAGCGCGCACGCCCAGGTTTGAAATTAAATTCAGTTAAATTATCTTCTCCTTTGGTAAGTGTAAATTCGTGAGTGTTTACAAAACCATTAGTAGCAAAAGCAGTTCCGCTGTTTTTTCTGCATAGTGAGCAGTGACAATGAATAATTTGAGAAATAGCCCCTTTAATTTCAACACTTACCGCTTTACATAGGCACGTTCCAGTATACATATAATCCCTTTTATTATTTTTAATTGCGTGTAGTTAGGTATTTTACGCGTTTAAAATATAAACGTCAGTAGAATAGATAAAATACAATATTGGTTGACTAATTTAAACTAAATTGGTTATATAGATTTTAAGTTTTAAAAATTAAAATCCATATATTGGTTCACCAATTTATATACCTATACTTAGATTAGTAAAAGAGGGATTATGCGCGTTAAATACAGCTTACTGTTAGTGGCCTGCTCAGGATTATTAGCCTGTAGCCAAAACAATCAAAACGCCCCCTCTGCAAAGTGGCTATTAGTAGATAACTTTGAACAACCGCTAAAAGGCTGGACAAAGGCTGACACAGACAACCAAACTCAACCTTATGTCGCTAACCCACAAGTAACTAAAATAGAAGTTGAGGACACAGCCAAAGGGATTAACCATTTTTTAATTAAAAAGCCTGCCGAAAATGGTATTGTCGGCAACCGCAAAGCCCTCAGCTATAAAAAGCTTCCAAAAACAGTGCCCGTTGGCGAAACCTACACTTTTTTTACCCGCATTAACGTTGCCTCTTTTCCAAATAACCATGCTTTTGGATTAAGTAACTTAGAGCCAGAGCAAATAAACGTTCATGGCTACGACGCCTTTGAAGCCACTCTACGAGTTACCGATAAAACCGAATCAAATGGGTTAGTCAATACCGGGGCGCTAATGGTCAAAACTGATAAAGGCTATAGTAATATCCAAAACTATGCACAAGGGCAATCGGCTAAACCACTTGATACAAACAGTTGGTACAACATTTGGTACGTTGTTAATAATGCATCGGTAAAAATGCAAGGCCAGCAATACAATGTATATGTTCAAGGCGGAGAATTTAAAAACCAAACCTTAGTGTATAAAAATGCCACCTTTAGAATGAAACGCGAGCGCCCACTTAGCTATTTTTTAGCTAACTGTAATACGGGCCCACATAAAAAACCTTACGGAAATGGCGGTTTACGCTATGACGACATTTACATGATTAAAGGCGTAAACCTCACAAACCCTATTCGATAAAAGTAGCAGTGTAAATTAGTCGCTAAAGATCTACAGCGCGCCACTTAAATGGTATGATCCTTTTCTATTATTTGTCATTTAAGTTTATAAAATGTATCGATTATTCGAAAAAATGACCAACGCATTTCCTGAGCAAAAGCCAACGCAGCCGCCCTCTACCTTATTTGCGTTTTGTCGTCATTACACTAAAGGTATGGAGCTGTCGTTAGTTTTAATGTCTGTTAGTGCTGCCCTGCTTGCCATTTTAGAAGTATCGTTATTTAGCTATATGGGCCAATTGGTTGATTGGTTGAGTACCTACACACCGCAAACCCTGTTTGAAGAGCAAAAAGCCGAACTTATAAAAATGGCGGTAGTGCTTTTAGTGATATTACCTATTGTGGTGTTTTTTCACTCGGCTATTTTACACCAAGCATTACTGGGTAATTACCCTATGTCGATTCGTTGGTCGGCGCATAGATACTTATTACGCCAAAGTGTTAGCTTTTATCAAAACGAGTTTGCAGGGCGTATTGCCACAAAAGTAATGCAAACATCACTGGCCGTACGAGAAGCCGTAATGAAACTGCTCGATGTACTAATGTATATTGTGGTTTATTTTGGCGCTATGGTGTTTTTAGTTGCAGAAGCTGACTGGCGTTTAATGCTACCGCTTTTAGTGTGGGTAATTATTTATGCCGCCATTCAAATGTACTTTGTGCCAAAACTTAAAAAAATTGCCAGCTCGCAGGCCGATGCGCGCTCTGAAATGACCGGCCGTATAGTCGATAGCTATACAAATATATCGACCATTAAGCTTTTTTCGTACACACAACGTGAAGAACAATACGCTAAACAAAGTATGGATGTATTTTTACAGCCTGTTTATAAGCAAATGCGTTTAGTAACCAGCCTTAACTTTGCCATTAATAGCCTAAATTACTTATTAGTATTTAGTGTGGCCGCACTATCCCTTTATTTATGGTCGTTAAGTGCAATTAGCGCAGGCGCCATTGCAGTTGCGGTTAGTTTATCGCTTAGATTAAATGGCATGGCGCAGTGGATCATGTGGGAAATAAGCAGCTTGTTTGAAAACATTGGTACCGCCACCGATGGCATGAAAACCTTATCTACGCCAATTAAAGTAGATGACAAACCCGATGCAAAAACGCTTGCCGTTTCTAAGGGCGATATCGCTTTTTCAAATGTTCACTTTAACTACGGCAAAGCCGCTAACGAAACCAATCGCGGCCCGGTAATGAACGGCCTAAACCTACATATCAAACCCGGTGAAAAAATTGGCTTAGTGGGTCGCTCTGGCGCTGGTAAATCAACATTAGTTAATTTACTCCTGCGCTTTTACGATACCGATTCGGGGACAATTAAAATTGATGGCCAAAACATTACCGATGTAAGCCAAGAAAGCCTTCGCCGCTATATAGCCATGGTTACGCAAGACACATCCCTGCTTCACCGCTCTGTAAAAGATAATATTTTATACGGCCGACCCGATGCCTCAGAAGCCGAAATGCTCAGCGCTGCCAAGCAAGCTAAAGCACTCGAGTTTATAAGCGATTTAGAAGATAGCAAAGGCAATAAAGGGTTTGATGCTCAAGTAGGCGAGCGCGGTGTAACCCTCTCCGGTGGGCAACGCCAGCGTATCGCTATAGCGCGGGTATTACTTAAAAATGCACCTATTTTAATACTCGATGAAGCCACCAGCGCGCTCGACTCAGAAGTAGAAGCCGCAATACAAGCAAGCCTAGATGATTTAATGACAGGTAAAACTGTGATTGCCATTGCTCACAGGCTATCGACCATTGCGCAAATGGACAGACTTATTGTACTTGATGAAGGACGCGTTGTAGAGCAAGGCAGCCACGAAGCGCTCATTGCGCAAAATGGTATTTATGCTGGGCTTTGGGCGCATCAAACCGGTGGGTCTATTGGTGTAGATTAGGGCGTGTTGATCTTTGCGAATTGAAATTTGTTCAATCTAGGGGCGATCAAATCGCGGCGCGAGGTTTGCAACCTAGTGGGCTAAGTAAAAACCGAGCAACAAAGAGTTTATCGCCCCTAGGCAGAACCCAAAGGGCAGCGTATGTTTGGCATTTATGCTGCGTTATCGCCTATTTATGGGGAATAACCACACTTCATAGGCTCTGCCTTGCCTAAAAACCAAACATACTGCTGCAAATTCAAACGCCAAAGGTCAACACGCCCTAATCTCAGCTAAAAACTAAAAAGCGAAAGGGCTAATTACAGCCCTTTTCGTTTTTATACTAGCGGCTTAATAGCCTTTAATCACGTGATATTAAGCCATTAATCTTAAGCCAATTAAAATTAGCATAACAATATTGGCTATAAAACTGATTAAAAAGAAGTACGTGCGTGGGCTTGGGTTTTTCTCTGTGGCTATAGCGTAATACAGCGCCATATGAATTAATCGCGCTATTACATACACCCAAACACACATGGCAAATATAGGGCTTTGGTAATTTATAACAAATGCAAACAACACAGTACCAATAAACAGCGCGCTGTTTTCTAGTGTGTTATGAAAAGTACGATGGGCTCTAAATATAAAACTGTCGTGCGATAAATCATCGCTAATTTTACCCGGTACAGCATTAGGCTGTTTAGCTTTGCTAAAGGTAGCTACCGACCACTGTACCACTAACATTATTAAGTAAACGTAAAACGCCATATAGGCAGAAAGCGCAACTTCAGTCATTTTTATGTCCTTAAAATTGTTTTAACTCAGTAGTTACAGCAAGTTTTAAGCCTAAAATAAGTTCATTATAATTAATAACTTGTAATTTATAGGTTCAATAATAATGTAAAAGCTGCAAAGCTATTTATAAATGTTACCCACGTATTAACTCCTTAACGTTAGCGTAATTGATACCACTGCGTGATCGGTTGTTAAATCGTCTCGTTCGTATTCTGGGTTTATTAAATGCCTGTCGTATGTATGATAATCACTCACTTCATAAAAGCTATCATCGTAACTTTGGTCAAATTCACACGAGAGTAAAATATAATCAAGTACCGTACTACTCGTTCCATAGTAATGGGTAGGGCTGCGATTTAATAACGGCGCAGCGGGGGCATTACTTTGTTGAGCATCTGCATGGCTGCCAGTGCTTTGCTGTGTATTGTGCGCCGTAAATTGGCTCATTTTTAGTGTTTTAAATAGCTGCCACGCGTCATTTAAACAATATTTAGCAAGGTATGTTTTAACATCAAACGCTGGGGCAAATCGCAATGTATTCGTTAATAAATGGCTTAACACGCCATCGGCTAGGTCGTTATTAAAATCGCCCATTAACACCATAGGCTGTTGTGTAGCTTCGCGTCGGGCAATCATTTCTATCATTAGTAGTGTGGCTTCACTGCCGCGCTGAATGGTTGAGCCCCACGAGCCGGCCACATTTGCTTTTAGAGTGTCTATTATGTTTTTTTCGCTTGAGGGTGGCTCGGTTTTGGCTGAGCTAGTAGTACTTTCATCACTCTCAATCATGGATCGTTTTGACTTAAAATGCACTACATAACAGTCGGTATTACCTACATGGGGTAATCTAATGGTGGCTCTTAACACCTTACGGCTAAACGTAAAATTACTATTAAGGCCAAGCATTTCAACAACCTCGGTATTGTGCTTAACCGCAGCAACATCAACAATCTCAAATTTAGACGCTATAGCCACGACCGGGCGCTTAAAAATAAAATCATCAATCACCTCTGGCGTATCAACCACAGCAAAATATGTATAGCCTTGCTGCGCCATTAACGCTTTTAGCGATTCAATACTAAATACTTCTTGAAAACCTATTACATCAGGCGCGTACTCATTTAAATAATCTACAATCCAGCGCTGTTTGCGTGCCCATTGCTCTGCGGTATAAATTTTTTCAAAATCGTAATATGCATTAGGCGGCTCAAGGTAGTTAAATAAATTAAACGTGGCTATTTTAAATTTCGTGTTTTTGACTACAGGCTCGTTTAAATCAGCGGCAGATTCAGCCTCAAGCGTAGTGTGATGTAATGTCGATTCAAAATTACTGATAACAATACCCTAGCGAATAAAAGTGCTTTAATTATACCCTAAAGGGTTTAAAGTCCTAAACCGTGAATTATTCTCAACATGCAAATAAAGCCCTTTATTTACGCTATACTGCCCTCCTCGTTATTAGCGCACACATAGGTATTATGAACTACTCAAATTTTGGTACTAAATTTACACAACCCAACGGAATAACGCAGCTTATGGAAGATTTAGGCAGCGCTAACGCAAGCAATAATCCAAATATTGTTATGCTAGGTGGCGGTAACCCCGCACACGTACCACAGGTTAATGCTGTATTTTTAGATGAATTACAAAAGCTAGTAGCCAGTAATAAAGTATCGCAAGTATTTGGTTTGTACGACGGGCCAACTGGCAATGACGAATTTAGAGCAGCCCTTGCTAAACAGCTCAATAGCGAGTTTGACTGGGGCTTAACACCACAAAACATAGCATTGGGTAACGGCAGCCAAGCTAACTTTTTTGTATTGTTTAATATGCTTGCGGGCAAAATGAGCGATGGCACTAATAAGCGTATTTTGTTTCCGCTTGCGCCTGAATACGTAGGTTACGCCGACCAAGGTTTATCTGATGATATGTTTGTGGCAATCAAGCCTGACATCGAAATTTTAAATACACCCAGTGGCTCTAAGCAGTTTAAATATGTCATTGATTTTGACGCGGTAGAAAACGTATTAGCCAACGATACCAGTATTAGTGCACTGTGCGTATCGCGCCCTACCAACCCAACTGGTAATGTCATTACCGATGAGGAAGTACGCCACCTAAATGCCCTTGCACACAAGTACAATATTCCCCTAATTATTGATAACGCCTACGGCGACCCTTTCCCAGGTTGTATTTACACCGATGCAAACCTTACGTGGAACTCAAACATTATATTGTGTATGTCGCTTTCAAAACTGGGCTTGCCAGGCCTGCGCACTGGTATTGTGGTTGCCAATAACGAAATAATTACAGCCATTGGCCGTGTTAACGGCTCTATGGTGTTATCGCCTAACGCTATTGGCCCAAGCTTAGTAACCCGCTTAATTAACGAAGGCGAATTACTGCCTTTGTGTAAAAATACGGTATTGCCTTTTTATAAAAATAAAGCAGAGATAGCCATAAACCTGTTTGATGAAATTTTTGCAGACTTGCCTGTCTATTTACATAAACTCGAAGGCGCGTTTTTTATGTGGCTATGGTTTAAAGACTCAAAAATAACCAGCGAAATGCTTTATCAAAAACTCAAAGAGCAAGATGTATATATAATTCCTGGGCATAACTTTTTTATTGGCATTGAAGATAGCTGGGAGCACAAACACCAGTGCGTACGCATTAACTACGCCAACGATGAAGCCACACTCAGAAAAGGCTTAGAGGCTATTAAGGCGCTTATTATGTAGCGCTTTAATTAATGGTTTACATCGTATTTTAACGTGGTGGTTAACGTTTAGCGTTAGCCACTGTGTTTTTTATTTAGACATAATGACTCCCACACGGTGTTAGCCTCCGCTTTTCGTGGGTTAGCTTAATTCAAAGCCAGAGCCATAATTAGTTTGTCAATTAACTAAACAGCAGAGGCTAACATGAATAAACATAGCATACTTTTTATCGGTCTTGATACACATAAAGAATTCAATGAAGTCGCCTATATTGAAGAACATAGAGGTGCGCAACCTGTTCATCTTGGCCGAGTTTCGTCTTCCAAAGTGGCCGTTCAAAAGCTTGTTCGTCAGTTCGAATCGAAATACTCTGGCGCAACACTTCATTTTGTTTATGAAGCAGGCCCATGTGGTTATTGGATTTACAGGTTAATTACCAGCCTCGGCCATTGCTGTTACGTGGTGGCGCCCTCTCTTATTCCTAAAAAACCTGGTGAGAAGATTAAAACCGATAAACGTGATGCTCTTAAGCTTGCTAAATTACTTAAGTCTGAAGATTTAACACCTATCTATGTTCCCGAGCCTGAAGATGAAGCTGTACGCGATTTATCTCGTGCACGCGAAGTGGCAATGAAGGACTTAAAAGATGCCAAATATCAATTAAAGGCGCTGTTGCTTCGCAATAATATTAATTATAAAGGCACTGCGAATTGGTCACAAAAACATTTACGTTGGCTCACTGAGATTGTGCTGCCACACCCCGCTCAGCACATCGTCTTACAAGAATTTTTACACACAATTACCGAACGAATAAGCCGACTTGAACGGCTAGACAATGAACTAACACACCACGTTCACCAGTGGCGTTATTATCCTGTTGTCAAAGCAATACAAGCTATGCGTGGTGTCCGTTTGTTGGTCGCCACTGGCGTTGTTGCTGAGCTTGGCGATTTATCGCGTTTCGACCATCCCCGTAAATTAATGAGTTATCTCGGTCTTGTACCCAGTGAACACTCGAGTGGTGGCAAACGCCATATTGGCGCCATCACAAAATGCGGAAATGGCCGAGCAAGACGCCTTCTTGTGGAAGGTGCACACACTTATCGGTATGCGGCAAATATATCAACAGATATGCAAAAACGACAAGAAGGCTTACCAAAGGACATTATTGATATTGCGTGGAAAGCACAGATTAGGCTCTGCAAACGCTATAAAAAAATGATAGCCAAAGGGAAACACTACAATCTGGTTGTTACCGCCATTGCCCGAGAAATGATTGCGTACATATGGGCTATTGCAAAAGAAGTGGTGCTTACGCCAGTGAATACAAAACTTAGATTGGCAAGAGTACCCGCATGATAAACGTATTAGAGTTAATGCATGGGATCAAGCATCGGGTGTGGCACAACCACCGACGGCGTTAGGATGGCAGTGCAGCTAACGCTGCATTGAACCACGAACATAGACTGAAGACAGGTGCCACGACGAAATAAGTAAGGTCTGCTCTGTTACTAGAAATAGTAATAACCAACGAATATCAGCAAGATAACCGACGACATTACTTGCTTCATCCTATGTATTAACTCGCTCTAATTCGAGCTAAAGTAATTATGGCTTAAAAAGTTAGGCAGGGATCAGTGCGTTTAACTTGACAGTGGGAGTCATACCAACGTACTGTTTAGGGGCTAACGCCTTGGTTAACAGGGCAAACAGCAAGCCACCTAAAGCACCTGCTAGTAACTGCAAATAAAACCCCCATCCACGTGCGCCCGCTATAATATGAATATTCATAATCGACTCAATCGCCACTAACACCACGGCAAAAGCAGTGATACCCGATGCCACAAATAACACCATGCTGTATTTTTCAAACTTTTTAACAAGTAACACAACAGCAAAAAAAGCGATAGCTAAAGCAATGGCAATAATAGCGCCATAGGTAGGTAATAGCCCTAACCAATCATCTAGCGTTAAATTAATACGGTCGCTTAAGCTGACCACAACGCCCACATCAACTAATTGATTGACAACGTATTGGCTATGAAACAAGCTAGCAAGCGTAAAGGTAAATAACCAAGAAACTAAAAATATAGGGAGTAAACGTGTTAAAAATGGCATGGTTATCTCAACTTAAAATAAAGCTTTTTTCTTACAGTAGCAAAGGCTTGCAATGTAAACAACGACTCTCTCAATTAGCGCTATGGCTGTTTGTAGGGCTATTTGCATCTACAGCCAGTGCTGCTGAATTACCTAAAGAGCAGTACAGTACCCACACAGTTGCTACAAAATTAAATTCGCCTTGGAGCATGGTTAAACTGCCAAATGATACATGGCTAATTACAGAGCGCGACGGCCACGTGGTTATTGTAAAAAACAATCAGCAAACTAGAGTAAATTTAAACCTTGAGAGTTTATACGTTGCAGGCCAAGGCGGCTTACTTGATATAGTGCTCTCGCCTAATTTTAACACCAGCAAAGAAGTTATATTTACCTACGCACAAGGCACAGCTGAGGCTAATCGCCTAGTAATTGCAAAAGCCACCTTTAATGGCACCGGCTTTTCGACGCCTGTTATTATTTACACAGTAGCGACTGATAAAAATACCCCACAACACTACGCTGGCCGCGCCCTCTTTTTACCCGACAACACTCTACTGTTTTCAACTGGTGATGGCTTTGATTTTAGAGAGCAAGCACAAGTAATAACCAGCCAACTTGGCAAACTATTACGCATAAACCTAGATGGCACTATTCCAAAAGATAACCCATTTATTAATCACAAAAACCCCAATGCACACGCTGTTTACTCGCTCGGTCACCGAAACCCACAGGGCTTAGTGTATGATTACGATACCGAGCAAATTGTTAGCCACGAGCACGGCCCCGCAGGTGGCGATGAGCTAAATTACTTAACGCCAGCTACCAACTACGGCTGGCCGGTGATCACCTACGGTGACGATTATTCACAAGCGCGCATATCTCCTTTTAGAGATTACCCCGGCATGCAAAAGCCAAGCGTAGATTGGACACCCTCAATCGCTCCATCCGGCATGGCGTATTATGGCTCTAAATACGCCGCATTCCCTTCACTTCAAAAGCATGTGCTCATTACCACCCTCGTTGATAAAAAGCTCTACAGCGTTAATCTGGCTAATGGAAAATTCACACAATCACACGTATTCCCAGAAACAACAGGACGATTAAGGGATGTGTATGTAACCACTGAGGGTAATGTAGCGATATTAATGGATGGGAAATATGCTGAGCTGATGTTGTTTAAATCTAATTAATTCACAAGATGGTAAGAATAACTGCTCTTTTTGAGAAAAACAGCGGCTTTTAGTAAGCCGCTTTAATACGTTTAAGTTATGTTGCCCGAAGTATAATAATACGGATTTGAGCTCTTAGTTTCCCCATAAACAGTCTGACATGTAACAGAAACTTTATACTACATTATATACATGTTGAGATATTGCCTTTCCGCGCTCTAAAACTTTTTCTTTGTCCCAGTCCTGCCCATGAATGAAGTTCGCCTCTAATGGATAGCCAGTTTTACTAAGGATGGAAATCTTCTCTGTTGGCAGATTATCTTTTAATTTATGACCATTTGTACTCGCATCAGTAAGTAACAAATTTCCTACATTACCTATTATAAAAGGGTCTGAACCAGATTTGATCATAGCTTCTGGAATAATGTGTTCAATCGTTAAGTTAGAATGGTTAATATCAAGCCCATTAGATTGAGTGCCTAAAAGCTTACACAAAGAGTACTTTATAACATTTTTAGACTTTGTTTTATTTGATAGGTAGTCCAAGTCTAAGAACTTAACCTCAAACTCACCATATGAAGGTAGCTTTTCATTTAACTTACGTTTTAAACCAGTTAATACTCTTTGTACTGCATCATTATCCTGAGCTTCCGTCAATCTAATTGAGTTTTGCGAATACATTGTCGCAATGCTACCTGAGGATCTTTGCTGCGTAACAGCATTAAACGCAAAGTGAAAATGCTCAATCTGTTTAAGCGTCGATTTGAGTTGCTTCAGTGTTATCTTTTTAGAGTCGTATGCAACAAGAAGCGCCAATACAAATGATGATTGCTGTTTTACTTTAAAACTATTTAGAGCTATTAAGGATGTTTTAACTTCAAATAGCTCTTTAGTCCACTCGGAACTTTCTGGGCTCAACATTCTGCTATAGCAAACTGCATACTCCCCAAGGTCATGTAACAAAACTTTAGCGTTGTTCGAGTCTATCTTTATATATTCTTTTATTAGGGCAAATAACTTCTTGTCAGTCGTATAAGCATGCTTTGATATCCAGAAATGTAAAAGAAAAGCATCGATAACACTGGAATCGGAGATATCATCAAAGCGCTTTACAAGGCTGCTCCATGCTTCTTTTGGGCTATCAAGTGAATGATGTGAATTTTTTATTGTTTTTAGAATCAAGTTTTTAACAAGATCTGAAGTCTTTAGATCACGACCACGAGCATTTAGTGTTTCGAAGATTAAATAAGCATCATCTTCGTTATCTAGTTGAATAAAAACGAGTTTTAAAGATAAAAATTTATCCCTTAGTTCTTTTAACTTTAATACAGGGTCTTCATGAGCGAAGATTTCCATTTGTGGATCTTCTGCTTCAGTAAAAGGTATGTATTGCTCTAATTTATCTGAAAGCAGCTCATAGGCTGCTTTTAAATTGGATTCTTCGGCACCGACCTCACAATTAATTTTAATACTAGAATTATTATCATTAAAAGCTTGGATATGGTTTTGAAGATATGGAAATTTTGTCTGATTTTAGGCATTTGTATGTGTAACAGGACAAATGCTAGCACTTATGGACCAAATGCAAACCAAGCTTGCATTTGAAAAGCCCAAAAGTAAATGAACCAACCTTGGGAAATAACTAAACCAATGAGTTTTAAACAGCGCGAGAAGAGCATTAGGTCTTCCATTGCAGCTAAAGCTAACCCAAAGCCTAGTACACCCAAGCCATAGAGCTATAGATTAAAACTTACAGATGAATGAATAACTTCAGAATCTATGGCAATGCCAAATATAAATGGAATTAATACCAGCATCATAATGCTTAAGAGAAAACGCTCATTACTTTGATGTTTCGGATGATCTTTCTTTTTCTTTGAAAGTTTCTCTAATGTGTCCATGGCATTTAACAACTTAGTATCAGGCATTTGTCGCTTTCCAAATTGACAAATGTCCAAATATTACGAACCATACAATTTAACCAGCGAATAGACACATGTAAACAACTACTTAGCTATCATCTAAATTTACTGGATGCGAGAAAACACCAGAATGGTAGAAAACAGTAATATTGGACAAAAGAGTAATACACTAATAAATAACAAAACTTAGACTTTTTTCTTTCGCCTTGAACCTTTTACCTTTAAGTTTTTACCCATAAAAAAACCGCTGTTCGTTAAAACAGCGGCTTTCTTTCTAAAGCTTACAGCTAAAAAATGACAGCTAGTACTTTAAACTTTCCCAATCACTTCAAGTCCACCCATGTATGGGCGTAATACTTCTGGTACTACTACTGAACCATCGGCTTGTTGGTAGTTTTCTAGTATGGCTACGAGTGTACGGCCAACGGCTAAACCTGAGCCATTTAGTGTATGTAGTAACTCTGGCTTTTTAGCACCTTCACGGCGAAAACGTGCTTGCATACGGCGCGCTTGGAAATCGACCATATTTGAACAAGACGAAATTTCGCGGTAGGTATCTTGGGCCGGTAACCATACTTCTAAGTCGTATGTTTTAGCTGCGCCAAAGCCCATATCGCCCATACATAAAATTACTTTACGGTATGGTAGTTCTAGCGCTTGTAAAATTTGCTCTGCGTGGCCTGTTAGCTCTTCAAGCGCTTGCATTGAATCTTCTGGTTTTACTAGTTGTACTAGTTCAACTTTATCAAACTGGTGCTGGCGAATTAAGCCGCGTGTATCGCGACCGTAGCTGCCCGCTTCACTTCTAAAACACGGTGTGTGCGCAGTTAAGCGAATCGGTAAATCGCTTTCTTCGTAAATCTCATCGCGTGCGCTATTAGTAAGCGGTACTTCTGCTGTTGGGATTAAGCTAAAGCCAGCTTGTTGTTCACCGTCGTCGTTTACTAGGCCTAATGTATGGAATAAATCGCCTGCAAACTTAGGTAATTGGCTTGTGCCGTAAAGGCTTGCGCTATTTACTAAGTACGGTACATACATTTCTGTATAGCCGTTTTTATCTGTGTGGGTATCTAGCATGTATTGCGTAAGTGCACGGTGCATACGCGCTACTTGGCCGCGCATTACTGTAAAACGTGCGCCACTAATTTTAACACCCATTTCAAAGTCTAGGCCGTTTAGGTCTTGGCCTACGTCTACGTGATCTTTTACTTCAAAGTCGTACTTTTTAGGCGTGCCCCAGGTAAGTATTTCAACGTTGTCGTCTTCATCAGCGCCTTCTGGTACTGATTCGTCTGGCAAGTTTGGAATTGCTAAAGCAATTTCGTTAATGGCGTTGAGTACTTCGTCTTGCGCTTTTTTAGTTGCGTCTAATTCGCTACCTAAATTTGCCACTGCGTCTAGTAGTGGTTGTGCGTCTTCGCCTTTTGCTTTTGCTTGGCCAATGGCTTTAGCACTGGCGTTACGTTGACTTTGAAGCTCTTGCGTTTTTACTTGTAATGTTTTGCGTTGTTCTTCAAGTTCTGTCACTTTTGCAACATCAAGCTCGTAGCCACGAGCCGCTAAGCGTGCTGCAGTTTGCCCAACGTCTTGTCGTAAATATTTAGAATCTAACATGTTAGTTTTTTAACCTTTTTGCATTACCAGCTGAAGGCCCAGCCAAGCCATAAAAATACAGATCATCACATTTAAGATGATATTGAGGGCCATTTTAATAAAGTGACCTTGTTGTAATAACAACAACGAGTCCATTGAGAATGTTGAAAAGGTGGTTAACGCACCTAAAAAGCCAATACCAATAAGGGTTTTAGCGGGGCTTGTGGCGATAATTTCTTTCTCTATCAAACCGTACAAAATGCCCATTAACAATGAACCCAGAATATTAACCGTCAACGTGCCAAAAGGGAATCCCCTACCAAGGAGTTTTAGCATGGTTTCGCTAATAAAAAATCGTAAACAGGCTCCTGAGGCGCCACCAAGGGCGATCATCATATAAAGTTTAATCATTTTCGTATCGTTTAAGTGGGCTTTGCGCGTCGCGTTCTTTTAAGTAATCAAGCTTTTGCTTAATTTTTTGCTCAAGGCCGCGATCGCTCGGTAAATAATAGTGTTTGTCTTGAATTTCTGGCGGTAAATATTTTTCACCGGCGGCAAAGGCGCCCTCTTCGTTATGTGCGTAGCGATACTCGGCGCCATAGCCTAAATCTTTCATTAGGTTTGTGGGCGCGTTTCGTAAGTGCTCTGGAACTGGGTAGCTTGGCTCGTTTTTGGCATCAGCTTTTGCTTGGTTAAATGCCATATAAACCGCATTACTTTTGGGTGCGCTGGCTAAGTATAAAGTGGCTTGTGCAATGGCGCGTTCGCCCTCGCTTGGGCCTACACGCTGAAATATATCCCATGCGTTTAACGCCACTTCCATTGCCCGTGGGTCGGCATTACCTATGTCCTCTGTGGCAATGGCAAGTAAACGCCTTGCTACATAAAGTGGGTCGCCGCCGCCGGCTAAAATACGGCAATACCAATACAGCGCGCCATCGGGTGAGCTGCCTCGTACTGACTTATGAAAAGCCGATATTAAATCGTAAAATTCATCGCCGCCTTTATCGTATTTAGCTAAATGGGTAGGCAGTACTTGGCTTAATACGTGCTCATCTACGTTGTATGTGCCGTTTTGCTCACTCGTTAAATCAACCGCTTGCTCAAGCAGGTTTAGCACTTTACGGGCATCGCCGCCGCTTGCTTGGCAAAGCGCTTGTTTGGCGTTATCGGCAATAACAATGTTTTTTTGGTTTAGTTGCTCATCTTGCTTAAGTGCGCGCTCTATCACTGTGTATAGGTCGGTATCGGCTAGCGACTTTAAAACATACACACGCGCCCGCGACAAAATCGCATTATTAAGTGCAAATGAGGGGTTTTCGGTTGTCGCGCCTACAAATATAAAAGTGCCGTCTTCTATGTGAGGTAAAAATGCATCTTGCTGCGATTTATTAAAACGGTGTACTTCATCCACAAACATTAAGGTGCGCTGCCCGCGGCTTTGTAGGTTATCGTGCGCTTGCGTTACGCTGTCGCGAATATCTTTTACGCCTGCGGTCACAGCCGACATTTGTATAAGTTCGGCATCGGCGTGATTTGCAATAATTTGCGCAAGGGTGGTTTTACCTACCCCAGGCGGCCCCCACAAAATTAAGCTGTGGCAACGCCCTGCAACAATGGCTTGGTGCAAGGGTTTATCATCACTTAATAAATGCTGCTGACCTATGTATTCGTCAAGCGTAGTTGGGCGCATGCGCGCCGCAAGTGGGCGTACATCGGGCCCAAAGTTAAAGCCTAAATTATTCACCGTTACTCTGATCGTCTATTTCTACACCCTCTGGTGGGGTAAATTCAAAGGTGCTTGTATCAAGCGCGGTATTTACTTGTGCATTGTTAAAACTAAACGATGAAAGCTGACCAGAATTATCCGTCACAACTAACTTAGCAAGGCCTTGCTCGTTACCTGCAAAGGTAATATCAAGTTGCTCTACTTGGCTTTCTACGCCTTTATTTGGCGTTACACTAAAGCCAGAGTTAGTAGCTTGTACGCTGTATTTTTCCCACTGTGCGGGATCTTTTGAAGTAAGCAGTACAAACGGTGTTGAATCTATAAGGCTATGGGTATCCATAATAGTTACTTGCTCAGCAAAGCTGTCGAAGTAATAGGTTTTGTCACCATTGGATACAAATAAGGTATCGTCTGGGTTTGTTTGCTGCCAGCGGATCATCATAGGTTGTTTAAGGGCAATTGTGCCCTCGCCTTGCATAACCGCTTGGCCTTGTGGATCGGTTACGTTTTGAGAAAACTGCGCTTTAAAACTTTTAAGGGTTGCGAGTTTGTCTTGCAGTGCTTGGCTGTCATCAGCAAAGCTAGGCGTGGCAATTAAACTGCCAAGCACTAATAATAAACTGTTTAATTTTTTCATTAATTTGCTCCATTAGGTACTAATACATCGCGAGCGCCGTTATGGCCTGGTGAACTCACGATACCCGATGTTTCCATTTGTTCTACTAGTCGTGCTGCGCGGTTATAGCCAACACGTAATTTACGTTGTACTGATGATACCGATACTTTGCCGGTTTCGATTACAAACGCAACGGCTTCGTCGTATAGCGGATCTGACTCTTCATCTGCGTTTTCACTGGTTTCACCTGGTAATAAAACATCTTCTGTTGCATCACCATTTAAAATTTCATCAATGTAATTAGGTTTACCGCGTGCTTTCCAATCGTTTACTACCGCATGTACTTCATGGTCGTCTACAAATGCGCCATGCACACGCTCTGGTACGCTTGTGCCTGGCGGCAAGTAAAGCATATCACCCATACCGAGTAAGTTTTCTGCGCCTTGTTGATCCAATATGGTACGCGAGTCTATTTTACTTGATACCTGAAACGCCATACGCGTAGGTATATTGGCTTTAATTAAGCCGGTAATTACATCTACCGATGGGCGCTGTGTTGCAAGTACTAAATGTATACCTGCGGCACGTGCTTTTTGCGCAATACGGGCAATTAGCTCTTCAACTTTTTTACCTACAATCATCATCATGTCGGCAAATTCATCTATTACAACCACTATACTCGGTAGCTTATCTAACTCGTCTGGGCCTTCTTTCATGCCGTCGGTGTCTTTAAATAATGGGTCAAGAATCGGGTAGCCCGCTTCTTTGGCCTCAAGTACTTTTTGGTTGTAACCTTTTAAGTTACGTACACCCAACGCCGACATTAATTTATAACGGCGTTCCATTTCGCCTACACACCAACGCAGCGCGTTAGCGGCTTCTTTCATGTCGGTAACAACTTCACACAATAAGTGCGGAATACCTTCGTAAACCGAAAGCTCAAGCATTTTCGGGTCAATCATGATCATACGAACATCATCAGGGCCCGATTTGTACAGTAAGCTTAATATCATTACATTAACGCCCACTGACTTACCTGAACCTGTGGTACCCGCTACCAGTAAATGGGGCATTTTACCTAAATCGGCACACACAGGTTGCCCTGCAATATCTTTACCTAACACCATGGTTAGTGGCGATGGATTTTGCTCAAATTTAGGGGCATTAATTACCTCAGATAAACGTACAATTTCGCGGTACTTATTAGGCAGCTCTATCCCTATGTAAGTTTTACCTGGGATCACCTCAACCACACGTACGCTAATTGCCGATAACGAACGGGCTAAATCTTTTGATAAACCAGTAATTTTAGACACCTTTATACCCGGCGCTAAATCAAGCTCAAAACGTGTTACAACTGGGCCTGGGTATACGCCAACCACTTTTGCTTGTACGTTAAAGTCGAGTAATTTTGTTTCAACAAGGCGCGATACACTTTCAAGCTCTTCTTCCGATATCGGGTTTTTGGCTTTATCCGGTCTGTCGAGTAAATCAAGCGACGGTAATGGCCCCGGCGGTGGCTCTTTATCAAGTAACTCTTCAAACTTTTCTTTTGCTGTTGGCGGTGGCTGATATGCAGGTTTTGGCTTAGGCATTGGCCTTGCTGGCGATACCACCGTAGTAACCGGTTTTTCAGGCTCAACAACTTGGCTTTGGTCAAGCGCGTTAAGTGCAGCCGCTGTATCCATTGGCTCATCGTCTATGGCGCTAAAGCCAATTTCTTGGTCGAGTATATCGTCTAGCTCATCAAATGGACTGTAGTCATCACTAATTTGCGGCTCGCTAAAGGTAGGCTGCTCTTTCGTAATGGTTTTTTGTTTAGCTGGCTTTTTACTTTTAGCAGGTTCTTGTTCAAATTCTGATGATTGCTCGAGTGTGGTATCGCTTTTTTCATAATCGTCAGGGTCATCATTAAATTGGGCATCGGCTTGCACCGGATTTGCCGCAATACGCTCTCGTTGCATCCAACCTTGGGCGTAATTAGCAATGTAACGGTAGCCTCTAACCACTAAATCGCCGAGGTAGTCTACAAATTCAACCCACGACACACCGGTTAATAAAGTAAGCCCAGCAAAAAAGAAACACAATAATAGTATAGAGGTACCGGTAAAGTTAAATGCTGGCATCATGGCCGATGCAATCACATCGCCCACTACCCCGCCGGATGAAAAGTTATAAATATCATCAAAGTTAATGCTGCTGATTGCCGTTGCTGAGGTAATAAATAAAGCAAAGCCAATAACACGCAAAGCAAGTGTGGTGTAGTCGAGCTGTAAAATACGATGAGGTTGTTTAAATAATAAATAGCCAAACAGCTGAATAGCGGCCGGCACTAAATAAGCAAGCCAACCAAATGACAGTAATAATATATCGGCTACCCAAGCACCGGCAGTGCCTGTAATATTTTTTACGTTTCTAAATTCACCCGTTTGCGACCACGCAGGGTCAGCGGGATCAAAGCTGATTAAAGCACATAAAATGAATATTGCCGCAAAGGTACTGATGATCAGCCCTGTTTCTAATAGTCTTTGCACACCGTTTAGGCGCATAACTTCCTATCCCTCTTTATTGTTCTATTGGCACTTGCTTGCAATCAAATACCTTAGCAGGAAATGCAATTTGATGCACTTTATCTTAATGTGTATGGCCTGATTATGAACAAGTTTTTATAAATTAGAGTGTGTTTATCTTTGGCGGTTAAATTTAGGCAATGTAAGGGCGAATAATTACGCCGTCTTCACCTTTTACCTCTTCCATTACTACATAGGTGCGGCTTTCACTCACGTTTGGCAGCTTTAAAAGAATGTCGCCTAGTACACCGCGGTATTCTGACATATCGTTTACGCGTGTTTTTAATAAAAAATCAAAATTGCCCGATACCAAGTGACACTCTATTATCTCTTCGTGCTGTTTAACCGCCGCACTAAACTCATCAAATACGTCGGGCGATGTTTTGGTAATAGTTACCTCAACATATACAGATAAGCCTTGGCCAAGCTTTGCTGGATCAACCACCGCTTTGTAGCCAAGTATATAACCTTCACGTTCTAACTTTTTTACGCGCTCTAGACAGGGCGTGGCGCTCAGGCCAACTCGTCGGGCCAGTTCTACATTAGAAAGGCGTCCATCGTGCTGTAATTCCATTAAAATTTTACGGTCAATTCTATCTAATAACTGATGCATACACCCAACTAGTTTAATATTCTGTTTATTTTTATTATTTAGATAATAACACTGGCTAGCCTTTTAAAAAAGGTGAGACACACTGCCTTATGATGAATATAATAGTGAAAAATGTTAATCCGTTCTTAATAAGGCAAATTTATGATTATTGGTGTACCTAAAGAAATTAAAAACCATGAATACCGTGTAGGTATGGTTCCTGCGAGTGTTCGTGAATTAGTAAATCACGGCCACCAAGTGATTGTTGAAACAGATGCAGGTATGGGCATTGGTTTTACTAACGAAGATTACACACAAGCTGGCGCTGAAATTTTAGCAACTGCAGCTGATGTTTTTGCAAAAGCAGACATGATCGTAAAAGTAAAAGAGCCACAAGCTGTTGAGCGTGCAATGCTACGCGAAGATCAAATTTTATTTACTTACCTTCACCTTGCACCTGATCTTCCACAAACTGAAGACCTTGTTAAAAGCAAAGCGATTTGTATTGCTTACGAAACAGTGACTGATGCACGTGGCGGCTTACCGCTTCTTGCACCAATGAGTGAAGTAGCAGGTCGTATGTCTATTCAGGCAGGTGCACAAGCGCTTGAAAAATCTAACCACGGCCGTGGCATGTTACTTGGTGGCGTACCAGGTGTTGAAGCTGCTAAGGTTGTTGTAATTGGCGGCGGCATGGTGGGTCGTAGCGCAGCGCAAATGGCTGTTGGCATGGGCGCAGACGTTGTAGTACTTGACCGCAACATCGATGTACTTCGTGCACTAGACGCGCAATTTGGTAACAAAGTTAAAGCGATTTACTCAACGGCTGACGCACTAGAAAAACACGTACTAGAAGCCGACTTAGTAATTGGTGGCGTACTAATTCCAGGTGCTGCAGCGCCTAAACTAGTAACAGCCGATCACATTAAAGCAATGAAGCCAGGCTCTGCAATTGTTGATGTTGCTATTGACCAAGGTGGTTGTATTGCAACTTCTAAAGCAACAACACACGCTGATCCTACATACATTGTTGATGAAGTTGTTCACTACTGTGTTGCTAACATGCCAGGTGCAGTACCACGTACTTCTACGTTTGCACTTAACAATGCAACATTGCCGTTTATTATTAACCTTGCAAACAAAGGTTACAAAAAGGCACTACTAGATGACGCGCACTTCTTAAAAGGCTTAAACGTAATTAAAGGCCAAGTAACTTACAAAGAAGTAGCTGAAGCGTTCAACATGGAATATGTTGACCCTCGTACTGCAGTAGAAAACGCGTAATTTTGCGTTTAGTCGTTAGGTGTTATTAAACAAAATAGTTACCTAACTACAAGCAATAAAAAAGCAGCTAATTAGCTGCTTTTTTTGTATCTAAATTTCGACTATATAAATTAATTTATATAAAACGCTTAATTATAAAATCTACTTTTACGCGTTTAGCCTGACCAAGTAGCTTTTTAACCGGTTGCGGGTAATTTTCTACTGTTTCTAAATCATTTGGCCCAGTTAAACGGCGGCAGTGTTTTAAAATTTCCTGCTTTTCGTTATCTATGGCTTGCATAATACTTTGCTGTGGGTCTTCAATTAAAATACCGTTTTCGATATCAAGGCCCCACGCTCGTGGATTAAGGTTATGACCGCTTAATAAGTGGCGTTGTCGGTCGGCGCAAATACCTTTTAAGTGAAACGAGTTACTCTCGTGCTTCCATAAATACACGTTTAAATTGCCGTTATCTATATGGCGCTTTTGCGATTTTACAAATTTATGCAAAATAGTTTCGTATAAATACGGGAGTGCACCAATTTTACTAAACGGCTCACTTGGCGGCAGATAAAAATCGTTTGCGGTTTTATCACCTACTACAATGGTTACTTGCTTACCTTGTTTTAATAATCGACGTAGTGAGCGCATAAGCGGCGCCGGAAAATTGAAATACGGTGTGTAAAGTACAAGCTCTTGCTCTGTGGTATCAAACAAGTTTTTAATTAATCGGTTAAGGCTATTATTACGACGCCCTAAACCTAAAAACAAACGCACACCGAGTGGGTCGGTATTGGGCGTAGTTGGGTTTGCATAACTGGCCGACTTGAGCTCGCGCATTAATTGCTTTTGTTCAAATTTAAAGTCTATTAAGCGCTTAAGCGGGCGTGTATCAATACGTGGCACGGCTTGCGAGCCTATTAGCTTAGACTCAATAAAATCAACCACAGAGTCGCACAGTGCTGCTTGGTCAACTAAAAAGTAACGGTCGAGCCTGTAGCGTTCGTTGTATTGTAAGTACACGTTATTTAAGCTAGCGCCGCTGTATAATAAAGTATCATCTACAACAAAGCCTTTAAGGTGTAACACACCAAACAACTCTTTGGCTTTAACCGGTACACCGTAAACTTGTACGTTTGATTTAAATTTTTCTAAATAGTCACAATATAAACTTGCGTTACCGTCTGATTTTTTTGCACCAATAAGACCACGTTGAGCACGATGAAAATCAACCAACACTTTTATTTCAAGGTTGGGGTTTGCCAACGACACTCGATGCAGCGCTTCAAGTATTTCGCGCCCTGCTTCGTCATCTTGTAAATAAAGTGCCGTAATGTAGATTCTTTTTTTTGCATTGCTAATTAAACGTAGCAATTGCGTACGGTACTCTTGTGCGTTGGTTAAGACGTTAACGTCTTTTGAAGTCAACCCAAATGCGGGTTTTTCCTGCCAAAATAACATAGTTGCCTATTCACTAAGGTCACATAATCTATCAGTGACAAATAAAATTAGGTAAAACATATCAAAAAAATACTAACGGGTCATGAATTAACGAAGCTTTGTTGCTCATCTGTTTGTTTTTTAGCCTTTACGCGGGCTTTTTTATCGTTCCAGACAAAGTCAGTACATAATATTGCACAGCTTTTAATTTTGTCAGAAAAAAATATTCACATAATTTGTTTACTTGTGCCTTGTTTTTCTTAGAATCGAAGCCATTAAGTTCAGTATTAAACGTTTAGGAAAAGATCATGACTGAAGCAAAACACTCTAAGTTACTAATTTTAGGCTCTGGCCCTGCGGGTTACACTGCCGCAGTATACGCTGCACGTGCAAATTTAAACCCCGTTTTAATTACCGGCATTCAACAAGGTGGCCAATTAACGACCACGACTGAAGTTGAAAACTGGCCAGGCGATGCGCACGGTTTAACAGGCCCTGCATTAATGGACCGTATGAAAGAGCACGCTGAGCGCTTTGAAACGGAAATTGTGTTTGACCACATTAATAAAGTAGATGTGTCTAAGCGCCCTTTCACGCTTACTGGCGACCAAGGGACTTACACATGTGATGCATTAATTATTGCCACTGGTGCATCGGCTAAATACTTAGGCTTAGAGTCTGAAACTAATTTTCAAGGTCGTGGTGTATCTGCATGTGCTACATGTGATGGTTTTTTCTATAAAGGGCGTAAAGTTGCCGTTGTAGGTGGTGGTAACACTGCTGTAGAAGAAGCGCTTTACTTATCTAACATTGCAGATGAAGTACACGTTATTCACCGTCGTGATAGCTTCCGCAGTGAAAAAATTCTTGCTGATCGCCTTAACGAAAAAGCGCAGAATGGTAACGTAGTAATGCACTACAACCGTACGCTAGACGAAGTACTTGGCGATGAGATGGGTGTAACTGGTGTACGCATTAAAGATACACAATCTGATGCTACCGAAGAGCTTGATTTAGCGGGTGTGTTTATTGCTATCGGCCATAAGCCAAACACTGACATGTTTGAAGGCCAACTAGAAATGAAAGACGGCTATTTAGTTGTTGAGTCTGGTCTTAACGGTAACGCTACACAAACAAGCGTACCTGGCGTATTTGCCGCAGGTGATGTGTCTGATCATATTTACCGTCAAGCAATTACGTCTGCAGGTACAGGCTGTATGGCAGCCCTAGATGCAGAGCGTTTCTTAGATAACCTATAAACGCTACAAAATTAATAAAGGCTGTTAGTTCAGCCTTTTTTTATGCCTAAAATATAGTTACACTTTTATGATAATTAATAAGTTAAGCCCTCTATGAGAAACCAGCTATACCAACTAAGTGAAACCGATATAGCATTTCCAAATCCCGAATATGCACTTACCTCCCCCGATGGACTGCTTGCCATAGGCGGCGATTTATCTGTAAAGCGCTTAAGTAATGCCTATAAAATGGGTGTTTTCCCATGGTTTAGCGAAGGTGAGCCCATTATGTGGTGGTCGCCAAGTGAACGCGGCATTGTAGAGCTAAATGACTTTCATATAAGTAAAAGCTTACGTAAACATTTAAAAAAACACCCTGTTAAAGTAACTGTTAACAATGCCTTTGCGGAGGTGATAGAAGCGTGCTGTGAGCAACGTATAGACACCGAAGGCACATGGATAACAAACGATATGTTAAGCGCTTATATTGCTGCACATGACGCTAATATTGCGCATAGTGTTGAGGTATGGCAAGACGGCGAACTTGCCGGTGGGCTATATGGCATTATGCAAAATGGCGTTTTTTGTGGCGAGTCGATGTTTCATCATCAAACTAATTGCTCAAAACTGGCCATGTGGGCGTTAGTTAATTGGTTAAAACGCCATAACGCACATTTTATTGACTGCCAACTAGAAAACCCATATTTAACCTCTTTAGGCGCAAAAGTGATCCCTCGCTCAGAATTTTTGACTAAACTTAAACGAGCAAATGCTTACACCCTCAACTCAACCATGTGGCAACCACAGGAGTTAACAGCAATTTATGAGTGAACACATTCCTGCACGCGTTGGCCTTAGCCAAGAGTTTGCTTGTAGCTATTTACCTGACAGGCAAGAGCAATTATTGGTAATACTTGACCCAACCTGTTACAGCACGCATAAATTTGAGATGCTTTTATCGCTCGGTTTTAGGCGCAGTGGTAATCAAATTTATCGACCGCACTGCCCTTCGTGTAGCGCTTGTAACTCGGTGCGCGTGTTAGCCCAAGAGTTTACCCCTTCAAAGTCACAAAAAAGAAAACTAAATAAAGTAAAAGCAAACTTTGAAGTTAAATACACACAAGCTAAGCGCGAAGAATATTACCCACTTTATAGTAAATACATTTCAATGCGCCACAGTGATGGCACTATGTTTCCGCCTAACTTAGAACAGTTTCAAAGTTTTTTATTTTGTAGCTGGTTAGAAATAACGTTTATTGAGCTTTGGCACCAAGACACTTTAGTTGCAGTGGCCGTAACAGATTGCATGGATAACGCTGTTTCGGCTATTTATACGTTTTTCGATCCCGACTTTGAGCACTACAGTTTAGGGACTGTGATGATTTTACAGCAGCTCGAATTTGCCAAACGGCAAAATAAAGAATTTGTGTATTTGGGCTACCAAATCGATGAATGCACCAAAATGAAATACAAAACTCAGTTTTTACCCGCGCAAAAACACGTTAATGACCAGTGGTTGGCTATTTAATTTGCAAAAATGCCCGCTGCGCCTTTACTTATTGGCGTATTTTGGGCAAAATCTGCAGCGTTTAACTATTAAAGAGGTGTTACGCTAAACATGGCGAAAGAAGACGTAATCGAAATGCAAGGGACAGTCCTTGATACTTTACCAAATACAATGTTCCGAGTTGAGCTAGAAAATGGTCACGTAGTTGTGGCTCATATTTCAGGTAAAATGCGCAAAAACTATATCCGTATTTTAACCGGCGATAAAGTAACGGTAGAAATGACTCCTTACGATTTATCGAAAGGACGTATCGTATTCCGTGCTCGCTAAGTGCGTAAACGAGATTTAGTTTTTGGCTAGTGAATAACTAGCTTAAAGCGTTTATTAAATGTAATTGATGGTACTGACTAGCAATTACATTTAATAAACAAAAAACCCAGCTTTTGCTGGGTTTTTTGTTGCCTATAAAAAAGCACAAAAAAGCCCACGCGTATCGCGCAGGCTAGTTTATATACCCATTCGCATAATTAAGTTATTTATTTTGCGGATGGGTACTATAAGTGAATACACTTATTTAAGCGGGTGTTAAATTACTTTCATAGTCAAAGTTAATTTTCTTATCTTTAACTGATACTTTAACTGTACCGCCATCAACCAGTTCACCAAAGAGTATTTCGTTAGCCAATGGCTTTTTAAGCTCATCTTGAATAACACGTGCCATTGGACGTGCACCCATTGCTTTATCGTAGCCTTTATCTGCTAACCACTCTCGAGCCTTGGAGGTCAGCTCAAGGTTAACTGACTTCTTATCTAATTGTGCTTGCAGCTCAACTACAAATTTATCGACCACTTGCAAGATAACGTCTTTTTCAAGGTGGTTAAACCAAATAATATTATCTAAGCGGTTTCTAAACTCAGGTGAAAATACCTTGTTAATTTCACTCATTGCATCGTGCGTATGATCTTGCTCGGTAAAGCCAATCGATTTACGTGTAGTTTCTTGCACGCCGGCATTGGTTGTCATAACCACCACTACGTTTCTAAAGTCAGCTTTACGACCATTGTTATCGGTTAACGTACCGTGATCCATTACTTGCAGTAATATGTTGTAAATATCTGGATGGGCTTTTTCAATTTCATCCAATAATACAACTGCATGCGGGTTTTTAATAACGGCTTCGGTAAGTAAGCCGCCTTGTTCAAAACCAACATACCCCGGAGGCGCACCAATTAAACGGCTTACTGCATGGCGCTCAACGTACTCTGACATATCAAAGCGGATAAACTCAACACCCATACATTTAGCGAGCTGTTTAGTAACCTCGGTTTTACCTACACCCGTTGGCCCCGCAAATAAGAACGAGCCCACTGGCTTATCTTCGTTTGCAAGCCCAGAGCGAGATAAACGAATCGCAGATGTTAACGCATCGATAGACTGATCTTGCCCAAACACCAACATTTTAAGATTACGATCAAGATTTTTAAGCGTTTCTTTATCGGTCGATGACACGCTTTGAGCTGGGATACGTGCCATTTTAGCAATAATCGATTCAATATCTGATACACCAATGGTTTTTTTGCGCTTAGAGCTTGGCTGCAAACGCTGGTTGGCACCGGCTTCATCTATCACATCAATGGCTTTATCAGGTAAATGACGCTCATTAATGTATTTAGCACTTAGCTCTGCAGCTGCTTTTAATGCTTTTTGCGTGTAACGAATACCATGGTGTTCTTCATAACGCTCTTTTAAACCATTTAAAATTTTAGTGGTATCGGCCACACTTGGTTCAAGTACATCAATTTTTTGGAAACGACGCACTAACGCACGGTCTTTTTCAAATATATTTTTGTATTCATTGTAAGTGGTTGAGCCCATACAACGTAACTGCCCGCTTGAAAGCAGCGGTTTAAGTAAGTTAGAGGCATCCATAACACCCCCCGATGCAGCACCTGCACCAATAATAGTGTGTATTTCATCAATAAATAAAATTGAGTTAGGTTTTGCTTGTAACTCTTTTAATAAGCTCTTAAAGCGTTTTTCAAAGTCGCCGCGGTACTTAGTACCGGCAAGCAATGCGCCCATATCAAGCGAGTAAACAACAGCATCGGCAATTACTTCAGGCACTTGTTCATTAACAATGCGATACGCAAGGCCCTCTGCAATGGCTGTTTTACCTACCCCTGCTTCACCAACAAGCAGTGGGTTATTCTTTTTACGGCGACATAAAACCTGCACGGTGCGCTCTACTTCGCTGTCGCGCCCTACTAATGGATCAATGTTACCGTCTTTGGCTTGGGCATTTAAATTAGTGGTAAAGCTATCTAACTTACTTGCCTCTTCGTTTTGAACCTCTTGTACTTCTTCATGAATATCGTCAGTGTCATCTCCTAACTCATCATCCGTTTTAGAAATACCATGAGAAATAAAATTCACTATATCTAAGCGAGAAATATCGCTTTTCTTAAGTAAATAAACCGCTTGGCTTTCTTGTTCAGAAAAAATAGCAACGAGCACGTTAACGCCTGTAACTTCGTTTTTACCAGATGATTGAACATGAAAAACCGCACGTTGAAGCACGCGCTGAAAGCCCAGTGTTGGTTGGGTTTCGCGTTCTTCTTCTAAATCGGGAATAACCGGTGTGGTTTCGTCTATGAATTCTAATAGTTCGGTTTTTAAACCAGAAATATCAACACCGCAGGCGTTTAGCGCTTCGCCTGCTGAAGGGTTATCTAAAAGCGCAAGTAAAAGGTGTTCTACCGTCATAAACTCATGGCGGCGTGTACGAGCTTCACGAAACGCGGCATTTAACGTTAGTTCTAAGTCTTTGTTTAGCATTGGCAACCCCTTACTGAGATAATTATTTTATACCACAACAATGAGATGATTGATCACCTAATTGGTATTTATTCCTGCTCACAACTACAAAGCAGTGGATGCTCGTTATCCCGTGCATAACGGTTAACTTGTTCCGCTTTGGTATGGGCTACATCGGCGCTAAATACACCGCATATCCCTTTACCTTTTTCGTGAACTTGTAGCATCACATCAGTTGCTCTATCGCTATCCATATTGAAAAACGTCATTAGAACTTCTATTACAAAGTCCATTGGCGTGTAGTCGTCGTTATTTAAAACAACTTTGTATTTTCGCGGTGGCTGCAGCTTTTGCTTTTCACTATCGCGAACTGTGTCGATGACACCTGAATCTTTCATACCACTCATAATTAAATATAGTCTTGTCTTTAGAACTCAAGCAAACTTGAATAAAAAATAAATTAAATGTTAAAAAAATACCACAAAACACTTGACTGACTGGCCAAATAAACTACAGTCAGAAGTAGATTGATTAATCCTTAGTCAGTCTAGCAAATTATACGGTTTAGAATAACTAAATTAGTCAACTTATAGAAGGATGTAGAAGTATGGCTTGTGGTAAAGTCAAATGGTTCAACAACGCCAAAGGTTTTGGTTTCATCGTAGAAGACGGCTGCGAGAATGATATTTTCGCTCATTACTCAACGATTGTAATGGACGGTTATAAGACACTTAAAGCTGGTCAGGATGTAACATTCGAGCTAGAACAAGGCCCTAAGGGCTTACACGCTAAAAACATTGCGCCTAACGGCGACATTTTAGAGTGATAAAAAATTTGTTCGACTAAAGCGAGCGACCTAATTTAGATCCTCGCTTAATTCCCCACTTACCATTCAACTCTCTTCTTATTACTAAATTGCTCCTGCACACGCTAAATTCAACCCTTTTCCTTGATTTTATTTTATATACCCCAATGTTCTAACAGTTACCTGCTAATTAAGGCTGTTCAAAAGCGCAAGCGCTAGCCCTTTTTAAACAAGCTTGTTACACTCTTGTTGCTAAATTACGCGGTTACATTTTAGCTTATGCTTTTACGCGGCTAAAATACGTGTACTTTGCAACCTATAAAAATCAGTTAGTCAGGTGTGACTATTCTGCCTTTTGGCATATTAAGAGTACCGACACCTAACAAACTGCTTGTTAACGCAACCATGCGCTAATGAGTTTCTTTGCATTGTTGAATACGGCCACTGCGGCCTACTATCTAGGAATGATGATGACATCAAAAATTATCTACACTAAAACGGACGAAGCTCCGGCGCTAGCAACCTACTCGTTGCTACCAATTATCCAAGCCTATACAAATGCGGCAGGTGTTGAAGTTGAAACTCGCGATATCTCATTAGCAGGTCGTGTAATTGCAAACTTCGCTGATTACCTTACTGAAGAGCAACGCATCGGCGATGCGCTTGCAGAGCTTGGCGAACTTGCAAAAACACCAGAAGCAAACATCATCAAATTACCAAACATCAGTGCGTCTGTACCGCAATTACGCGCTGTCATTAAAGAGCTTCAAGAAAAAGGCTACGCACTCCCAGAGTACCCAGCTGAGCCTAAAAATGATGAAGAAGCTAAAATTAAAGCCACTTACGACAAAATTAAAGGCAGTGCTGTAAACCCAGTATTGCGTGAAGGTAATTCAGATCGTCGTGCACCAGGTTCTGTTAAAGAATATGCACGCAATAACCCTCATTCAATGGGTGCGTGGAGCAAAGACTCACAATCATACGTTGCAAGCATGAGCGAAGGTGACTTCTTTGGTTCTGAGCAATCTGTAACTGTTGATGCAGCAACTGATGTACGTATTGAGCACGTAGCGACTAATGGCGATGTGACTGTACTTAAACAAAGCACGCCGCTAATTGCTGGCGAAGTAATTGATGCATCGCGCATTAGCGCAGCTAAACTACAAGCGTTTTTAGCAGCAGAAATTGATGCAGCTAAAGAAAAAGGCGTATTATTTTCGCTTCACATGAAAGCGACAATGATGAAAGTATCTGACCCTATTATTTTTGGTCATGCGGTAAAAGTTTTCTACAAAGACGTATTTGCTAAACACGGCGAGCTTTTTGAAGAGCTAGGTGTTGATGTAAATAACGGTTTAGGCGACGTTTATTCTAAAATTCAAACATTAGATGATGCTAAGCGCGAAGAAATTGAAGCAGACATTCAAGCGGTTTACGCTGAGCGTCCTGCTATTGCAATGGTTGATTCTGACCGTGGCATTACTAACTTACACGTTCCAAGCGATGTGATCATTGATGCGTCTATGCCTGCTGCCATTCGTTCAAGCGGTCAAATGTGGAACAACGACGGTAAACTACAAGACACTAGCTTTGTGATCCCAGATCGTAGCTACTCAAGCGTTTACCAAGCTACAATTGATTTTTGTAAAGAAAACGGCGCGTTCGATCCTACCACTATGGGTAGCGTACCAAACGTAGGCCTAATGGCTCAAAAAGCAGAAGAATACGGTTCTCACGATAAAACGTTTGAAGCAAAAGCGGATGGTTCTATTCGTGTTGTTGATGCTAATGGCACAACATTACTTGAGCACACTGTTGAGCAAGGCGATATTTGGAGAATGTGTCAGGTTAAAGACGCACCAATCCAAGATTGGGTTAAGCTTGCTGTAAACCGCGCACGTGCTACGGGCGTACCTGCCATTTTCTGGTTAGATGAAAATCGTGCTCACGATGCAGAGCTTATTAAAAAGGTAAACAAATACTTACCAGATCACGATACTAATGGCCTAGACATTCAAATTTTAGCACCGCTTGAAGCAACTTTATTCTCATTAGCGCGTATTAAAGAAGGTAAAGACACTATCTCTGTAACGGGTAACGTATTACGTGACTACCTAACAGATTTATTCCCAATTTTAGAGCTGGGTACCAGTGCTAAAATGCTTTCTATTGTGCCACTAATGAACGGTGGTGGCTTGTTTGAAACTGGCGCAGGTGGTTCAGCACCTAAGCATGTTCAACAGTTCGAAAAAGAAAACCACTTACGTTGGGATTCGTTAGGCGAGTTTTTAGCACTAGCGGCTTCGCTTGAGCACCTAAGCGTGAATACAGGCAACAAAAAAGCACAAGTACTTGCTGACACACTAGATAAAGCAACAGGTACGTTCTTAGCTGAAAACAAGTCGCCTTCACGTAAAGTAAAAGAAATTGATAACCGTGGTTCTCACTTCTTCTTATCTTTATTCTGGGCACAAGAGCTGGCTAAGCAAGACGAAGACAGCGAGCTTAAAGCGCAATTTACACAAATTGCGAGCGATTTAGAAACGCAAAAAGAGCAAATCGTAAGCGAGCTTAACGATGCGCAAGGTCCTTCAATGGATATTGGTGGTTACTTCCAACCAAACGATGATGCAGCGTTTAAAGCAATGCGCCCAAGTGCAACGTTTAACGAAATTTTATCTAAATTAGTATAATTTTAGATTAAATTAAAAAACCGCTTACGTTTAAAGTAAGCGGTTTTTTTGTGTCTTTATTTTATATAAAAAGGCCGCTACTTTAACTTTAAAGTAGCGGCCTTTAATAATTAACCTGAATTTTGGATAATTAAAGCTATATTAATTATTTTGTATATGCACGCGGCATAGATGATTCAGTGGTATAGCGCTCACGCAGTTTATCTTGGCGCGACTGCGTAGATACTTCTTCACCGTTAATAATCATTTTACTAACGTGCGAGCTTAGCTCAAACGGGTCGTTGCTCCACATTACTACATCAGCGGCTTTACCAACTTCAATACTGCCGGCGTTAATATTAAACACGCTCGCCACATTAGATGTAACGGCCTCTAATGCACCTTGCTGGCTCATGCCGTACGAAACTGCATTACCGGCATCAAAACGAAGCTGGTAAATATTATGGCTGGCATCGCCGCCCACAGTTAAAATAACTTTTACCCCAGCTTTTTCAAGCGCGGCTGCGTTATCTAAACTGGCATGTAAAGAGTCAAAGCTTGAAGGTAAGCTATCCATAGCACTCATAATTACTGGTACTTGCGCTTTAGCAATCTGCTCTTTAACAACAACAGCATCTTGTGCACCATTGAGCACTAAATTAATACCAAATTGCTCTTTAACTTTAAGTAGCTCAATAATATCAGCCGCACGAGATACACCCACTACAAGTGGCATATTGCCGCTAAGTACTTTAACCATTACTTTATCTTCAATACTTGGGGTGCTGTCGTCGTCTTTTTTAGGCTTTTTAGCTGCTTTTGTTTGGTGCTCTTCAAGCTTATTAATTAGCGTTTGCAATGTAAATGCGCGCGAGCCCTTACTGCGCTCACCTAAATAAACCACTAATGCAGCTTGTTTTTGTATGTCGCCTTGTAAATCACCGCTTAAATCAACCACACTTGCTAAGCCCGAAAAAATACTATCGCCACCGTGCGGGGTAATTACATCGCGGGTTACACCACCTTTACGTGCATACGGGATAAGGCTTGAGTGAGCGTTATAAGCAAGGCTTACATCAAAATCAATACCTGCTTTTTCTTCGCCTGCATCGCGTGAGCCTGCAACTGCACTTACTTCCACTAAGCCAAGTTGATTAATGCTAGCAATAAAACCTGGGGTTACAATTTGCCCATTTGCATCAATAACTTTATCTGCTTGTACTTGCTGTGGATTAATAGCGGTAATTTTACCGTTATCCATAACAATGCTGGCGTTTTCTAAAACGCCTTGCTCGGTTGCCGTATGCAGCGTGGCATTAATAATAGCAAGCGATTGTGCATTGGCTGCACCTGAGGCTAACAGTCCGGCAGCAACCAGAGATAGCGAAAACGAACGTGATAAATTTTTCATTCTGGGCTCCTTATTGTTGACCTAACATAAAATCACTTTGTGCTTGAAATGCGCTATCGTTTCTATCGTAAACTTTTGCGCCATCAATAAATACTTGTTCAGCTTTTGCGTAAACGCTAAATGGGTTTTGGTTCCAAATAACCACATCACCTTGCTTACCTGCTTCAAGCGAACCAGTTTTATCTTCAATACCTAATGATTTAGCCGCGTTTGAGGTGATCCACTTAATCGCGTGCTGCTCCGAAATATCAAAGCCATTTTCGTTTGCACGGTACATTACTTTACCCGCTTCTTGGTTTAAGCGCTGGATAGTGGTGTCTGAGTCAGAATGCACAATGGCGCACGAATTTTTTACCGCATCAACAATAGCTACGTTTTCTTGAACCATGTCGTAGGCTTCCATTTTAAAGCCCCACCAATCTGGCCAAAGTGCAGCACACGAACCATTTTCAGCTAATAAATCTGCAATTTTATAAGCTTCTACACCGTGATGGAACGTACCTGCGTGATAGCCAAATTCTTTTGAAAGGTCGATCATCATCGCCATTTCTTCAGCTTTATAACAGTGATTATGAATTAACACTTCACCTTCAATGACCGCGCGAAGAGTATCGTGCTTAATGTCGCGAACTGGTGCTTCTGGGTTTAAACCTGCTTCATAATCGGCGTCGTACTTATCCCATGCACGCTTATACTCTTGTGCTTCTGCCCATGCCATACGGTAACCGGCCATGTTACCCATACGGGTGGAAGGCAAAGTACCTTGGCGACCATATACGCGTTTTGGGTTTTCACCACAGGCCATTTTTAAGCCATTAGGCGCATCAGGGAATTTCATTGCTTGCATGGTATGCGCAGGAATGTTTTTAAGTGTTACGCCACGGCCACCAAATAAGTTAGCTGAGCCTGGTAAAATTTGTAGTGAAGTAATACCGCCTTCGCGCGCGCGGTTAAAACCAGGATCTTGAGGCCATACCGAATGCTCTACCCACACCTCAGCAGTATTTGGGCTGGTCATTTCGTTTCCGTCTTGATGAGACTCAACCGATGGGCTTGGATAAGCACCTAAGTGAGAGTGTACGTCAATAATACCTGGGGTAACCCATTTTCCCTGTGCATCAATGGTTGCATCTGCATTGGCCGATAAGTCTTTACCTACTTGTTGTACTTTACCATCAACAAGTAACACATCGGCGTCATCTAAGCGCTCGCCAGTGCCAGTTAGTACTGTTGCATTGGTAATTAGTGTGCTTTTACTTGCAAGCGGTGTGTAGGTGCTTGGGTATGGGTTTTTATTAATGGTGATTTTTGCATCTTGTGGGCCGTTTTCTTGGCAGCCAACAAGGGCAGCAGCTAAACCAACTGCTAACAATGAGGGAGCAAATTTTTGCATGTTGTTAGGTTCTCCTGTTTTTTTGCTACTTTAGCTAAAGCGGCGTAATAAAGCTAAAAAAACAGGTAAAAAAGCGATTAAATGAGTTAAACGGCTGTAATTATTTTTTTATATAATTGTTATACAGCTTTTCAAGTGCGCCTTCGGTTGTAAGCGATGGGTCTTTGTTTATAAAGTGTTTTACGGTGCGAGTTACAAAGTCTGAGTTTTGCTTATGTTGCTTAGCAAAATCCTTAATTAATGTATTGCCATCGCTTGCTGCTGTTACTTTATCATGGCGATGACGATACTGGCTAAGTGCCCTATTAAAGTCGCCGTTATAATCCTCTACCAATATTTTATAAAAGTCACTTTTGTGAACTTTAAGTACGTTAATACAGTAATTTAATGCCTCTTTAAAGTCGGTAAAAACGGTGCCTTCTACATCAAACTCTTTGGTTTTTTCGCGTACGGTCACGCGGGCTTCTTCGGTGGCATATGTAAAGCCTGTAAACGCTAAACGCTCAGATGCCTCTTTACCTAATTTCATACCCGCTTGAATGCTGTGCGCAAATTCGTCACTCATTTCGCTTAATTCGTTTTCTTCCCACATGTTATAAACACGCAGCGCCTTAGCGTACTTATTAGAGAGCTTTTTTTTAAGTTTTGTAAAACGCTCATCTATCGTCATTAGCCTTTCATTATGTAATAAGGCATGGCACTCATAACACGCGGCAATAGAGACAAAGTCGGCCTCTTCGCCTAAATCAATAATGCTCTGTAGCATATGTAACGGCGGGCAATGATCGCGCTCTGTGGCTTCGCATCCACAATAAAAACATTGGTTAAAATGCTTGTGTTCGCAGGCATACGCTTGCTGGTAATAGCTGGCTAACGTTTTGCTCACTGGTTCTCCTAAAAATTAAGCGCGTAAATAATGGGGGCGATAATAGCAGGCTGAGAAAATATGTCAGTAGCTATAAAATAATTTTGCCTAAGTGTGTCAAAAAACACATTTATTAGGGCTTAAATTCAGTCACCTAGCTTAAGTGTGTATTTTTAAACATACCTGCTTACACCTTGTTGCGTTTGGTTAACAGCTTTTTAGTTTGAATCGCTCAATAATAAAGCTGAACCACAAACAATGAGGACTAATTATGAACACGTTAAAGCTACTTTATGCACAACTATGGTACTAGGCGCTACTTTACTAATTGCAAAACCAGCATTAGCCACCCAATTTGTCGCGGCCGATTCATCGCCAGGTACACAGGCTTGTATGGCTGTTGCAGCTAATAAATCGTACGTAGTACGTAAAGCGTCACGCGATTTAAATATAAGCAAAGCGGTAATGAGCAAAAAGCTGCACTGTAATAACTTATCAATGGGCGACTTTGTTACTTTGTATAACCTTGATAAAAGCGCAAATTATTTAAATATTGATACCAGTACTCGCACATCAATTAAAGATTTAGCTAAATCGTACAACCCAGAAAAAGTAATCATCACAGGGCCAAAATAGTATGGCGTTAACACAAAATTAAGCCTGCTTTGTAAGCAGGCTTAGTTTATTAAATAATGGCCGCAATTAAGCCAAATAAACCGCCAAACACACCGCCCCATACTACTAGCCAACCTAAATGCTCACGTATCATAGTTTGAATAATGTCTTTAACCATTTTTGGGGTGAGTTCATTTAAACGCTCATCAACTAATTTAAGTATCGTAGCATGTAAGCTTTGTGCGCTATTCCCTTGCGATAACGTATCGTTTACTAGCACTTTAAAATCGTCTGTTTGGCTAATTTGCGCAAGTGATAGCTGCATTTTTTCAATAAACTTTTCTCGCATTGGCTCTATAGCCGCTGTGCCACCAAACATACCTAACATACTGCCAAACTGTGATTGCTCTATTACTTGAAGTAGGTTGTCGAATGCAGGGTTTAAATCAACCTTAGTAATAATGCCTTCAAAGTCGATATTAGGTTGTGCTTTGCTAAGTAGGTTATTAATTTTTTGCTCAGAGAAAAACTCAGTCAAAATTAAATTACGAATAGCCACTTTAAAACTTTCGAATTTTAGAGCAATAACACCCGAGCCATATAATAAAGGTACTTTTTCAAATAACATATGAACAGCCAATAAGTTTGTGACAGCACCAGATAGCGCAAATAACCCCACCGATAACACAATAGCGTGGTTAAAAAGGTAGCCTATAACTACGCACAAGACAGCGAGCAAATTGGTGATAAAACTTTTGTTCATTGTTACTCCATTAGCATTTTTTATATCGTTAATTTTACAACGATTAGTTTGTTAAATTAATACTTTTTTGCCATAGTTTAAGTATCTGTTTAAAAGGCGAGCAATTGATATGTGGAAAACAGTAAACGAGCACATTAGCCAAGCCATTCATTATGACTTTAAACATACTTACAAACGTCAGCTGCAAAGTACAAATACCGATAAACTCTATCAACTCACCGATGGAAAACACAATTACTTGGTTAAAATTGCCCTTAAAAGCGAACTAGATCGCCTAGAAAGCGAAGCGATAGGACTTAAGCAGCTCACCCAAAATAGTGTTTTTATGGTGCCCGACTGCATTGTAACAGGTGCTAATATTGAATTTTCGTTTATTGTACTCGAATGGTTAGTACTTGATAAACAGCCCCATACACATTGGCACGATATGGGTAAACAACTGGCTATGCTGCACCAAAAGCACGACCAAGCAATGTTTGGCTTTGATGTAGATAATTACCTAGCCACCACCGTGCAACCAAACCAATGGCATAAAAAATGGGACTTATTTTACGCAGAAGAGCGCATCGGCTGGCAACTGCAACTATTAGCCGAAAAAGGCATTCAGCTTGTAGAGCCTGAGCTATTAATTAATTTGGTAAAAGAGCAATTGCACAGCCATATTGTGGAGCCCTCTTTAGTACATGGCGACTTTTGGCGAGGAAATATGGGCTTTATTAAAAATGTACCGACCTTATTTAATCCCGCTTGTTATTACGGAGACCGCGAGGTAGATATTGCAATGAGCGAGCTATTTGCCCCTTTACCTGATGATTTTTATAACGCTTATAACGCGCAATACCCATTAAGCGAAAACTATAAAAAGCGCAAAGCTATATACCAACTTTACCCTATTTTAAATCACGCAAATATATTTGCAGGGCACTATCTTACTCAGGCTAAGCAGCATATTGATGAACTGCTATCGCTTTAAATAATAACGCCTCATAAGGCGTAAAATAACTGTCATAATCGTTGCTTCAGCACTATATTTAAAAAGGATGTTATTTAGGCTCAATACCTTGTTGTTTAGTTCAGTTTTGAGCCATCAAGTTGTTGCTAGTATAACTGCACAACTTAATTAACGCGTATCAACAAGTTAATTCTTACCTTGGTACTATTGGAGTGATTATGAAAGATTTTTTATCACAACGTATCACGTGCCCACACTGTGGCAACCACATACACCTAGACATTGACGCAAGTATGGGGGATCAAGACTACGTAGAAGAATGCAGTGCCTGCTGTAACCCTATTCATTTAAACATGCACATAGACCATGCTCATAAAAAATTAGAGTTACACATAGACAGCGACGATGAACAAATTTTTTAGCCCTGGTGGCGTAAGTAATTTTCTACCGTGTTAATAATGGTATAAGTTTGCTGATCGACTTCTATATTTAGTTCATCACCCACTTGAGCGTTACCTAAATTTGTAATGGCCAGCGTTTCGGGGATCAGGTGTAACCAAAACCCCTGCTCGTCAATTTCGCCCACGGTTAAACTTGCGCCATTTATTGCTACAAAGCCTTTGTACAAAACATACTTTTGCCATTTAGTAGGTAAGCTTAACTGAATTTTACAGTTATTTTGTTGCTTAACTATTTGCCCAATTTGGGCAGTGCAGTGAATATGCCCCGACACAATATGCCCACCTAATTCAGTACCAAAGGTTACTGAGCGCTCATAATTAACTAAACTACCTAGTGCAAGCTTGCCTAAATTCGTTAGTAATAGTGTTTCATCAATTACATCAAAATGTACTTGCGCCACTACATCGTGGTTACTTAATTCAACTTTAACCACCGTTAAACAACAGCCATTAATTGCAATGCTCGCGCCTAAATCTAAATGTTTAACGTATTCATCACCTACCGATACAACCAAACGTAAAACCCCTTCGGTATGCGTGGTAGATACAACAGTAGCTTGAGTTTGAACGATTCCTGTAAACATAAAATCACTTAAAATTATTACAAAGTGCTAGTTTAACGTATCAACTCGTAAAATCATTCACTACAGTGATTTTTATTTGAAACACAATCGATTACAATTGCGCCCTGTTTTATCAAATAGCTGTTTTTATGACCTTTTGTAGCTGGGAAGCCAAACGTTTAATCACCCTTGCCGTACCTGTATTTTTAGCACAAGTAACACTCGTTTTAATGTCGGTGGTCGACACCATTATGGCAGGCCAAGTAAGCCCAACAGATTTAGCTGCGCTGTCGATTGCAACCGGTATATGGAACCCGTTATTACTGGCGCTGCAAGGTATTTTGCTCGCGTTAACCGGTATTATTGCCCAATTTGCGGGCGCTAATGATAAAAAGGGTATTAGCCATTATTTTCAGCAAGCTCTGTATTTAACCGCTATTTTAAGCGCAATTGGTTTTGGTATAGCCAACCTAGCCGATATAGTGATTTTAAAACTCGATACAACCCCCGCTATCGCAAGCCTTGCGTACGACTATATCCATTTTGTGAAATGGGGAGCCTTTGGTTTTTTAATTTTTACCGTTTATCGCAATATGACCGAAGGCATGGGGATGACAAAACCCGCTTTTTATATCAGCTTACTGGGCCTTGGCGTTAATATTCCGGCTAACTATATTTTTATAAATGGTTTATTTGGCTTACCAGCCTACGGCGGTGCAGGTTGTGGTATTGCTACGGCATTGGTACTGACTGTAATGGCTGTTGCACAAGTGACGTATTGCCAGTTTAGTAAAAAAATCGATGCAAAAGCCCTGCTGGCAAATTTTGAAAAGCCCAATATTAAAACCATTGGAATTATTACTAAATTAGGTATACCTATTTCGTTGGCCACCTTTTTTGAAATTACGCTATTTGCGTGTATACCATTATTTATTGCACACTTAGGTGCTGTTGCTGTGTCGGGTCATCAAATTGCGGGAAGCGTGACCGCGTTATTATTTATGATGCCACTGAGCTTATCTATCGCCATTAGTATTCGTATTGGTAATTTATTTGGTCAAAACCATTTAAGCCAATTAAAAACTGCTATATCAACCAGCTACATATTAGCCATTGCTATTGCGTTATTTTTAGCTTTTATAACCTTTATTGGCCGCGATTTAATAAGCCAACTTTACACCGACAGCCCAGCTGTTATTGCATTAGCGACCTCAATTATGATTTTGGCATGTATTTATCAAATTCCTGATGCACTCCAAGTCGCTGCGAACGGCATTTTAAGAGGTTTAAAACATACGCAGCCTATATCGTATATAACGTTTATATCTTACTGGTTAATCGGGTTTGCTTTAGGCTACGTATTGGGAAGAACAGATTTAATTGTGCCCGCCATGGGGCCGCACGGTTTTTGGATAGGTATTATTTTTGGCTTAACCGTTGCTGCTGTATGGCTTATGTTCACCGTTAATAAGCGATTAAAGCAGGCGCCATTTGTATAAAAAAGCACTAACATTAATACCAAGCAAAACATGGTTAAGTTGTTTATTAGCGGTGTGTTGCGCCGTGCTTGCTGGGTGTTCAAAAGCGCCTAGCAACACTTATCAAACATACACAGCACGCTTAAGTAATACCCTTGAAACCCAAGCCCCAAGTTTAAGTAAACCTGTAGCAATTAGCCCGCTTTTACCCCCTAACACGCTTTTAAACACCACCACCATTAGCTTGATTGAACTTGCCAGCTTAAGCCATTGTAAGCTCAGCTTACTTATTAGTGAGCACAACAATCAGCTAGGTAAAACGGCCGGACATGCCGGTGTTTTAAAGTATCAAATAGAGTTTGTGCAAAATGCACAGCAGTGCTTAAGCACGCTTGAGCCTGACTCAGCAGTTTATAAAACCTTGTTAAAAGCAAAAACACATAAAGAGCAAACACTAAACCACTACTTTAATTTAATGTTGTATAACGAATTTGAGCTAAAAAACACGTGGCAAGCTAGCAGCGCAGAGCTTTCTGCTTCCCCGGCAGGGTTTAGCGACACGGTAGCGGCCATGCAGCAGCTTGCGCTCATAAAACAACACATACTCAATAAACACTACTTAAAAATTAACTCCGCAGACATTTTTAACGCGTTAGAGCAGCTGAATAAGTACCGTTTTAACCAATTACTCATTTATTCTGCACGCCTGCAAATAGCGTTTAATAATTCAGCCACGCGATTTATCGAATCGCAATCCATTGATGAAATATGCCCAGCAGGAAAAAATAAAAAAGTAGCCACTATCGTCAGTAACGTGTTTCAAAAGTATTTCCTTAAAGAAATACAGCCTTATCAGGCTAATTTAGCAGGCTACCTTGAAACACTTTTACCTTTGTATAACCAACTGTGGTTTGACCAAGCCATAACAAATAAGCAAATAAATACTTTTATAGCGCTTGATTCACAAAACAATCTACTAAACCAGCTTAAAGGCTCAGCCAAAAAACACGTTACCTGGTGGCAAAACTTTTATAAAACGTGTGAAATCAGCCCAATATGAATAAAAAAACGGCAAATAAACGTAAAAGCAACAAACTTGCTTGATTCACCACTCACCACGCTATATATTAGCGGCCGCTGATAATTAAATTTATCGCATCTTAATTAGGTAATACGACCGTAGCTCAGTTGGTTAGAGCGCTACCTTGACATGGTAGAGGTCGGTGGTTCGAATCCACTCGGTCGTACCAAATTTATTCTTCCCTCTGAATAAATATAATTAAGATACTATTTGTACGACTGTAGCTCAGTTGGTTAGAGCGCTACCTTGACATGGTAGAGGTCGGTGGTTCGAATCCACTCAGTCGTACCAAAATTATTCTGACTTCTTTGAATAAATTATATTTAAGAATCCCTATATGTACGAATGTAGCTCAGTTGGTTAGAACGCTACCTACTCTCTATGCCCACGCCGAAATCAGTTGCTCGAATCCACTCAGTCGTACCAAAATTATTCTTCCCACTGAATAAATATAATTAAGATACTATTTGTACGACTGTAGCTCAGTTGGTTAGCGCGCTACCTACTCTTTATGCCTACGCCGAAATCGGTGGTTTGAATCCACTCAGTCGTACCAAAACTATTCCTCCCTCTGAATAAATATTATTAAGATACTATTGTACGACTGTAGCTCAGTTGGTTAGCGCGCTACCCACTCTCTATGCCCATGCCGAAATCGCTGGTTCGAATCCACTCAGTCGTACCAAAACTTTTCTTCCCTCTGAATAAATATAATTAAGATATTATATGTACGAATGTAGCTCAGTTGGTTAGGGCACTATCTACTTTAAACCCTAACTAATACTGCAAACACCCGCAGTGTTTATAAATTCGTTTAAACAAAAACGCCCTCGTATTACTTATTTATTAATGCAGTTTGTTATTTAAAGCCAAATTAAGCCATTACTTAAAGGCGATAATTTTGTTTGATTTATATACTATTTATTTACAATTTGATTATAATCGCTTAGTGGGTTTTTAAAGTGAGTTTAGGTATGGTGCGGGTTGGTATATTAACAGTATTCTTTTTCTGTGCTTTGTTTAGCCCGCTAACACCTGCTTATACACTTAATAACAACATTACCCTAGAGGATGATAACCTGTGGCGCCCTGTCACAGCATTCAATACGCCTCCTTCTGCACAGCAAGTAATTACATCTTATAAAAACGCTAGTGAAACGAGCAACCTGCTCGGTAAAAGTGGCGCTGTAATAACAAAAATTGCGCTAAATAACCCCACCACTGGAGATTGGTATGTGCTGCCGCAAGCCAATTTTATCGACGTTGGTTTAGCCTATTGGCAAACCGAACAGGGAGATATAGTTAAGCTTGCTGATTTTTCGCAGTCTCACGTTAATCAACCGGCTATTTTAATGCATGGACAAGCATTTAAATTGCCCTTTTATGCGCCAAGCAGTGGCTATTTATGGATATATTTAGAAGCCAAACACTATCCAACGCCAGTTGATTTAAGTATTTTAAGCGAAGGTGCATTTTTGCATCATCAGTTTTATATAAACTCATTAAGCCTTATTACTATTTCTGTCATGCTTACTTTAGCAATGATGGCCTTTGTAATGTTTTTAAGAGTAAAGCAAAAAGTGGCCTTGTTTTGTGCTGGGTATGTCGGTTTGCACGGTCTAGGCTGGGCGTTTGCTTCGGGCGCTGTAAATACAATTTATGCCAGCCCCTCTTTTAATAAGCATTACTTAGGTATTTATTTATTTTCCTTTGCTGTGAGTTGCGCAGCAGCATTTACCTACTACCTGTTTAACTTCGATAAAGAAAAAGCCAATAAGCTTGGGAGTGCTTTAAAATACTTTACCGTTAGCGCATTTGTATGCGGTATCTGCAGCCTATTTATGCCCTTTTATTTAGTGTTTTATATCGCGCACTTTTTAGCAGCCGTATGGGTTATGCTTAGCTTAACCACCGGGTTTGCCATGCTTAGCCTGAACGATTTTAGAGCCAAGTATTTTTTATTTGGAAATATGCTCTATAGCCTGTCATTAGTAGTATTCGTTGCGTTTCATTTTGATTTAATAAATGCGACCTCATCAGAAATACTTGTGCTGTTAGCCTTAGCAATAGATTGTGTGTGTATTGTGCTGTCTTTGTCTGAGTGGCTAAAGTTAAAACAGCATAAATTTAGTACCTTGTTACATGAATCTCGCTTTGATCCTCTAACCCAAGTAGGCAACCGACTACTATTAAATGATGAGCTGATTAAACTTGCACACAGTGCTTACATCATTGTGTTTATAGATTGTGATGGAATAAAAAATAAACGATGCGCTTGGGCACGCCAAAGGTGATGCTTTTTTAATAAATGCAGCAAAATTAATGACGCAGCATCTAGCGCAAGACGGCACCGTATTTAGAACCGGGGGCGATGAATTTATTTGGTTATGTAAAGTCAAAAACAAATCACACCTCCCCCAACTAAAAACCACACTTACCCAAAAGCTCACCGCATTACATCGCACTATTCAACAGCAATGGCCGCAATCTGGTATTAGTTATGGCATAGCATCTAGCGATGAGTGCCAAAGCCATACCGAGTGTTTAACCTTAGCGGATCAGCGCATGTATAACTTAAAATCAGCCCATAAACTCAAAGTATGCTGAGTTAATAGTGTTCACTTTTGGGTTTGTTACTTACCATAGTGTATTTAGATCATTAACCGTGTTAAGTACACTCGTGTATCCACCAGTAACTACGTACCACTGTGTTGGATTTAGATAATAAACATGATTTTTTTGCCAAGCGTTGGAATTTTTTATAAAAGGTGAACTAGTTAATGCTTGCTTAATATTACTTTGTCCTGCGGTTGCTAGCCCTCTGTCGAGTATAAATAACCAATCAGGTTTTTTTTCTATGTATGCTTTTGTAAGGGTTGCAGCATGTTTGGCTTTTTGTGCTTTAGTTTGCTTTTTATTTGCTTTGCTATCGGTTTGTTTATTAATTTTATCAACGCTTGGAATACCTAATAGGTCATACACCATACCAAACCTATCGCCAGGTAAATGTGCAATAAACACATCTTTTACGGTAAATAAAACTAGCCCTGCACCTTTACTTTTTGCTTTAGCCTGCAAAGTTAGGATTTTACTGTTTAGCTTTTCCCACAGTGACTTTGCTTGTTGTTTTTTATCAAAAATACTGCCCAGTAATAAAACATTTCTTTTAACGCTAGGCACAAAGATATCGGCATTAACGGTTAAATCAATAGTTGGCGCAATACCCGATAGTTTATCAAGGGCCTTACGGCTTCGGCCACCCACAATAATAAGGTCAGGTTTTATATCTTTGAGCTTTGCATAGTCGGGTTTAAATAAACTACCCGCTATTGCTCTATCAGAGGTGTTATAACCTGCCAAATAATCCGGAAACACGCCCTTAGCTACAGCGGTTACTTCAACATCAAGCGCTGTTAAGGTATCGAGTACACCTAAATCAAAAACAACCACTTTTTTAGGTTTTTGTTTTATAACAACAGGCTTCTTTCCTGCATGCTCTATTGTTAAAGGGTAGTTGGCAAAACTTGCCACTGAATAAAAGCCGAACACTAAAATTATAAGTATATTTAAAAATTGACCGTACATTATTACTATTTCCTTTTGTGTAAGTATAGGTAATTGGTAAGCCATGCTATCACGCACACCTAAAAATGATAATGAGTCGTATTTGTTTTATTTGGTATAAAAGCGGTTTTTTGCGTTGCAGTTTCTAAAACACTAAGACATTTCTTCGCGTTTATGAGGGTCTGTTGATCTTTGCGGACTAAAATTTGTTTAAACTAGGGGCTATTTAATCACAGTGCGATTTTTGTAACATAATGGATTAAGCAAAAGCCACGTTACAAAGAGTAAATAGTCCCCAGGGAGACCCTTTAGGCAGCGCCTGTTGGGCGTTAATGCGACGTTAGCGCCTATTTATAGGGAATAACAAGATAGGCTCGGCTTTGCCTAAATACCAAACAGACTGATGAGAAGTTAACTAAAAAGCTCAACATACTCTAATTACTATTACATACTTTGGCATATTTCAGTATTCCAGGCTTTAGGTAAATTACCTTTAATATGATCTATAAAGGCGCGTTGCTTTTTCGCTAATTTACCAAATGGGTAACATAGCCAAATAGGCAGTGGATCCGCTACCCAGTCGTTTAAACAACGCTCAAAACACCCAGGATGAGCATTGAGCCGCATGCTGGCTTGCCACAATGGTAATAAACCCAGCCCATGCCCGTGGCTTATTGCGTCCCCCTGCAACACGAGCTGATCAGACTGAATACGTGACGAAGGTACCGGCACACTTAATGTCGTCCCACGCTGATCAGTCATCACTAGCTGCTCGCTTTTATTCCCAAGTAATTGAAGCCATTGTGTGTTTATCAAATCTTCCGGTGATTGTGGGTAGCCGTTACGGCTAAAATACTCTTTACTACCAAATACTCCTTGCCATAACATGCAGAGTTTTTCTTGGCGTTGGCTGGTCTCTGGGAGAGAGCCCATACAAAGTAAAATATGATCTCGCCACTGATTTGAATTTGCCTTTATATCTGTTTTTAAAGTCACGCTCACATCAGGAAAGCGCGTTAAAAACTGAGCAACCACATCCCCAAGCCAACCTCTTAATAAACCATTATCAACATACACAACCACCTCACCTTGTATCTTTTCATCAAGTGTAGCTAGTTCATGTTTGGCCTCATTAGCAATGCGAAGTATTTGCTCGCAATAACTATAGAAACGCAGCCCTGCCTCCGTAGGGACTAAGCTTTTAGGCATTCTTTTTAATAAAGTATAACCTGTATCTTGCTCTAAATTTTTTAGGTGTCGGCTAAGAGTTGATTTAGATAACTGAAGCGTTTTTGCAGAACTTGATAAACTGCCCGAACTGACAACAGACACAAAACTATGTAATTCTTTAAACTGTAACACTATAACCTCCTGCAACGTTTGAAATACAAAACAGGCTTACACCTTCAGTTAAACCTGTTTGTCATAAACAAACGAGTGCAATGTGTTGCGGCTTTTGCAACACATTGTTCCATTCAATTTCCTTTACATGATAACAATAAGAATTATCATTTGCACTTTATAAATAAAGGTCTACACGTAAAGGAGAACATTTTAATGTGCAACCGCTCATTGTTTAAGCAAGCACCATTGACCTGTAAAAAGTTACCTTTGGCTATTTTTATACCTTTAGCCATGGGAGCTTCGGCCACAGAAAATAACAACGAAATGGAAACAATGGTTGTAACAGCAACCGGTTACCAACAAAAAATTATAGACGCCCCTGCTTCTATCTCGGTCATATTACAAGAAGAGTTACGTAAACAGTCTTATACCACGGTGGTGGATGCTGTTCGCGATATACCCGGCGTATACGTCAGTGGTGGCGGTAATATGCAAGATATTAGTATTCGCGGTATGGATGATCAGTACACCCTATACCTTGTTGATGGCCGCCCTATTTCAGCGGGACGCTCTGTTAATACCAACGGTGCCGATGGAGGCAAACAAATTGGTATACCGCCGCTTGCAATGATTGAGCGTGTAGAAGTTATTCGCGGCCCTATGTCATCGCTTTATGGCTCAGAGGCAATGGGGGGTGTAATTAATATTATTACCCGTGCAGCCCCTCAACACTGGTCAGGCAGTTTGGCGGCCAGTTATACCTCATCGATGAATGATGTAAGTAATGATGAGTACAATAGTGACTTTTATCTGGGCGGCGCTTTAATAAAAGACGTATTAGGCGTTGAGCTTACAGGGTCTTTACAGCATACCGATGAAAGTGGTTATTCAGGCGGTGGCGACTCTGCTGCAAGCCGCCCTGATTCGGATACAACGCAATTAGGTGTAAAATTTAATTGGGCTGTAAATGCTAAAAACCGAATGAGCATAGCTTACAATACATCAAACATTGATTTTAAGCATACGCCAGGTGAGTCTATTGCGGCTGATGCCGAAGGGTCTCAATACGAATATGAGAAGCAAATGTATGTGGTTACTCATAATGGTAATTATGGCAAGCTAACTACAAATACGTATCTTCAACAAGACTTATCGGAACGTGTTCAAAATGAAGATAAAAAAGAAGAAGTGATCACGCTAAATAGTTCGGCAACTTACGCAGGCGATAAGCACATTTATACTGTTGGCGCACGCTATAAAACAGAAGAGCTCGTTGATGAAACCAACGGTTTACTTGATGCTAATGTTGCTATTGCAAGTGACACGGTAGATCGGTGGATTGGTGCTTTATTCACAGAGGTTGAGTGGAACTTTATTGACGACTTAGCCATAACAACCGGCTTAAGATACGATAACGATGAGCAATTTGGCTCGCATTGGTCACCCCGCCTGTATGCCAACTGGCATACCACTAATAATTTTACTATTAAGGGGGGTGTTTCTACAGGGTATACGCAACCTTCACTCTCTCAAGCCACAGCTGGCTTTGGACGCGGTACTGGTGGCGGCGGGTCGCCTAATTTATCTGCAGATGGGACATCGATTTCACGTGCCTTGATCATAGGTAATCCTGATCTAGAGCCTGAAACCAGCGTAAACTACGAAGTAGGTTTTATTTATAACGACCCCAAAGTAGGTCTATCCACTAGCTTAACGCTTTATCAGACAAACTTTGATGATAAAATTGCAGAAGATAGATACTGTGTTAGCGCAAATATTGATAGGAATGACTTTGAAAACTACCAATGTGAATTCAGTGGCAATACCTATCAGTTTTTAAGTACGCAAAAAAATATCTCAAAAGCGCAGATGCAAGGGTTAGAAGCAACGATAAGCTACCGTATTAACCAAAGTTTACGTGTTAAAGGCGACTATTCTTACACTGATTCTGAGCAAAAAACCGGTGACTTTGCAGGCGAACCTTTAAATAAAATACCAAAGAGCATGGCTAACATTAGCTTAAATTGGGATGCCAGCGATACTGTAAATTTATGGAGCCGTGTAAATTATCGTGGCGAAACAACCGACTACTTAAGTCGTACCAGCCTAAGTGATGGTACACCCGGTTACACCATGATGGATATATGTGCACGTTATTGGATTACTGATGACTTAAAACTCATGGCTGGCTTATATAACGTAACAGACCGTGTAGTTACCAACGAGACTTATGGCGTTGTATTAGATGGTAGAAGGCTTACTCTAAGCTTTAACTATGACTTTTAATACACTCTAATTTAATAGGGGCGTTTAACACGCTCCTATCTTCCCTATTTTGCCAATTTATTTAAATAACCTTACAAATCCCTATCCACGTTTATTCATTATAAAACTTGCCAGTAATGACTTTGATAACCTACCGCCCCTTATGCAGCATTTAATTAAATTACATGAAATTTATTAAACGGCTAAACAGTACAAAAAAAATAAGAACAAAGTTATAATGGCGCTAATTTGTCAGGCGAATAAAGCTATAAATAACACGATTAAATTACACCAATAGGAGTTGTACATGGAACATATTATTTCGGGCGTGGCTAAGTTTCAAAAAGAAGTTTACCCATCAAAAAAAGCAGCGTTTCAAAAACTAGCCAATGGTCAAAATCCAGAAGTGTTATTTTTCACCTGTGCCGACTCGCGTATCGATCCTAACTTAGTGACTCAAACTGAACCCGGTGAATTATTTATTTGTCGTAACGCGGGCAATATTATCCCGCCACATAGTAATCAAACCGGCGGTATGACAGCCTCAATTGAATTTGCGGTGGCTGCACTGGGCGTATCGCACATTATCATCTGTGGGCACTCGGATTGTGGCGCAATGAAAGGCGCTATAAATACTGAAGGTTTATCAAGCTTACCGCACGTTAAAGAGTGGCTTGGCCACAGCCGCGTAGCAACTGAAGTTGTAAAAGAAAAATGCGGTTGCGCAGAGCTAAACAATAACGACCACCTAGGCTTAGTAATTGAAGAAAACGTAGTACAACAACTACAGCATATAAAAACACACCCTGCCGTGGCTGCAAAAATTGCAACCGGTCAAGTTAAGCTACACGGCTGGGTATATGATATAGAATCTGCAGAAATTAAAACCTACGATGAAGCAACGGGCAGCTTTAAACCTGTTGAAGATACCGATGTAGAAACCCTAGCAAAACAAAGCAAGTAAAGCCGCTTTACAGAATTAATGCGCTTACTGTTATTTTTATCTCAAAATAACAGTAAGCGCATTTTTATTTATAGCCTAAACGCTTACCCCTCGTTATTAGTTAACGGCACAAATGCACTTTTGCTGACTAAACACCACATTGTAGCCTCATTATGTGCACTCCCATAGTGCTAGCACCGCACCAAAACAACTCAAATATGCGTAAGTAAAACCTTTTAAAAGTAATGTAGCTATTAAAAAACAAATACTTATAAAAATGGCCGTGTTTTTGCTTATATGATAACCATACCGTTCGTTATTAAAACGACACACATTTAGGTTGTTATGACCACAGGCAAAGAAGCCCGCTCGCAGTTGCATTAATTTGTAACTGTGGCGGGCTTTTTTGTTTTTAAATTAAACCGTCATTGAGGGGATACCAATGCAAACACCAACAAAAATACTCATTATTGGTAATGGGATGGTTGGGCACCATTTTGTAGAGCAAATGCGCCAAAGCGACGCTGACGCGCACATTACCGTACTGTGTGGAGAAGCAAATTTAGCTTATGACCGTGTTTACTTATCCAGCGTGTTTGATGGTAAAACAGCCGCCGATTTAGCCCTAACCACCTTTGATAATTATCAGCAGTTAAATATAAATGTGCATACTAACCAGTGGGTTAATGAAATAGATAAAACAAACAAGGTAGTTAGCACTCAAACCGGTGATAAATTTAGTTACGATAAACTTATTTTAGCAACAGGGTCGTACCCGTTTGTGCCGCCAATTAAAGGGAATGACCAACCCCATTGCTTGGTTTACCGTACCCTAGAAGATTTAGAGCAAATAAAAGCAAGCGCTGCACAAAGTAAAAGTGGCGTAGTGATAGGTGGCGGCTTATTAGGGCTTGAAGCAGCCAATGCAATTAAGCAACTTGGGCTTGATACTCATGTAGTTGAGTTTGCACCCCAACTTATGGCGGTACAACTTGATCAACAAGGTGGTACGCTGTTAAAAAACAAAATTAAAAAACTGGGCGTGAGCGTGCATACCGCTAAAGCCACCAGCGAAATAGTAAAAGGCGAAACGAGCCGTTACAGATTAAATTTTTCAGATGACACGTTTTTAGAAACCGACTTAATTTTGTTCTCGGCCGGTATTCGCCCATACGATGAGCTTGGCAAAGTAGCCGAACTTGAATTAGGGCAACGTGGCGGCATTGTAATAAATAACCAATGCCAAACATCAAACCCAGATATATATGCTATTGGCGAATGTGCCCTGTGGGATAAAAAGCTATTTGGCCTAGTCGCCCCGGGATATAACATGGCTCGCGTGGTTGCAAGCCAACTTACAGGCGGCGAACTTGAGTTTTTAGGCGCCGATATGAGCACAAAATTAAAGCTACTCGGGGTAGAGGTAGGCTCAATTGGCGATGCCCACGCTAAAACCCCCGATTGCAAAGAGTTAATTTATCAAGATCCTATTCGTGATTGTTATAAAAAAATTATTTTAAATGAGGCAGGCAACAAGTTATTAGGCGCAGTACTTGTTGGCGATACTAGCGATTACGACACACTGTTGCAGTACATGTTAAACGACATGGAATTACCCGCACACCCTGAGTGCCTCATTTTACCTGATAGCGAAGGAGCACCTGTTTTAGCGGGAAATGCCCTGCCCGATACTGCCACTATTTGTTCGTGTCACAATGTAAGCAAAGGCGACATTGTGGGTGCAATTGATGGCGGCTTATGCGATTTATCTGCAGTTAAAGCTTGTACCAAAGCCGCCAGCGGCTGTGGTGGTTGTGCCGCATTATTAAAATCGGTAGTCGACAGTGAACTTCAAAGCCGTGGGGTTGAAGTTAACAACCATGTGTGTGAACACTTTGCTTTTTCGCGCCAAGAGTTACTGCATTTAGTAAAAGTAGAAAGCATTAAAACTTTTGATGATTTGCTCGCTAAACATGGCAGCGGTCATCACGGCTGTGAAATATGCAAACCTGCAGTGGCCTCTATTTTAGCTTCAACGTGGAATGAGTTTATTTTAGAACCCGCTCATGTTGGCCTGCAAGATACCAACGACACTTACCTTGCAAATATGCAAAAAGATGGCTCTTACTCTGTCGTTCCCCGTATAGCGGGTGGCGAAATTACCCCCGACAAACTTATTGTTATTGGTCAAGTTGCCAAAGACTTTAACCTGTATTGTAAAGTCACAGGTGGGCAGCGTATCGACTTATTTGGCGCACGCCTTGAAGAGCTCCCTATTATTTGGGAAAGACTTATTGCAGCCGGTTTTGAGACCGGTCATGCTTATGGTAAATCGCTCAGAACCGTTAAATCGTGTGTCGGCAGCACGTGGTGTCGCTATGGAGTACAAGACAGTGTTGGCCACGCGATTGCGATTGAAAACCGCTACAAAGGTTTACGCGCCCCGCATAAATTTAAAATGGCCGTATCGGGTTGTACCCGCGAGTGCGCTGAGGCACAAAGCAAAGATATAGGCGTAATAGCAACCGAAAATGGCTGGAACTTATACGTATGTGGAAATGGCGGTATGCGTCCGCGCCATGCTGATTTATTTGCTACCGATTTAGATACCGAAACACTCATTAAATACATTGACCGCGTGATCATGTTTTACATTAAAACCGCCGATAAACTGCAGCGCACCTCAGTGTGGATGGAAAATTTAGAGGGCGGGTTAGATTATTTAAAAAGCGTAGTAATAGACGACAGCCTAGGTATTTGCCATGAGCTTGAAATCCAAATGGCGCTTATAACTAAAACTTATGCCTGCGAATGGAAAAAAGCAGTGGAAAGTCCAGAGGCATCAAAACGGTTCCGCCAATTTATTAATAGCCCAGATGCCGATAGCAATATTTTATTTGTACAAGAGCGCAACCAAATTCGCCCTGCAACTGAGTCTGAAAAACGTAACCAGCAAAATTCGACAAACCGTATCCCCGTAATGGAAATTGAGCAGGAGCAAGCTGATGTATTGGCATAAAATTGGAACAACCGACGACCTAGTTGCTAATAGTGGCGTATGCGCATTAGTAAACAACCAGCAAGTGGCCATATTTTATGTTCCACAAAATAGTGAGCCTGTGTTAGCCATTAGCAACTACGACCCGATAGGCAAAGCCAATGTACTATCGCGCGGCATTATTGGCTCTATTGATGGAAAATTAGTAGTGGCCTCCCCTTTGTATAAGCAACATTTTTGTTTAAGTACCGGCGAATGCCTAGAAGCAGAAGCGATACAGCTCCCCGTATTTGAAGCCAAAATAGACAATGGCAATGTATTTGTTAGCGCTGAGCCAAAAGCCATTACAGCATTAGCATAAGGAGCAATAAAATGAGTGTTCTTTCGTATTTTTCGGGTATTGACAGCCCATGGCTAAACAAGTTTGTTAATAAACTCACTCAAGATGCAAAGCACAAAGCTAAACACAAAAAAAACGGCCACGTGTATTTAATAGGCGCAGGCCCGGGCGATGCTGAGCTTATAACGGTGAAAGCGCAGCGCCTGATTGCAGCAGCCGACGTGGTATTGTACGACAGCCTAGTTAGTGAAGCGCTTTTAAATACATTGCCTAAACATGCGCAGCGAGTGTATGTAGGTAAACGCGCAGGTAAACACTCTATGCCACAAGCTGCCATTAGTGACCTATTAGTAAAATACGCACAACAAGGGTTTAAAGTTGTTCGTTTAAAAGGTGGCGATCCCAGTATTTTTGCGCGCATCAATGAAGAAGCCAACGCCCTATCAGATCACAATATTAATTTTGCTATTGTCCCGGGCGTTACTACCGCGTGTGCAGCCTCGGCTTATACTGGTATACCGCTTACTGCTCGCGATGTGGCCCGAAGTGTTACCTTTTTAACGGCGCAATTTGCCGATCCTAATAAACTCCCTAATTGGCACAACTACACCTATGTACAAGGCTCTAACAACCCCACGCTAGTCGTCTATATGGGATTAGGACGTTTAAACGCATTAAGTACTGGTTTGCAATCGGTTGGCTGGCCTAAAACAACCCCTATCGCATTGATAGAAAATGCCACCACCAACCAGCAAAAAATAATAACCAGCACGCTTGGGCAAATTATTAGCGAAAGTGCGGTGCATACATTAACGGGCCCTACGCTAATTATGGTTGGCGAGGTAATAAATCATCAAATGGCTATCAGCCCAGCGTTACTGCAATGTAGCAACGCATAAATTCCCCCTCTGGTGTTTGCTCTGTGCAGTTTACAGAGTAAACACTTTTTTCCCCTCGTTCATGAAGGGCGCAATCGAGTGCAAAAACAACTATTTTTGCACCAAAAAGGTTTATTCCTGTAATAAGGACAGATAAGTTAAAATGGGAACAAATAACAAGTATGGCTTTAAGCAGCTGTTTTAATTTAATTTTAAATTCAATCGAAAAGTTTTTAAATGATTGGAACAGTGGTTGCATTTTATATACAAAAAAGTGTGGAACAAGTCCTATGTTATCGAGCAATCCTCTCACAAAACAGTTTTTATTAGCAGCAAAATACCAAGAGATTCATGCCTTAAAACAGCTTCAAAAAAGCTGTGCATCGCTTACTAAACTGGGCGATTTTATACACCAGTTACAAAAAGAGCGTGGCATGAGCAATATTTACTTAGCCTCTAACCGCAAACGTTTTGCTTCGCAGTTAAAACAACAAATTAGCTTAACAGAGCAAACCCAAACGCAGTTTTACCACTCAATTAAAACGACCTTTATTACCGATAACGCCGACACGGGCCACACCCGTTTGTACAATTTAATTACCCATAGTTTGCAATTGTTAGAGGCGCTGCCAGAGCTGCGACAACAAATAGCAAATCAAAAAATTACCCCAGTGCATGCAACTCAATCGTATACGCAGCTTATTTCGTGTTTGCTAAATATAATTTTAGAAGCCGCCGATGGCGCAAGCGACCCGCGCGTTACACGATTGCTAGTGGCTTATTTTAATTTTATGCAAGGTAAAGAATACGCCGGACAAGAACGTGCCTGTGGCGCGCAAGCGTTTGCATCAAGTAAGTTTACCGTGGAGCAAAAACAACAGCTTGCTCATTTTGTTCAACAACAGCATCACAGCTTTACGTTTTTTAACGAATACGCCGACGAACACGTATTAAAATGCTATCGCTCGTTAACTGATCACCCCGTAAATAAGCAAGTGGATCAGCTACGGGGGCTTTTACAAAATTTAGATGACGAAAATGCGCAGCCGCTTTCTCAGCTTAGTGAGGTGTGGTACGAGGTAACAACAACGCGTATCGATATTATGCACAAAATTGAGCAAAACCTCAGTGACTACCTTATTGACTCTGCAGCAATGCAAATTGCTCAGGCGCAGCGCACTTTAAATTCAAATAAACAGGTTATAAGCAGCCTTGAAGAACAATACATGCCAATGACCGACGGCCAACTCGCGTTTAAACAAAATACCCCCCAAAATACCGCTGCTAATAAACTCAATAGTAATAAAAGCATGTACGACTTAATCATGGAGCAAAGCCAACATATTAAGCAAATAAATCAGGCTTTAGTTGATGCTAAACGGGTAATAACAGAACAAAAAATAATACATCAGGCAAAGTATATTTTAATAGAGCAGCTAAGCCTTAGCGAAGAGCAAGCTCATAAAAAGTTGCAAAAGCAAGCAATGGACTCGCACTGCTCGCTTTATAATATTGCGCAAAAAATTGTAGAGCTAAGCGATTAAAATCGGGCGTATGGTTAGCGCCAAAAACCGCCTTAAAGTAAGGGTTTTAAAAAGCGGTTTTTACGAGGTAAGTAATAATCGTCGTAATCAAGCGACACAATAATACGCTCTGCTTTGCCAAGTAGTTCGCTGCGGGGGATTAAACCAATAACACGCGAGTCAGCACTGTGGTCGCGGTTATCACCCATTGCTAAATAATAATCTTCAGGAATAGTTATTTTATTAAAACCCGATAGCTGCGAAGGCGTATGCGCAACACGAATCGTGTGTTTGTGGCCATTTAAATCTTCTATTTTGTCTAAAGAATCAATATTGCTTTGCAAGTTATTGTATTTAAGTTTAACGCCATTAATTTCTAGCTCGTTGTTGTAAAGCGCTACCGTATCACCTGGCACACCAATTACGCGTTTAATTAACCGGTTATCAGCAGCTTGTGAGTCAAATACAATAATATCGCCTGTTTGTGGGTCGGCTAATTTAACTAAAGGAATATGCGTAAAAGGGATGCGTATATCATAAGCCATTTTATCGGTTAAGATTCTGTCGCCTTCTAATATGGTGGGTTTCATCGAGCCTGTCGGTACTTCATACCAATCGGCAACTGCGCTTCTAAACACGCTCATCAGCGCAATAAATAAAATTAACGAACGGTTATTTTTCCAAAATTTATAAAGTGGCTTCATACCTAGTCCCTACCTATCATAAGTAATAGTATGACTAGCTTAATACCAAGCAGTTCAATGAATAATGTAACAAAAAGTGTGGTGATTTTAGGTAGAATTACCAAGGCTTATGCCTTGGTAAAGTGGTAACTTGTGAAGCTTATTGCTGGTTTAGCTTGTCTTTCGCTTCTTTTACTTTTTCAAAGTCTAGGCCGAGTTCGTCGGTGGCTTCTTTAATTAAATGCGGCTGAGTCATCACCACGGCCATTAACTGCTGTAGTTTTTCAGGCGGAATACCAAGCTCTTGTACTAATGCCATTGCCATCATTGGGTTTTGTGTAAAGGCTTCGAACAATGCTTTTACTTTTTCGTCGCTTACATTGTGCTCTTTAAGTATTGCTAGTATTGGGTTCATTTTTAACCTTGTGTGTTTTGTACGTATTTATATTTACTAAATTATATTAGCTGAGCCATGCATTAACAACGCCAACACACGACTCAGTGTTACATCGGGTGGTTATTCTACAAGTAATACCACTTTACCGGCATTTTCATTACGCTCTAAAATAGCATGCGCTTCGTTTGCATCGCTCCACGGTAGTGTTTTATACACGTTAAAGTCGTACTTTTTAGTAGCAATATCATTGTAAAAACGCGCAACTAAGTCATCGAGTAATTGGCGTTTAAACTCAATACTACGGTTTCTTAGTGTTGATGCATGAAACGAAATACGTTTGCGTAATAGCGCTGCAAAATCAACCTCAGCAAAACGTCCATCTAAAAAAGCGAGCATAATAATTTGGCAATCCATGGCTGCAATAGCCGCATTTTTATTTAAATAACTGCCCGATACGGGATCTACAATTGCATTTGCTAAAAGCTCATTTGCTTGCATATATTCTACAAAGTCAGTTGTTTTGTAGTTAATGGCATGATCGGCGCCAAGGGCTTTTGCATGCTCGCATTTTTCATCTGAGCCGGCAGTAATAACCACCGTTGCACCTGCACTTTTAGCCATTTGAATAGCCGCACCGCCTACACCACTTGCCCCTGCATGAATAAGCGCTGTTTGGCCTTGTTGTAATTTACCCAGTTCAAAAAGCGCACCAAATGCTGTTAGGTACACTTCGCTAATAGCTGCACCTTCAGCCATGGTTAAATCATCTGGTAATACCATTAATTGTTTAGCATCTATGGCAACGTATTCGCTGTAAGCCCCGCCTGCGCACAAGCTAAAAATACGTTTATTAAGCCAGCTTTTATCAACATCAAAACCAAGCTCAACCACTGTGCCTGCGCACTCTAAACCTAAAATGGGGCTATCCCCAGCTGGCGCTGGGTATTTACCTTGGCGCTGCATGCAATCAGCGCGATTTACACCTATAGCAGACACTTTGACTAGCACTTCGTGGCTTTTTAAAACCGGTTTATCGGTTTCACTAAATGCAAGGGTGCCACCCTCATGAGAAATATATTTCATTAATGCTCCGTATTTAGCCTTTTAATTAGGGCCTGTTAACCTTTCAGGATTAAAATTTGTTCAATCTAGGGGCCATTTAATCGCGGCGCGAGGTTTGTAACCTAGTGGGCTAAGTAAAAACCGAGCAACAAAGAGTAAATGGCCCCTAGGCAGAAACCCTTCGGGCAGCGCCTGTTTGGCATTTATGCTACGTTATCGCCTATTTATGGGGAACAACCACACTACATAGGCTCTGCCTTGCCTAATTACCAAACAGACGGCTGCAAATTTAACCTCGAAAGATAAACAGGCCCTAGCTAGACATGGGGTTAGTTATTTTTATTTAAACCGCCAGCTTTGTTTATACGGGTATACATCAGGTAAAAAGCCTGATTTAATTTGTTGTTGGCAAGCTTGCCAAAAATCAGCTAAAAACAGATCGTTATGTTCGCAGTTAAAATAGTTAAATGCCGTTTCGTTTGCGCTAAAAAACACCTTAAACTGACTGGGGAAAATATCGTTTTCTGCTATATCAAAATAACTGTTGGCGCTTAGCTCCTCCAGGTCGTTTTGTGCGCTAGGTACATCTCTAAAGTGGCAATCAGTCAATGGGCAAATTTCATCAAAATCGTAAAAAACAACGCGCCCCCAACGGGTTACGCCAAAGTTTTTCATTAGCATATCGCCTGGGAATATATTTGCGCCGGCTAAGTCTTTAATCGCTTTACCGTAATCGGTCATAACCTGTTGTAATGCTTTGTTAGAGCAGTGATTAATGTATAAATTAAGCGGCGTCATTTTTCGCTCAACATACACATGCTTTAAAATAAGCGCCTTACCCGATATAACCATGCTGCTGCCAATTTGTGATTTCATTTGCTTAAGTAACTCGTCGCTAAAGCGGCTGAGGTCGAACGCTAAATACCTAAATTCGTGTGTATCTACTAAGCGCCCTACGCGGTCGGCTTGCTTTACAAAGTTGTACTTGGCTTTTACTTGCGCTTTGGTGGCTGTTTTTGGTGCACTAAATTTATCTTTTATTACTTTATAAACGTAGTCTAGCCCTTCAATGGTAAATACCAGCATAACCATGCCGGGAGTACCTGGTGCTGTAACGTATTTAAAATTAGTAGGGCTATTTTTAGTGGTATCAACTTTGTAACGATAAAACTCTGTTTTAGCGTGCTTAATAAAGCCAATGGCGTTAAATAACTCAAAGCGTTTTTTATGAGGCATCAGCACGCTTAAGTAATCTACGTAACGCGCGGGTTGGTCGGTATCAACCATAAAATAGGTACGAGCAAAACCAAACAATAAACTTAACTGATCGGCGCCCATCATTACGGCATCAAGCTTTAACCCTTTATTAGTATTTAATATGGCGATAGCAAAAGGCATATTATCGCCATTTTTAGCGATACAGCGCCCTATTAAGTAACAGGCTTTGTTTCTAAAAAATAATGAATTTGCGTATTCTATAAACCCGTCGTTTAGATTTATAAGCTCATACACTTGTTTGCATTGCTGCTTTGCACCGGCCATTAACGTTGCTTGCAATGCCTGTAAATCGGCATTTAATTGACTAAAAGGCACTCTAAATGCTTGGCGGGTAATGAGCGTTTTTACAGCGTGGTTAAACCCATCTTTAAACGATATTCGCCTTACTAAATTTTCATACGAACGCGGCTCGCTTCTGTATTTTGCTTTTAATACAAACAAATGTACGGTACGAATTTTTTTATCGTCCCAAATTGCACCAAAGGTAGAATTAAAAAAGGTATGCGCTATGGGTTTATTTTCATGATTTTGCACCATATCGCCGTATATATTTTTAGCTAGTTGCCATGTTTGCGGGCAAGACAGTTCAGCGTAAGCAATAACTCTCACAGCTTCACTAACATTTTTTACTTCCCGCTCGTACACTTGTAAGCGTTCGCGCATGGCAGTTTGCACATCGTGATATTTTTGTTGTTCAAACCGGCTTTGCGCACCTAGCGTAATATTTAAAAACTGCGCAAACATTGCTTCAAAGCCTGCAAAAACAGCGTGGGCCAACTTAGTAGCAATAACTTGCTGTAGCGCATTATTGGTTTGTTTAGTTAACGATTTTGACATGGTTACAACACTTTTATTTTTACCACTTATAGCGGTTATTTTTTATTAATTGTTTACACCTTAGCAAGCAGGCTTTAATTTAGGTAATTAATAAAGCATATAAATAAAATTGATCATATGAATATACGTAACGTCGATCTCAACTTATTGGTGTACTTAAATGTGCTCATTGATGAAAAAAGTGTTTCAAAAGCGGCCAATAAACTCGCACTAACACAACCTGCCATGAGTAACGCACTTAAACGATTACGTGATTTATTTGACGACCCATTACTTGTGCGTGCCGCAGGCTCTATGACCCCCACCAGCAAAGCACTTAGCTTAAAGCCTGAAATAGAGTCTCTTTTAAAAATGGCAGAGGCGATTACTCAGCCCAGTGAGCAATTTAACCCAGCAACGGCAGAGGTGACTTTTAGAATAATGGCAAACGACTACATGGAGTCGACCTTAATTGCCCCCTTTATTACTGAGCAGTTAACTAAAAACCCAGGGATTAATTTTGATGTACTAAGTCCAAGCGATGTAAACCTGCAAGATATGGAAAAAGGCACTATTGATTTAGCCATAAACCGTTTTAATGGCTTGCCCCGCTCGTTTCATCAAGCCAGTGTTTGGCGCGATAATTACTGCTGTTTAACCCACCCTAAAAATACCTTTTTACAGCACTCAAGCCTTGATGATTACCTACAAAAAGAACATGTTTGGGTAAACCGCGCTGGCTGGGGGCCAGAAGCCGCCGTTACCAATAAGTCAGGCAAGCAAAAACTAGGCTGGGTAGATGAAGCACTTTGGCAGCTAGAACAAACGCGTAAAATACGGGTGTTTACACGCCACTACATGATTGCAAGTTTGCTATGTCAATCAGAGCAACTTATTGCCACCTTACCGCGCAGGCAGGCTAAATTATTAACCACGCATACCGATTTAGTCATTAGCCCAGTACCGTTTCAAATAGTCCCTATTGAGGTAAAAATGATATGGAGCCCACTACTTCACCATGCTCCCGCACACCTGTGGTTACGCCGTGAGTTGCTTGAGTTTGCTAAAACAATTGCGGATAGGTAGTTTGTTATTCCCCGTTCATCAGGCACTAGCACTTTCAAAAAATTGGCATGATGTTTTCGATCAACTTTTTGCAGAAGTATACAATGATCAACAAACTTAATAATAAGAATACCGAGATAGCAAATATAATTTTTACTGTCTTTCAAAAGTCCTATGCTATCGAAGCTAATTTAATAGAGGCACTTAACTTTCCTCCTTTGGCACGTAATACTGAAGATATTAAAAAGTCAGAAACAACCTTTTATGGCTTCACCGAAAATGAATGTTTAGCAGCGGTTATTGAAGTAGATACAAACAGCCAGTGTTTAGATATATGCAGCTTAACTGTTGACCCTAGTTATTTTAAAAAAGGTATCGCAAGTAAGCTAATAAATTATGTATTAGAAATGAGTGATTTATCTTATGCAAGAGTTGAGACTGCGGTTGCTAATACTCCTGCAATAAATTTATATAAAAAGCATGGCTTTGTAGAGTTTAAAAGATGGACACCGTCACATGGTATAGAAAAGCTAGCTATGTCGGTTGTCACTTAAAGCATTATTAAAGAAACAGATTTATACAAATGGATAGTGCATCAATAATTGCGAGGAGTGTTATGTTTGGCGGTATAGGTATTGTGCAGCTTATTGTCAGCGCTATTTTGAGAACCATTCTCTACTTTATTAAAATTTAATATTACTGCAGTTAAATAAAATGAATGCTCAAATAAAAAAGCGCCATGGTATTCAACTTTGGGAAAATACCATGGCGCTTTTGAAATCGTAGAAATAGGAGTGAACCCTACCCTTTATATTTAGCAACCTTGATGCCAACCCACCACAAAAATAAAAAACATTTAAAATCAAACATCTAATTAAATTATGCTTTTAATTATTATTTAGTGTGTCCCAGTTTTGTGCATTTTTATAGGTTTTTGCACCACTTTAATTAAGCATGCTAAGTGGTTTTTGGTTTGTTGTCATTTACTATTGATAAAATCAATGTCAGTTATTGAAAACAACAATTTCATTAATAATACACTTAGCGCTAAAGTGAAGTTAAGCCAACAAACTAAGAGTAATAATTATGACAACATCAAGCTTCACACAACAAGACGGGTTATTTATTGATGCTAATTTACATCAGTTTATTACCCAGCAGTTATGCACTAAAACCAATGCCGCTGAGACATACCAAGCACTTGCTACCTTGGTTGATGAGTTTGGTTGTAAGTGCCGTAAAACAAAGCACCAACCCGATGACATTTTAGAAGTAGATACGCTACTGCATGCGTACCAGCGTAAAAACCACCCGCTTTGCCATGTAGATGCACAAACAACCGAGGCAGTACTTGATGAATACTGCTGCCAAGTACCGGCTATTATTGTAGTTGCATTAATGGATACGCTTAGTGGTACTCAGTGCGATGAACCTAACGCACACGATATTTACCACCGCGCTGCACAGCTTACTAATCGCCCATGTGTACACAAGGCAAAAACAGCCACAGCGGCCTAATAATGGAGTTGCTTAAAAATACTCGATAACCTTTTGTGCAAAGTCACTGCAGCTTAGGGTTGTCGAGTTATTAATATTTTGCGTTAAATCAAAGGTTACATTACCGCTTTTGAGTGCTTGTTCGAGCGCTTGTTCAATCAGCGTTGCCGCCTCATCCCAGCCCATAAACTTAAGCATTAAAACGGCACTTAAAATACTGCTACTTGGGTTTGCTTTGTTTTGCCCTGCTATTCTCTCAAACGTGCCATGGGTTGGCTCAAAAAATGCCACATCGTTATTTAAATTAGCAGCCGGCATAATGCCCACTCCGCCAACTTGTGCGCTGAGCATATCAGCTAAAAAGTCGCCATTTTGGTTTGTGGTTGCTACCACATCAAATTGCTCTGGGTTCATTAAACATTGTTGCAGCATGTTATCGGCTATCACTTCTTTAATAATTAAAGGCGATTTATTAGCGCGTGCTATTTCAAGCCAGCGCCCGTTTTCGTGTGGGGTAGCGTTAAACTCATTTTGGGCTAAGGCAAACCCCCAACGTTTAAAGGCACCATCGGTAAATTTAAGTACATTCCCTTTATGCACAAGCGTTAACGATTCGCTGTTATTTTTAAGGGCGTAATTAATTGCATAGCGTACTAGGCGCTCGGAGCCTTCTTTAGATATATTTTTTATACCTATGCCACACTCTTGAGAAAACCTTAGGCGCGTTACTCCCATTTCTTCACATAAAAAGTCGAGCATTTTCTCGCTCTCTACGCTGCCAGCTTGCCACTCTATTCCTGAATATACGTCTTCGCTGCTATCACGCAGCACTGTTATGTTAGTTAAAAATGGATTTTTTAACGGCGATGGCAACGCACTTAGCCCTTTAACAGTGCGCATATTTACAAATAAATCCATTTCGTGCCTTAGCGCCACATTTAATGAGCGAAAACCGCCGCCAAGAGGTGTAGTTAGCGGCCCTTTAATTGCTATTTTACACGCACGTACTGCGTTAATCGTCTCCTCTGGGAACCAATCGCCATCATATAACTTTGCTGCTTGCTCGCCGTTATATACTTGCATCCAGTGAATTTTTCGCTCCTTTGCATAACAGTGTGTAATGGCATTATTCACCACATGCTGCATGGCAGGTGTGACCTCTTGCCCAACCCCGTCACCATTAATATAAGCAATAATAGGGTTTACAGGCACATGCCATTGGCCTTTAGCATCAATAGTAATATTTTGTCCGTGCTCAGGGATTTTAATATGCTGATAAGCCATGGTTAATACCTATACTAAAAATAGTGTTACCTAATTAAATCATGCTTGATTGAGCATGTATGCAATTTGCTTTTTATAATTGATATTAGTTAAAAAAATAACGAATAACATGTGCTTAATTACGTAAATAGTGGGTCTAGTATTAAGCGCGTATTTAGGAGGTATAAATGAAGTTATTTTGGCTGTTATTGCTATTAGTGTGCTCTTTAAAAGTCTCAGCTGTTGATGTGGTTATTCATAATTTAGACGCACTGACGATTAAGGGTCAAAAAACGGTAGCTACTTGGGTAAATCAAAGCCTTAAAAAAACACAAAATACTTTAGGGCCATTACAACAAAGCACCCTCCCTATTTATTTAAAGCCACAATATTTTGCTTTTGAACCCGTGCCATGGGCTAGCGTAAAACGAAATAATCCCGATGGAGTAGAGCTGCATATTGACCGCTACGCAAGTTTAAATGCATTTACAAAAGATTGGACGCTTTACCATGAGCTTTCACATTTATATTTGCCACTACTGCCTTACTCTGGCTTTTGGTTAAGCGAGGGGTTTGCCAGTTACATGCAAAACGTAATAATGCGCAACAGCGGTGTCATTAGCCAAGCGCAATTTGTTCAGCGCCTAAACGCAGGGTTTGAGCGAGCACGCTTACAAACTAAAAAAAGCAGCAGCCACTTAATCAACTTTCAAGTGATATGTGGAAGCAACGTGCACAACAGCGGGTTTATTGGACTGGGGCAGCATTTTTTGTAGAAGCCGATTTAGCCCTTCACAAACAAGGTAAAAGCGTTGCCGCTATAATAAAACAATACCAACTATGCTGCAGAGCTGCGCGCACAAGTGCTAAAACGCTCATAAAAGAGCTAGATAAGCTCTCACGCAGTAGTATTTTTACTACCTTGTACGCGCAATATAATACGCGCACTGACTTTCCTGTTATTACTAAAACGCAGTTAAATACACTTTAAGTACTTTTAATAAGTGCGCAATACTCATCATATGCTTTTACATTGTAATTAGTAGAGTAAGCATTCATAAAACCATGTAAAAACGGTGTTTTGTTACACGTAACTTGGCTTTTACTGGCTAAAGCACTTATCACTTCATCTACATTAAAATGCATTTCGGTATGTGGAAAAATAAACGTACAAGGTACTTTTGCCGCAATATCTAAATGATTTCTAATTTGTGAAGGGTAAAAGCCAATGAGCTTTTTTAGGTGTGGATTGCCTGTTAATAACTGTGCGCGCCACGCGGCACTTGCGCCTGCACTAAACCCTATACAGGCTGTTGGCTCTGTAAGGTTATTAAATACATTTAAGAGCTTAGCTACGTAATTGTCATGGCCACAGGAATTTATAAATTTATTATAATAATACTCTTCACTATCAAGGGGTTGCAGTTCTCCTTTGTAGGGGTCTATAACCTCTGTATTGCCTTGCATAATATCTAACAACCTCACTAAAGGTGCTGTTACACCATAAATATCGCTGACTATTATGTAATTCATACTTACCTTTTTAAGGTTAAAATCCATGCGTTTAAGCAGTTGATAAAATTAAGTATAAATAATTTTTAAATAAATAGCTTGCACACATTTTTTATTTAGGTTACCTTTCTTCTCTGGTTTTAAAAACCACCGCGGTTAACCTTTTTACCCTGATCCAGTAAGCCCCGCAAAACGTATATTTTAAAGCTAAGTTATTGTACGGCGAGAACCCCTATTAATACCTTGATGATTTTTTTAATATCATCGCAAAAGTGTCATAAAGATCGTCAACACTGTAATGAAGCTAAACACAACATCGTTAATTTATTAACTGCATTTGGCTATAAAAAATAGCGCAGAGTAAATAACAAGAATAAAGTGAGTTTTATTATGTCTTATAAATACAATGGATCTATGATCCAAATTGCCCATCCGGTGCAATCAATTTCTGTAAACAAACAACGTGTTGTTTTTAGTGATACACAAGGTTTGAAAAACGCAATGTTTCAAAAAGCAAGCGAAGCGCGCGAATTTGTAAAATGGTTAAAAGCCAACTAATCATTGCGAGCAATTAACTGCTTAAGCAGTTAATGTTAATAAAATGTGCCAGCTTTGTAGCTGGCATTTTACTTTGTTGCACTTAATTGACTACAATAGCGATACTTTCATTGTTTTAGGTAATTGTAGTAATGCTCCGTGCATTTTTGTGTATCACCTTATATTTAAGCATTTCTTCAGTCAGTTACGCCCATACGATTAACTGGCTAACACACGACTTTGCGCCCTATTACATTTTAAATGGAAAATACCAACACCAGGGGCGTGATGAAAGCGTTATAACCTTACTCGAGCAACAACTTGCGCACATCACGTTTAATCGCCTTGTTATCCCCTCTGGCAAAGTTACGCAAGAACTGGCCAATAAATCGGCCACACATTGTGCCCTATCACTTTATAAAAATGCATTTAGAGAAAAGTTTATTCACTTTAGCGAGCAAAGCTCAACCACGGGCCTTTCACCTTCTATTGCTATGCATAAAGGTTTGGCGCATTCACTAGAAGTGCCTAACTCAGAGCCGGTGTCGTTGCAGGATTTACTTGCAGAAAAAAAGCTCACGTTAGGTGTATCTATGAACCGCTCATACGGCGAGCAACTCGACAGTGTAATAAATAACACCCCCGATGTTGATATTGTTATTCGGCCAACGCGCAATAGTTTAGCCAGCCTTACCTATATGCTTAATTTAAAGCGCTTAGATATTTTATTAGGTTACCCAAGTGAGCACCATTACTTAGCTAAATCTATGTACTTTGAAGAAAACCTAACTCAGCGAGCGATTGTTGAAGCGCCACCGTTAAGTTATGGCTATATTGGCTGCACTAAAAATGAGCAAGGAGCTAAAAATATTCAACTATTAGATGAGCAATTAAAAAAAATTAAGCAAACCGAGCAATACCATCAAGTAATGTTACGCTGGTTACCCCCACATTTAAAACCCTTATTAGAATCAAGAATTCACGCCACAAAAAACAAAAACGCCACTAACTAAAGTGGCGTTTTAATTTAATCTACGCTTTATTATTTACGCACACCTTCAATAGACAGCCCAATATCAACATGAGTAGACGCTGGGCCTAAATTATAATCAATGCCGTAATCGGTGAGTTTTAAACTGGTTTCGCCCTCAAAACCAGCACGGTAGCCACCCCAAGGGTCTTGCCCTTCACCTACTTTATCCATTTCAAACGTAATGCGTTTAGTTACGCCATGTAAAGTAAAGTCGCCCGTTACAGTGGCTGTATCATCATCGGTAAATTTCACATCGGTGCTTTTAAATGTTGCTGTTGGGTATTTATCTACATTTAAAAAGTCTTTACCTCGTAAGTGTTTATCACGCTCAGCATGGTTAGAGTCTAAACTTGCAGTATCTATATTTACTAAAATATTAGACCCTGTTTGCGTTTTAGCGTCGTAACTAAAGCTGCCATCAAAACGGTTAAATCGCCCGTGTAGCCAGCTGTAGCCTAAATGCTTAATTTTAAAGGTAACAAATGCATGCGCCCCTTGCGTATCAATTACATAATCTGCTGCATTTGCAGTGGCCGATAACATCATTACACCCGATAGAGCTGCAATTAATAGTCGTTTTTTCATGTTAGTATTCCTTTGGTTTGATCATTCTTGTTAAGGTTTTATCTTTATCAATAAAGTGGTGCTTTAATGCCCCCAGTGCATGCAAAACAGCCAAGCCAATTAATGTACACGCACCGTAGTAATGAATTTTTCCGGCAATATCGGCTTGTCCATCAAAGTTATAATCCAGAGCTGGTACATTAAATATCGAAAAAACGGCGATTGCTCTGCCATCGGCGGTAGAAATCAAATAACCCGCCACTACAATGACTGCTAAAATTAGGTACATAACAATATGCGCGGTATGTGCAATGTGGTTTACTGTATTATTTTGACTAAGGGGGCGAGGTTTGGGGCTGAATACGCGCCACAAAATTCTAAAAATAAGCACTGCGGCGAGCGTTATACCTATACTTTTATGTAAATCCAATGAGCCTTTATACCAGCTATCGTAATAGGTTAGCTCAACCATGTATAAGCCCAAGCCAAATAAACCAAACACGGTCAAAGCCATCAACCAGTGTAAAATAATGGCAATAAGGCCATAAGATGTGGGCGTATTTTTAAACATGTGGGTTCCTCTAAATTCAATAATTTAAGAATATAGAGGGTGAAGAAAAACTAAAATAGCGTATACAAACAGCATCTGTGCATATACGCACATACAACTTGAGCTACAGGTTTTTGCTAGTTAGCTATTAGGCGTGTCGGTAAGGTTTATGTAAATTAAGCTATCAGGTGAGACTTGCAAACAGCTAATTAAGCCTTCTTTTATAAGCTCAAGCATAGCAATAAAGCTAACCACTACACCGCTTCGCCCTTCACTAAGGGTGAATAAATCGTTAAACGGCAGCGCTTTTTTTGCGTTACTCAGCTGGGCTAAAATTTGGCTCATCCGCTCACGGGTAGAGAGGATTTCTGCGGTCACTTGGTGATGCTCAAATGTTTTAGCACGCGCCATCACGTCGCTCAGAGCTAACATTAAATCCTTTAACTCTAGCTCTGGCAGGTTTTGAGCGGTATTTTCAATAACCGGCATAGTTGCATGTGCTACGAAAATATCACGGCCTACACGGGGGATGGCATCTATATTTTCGGCTGCTTTTTTAAACTGCTCGTACTCTTGTAAACGCTTGATCAGTTCTGCGCGGGGGTCTTCCTCTTCTTCGAGCTCCTCGTGCACAGGCAATAACAGACGCGATTTTATTTGTGCCAATAACGCTGCCATTACTAAGTACTCACCGGCAAGCTCTAACTGAAACTCACTCATCATTTCTACATAACTGACATATTGCTCAGTAATGCTAAAAATAGAGAGTTCGAGCACATCTAACTTGTGCTTTTTTATTAAATACAGCAGTAAATCAAGCGGTCCTTCAAAGGTTTCCAAAATAATTTCAAGTGCATCGGGCGGAATGTATAAATCTTCAGGTTTATCTACAACGGCTTTGCCATGCAAAAAAGCCAGTGGCAGCTTTTGCTGCACTGGCTCACTTTGAGTCTTTTTTTCGCCCTGTGTTGAATCACTCACCAAGGTTACTCAAACGGGCTGGTATCGCCACACCCTACACGTAAAATGTGAATATCGTCTTCTGATAGGTCAATAACCGTGGTTGCTTGCTCTGCAAGGTGCCCGCCGTCAATAATTAAATCTACGTGTTTATCTAAACGCGTTAAAATTTCATCTGGGTCTGATTCTGTAAACTCTTCTCCAGGTAAAATTAACGAACACGACATTAACGGCTCCCCAAGCTCTGCAAGTAATGCACATGCAATTGGATGCTCTATAACGCGCATACCAATGGTTTTTTTCTTATCGTTTAATAACCGCTTTGGCACCTCTTTTGTACCTTTAAAAATAAAGGTGTATGGCCCTGGCGTATTATTTTTAATAAGCCTAAACATTTGGTTATCTACACGGGCATAAGTTGCCAGCTCAGATAAATCACGGCATACCAGCGTAAAGTTATGGTGTTTTTCTATTCCACGAATACGCTCAATGCGCTCTTTTGCTTGCTTATTACCGAGGTTACACCCTATCGCGTAGCCCGAATCTGTTGGGTATACAACAACCCCGCCCTGTTTAATAATATCAACCGCTTGGCTAATAAGTCGTGGCTGTGGGTTTGCTGGGTGAATATGAATTAATTGACTCATGATAATGCTCCTTCTTGCCCTTCCCACACTTGCCAAACCCCTTGGCAGTCTTTGGGTAAGTATAAGTTTTTACCTAGCTCTAAATAACTAGTTGGAAAATGAAAGTCAGAACCTTGCGAGCACAGTAAACCGTACTCTTGGCTCAATTGCCCTAAAAATTGGCGTTCAGTGGGCGCTTGTTGCGGCTGCGCAACTTCCATAGCATCGCCCCCGTCACTTTTGTATTGCACAAGTAACTTACGTAACCATTTATTAGACATTTGATAACGCCCAGGGTGTGCAAGCACCGCAACCCCACCCGCAGCATGAATGGCGCTAATGGCTGTTTGCATATCACACCAATTGCTTGGAACATAACCTGTTTTACTGCGCCCTAAGTATTTTTTAAATACCCCAGGGAAATTTTTAGCAACGCCTCTTTCAATTAATGCACGCGCAAAATGGGCACGGGTAATTTGGGCGTTTTCTGCCAGCGCCTTGGCTTGCTCGTAAATACCATCAAAACCGTTTTTTGCCAGCCTTTTGCCAATTTCAATGGCGCGTTCATCACGCTTTTGCTGCTGCGCCGATAACAATGATGTAAGGGCATTGTTGTTTATATCAATATTTAGCCCAACAATATGTATTTCAAAGCTTTCCCACTTGGTAGAAATTTCTACGCCAGATATAAGCTTAAGCGGTAAGTTTTCTGTTTCGATAAACGCTTTTGCCGGCGTAATAGCAGCCACAGTGTCGTGATCGGTTATCGCAAACACATCAATGTTTTTTTCTACGGCGCGGTTTAATAATTGCTCAACTGTTAAATGTCCGTCTGAATGCGTTGTATGGCTGTGTAAATCGTATTTTATCAAAAGAAAACTGCTTAAATTTAAGGGTAATAGATGTTTATATAAGTATAACAACTTTTTTGACTAAATTGTTTTAAATAAACACTTGACACAAAAGCGCTAAATACGTTTTACTGTAGCCACTTTAAGACACATTAAGAATTAATAAAAATGATCAATTCAATTCAACACACTATTTGGTGGTGGCACTCATAATTTTTGGGTGATGAATTGTCGTGTCTAGCAAATATTCAAAACCCGCAACTATGCGGGTTTTTTTATAACTAAATTTTACGTATTTAATTTTTTATTTTGAGGCAAAAAAACATGAATAACGGTCTTACTCTTACACATCGTTGGTGGTGGCGCCTGATATAGCGGGACGGTAATGATCTGTTTGTAATTTAGATATCGTTATTCAAACCCCGCATTGCAAAAGCATTGCGGGGTTTTATTTTTTGAGGAAATGAGGTTTGATTTTTAGTCATATAACTACCACACCAGGCGAAGTTACTAGCATAACGCAAGTGCGCGACTACATTAGTAGCCCACTTGCACTTTATGCAGCACTTGATAAGCCTAATTCGCTACTGCTTGAATCAGCCGAAATTGATTCTAAAGACAGTGTTAAAAGCTTAATTTTAGTTGACTGCGCGCTGCGCATTGTTTGCCAAGGTAAAACCGTCACGGTAAGTGCTCAATCTAATAACGGTAAACAGTTACTGCCGTATTTAAGAGCCAATGTACAAAGCTGCGATGCAACCTTAACCGACACAAGCCTAACTCTTGTTTATAAAGGCGGCTCTAATGACATTGACGAGGCAAGTAAACTGGTTGCCGATAATGCATTTAGCGCACTACGCACCTGTATAAACAGTATCAAAAGCACCACCGAAAACCCGTTTTCGGTATTTTTAGGCGGTGTATTTGCCTACGACATGGTGGCTAATTTTGAGCAGCTAAGCGACGTACCCGATGGCGAAAACACCTGCCCAGACTACGTATTTTACTTAGCCGAAACCTTAGTGGTTATCGACCATCAAAAACAAACCACCGAGCTTATTGGTAATGTGTTTAATGGCCCAGACGTACACGCTAATTGTTTTGAGGTAGGTAAAGAGCTAGAACGATTAAATGCCTTATGCGACAAAGCAGAAGAGTTTAGTGCGCCTATGCAAACAGGTACTTGCGATGTAAGTGTTGATATAAGCGATGAAACTTACTGCGAGCAAGTGGTTAAGCTTAAAAAGAACATCGTTGATGGTGATATTTTTCAGGTTGTGCCTTCGCGCACGTTTTCACTGCCCTGCCCTGATTCATTGCACGCATATAGCCAGCTTAAAAAGCAAAACCCAAGCCCTTATATGTTTTATATGCGCGATGAAGAATTTGCTTTATTTGGCGCCTCACCTGAGTCTGCGCTTAAATACGAAGTGCAAAGCAAACAAGTTGAAGTTTACCCTATTGCCGGTACTCGCCCACGTGGAAAATTTGCCAATGGCGCAATCAACCCAGATTTAGACAGCCGTATTGAGCTTGAACTAAGAAACGATCAAAAAGAGCGTGCAGAGCATTTAATGCTCGTTGATTTAGCCCGTAACGATGTGGCACGCATCAGTGTAGCCGGCACGCGCCATGCAAAAGAGCTATTAAAAGTAGACCGCTATTCGCAAGTAATGCACTTGGTTTCTCGCGTGGTGGGCACATTAAAGCCTGAGCTTGATGCACTACACGCTTACCAAGCGTGTATGAACATGGGCACGCTGGTAGGCGCTCCGAAAGTACGCGCTGCCGAACTTGTACGCCAAACCGAAGGCAAACGCCGTGGCAGCTACGGTGGCGCAGTAGGCTATTTAACAGGCGATGGTGCAATGGATAGCTGCATTGTTATTCGCTCAGCGTTTGTTAAAAATAATACCGCGTATGTGCAAGCAGGTGCCGGTGTCGTTTACGATTCTGATCCACAAGCCGAAGCTAACGAAACCCGCGCTAAAGCCCAAGCGGTGATCACCGCCATAAAATCGACTTATGAGGCGGTATAAAATGAGCACAGCAAACCCAATGAAAATATACTTTTTAGATAACTTTGATTCGTTTAGCTACAACCTTGTTGATGAACTAACCATGCTGGGCTGTGAGCTTGTGGTATACAGAAATAACATAAGCGCAGAGGTTATTTTTAATAAAATGCGCCAAGAGCCTGGGCAAGTATTATTAGTGCTTTCGCCAGGACCTGGTGCACCCAGTGATGCAGGTTGCTTAATGGAATTAATCGAACTGGCTAAAGGTCACTTCCCCATGCTGGGCATTTGCCTAGGGCAACAAGCACTTACACAAAGTTATGGCGGAGTAATCGGCCACGCTGGCGAAACCGTACATGGTAAGTCATCAATCATTAATTTAAACCCGCACCCGGTGTTTGAAGGAATGGGCAACACCATGCCCGTAGCCCGTTACCATTCATTAATGGCAACCAAGGTACCTGAAAATATTGAGGTAATTGCACAATTTGACGATATTCCTATGGCCATATATCACCACGACGATAAAGCGTTAGGTTATCAATTTCATCCTGAGTCAATACTTACGCCAAATGGTGCAATGCTACTTCAACAAAGTGTTGCGTACTTAACGCGCACCAACTAATAGAGGACATTATGAGTACCCAAGCACAAGAGACCATAAATGTTCAATACGCTATTGAGCAACTTATTCAAGGCAAGTCGTTAAACTATGCCCAATCAAACGCATTATTTAACCAAATAATGCAAGGTAACATGAGCGAAATAGAGCTCACTGCATTGCTAATCAGCCTTAAAATAAAAGGCGAAGTAAGTGATGAAATTGCCGGCGCTGCAGCGTCAATGCGAGAAAACGCCGTTGCCTTTACAACCACTAGCACGCAACTTGCCGATAGCTGCGGCACCGGGGGCGATGGCTCAAACACGATTAATATTAGTACTACCGCGGCGATTGTTGCAGCTGCCGCGGGTATTAATATGGTAAAACATGGTAATCGCAGTGTATCGAGTAATTCGGGCTCTGCTGATTTATTAAAAGCACTGGGCATTAATATTGATATGAGCCCAGCACAGGCTGCACATTGCCTTGAGCAAACCCATTTTACCTTTTTGTTTGCACCGCATTATCACAGTGGTGTACGCCACGCGATGGGCGTACGTACTGCGCTTAAAACACGTACCATTTTTAATATTTTAGGCCCGCTTGCTAACCCTGCTGCACCACACGTGCAATTACTGGGTGTTTACGATGAGTCTTTATGTATGCCAATGGCGCAAACACTTAAAACTTTAGGCACTAAGCGCGCGATGATAGTGCATGGTTCTGGCACTGACGAAATAGCCCTGCACGGCCCAACTAACGTAGTTGAGCTAAACAATGGCGAAATAACGCAGTACACATTAAACCCAAGCGACTTTGACCTTGCAAACTATTCACTTGAACAACTAGCCGGTGAAGGCCCACAATATAACGCAAATGCGAGCCTTGCTATTTTACAAGGTAAAGGCAGTGATGCGCACAATGCTGCAATCGTAGTCAATGTGGCTGCACTTTTATACCTAAGCGGTAAAGTACAGTCATTAAAAGAAGGCGCACAACAGGTACAAACATTACTAAGTTCAGGCAAAGCCATGAACACATTAAATGCAATTATTGAGGTAAGTCATGGCTAATGTATTAGACAAAATTGTTGCTGATAAAAAACAAGAGCTAATAGAGCGTAAAGCCGCGCGCCCACTAGAGAGCTTTAAACACCTAGCAGTGCCAACCAGCCGCAGCTTTTATAAAGCGTTAGCAAAGCCGGGTACGCAGTTTATTTTAGAATGTAAAAAAGCATCTCCTTCAAAAGGGCTAATAAGAGAGCCGTTTGATTTAACCGAGATCACCTCTGTTTATAAAAAATACGCCAGCTGCATGAGCGTACTTACAGATACTAAATACTTTCAAGGTAGTTTTGATTATTTAGAGTTTGTACGTAGCCAAGTAGAGCAACCACTTATTTGTAAAGACTTTTTTATTGATGAGTACCAAGTTTACATGGCACGTATTTATGGCGGCGATGCTATATTACTAATGCTTTCAGTGCTTGATGATGAACAATATAAAGCGCTACATGCAGTTGCCGACTCGCTTAACATGTCGGTATTAACCGAAGTCAGTAACGAAGAAGAAGTACATCGTGCCCTTTCACTTGATGCGCAAATTATTGGTATTAATAACCGTGACCTTCGCGATTTAAGCACTGATTTAGCCACCACCGAAAAGCTACGTAAACTCATCCCACAAGATAAAGTGGTTATCTCAGAGTCAGGTATTTACACTCATCAAGATGTTAAACGTTTAGCGCCATTATGTGATGGCTTTTTAGTTGGCAGTTCTTTAATGGCTGAGCGCGATTTAGAACAAGCCTGCAAAAAAGTGATTTTAGGTGATAACAAAGTGTGCGGTTTAACCCGAGCACAAGACGTACAGGTCGCTTACAACAACGGCGCAGTGTACGGTGGACTCATTTTTTACCCTAAATCGCCTCGTTATGTTGATTTAGATTGTGCGATTGAGCTGAGCCAAAGTGCGCCACTTAAATTTGTCGGTGTTTTTGTTAATGCAAGCCCGCAGCAAGTGGTACAATACGCGCACGAACTAAAACTTGCCGCAGTACAATTACACGGTCAAGAAAGTGACGATTACATTGCCTCATTACGTACACAGTTACCTAAAGGTTGTGAAATTTGGAAAGCACAGGCAATTAAAGATACATTGCCAACCCCAGCTAAGGGCGTAGACCGCCATCTTTATGATACCCACAGCGATACACAAGCCGGTGGTACAGGTAAAGCATTTGATTGGGCAGTACTGCGCGACGCAACAACCCCCTTTATGCTAGCGGGTGGCTTAAATCCAGACAATATAAAAGACGCGCTGTTTCAAGGTGCCCTAGGCCTTGATTTAAATTCAGGCGTTGAAGAATCTGCGGGTAAAAAGTGCCCTATCAAATTACAAAATGCTTTTACAAGCATCAGAAATTATTGAGGTTATAATGCAAAATCCAGCTTATTTTGGCGAGTTTGGCGGTATGTTTGTACCTGAGCTACTTGTCCCTGCGCTTAAGCAGTTAGAGAACGAATTTAACAAAGCACAAAAAGACCCTGAATTTCAGGCTGAGTTTACAAAATTATTAAACGAGTATGCCGGTCGCCCTACGCCGCTTACTTTAACGCGTAATTTAATTAAAAACCCTAAAGTAAAACTTTACCTAAAACGTGAAGATTTACTGCACGGCGGTGCACACAAAACCAACCAAGTACTTGGTCAAGCGTTGCTAACTAAACGTATGGGTAAAAAAGAAGTTATTGCCGAAACTGGAGCGGGCCAACATGGCGTGGCAACAGCCCTAGCCTGTGCATTACTTGGCTTAAAATGCCGCATTTATATGGGTGCTAAAGACGTTGAGCGCCAACAGCCTAATGTATTTAGAATGAAATTAATGGGCGCAGAGGTTATTCCGGTAACAGCCGGCTCTGGCACATTAAAAGATGCGGTAAACGAAGCGCTACGTGACTGGTCTGCAAACTACCAAGACGCTCATTACTTACTTGGTACCGCAGCGGGTCCTCACCCATTCCCAACAATTGTACGAGAGTATCAAAAAATCATTGGTGAAGAAGCTAAACAACAAGTACTAAAAGCAGAAGGACGCCTACCAGATGCCGTACTAGCCTGTGTTGGCGGTGGCTCTAATGCCATTGGTATGTTTACTGACTTTATTGACGAGCCAAGTGTAAAACTTATTGGTGTAGAGCCTGCAGGTAAAGGCCTAGATACCCACGAGCACGGCGCTACAATTTGTAAAGGTACTAAAGGTATATTGCACGGTACCTATACGTACATTATGCAAAACGACGATGGCCAAATTGAAGAGTCATACTCAGTATCTGCCGGTCTTGATTACCCAGCAGTTGGACCACAGCACGCGTTTTTACACGAAACAGGCCGTGCTCAATATGTGGGTATTACCGATACAGAAGCGCTTGACGCGTTCCAAGCACTGGCTAAAAACGAAGGCATTATTCCAGCTCTTGAATCAAGCCATGCCCTTGCTTATGCGCTTAAATACGCCGAAGAGCAAACAGAAGAAAGCATTTTAGTGGTTAACTTAAGTGGCCGTGGCGATAAAGACTTAACCCACGTACACAGCGTTTTATCACAAGGAGGTCAACTATGAGCCAGTTAAATACAGATCGTTACGGTAAAACCTTTGCTGCACTTAATGAGCAAAAACAAGGTGCATTTGTGCCATTTGTTACCATTGGCGACCCAGGTAAAGAGCAAAGTATTGCCATTATTAAAAGCTTAATTGATGGCGGCGCGGATGCACTGGAGCTAGGTATTCCGTTTTCGGACCCAATCGCCGATGGCCCAGTTATTCAAGCGGCGAATATTCGTGCTCTCGATGTAAACATTAACACGCAAGATTGCTTTGATATTATTAAAGAAATACGCGATTACAATGCAGATATTCCAATTGGCTTATTATTGTATTCAAACCTTGTGTTTAAACGCGGTTTAGAAACATTTTATAAAGATGCAAAAGCGGCGGGCGTAGACTCTATTTTAGTTGCTGATGTACCACTGCATGAGTCTAAAATGTTTAGAAAAGCAGCCATGGCAAACGGTGTAGACCCAATATTTATTGCCACACCAAATGCCGATGACGATACTCTGCGCCAATGTGCATCTTACGGCCGTGGCTACACGTATTTATTATCGCGTGCGGGTGTTACCGGCACTGATACTAAAGCGCAAATGCCAGCGGGTAACATAGTAACTAAGCTAAAAGAATACCATGCAGCCCCTGCTTTATTAGGCTTTGGTATTTCTACGCCCGATGATGTAAAAGCCGCCCTAAATGCCGGCGCAGCTGGTGCTATTTCAGGCTCGGCCGTTGTTAAAATTATTGAAGCCAACCTTAATGATTTAGATGCGATGACAACGCAGTTAAAAGCGTTTGTAGCTGATATGAAAGCGGCCACCGCACTGTAAAAGCTTAAAATTTACGCATTAAAAAAGGGCATTTTCAATGCCCTTTTTTATTAAGCTCTAAACTTAATGAGCTTGATGCTTACCTTCTAAAATTTCTTCAATAAATTTTGCATTAAATGCTTCTAAATCTGCAGGACTGCGGCTTGTTACTAAACCTTGGTCTACGCTCACCTCTTCATCAACCCAATTGGCACCAGCATTGATCAAATCACTTTTAATGCTTGGGAATGATGTAACGGTACGGTCGCGTAATTTATTAATTTCGGCAAGTAACCAAGGAGCATGGCAAATAGCTGCAACGGGTTTGTTTTTCTCGGCGCCAAAAAAACCGTCTATAAACGCTTTTGCGTGCTTATCTTGGCGTAACGTATCTGGGTTAAATAAGCCACCTGGCAGCATAAGCGCATCGTAATCGCTGGCACTGGCATTTGTAACAAGTTTATCTACGCTTACTTTGTCGCCCCATTTATCTTCATCCCAACCGGTGATTTCGCCCTCTTTTACCGACACAATATCGATATCGGCGCCGGCATTAAGTAAAGCATCACGTGGAGATAATAGCTCACTTTGCTCAAAGCCATCAGTGGCTAAAATAGCAATTTTTTTACCTTGTAAACGAGTGCTTGTTTGTAATGTAGACATATAGATCTCCTTATTGCGTTTAATAAAATGTTTCAATCACCCTATTAAAAGCATAACCGATGCCAAATTTAACCTATTGAAAATAATGGATAATATAAATTAAAGCTATCAAAGCTATGTAAATCATTTAGAGGGTTTGAACAATCTACATAGCTTAATTTAAAGTGCGTATTAAAAACCAGCACACAAGCTTTGCTTACAAGATGAAGTAGTTAGCATTAACTAAAAGCTGGGTATTTATTTTCTAGACGCACCCTATTAGCGGGGTGCGCCGAACTGTAATTTTGTGATTAATAGCGCAAAGTAAACCTAAAAAGGTAACCGGGCTATTTGCAAGTATTGGTTGCAGGAACTAGTCGCTGGTACTGGTCAATGCAAGTTGCTATTTAAAGGAGATCTTTTAATGCTTTGGCAGGTTTAAATACGGGTTTGTTAGCGCCTTCTATTTCAATACTTTCGCCTGTTTGCGGGTTACGCCCAGTGCGCGCTGGGTAGTAGCTTAAAGCAAATGTACCAAATCCATTAATTTGCACTTGGTCGCCTTCAGACAGCGATTTAGTAATTACTTTTTGTAAGCTAGTAAGGGCCGCTTGTGTGTCTTTTTTTGTTAGTTCACTGCGTTTGGCTATTTGGGCAACAAGTTGTGCTTTGTTCATTGTAGGCTCCTAAATGCACACTTAATCAGTGTTGGTTAAGTGTGGGAATATGAAGATGGATAATTAAAGCCACGCAGGCTAAGGCTTACAGGGCAACAAGTCAACCTTGTAGTTGCCTAGTGTTATGTGGTAAAAACTTCCCTGACTTCTTTTTGTATAATTTAGGTAGTATATGCACGCATTGATTGAATACATCCCGCTAATATTATTTTTTGCGGTATTTAAATTAGTTGATATTTACTGGGCAACAGGCCTTTTAATGGTCACTACGCTTATTCAAGTTGCGTATAGCTACTTTAAGCACGGCCATGTACCTGCCCGCCAATGGCTATTTTTTGCTATTGCAGCGGTGTTTGGCACATTAACCTTAGTACTCCACGATGAGCAGTATATAAAATGGAAAGCCACGTTAATTTATGCCGGCTTAAGCCTTACCTTATTAATTAGCCGCTACGTGCTGAATAAAAATCTTGTTAAAAAAGCCCTTAGCTCAATCCTTGAAAACGCCAACGACTCTAAACAGGCGATTGAAGTACCTGAGCCGGTGTGGAATAAGCTTAACTTAATGTGGGTTGCCATTACCGCAGGTATTGCAGTACTGAATATTTACATTGCGTATAATTTCTCACTCGATTTTTGGGTTAACTTTAAAGTGTTTGGTTTAATGGCCATTACTTTTGTGAGTATTTTGATCACTATTTTTGCTTTGTATAAGTACTTCCCTGATGAAGAAGAACCCGCAAAGTAAAACACCTTCGTCATAAAAATGTCGTCTTTGCTTGATAGCGTGTAAAAAAAATCAATCAGAGACGACCTTGAACGCCAATCAATACCGCTGGTTTGAATTTACCCTAATATTTGTTTTATTGCCTTTAATAGGCTTTACCCTTCGTAGCTACCTAGCGAACTGGCTAATACCCGCACTGATTGTTTTAATGAGTGTGTGCTGCATGTTATTACTGAACGACCCTCACTTTAAGCGATTTAGACTCACAAGCCTGGGGCAGTTTTCTACAGTAAAGCGCCGTTTATTTAGTTTCTTTTTTTTAGGAGCGCTTTTTTCAGGCGTGTTTTACGGCATTATTCACCAAGAAAATTGGTTTAGTATGCCGCTGCACTCATTTTATAACTGGCTACTTTTACTGCTTCTATACCCGCTGCTGTCGGTATTCCCACAAGAGCTAATTTTCAGAACCTACTTTTTTCATCGCTATAAACGCATTATGCCCAAAAAAAGAGTGCGTATAGTGGTAAGCGCAACAGTGTTTGCCCTTGCCCATATTGTGTATGCCAATTGGGTGGCTGTAGGCTTAGCATTTTTAGGCGGGTTATTATTTTCGTTTACCTACGCGCAAAGCCGCTCAACCATAGTGTGTGTAATTGAACATAGCTTATGGGGATTGTGGATGTTTACACTGGGGATTGGCAGTTCATTAGACTCAGGAGCTATCAGCTAATAAGCTAAGCCGCTATATTAAACACAAAAAAGCCGCGTTAATACGCGGCTTTTGAAAACTTTCTTTTAGCCTAAAATCCAAATAACTTAAAGGCAAAAAACTTAGTCGCTACTGTGTTTATAAATATGGCTAATAAAATAACCGGAATAAACGTAGAAAGCGAAAAGTTAACGTATTTCTCCATAAAGCTACCGGCGTAATTTGGTGAGCCTTGGCTTAGCTCATCTGTTAGGCGCGCTTTTTTCCAGCGATACATAACAAATAAACACACCATTAAACCATTCAGTGGCAATATAGTGTCGTAAAATACATCATAAACAATATCAAAAAAGCTTTTATTACCGCTGCCGTAACTAGTAAACGACGTTAGGCTATCAACCATACCAAACGACATAGTACACAATATAGTTAACACACCGGTGGCTAGCGTTAAAATACCTAAAGCTTTTTTACGGCTGATCCCTTTGCGGTCGCTAAGGGTCGCTGTAGGTACTTCTACAATTGATACAAGCGAAGTAATCGCTGCAAAAAACACTAATAAAAAGAACGAAAACGCCACTGCAGACGCGCCAAAGTAACCAATATCATTTTGAAGTGCTAATAAAATTTTAGGTAAGTATACAAATATCATCGATACAGACGAGTCAGAAAGCGCGGCTGGGTCGGTATTAGGATCAAAACTAAATATTGCCGGTAACACCATTAAACCAGCAACAAATGCCACTAATGAGTCGGTAATAGCCACCATTTTTGCACTGCCAACAATGTCATCTTTTTTAGATATGTAAGAGGCGTACGTCATTAAAATGCCCATACCTAGCGATAGTGAGAAAAACGCTTGGCTTAGTGCACCATTAAGCACGCTGGCGCTCATTTTAGAAAAATCAGGAATAACATAATATTTAACACCAGCCATGGCGTTATCAAGCGTTAATACATACGCTACAAGGGCAAGCAACATAACAAATAAAGCCGGCATTAAAAACTTAGCGGCTTTTTCAATGCCTTGTTTAACCCCACCCAATAAAATAAGGTTAACAATAATAACGACCACAGCCATGTAGCCAAAGACAGTGTAGCTATTTATAAAGCTGCCAAAATGGCTCGGATCTGCCAATGCATCTAAATTACCCATGGCGGTTTGGCTTAAGTAACCAAAAATCCACACGGTAATAACCATATAAAATACTGCAATCATAAACGGCGTTAATACAGCCAAAAAGCCTGCAAACTTCCATTTTTTTTCGTTATTTGCCAGCGTTTTGTACGAACCAAGTGGATCTTTTTGCGCGTTACGACCCATGGCCATTTCAGCCATCATTACCGGTAAACAAATAAAAGCAACAAACAAAGCGTATACAAGTAAAAATGCACCACCACCATTTTTAGTTGCCGACACAGGAAAACCTACTAAGTTACCAATACCCACTGCCGAACCTGCTGCAGCCAGTATAAAGCCAAGACGGGAGCTAAAATGCTCTCTATTATTGCTCATGTATTAACCTTGTTATTTTTAAGTTATTCAAGCGACTCTACCAGTGTTGTGCCGCGCTTTTCAAGCAATTACACACTAAAAATAATTAATAACTGTAAACCTAGCTTTAACGGTAATTTGTTCACCAACTATCAACGTTGTGCTAGTATTTGCGTTATTAAACTTAACATTTTTTTGAGAATTACTATGTTGTACATGATTTATTCAACCGACGTTGAAAACAGCTTACCGCTTAGAAAAGAAGCCCGTCCCGCCCACTTAGCACGTTTAAGCGAACTTGACTCTCAAAACCGTTTACTTGTTGCCGGCCCACTGCCAGCAATCGACAGTGAAGACCCGCAAGATGCTGGATTTACAGGCTCATTAGTCATTGCCGAATTTGATTCACTTGAAAAAGCACGTGAATGGGCAGCCTCTGATCCATACGTTGCAGCCGGCGTTTACGCAAACACCGTTGTAAAACCATATAAAAAAGTATTACCAGCGTAACGAACACCCTGAATTTAAAACGTTATTTAATTCAGGGTTGGTTCACTGCTAATTAATTAAGCTGGCGAACGTAAAAGCGCATATTGGACGTTTTTACTTGAGTTTTAGTAGCTTAGTTAATTAGAATAGCTGGGTTTGATCTAGGAGTTCCCGTCATGCGTGTATTATTAACCCTTGGTTTAATTGCCTGTATTAGCGTCAGTGGCGCCGTACACGCAAGTTCGACTGTTACCAAAGCAGTTAAAAAAACTGAGATCAGCAAAAAGAAAGCCGTAATACTTGCAAAAGAAGAAACTGACGGTAAAACCTTAAAAATTACAGAACAAGCAAATTTTTATACTGTACGTATACTCAAATCTGACGGCCACGTCGTTGATTTACATATAAATAAAAAAACCGGCGAAGTGAAAAAGGATTAGCAAATGCGAATTTTAGTTATAGAAGATGATTTACACTTAGCAGACAACCTACGTAATGCTTTAGAGAAAGAACGTTACAGTGTTGATTTATGTCACGATGGCGAAGCTGGCCTATTCCATATTACAGAGTACCCGCTAGATATGGCGGTGGTTGATTTAGGCTTACCAAAAATTGACGGTATTGAGCTAATCAATAAAGCACGTGCACAAGGCGTGACGATCCCTATTTTAATATTAACGGCGCGCGACCGCTGGCAAGACAAAGTTGAAGGCCTAGACGCAGGTGCCGACGACTACTTAACCAAGCCGTTTCATGTTGAAGAATTAATTGCGCGTTGTAACGCACTTATTCGCCGCAGTGCTGGTAAAGCAAACCCTGAAATGACAGCGGGTCCAATTAAAATTCATACTCGCTCGCAACAAGTTTGGGTTAACGACAAAGAACTTAGCCTTACGGCTTATGAGTACAAAGTACTTGAGTATTTAATGGTTAACCCGCAAAAAGTAATTTCTAAATCAGAACTTACTGAGCACATTTACGACCAAGATTTCGATCTTGATTCTAACGTTATCGAAGTATTTGTACTTCGTCTGCGTAAAAAATTAGACCCTGAAGGCACATTAAACCCAGTAGAAACACTACGTGGGCGTGGTTACAGGCTTAAAAGTCAGTGGTAGCATCGCAAATATCGCTTAAAATAAGGCAAGGATTTATCCTTGTCTTTGTTTTATTGGTGGCACTGCCTATTTTGTTTTACTCGATTGGTAAAGCGTATTACGCCTCATTAGTCGAAACCACCGAAAAAAATCTAGAAGCCCACTTATACTCCCTTATTTCTGAAGTCGACTTTACTGAGCGCGGCATTATTATGCCCAGCACAATTTTAACGCCTGAGCTTAATAACTTAAATTCAGATACCTACGCAATGATTTACCGCGATGATGTACCTGTTTGGCACTCAGAGTCGGCAGTAAATGTAAACTTTAAACCCGAGTACATAGAGCCTAAAGCAGGTGCGGCCGACTTTAGACGTGTGGTATACAACAATGCGGTTTACTGGCAATTAAGCCTAACGGTCATTTTAAATAATATTGACCAATCTGAGCAGGCACGTTTTATATTACTCAAACGAAACGATGCATTGCTAAGGTTAATGGATGGCTTTAAACAAACCTTAGTCGATTGGATGTTTATAATGGGTATTGCGATTGCCGGTTTAATGGCAATTGGATTTATTTGGAGCGGCCGGCCGTTACAACGTCTTGATAAAGAAATAAAAGCCATTGAGTCGGGCGATATTCAAGAAATTAAAGGCTTATACCCTGTAGAGCTGCAAACAATTAAATCAGACCTAAACTTATTACTAGAGTCGCAGCAACGTCAAAAAGAGCGCTACAGAGCCTCTTTAAGTGACCTAGCACATGCATTAAAAACCCCCCTTGCGGTATTAAAATCAAGCCCGCTTGCTAATGATGCCGATGCCCAAGAGCAACTTGATAGAATAAATGTGATGATCGAGCATCAGTTAAAGCGTGCAGCTACTGGCGCATCAGACACATGGAAAAAGCAAACTCCAGTTAAACCTGTGGTTGATTCTATTTTAAGTGCAATGGCCAAGGTATACCGCGATAAAGACATTATATTTAATTGTACCGTGACCGATAAAGATTACTTTTTAGGTGACCAAACAGATTTAATGGAGTTACTGGGTAATTTAATTGATAACGCCTGTAAAGCGTGTCGCTCGCAAGTAGAAATACAAGTCATTCAAAGTAAAACACTGTGCATAGGCATTAGTGACGATGGGCCCGGTGTACCCGAGGATAAACGCGAGTCTTTATTAACCCGTGGTACCCGCCTTGATACTTACGAAAGCGGCCACGGTGTTGGCATGGCGATAGTCTCTGACTTGGTTAAATCTTATAACGGACACTTAACGATTAATAAGTCGGACACCTTGGGCGGCGCACAATTTATTTTAGAGTTTAATTACAATGATAAAAAATAGCCTTTTAATCACACTTGCGAGCCTATTAGCCCTAAGTGCTAATGCCAGTGCCAGTGCCAGTGCGCAAGCACAGTGTACGCTTGAGCAAAACGCAACGCCAAGCCAAACTAAACGCTATACGCAGTGTTTAGACACCCAAATAAATCAGGCTAAATACAATCAGGGTACTTGGGTTCAAAAACGTAAATATGAACTCACTAAATTAGAAGAGCAAAGCGGAAATACGCAAATACTCATGTTGTTTAAGCGCAGCGTCGACAACCACCAAAAGTATATTGAAGCAAGCTGCCAATGGCGCTATATATTAAAACTGCCAAATGCCAGCCAAGCTGCTATTGATTACAAATTATGTGAACTTGCACTTATTGAACAGTTTACTCAAGTGCTTAAAAAGCCACTTTAAACGGGGATTAACACCCATAAAAAAAGCGATTAATACTGTGTATTAATCGCTTTTTTTGTATCAATTATTTAATCAAATACGCAATTTAAAGCTATGAAAACCAATTGATATTATTTATCGTCTATCGACTCACCAGTACCAAGTAGCGTGGCAACCCAACGCCCTTCATCACTTGCCTCTAGGGCTATTTTAACAATCATGGTAAGCGGTACCGATAGCAACATGCCTACAGTGCCTAATAACCAACCCCAAAATATTAACGACAAAAACACCACCAAGGTAGAAAGCCCAAGCCCTTTACCCATAAATTTAGGCTCTACAATGTTACCCATTACCGTATTAATAATTAAATACCCTGCACCTACAAGCCCGGCTGTTAATGGTCCTTGTGTGATCAGTGCTAACAATAAAGCTGGTACTGCGGCAATAATAGAACCTATATTAGGAATATAATTAAACATAAAGGCCAACACGCCCCACAGCACAAAGTAGTCAACATCTAAAATCCATAAATAAAATGCTGCAATAATACCGGTGGCTAAACTCACTAATGTTTTAATTGCCAAATACGAATTAATAGAAACCAAAAAGCGGTCAATTTGCTCCATTTTTCTGTCTGGGTCGGCAAGTGCCATATGAATTTTTTTGCTTAATGCAGGCCCTTCAAAAAGCATAAACACCACAGTTAAAATTATTAAAAACATGTTTGCCATTACGCCACCTAAGCCGGTAAGCATATTCGTGGCTACATCGACCATTTTACCTGGGTCAAACATAGAGAGAATTTGATCTCTATCGATTAAGATATTGTATTGCGATGCAAGATCGACCAGCCACACGAACTCTTCTTGTAACTGGGCTTTATATTCAGGAAGTTGCTGAGAAAAGTCGTTAACTGATTGTCCTACAAGGCCGCCTAAGCTTACACCTAAGCCCACAATGATAAGCACCACAATAACAACAGAAACCCCTTTAGGGATCCGATAGCGACCAAAAAATGTGATCAGCGGGTTGCATACAATGGCAATAAACGCCGCCAAAATAAAGGGAATAATAATAACACTTGCGGCCTTAATACCGGCTAATACAACCACTAGGGCTGCAAATATTATTAAGCTTTTATTTACGCCAGTTAAACTTGCCAACGCGCCAATCCTTTTCTTATGAAATTCGCTTTAGTGTAAGGCAAAAACTAATTAAATGAAATATTTACAAAGTGATCGTTGTTTTTTAGTTAACGTAATAATTTGCATTTAGATAGTTTAAATAGTATACATTTTAAACAAATCGTACACTTAAAATTGGTAAGATTTTTATGCATATTTTTTTTACAGGCGCTACAGGCCTAATAGGTAAACACTTAACGCCTTTTTTGCTACATCATCATAAAGTAACCGTACTGAGCCGAAATAAAACCAAAGCCCATGTATTGCTTGGTCATAATATTGATGTAGTAAGCACCGTTGATGAGGTTAATTTTAACCATGTTGATACTGTAATTAATTTAGCCGGCGAACCTATCGTCAACAAGCGCTGGACGCAGGCACAAAAACAAACAATTAAAAACAGCAGAATAAACCTTACCATGCAAATCAGCGATGCTATTTTAAATTGCAGCACGCCCCCTACTACATTTATATCTGGTAGTGCCATTGGCTATTATGGCCGCCAAGGCGATACCCCCGTAGATGAGGACACCGACGATGTAAATGATGAATTTAGCCATCAGCTATGTAAAGAGTGGGAGCACGCGGCACTAAAAGCGCAAAGTGATAAAACACGGGTGTGCTTATTACGCACGGGAATTGTACTTAGCAAAAACGGCGGCGCTTTAAGTAAAATGCTTCCTGCGTTTAAATTTTTTGCAGGTGGCCCCATTGGTGATGGGGAGCAAGGTATGTCGTGGATTCATATTGATGACATGATTCAACTGATTTTATTTATTATAAAACACACGTCGCTCTGCGGGCCAATTAACGCCACTGCACCCACCCCTGTTAGCAATAAAGTATTTAGCAAAAGTTTAGGTAAAGCATTGTCACGCCCTGCGGCCCTAACCATGCCAAGCCCTGTGTTAAAAGTGTTAATGGGTGAAATGTCTGATTTGCTCACTACTGGGCAATATGTAATACCCAAAAAAGCGTTAGCGCATAATTACCGTTTTCATTTTACGGATATAGATTCGGCTCTAAGAAGTTTAATAAAGTAGGTGTATTCAGCATAGATACACCTAATAAAGGTTATAAAAATACTACTTTAAGCTAGGTTACTGTAATTAATATAAGCTTTAGTATCTAGTCTCCATTAAAATAGTCGTTTTATAATAAAAGAACCTTTCTATGCTGCACTTACCAACCGTTATAAGCCTTTCTTTTATTTTAAACCTTATAATTGGGCTGTATTTTATCTCTATTTATCAATATAAAAAACAAACTAGTTTTTTATATTTTGGCCTAGCTTGTACCACCTTTACATTCGCCATACTATGCGCAAGCTTACGCATGATCATTGCATGGCCGTTTATTACCCATTACTTTGCCAGTCTATTTATTATTGCTTGCCCACTTTTTTTAATTATGGGATTAAAAGCACTCAGCCCTTTAAATAAAAGCATATGCAAGCAAGTTAGCTATTTACTATTCGTGGCTGCGGTTTTTTTGCTCGTAGTTTACAACACCGCTGTAGAGCAAGTATTGGTTAGTTTAACTGTGGCAGGGTTATTTTTGTATGCTTCGTATATTGTTTTAAGCACCCGCTTTATAGCAAAATTACAACAACGTATGCTATTGCTTTGCCTATTACAGCACGCACTCGTTATGCTAATACAGGGAGTTTTATTACTGTTGCCATTTTTTACTGCGCTCAACTTTAATTTTGCCTCTGTTTTGCAATTTACTTTGGCTGTACACTTAATACTTGCCACTAGCGCCGCCCTATTGCTGCCTTTTTTAGTGTTTGCCAATACAGAGCATACGCTCAACTCCCTTGCTAATCGTGACCCATTAACCCAGCTATTAAATAAACGCGGTTTAAATGCAGTGGCCAATACGTTATTTAATAAAAATAATGCCGAGCATCCCCTTAGCATTATTATGGTCGATATAGACTTTTTTAAGCGCGTTAACGATGAATATGGACACGATGCAGGTGATGAGGCAATTAAATGGGTTTCGCAACATATTGCCGCGCTTTTTTCTAACAGCGCGGTGACCTCGCGTGTTGGCGGCGAAGAGTTTGCAATTTTACTTAACCACTGCACTTTAAATGAGGCACAGTGCGCGGCAAACACCCTCAGAAAAAACATTAAAAACAAGCCCTTTAGCTATTACGGCAACACCATTTATTTAAGAATAAGCGCTGGAGTGGCATGCAGCGATACTCAAACAAGCTCTTTTAAATCGCTACTTAGTGCGGCAGATAAGCGCTTGTATATTGCTAAAACCACAGGACGCGACAAAGTTATATATGAATCTGCACAAAACCCTTTTATAAATAACAAACCGGTTTGCACATAAAAAAAGCCCTTCAATTGAAGGGCTTTGACATACACACTAAAACAAAATGATTACTGACATTTAAGCCCAGCAGAGTCTGCCTTATTAGGCACAAACTGAATGTTTGCTACCGACACTGAGGTTTTACTGCTTGCATGTAAACTAAACGGGCTTGTAAGGCTTGAAAAGTCTACGCCTTGGTTAGCAAAACAACGTAAGTCTACCGACACCGACTGCCATTTATTTTTGATTGATTGATCAACCACTTTACTCAAGGCAATCGCACCACCACACTCACCTGAACAAGTCATAGCAAGGTTTACGTCATCGGTTAGTGGCTCATTGAGTTTAATATCAAAACTAATAACGCCATTAGCCTCTAAATACGTAATGGTATCTTCTGCAAAGCTTGTGACTATTTCAGCACTTGCCTTTTGCTCGCCACTAAAATTAAATTGGCGCGCGTCTTCTTGAACTGTTTTATCCTCAGTACGGTATTTAAGTGCACCTAGTTGATGAGTACTGCTTGATACATCTAATAGCTCATCGCCAGATTTAAGTAATAAACGCCACGGAGCAACCGGTGCGCCAACTAAAATATCCATACTAGTGAGTGCTGAGCTATCTAATTTAGAGTCTTCGTCTAAATTATCAGCCAATACATTTTTATCGCCATAAGTTAAACCAAAGCCGTACGGTAATAATGGGCTGTAATCGTCATCGCCTTTATTAACCGTTGCTTGTACTGCTGTTTTAGGCCATGAAAACGAAAGCTTGCCGCTAAAGTCATGTTGAATACTGCCATCTTTACCTTTTAAAATAACATCGGCAACACCGCCACCCTCTGTACCTGGCAGCCATGCTGCAACAAATGCATCTGAGGCATTTAATTCACTGTTAACCCACATTGGGCGACCGGAAATAAATACCGATACAACCGTAATACCCTGCTCTTTTAACGACTTTAATAACGCGAGCGATTTTTTATTACCACGCTCAAATTCAAGGTTATCTCTATCGCCATGGCCTTCTGCATAAGGCTCTTCACCAAATACCACAACCGCTACATCTGGGAGCTCATCATATGAGCCATCCACACTTAAAATGGCACGACCACCCGCCTCAGTAATTTGTTTTTCAAGACCTGCGTAAATAGACGTGGCACCAGGAAAATCAGCATTTTTGTTATTCGTCCCTTGCCAAGTAATACTCCAACCACCCGACTGCTTACCTATGTTATCGGCTCCATCGCCGGCAATTAGTACAGCTTGGTTTGCATCAAGAGGCAAAATATTGTTTTTGTTTTTAAGTAAAACAAGTGATTCACGAACTGCCTGACGCGCAACTTCGCGGTGCTGCTGCGCACCAATTAGCTCAGTTTTACCCGAAAACTGACGCTTAGCTGGGCTTGGTTTATCAAATAAACCGGCACGCAATTTAACGCGTAAAATTCTACTTACTGCATCATCAATGCGCGACATGCTGATTTCGCCAGCTTTGACTTGCGCTATGGTGTTTTCGTACAGCGGCTTCCAAGCGCCCGTTGGCACCATAAAAATATCAAGCCCCGCGTTAACAGCCTGTGCACAGCTTTCGTTTGTACAGCCTTCAATTTGACCGTGGCCGTTCCAATCCCCTACCACAAAACCATCAAAGCCCATGCGGGTTTTAAGCACATCGGTTAACAGGTATTTGTTGCCGTGGTTTTTAACTCCATGCCAGCTATTAAACGATGCCATAACCGACTGACTTCCCGCCGATAAGCCGCCTACATAACCTTGGGCATGTATATCAAACAAATCTTGCTCACTGTCGATATTATTACCTTGGTCATCGCCATCGACTGTGCCGCCATCACCTAAAAAGTGCTTAACGGTACTAATAACACGTTTATCACTTAAAAAGTCGCCATCGGCCTTGCCCTGTAAACCATTTACAATTGCGGCTGAATAATCACGTACTATTTGAGGATCTTCTGAATAACCTTCATAGGTTCTGCCCCAGCGATCATCGCGCACAACAGCCACTGTAGGTGCAAATACCCAATCAATACCCGTTGCCATTACTTCAACCGCAGTGATAGCTGCTATTTGCTCAATCAATGCAGGGTTGTTTGCCGCACCTAAACCAATATTATGCGGAAATAAGGTCGCGCCAATTACATTATTGTGACCATGCACCGCATCGGTGCCCCACATTGTGGGTATTTTACTGCCATCGATAGAATCATCTACCGACGCCTGATAAAAATCTTCAGCCAATTTTACCCAGTCCATTGGTGTTGCGTGTTTATCACCATTAGGAAAGGCACCGCCCCCGTTTAGGTATGAGCCAAAGCCATATTTGCGCATATCTTCAACGGTAATATCACGAATTTCTGGTTGAATCATTTGAGCTACTTTTTGCTCAAGTGTCATCGTTTTTAAATAATCGGCTATTTTAGCTTCAATTTTTGGGTCTTGTTTTACGGCAATATTAAGTTTTGGCCAAATTTTCTCTGTTTTAGACAGCGCATTATTAGCTTCAGGAGTGGTGGTCCCGTCATTTGAACAAGCCGCTAAAATGCCTAGTGATGCAATTAATGAGGCACGTGCTATTTTATTAAGTGAAAAAAGGGTTTTCATTATAGAGTCTCCTGAGCTTGAACTGGTTTGCTTCCGCTTAAACCATAAAACGCGATAAATAAGTAACAAAAAATAGGTAAAACATACGAAAGTTGAACACCCACACTATCAGCAAGTGCACCTTGTAAAAGAGGCACTATTGCACCCCCTACAATCGCCAAGCACAAAATACCAGAGCCCTGCGCGGTATGCTTACCAAGGCCATTTAACGCTAAACTAAAAATAGTTGGGAACATAATAGAATTGAATAAACCAACCAGTAGTATTGACCACATTGCTAATTGACCCGACGTGCTCATGGCAATAACCACCAAAATAATAGCCATACTTGCGTTAAAGCCAAGTACTTTACCAGCGGGTAATTTTTGCATTACCGCTGCACCAATAAAACGCCCCACCATAGCTCCACCAAAATAATATGTGATGTAGTGAGCGGCAACATGCTCTTTTAATCCAGCAATATTTTCTTGTGCTAAAAAGCTAACTAAAAAACTGCCAATCGCAACCTCTGCACCTACATACATAAATATACCCACAGCACCGAGGGTTAGGTGGCGGTATTGCCATGCACTACCTTCAATTGTCTCTGACTTTTCAGCGGCTTCTTTTTGCTCATTCATTATGTCTGGTAATTTAAGCCATGCAAAAATACCGGCTAGTAAAATAAGCATGCCTGCTAATAGTAAATAAGGAAGTTGAACCGATTCTGCATTTTGTGCCGGCGTTAAAAATGCTTCAGATGCAGAGTCAAGAATCAAAAATGCACCAAATGTAGGGGCAACCGTCGTGCCTAGCGCATTAAATGCTTGCGTTAAGGTAAGGCGAGAAGACGCTGTTTTAGGGGCGCCCAATAAACTTACATAAGGGTTTGCAGAAACCTGCAACAAGGTAATACCGCTTGCCAGAACAAATAAAGCAAACAAAAATACCGGGTAATTATGTAGTGCCGCGGCTGGGTAAAAAAGCACACAACCACATGCCGCTATAAGTAACCCCACTACAATGCCTTTTTTATACCCTAATTTTTTAACTATGTAGCCACTTGGCAGTGACATTAAAAAATAAGCCCCAAAAAAACAAAACTGAACCAGCATTGCCTGAACATAAGTTAGGTTAAACACCGCTTTTAAATGCGGGATTAAAATATCGTTTAAGCAGGTAATGAATCCCCACATAAAAAATAAAGTAGTTAAAGATGTTAATGCAAAACCATAGTTTTTATCTTGGTAGTTTTGCGACTGTGTGTGTGTCGTCAGTGGTGCTGAACTGGCCATGGGCTCTCCGCAATTTATAATTATAAATTAATGCAAAAGTCGTTATTAAAAATTGCCGTGTAACCCAGCAACATTAAAGAGTTGACCTTCGTATCAATTAACACTAATCTAAAAATGTAAGCGCTTTCACGTGTAATTAAATACGAACATGTAACATATTTCAACAAGTTTTATTTTTTTATAAACGCGCCCTTACGCTTCATCGCAGTAAATACAGTGGCTATTTATGCATTTAAGGTTTAAAAAGGTTTGTTACTAATGACAAAATTATCGTTACCATCTCATTCACCTCTATTAACAAAAAACTTTGTTTATGGTGTGGCTACGGCATCATTTCAAATTGAAGGCGGGTATGAGCATCGCCTGCCCTGTATATGGGATACCTTTTGCGATACACCCAACAAAATAGCCGACAGCTCAAATGGGCATGTTGCCTGCGATCATTACAACCAGTGGCAAAACGACATTGAATTAATAGACTCGCTTGGCGTAGATGCGTATCGACTTTCTATCTCTTGGCCGCGAGTTATTACCTTATCGGGCGAGCTAAACCCTGAGGGCGTAAAGTTTTATACTAATATTCTTGATGAGCTTAATAAGCGCAACATTAAAGCGTTTGTAACGCTATATCACTGGGATTTACCTCAACATTTAGAAGACAAAGGCGGCTGGTTAAATCGCGACACAGCTTATGAATTTGCTCGCTATGTAAAGCATATTAGCCAAGCATTTGGCGAGCGGGTATTTTCGTACGCGACCCTAAATGAGCCATTTTGCAGTGCCTTTTTAGGCTACGAAGTAGGCATACATGCCCCAGGTTTAGTGGGCAAAGAGTACGGTAAAAAAGCGGCGCACCATTTATTGCTTGCTCATGGTTTGGCAATGGATGTGTTAAAGCAAACCTCGCCTAATACTCAAAATGGTATTGTGCTTAATTTTACACCTTGCTACCCATTAACGCAGTCAGCAGAGGATATAAACGCAGCTCGCTACGCCGATGATTATTTAAATCAATGGTATATGAAACCAATAATGGATGGCCAATACCCAGAAATTATAAAACAGCTTCCTAGCAATCAGCAGCCTGAAATCCACCCAGGCGATATGGACATAATTTCACAATCTATTGATTACTTAGGCATTAATTTTTATACGCGCCAAGTATACAAAGCGCATCCTAGCGATATATACGAGCCACTTGATCCACAAGGGCCTTTAACCGACATGGGCTGGGAAATTTACCCGCAGTCGTTCACCGACTTACTTGTAACGCTTAACAACACTTACACCTTACCGCCTATTTATATTACCGAGAACGGCGCAGCTATGCCCGACACCATTAAAAATGGCGAGGTAAACGATGTAGATCGCCTAAACTATTATCATAGCCACTTAAATGCCGTGCACGATGCCACAGCGCAAGGGGTTAATATTATTGGTTACTTTGCGTGGAGCTTAATGGATAATTTTGAATGGGCTGAGGGCTACTTAAAACGCTTTGGTATTGTTTACGTTGATTATAAAACTCAGCAACGTACTATAAAAGCCAGTGGCCAAGCTTATAAAAGCTTGATACAAAGCCGTAAATAGCCAATAAAAGCTATTCGATTAATCGCATAAATAAAAATCAAAAAGCGAGAACCTAACATCATGATAAGTGTAAAAGAAAAAATAGCCTATGGCCTTGGCGATACGGCAAGTAATATTATTTTTCAAACAGTTATGATGTTTTTAATGCTTTACTACACAGATGTAGTAGGGCTTTCTCCTGCGGTGGTAGGCACCATGTTTTTAGTGGTTAGGTTGTTTGATGCCATCACCGACCCAGTTATGGGCAACTTAGCCGATAAAACCCAGTCGCGCTTTGGCCATTTTAGGCCCTATTTATTGTGGCTTGCCCTGCCCTTTGCGCTTATTAGTATTTTAGCTTTTACCACGCCAGAGCTTGAAGGCACTGATAAAATTATTTACGCCTTTACTACCTACACCTTGCTTATGGTGGCGTATACCGCCATAAATATTCCTTATTGCGCATTAGGTGGCGTGCTCACTAACGATGTAAAAGAGCGTGTTAGCGTGCAATCGTATCGTTTTGTGTTTGGTATGTTAGGCGGCGTTATTGTTGCGGGCTGTACAATGCCAATGGTTGAATACTTTGGCCAAGGCGATAATGCCAAAGGTTACCAATACACCATGACGGCAATGAGTTTGCTTGGCTTAGTGTTATTTTTACTGTGTTTTTTTGGTACAAAAGAGCGCGTAGAGCAACCGCCTGAGCAAAATCTGTCGTTGTTTAAAAGTCTAAAAACCTTAATTAAAAACGATCAATGGCGAGTCCTGTGCGCGGCCGCGCTATTTTTACTCACTGGACAAGTATTACGTTTAACCTTAGGTGTTTATTACGTTAAATACTATTTAGGGCAAGAAGATTTAATTACCTCCTTCATGACCCTAGGAGTGGTTGCCAGTATGGTTGGGTGTGCGTGTGCTCAGCCGTTGGCTAAGCGATTTTGTAAAATAAAAGCCTATATTAGTTTGCAGTTAATCGCTGCGGGCATATGTATTGCGAGCTATTTTATCTCCCCTGATAACATTACCTTGGCATTTGCCGCCTTTATTCTGTGGAAGTTTTTTTTAGATATGGCCACCCCGCTACTGTGGGCAAAAATGGCCGACACCATAGACTACGGGCACCACAAAACTGGGGTAAGAATTACTGGCCTTGTGTATTCGGGCGTTATATTTTTTATAAAAATGGGTGTGGCGTTAGGCGGTGCAATTGCAGGCTGGCTGCTGTCTTTTTATAATTACCAAGCGCAAACAATGCAGAGCCTTGATACGCAACAGGGTATTTTATTATCGTTTACTATTATACCGGCGTTTGGCTCTTTGTTTGTTGCTTTTATTATGCGTAAATACACGCTCAATAACGCGCAGTTAGCCTCTATACAGGCATCGCTAAAAACTAGTGCTAGTTAACATTTGGTGGGTACGGTATTATTTGCCCGCCAAAATAAAGGATATAAGTGAGTTAACAATAACATGGCCACAATTTATGAAGTGTCGGAGCTTGCTGGCGTATCGTTAGCTACAGTGTCACGGGTAATGAATAAAAACACCCGCGTAAGTGAAAAAACCACTAAAAAAGTACTCGATGCAATGCAGCAGCTGGGCTATAAGCCCAATTCTATTGCGCAATCGCTTGCCTCAAACAGAACCAACAGCGTGGGTATTTTGGTATCAGAGCTTCATGGTCCTTTCTTTGCTCAAATGATGGCGGGCATCGAGTCAGCCCTACGCGCTGCGGGTAAGCACGTTATTATTACCACCGGTCACAGTGAAGACGATAAAGAAAAAGACGGCATTGAATTTTTAATTAGCCGCAAATGCGATGCGCTAATTTTACATGTAGAGTCAGTCAGTGATGACTACTTAATTGAGCTAAGTAAAGGTAAAACCCCTATTTACCTTATTAACCGATACGTACATTCACTTGAAAGTAACTGCATTAGCCTAGATAACGAACTCGGCGGCTACTTAGCCAGTAAATCTATTGTTGAGCAAGGCCACACAAATATAGCTTATATCGCGGGGCCGCAAGTTAAAGCCGATGCCAGAAACCGTTTAAAAGGCCATAAAAAAGCGCTGCACGAAAAAAACATTCCCTTTAATGAGGTGCTGTTTTACGAAGGTGATTTTAACGAAATTGGCGGCAGCAAAGGCCTTGAAAAACTACTCAACACGCGTATTCCGTTTAGTGCTTTAGTGTGTGCCAACGATGAAATGGCATCAGGTGCTATGAAATACGCCCGTGAGCATGGCTTTAATTTACCTAACGATTTGTCGGTTATTGGCTTTGATAACGTTATATTTGCCAATTATCTTTACCCTACACTTACCACCATAGATAACCCAGTAGAAGAAATGGGTGAAATGGCTGCAAAAATGGTGCTACAAGATGTGTATCAGTATAAAAACTTACACATAAACCGCGTGTTTGAACCCACCCTTATAAAACGTGATTCAACCCAAACATTGCCAAAATAACGCATAAAAAAACGGCGCTATATTAAGCGCCGTTTTTATTAACCCCTAGTAACTTATTTTGCTATCCAAGGGGTTACTTTAACTACTTTTTCTATATCACCAAGCAGATTTACGTCATCTTCCCAGTTATCCTGTACTGCAAAGTAGCAGATTGATTTTTCGCACTGTATATGTGGGTTATTAAAGGTCACAGGCTCTTTAAATGTTACAGCAACGCCTTTTTGCTCAGGCAATAAAAACCACATAAGCTTACTAACAAAAAAGCCCGATAAATCTGTTAAAAGTTCATCTAACTCGTTATTAATTGTGTACAACGAATCTTTAGTTAAGCTAAGCCCTTCGAACTCGCTGGCCTCAATTTGCAATTTTAACTGACAATCGTGATCAGGATTTTGTGGCTCTACAACAATAACGGCTTTATCCGTATCGAGCTGCTTATCAAACGGTAAAAGTAACTGTGCTTTATCGGTAAAGTTGAGCGGGTATTCGTTATTTTCAGTTAAAATTGTACCGCTTTTAATAGCACATGCCTCGTTTGTGGCAATATCGCTAATGTAAAAGTTAACCCGTGCATACTGAAAATCGCCCTTGTTAACCACTTTTAATCTATCGTAAAAGCCATCGTACGACATAACAAACTCTTTGGCATTGACGGTACTTGCCGCCAAACTTAATAAAATGAGTATGGCGTTAATATTTATGAGTCGTTTTTTATTCATCAAAGTAAGCTCTGTTTTGGTTAATCATGGTGTTTAGCTCTTCTATGTAGGCCTCGCCGCGCTCTGAGTACGACATTAAACCATGCGTTAGTGCCGTTGCCGCAATGGGCTTTTGCTGTTGTCGTAAATCTTCGCGTATCAGGCGTAAATCTTTGTAGGCATTATGCGTGTTAATATTTCTAAAATACGAGCTTACTGCTGCGCGTACCGACTTGAATGCAGCAACTTCGTGCGCCGCTCCACTATTGCGGCGTCTTGGCACCATACCGCAGCCTTTTGAATAGCACCATTGGCCAAAAAAGTTAAGCCCTATGCGTGCAAAGCGCGATGTACCCCACGCCGACTCATTCGCCGCTTGCATTAGCGCAAGCTCTTTAGGAATAATATCAACACGGCGCAGCGCTTGGCTTAAAATTAGGGTGTTTACTGTTTCAGGTAAGCCATAGGCTTTTAAAATATTAACGATGTCGCGCTGTTGTTTTTTCTCGAGCGGTTCGTTGTATTCAAGCATCATACGCGCAATTTCTAACTTAGCGCGTTGCTGTAATATTTTTTTATTTTCAGCCTCAACATGTGGGCGAATAAAATCAAAAAAAGCCTGTTTTTTCTCTTTTACATCAGCAAATTCAGAAAATTTAGGTAAGGTAACATTGTGCAGGGGTTTTTCTTTTTTCTTTACTGTTTTAGGTTGTTCACCTGTGGTTTGTTCTTCAACCTCGTGCTCATTACTTTGCATAAACGGATATGCAAGCGCCCATAAAAAAAATACGCTTAGTAACAGCTTTAAAATGGTTTTTAGCATGTAGTCTCTCTTTCAAACAACAATTATGCATGGGTAATACACACACATACGAAACCCCATTATACCTAAGCCACTATATAAACGCGAGTAACACCCTGTGTGTAACCCTTTAAGGGCCACGCTTTGCTAAAAAATGCTAAAGTGGCTGCTTGCGATAAATATACTATCCACCAGCTAAGGTTATGTACTTGTTCATTCGCAATTTATTAGGGCATGGGTATACTGAGCTTATACCGTGTATAACAACGTTTTGTGAGTAAGCAGTATGGATAAGCAATGGCAAAGCCGAATAATAGAACAGTATAAAAATCGCCCTAACGATAATCGCTCCCCCTGGCAGGTAGACCGCTCTCGTATAATTCATGCCGCAGCTTTTAGGCGCTTACAAGCAAAAACCCAAATTATGGGGATAGGCTTAAACGACTTTTATCGCACACGCTTAACGCATTCTTTGGAGGTATCGCAAATTGGTACAGGCATATTGCGGCATTTAAAAGCACAGCACAGCGATTTTGAACACTTCCCCTCTACCGGTTTATTAGAAACCTTATGTTTAGCCCACGATATAGGTCATCCCCCGTTTGGCCATGGCGGCGAAATTGCCTTAAATTATATGATGCGTGAGCACGGTGGATTTGAAGGCAACGCACAAACATTACGTATAGTCGCTAAACTTGAGCCTTACTCTAACGGCCACGGCATGAACCTAACGCGCCGCACGTTGCTAGGCTTTATTAAATACCCTGCATTTATAGACGATTTATGGCACACCATTCCGAAGGTAAATAGCACACGCTCATTTATAAAAGCAGATGATTGGCGCCCCGCTAAAGGCTTATACAAAGACGATGCACAAATATTTGAATGGATCATTGCCCCTTTAAGCGACAACGACAAAGCCCTATTAACTAGCCATACACCAATAGATCAGTATCGTGCAAAAACCCGTTATAAATCGTTAGATAGCGCTATAATGGAACATGCCGATGATATAGCATATGCAGTGCACGACTTAGAAGATGCCATAGCCACTAAAGTGCTCACACTAGATGATTGGCAAACACACGCATTACCCCACTTAAACGCGCTTAATGACGATTGGTTAAACACTAAATTAGACTCGCTTACCCAACGCTTATTTTCAAAAAACGATTTTGAGCGTAAAGATGCCATAGGCGAGCTGGTAAATATGTTTATTATTCATATTCATTTAGATGTTCAGCATGGTGATTTTGAGTGCCCTATTTTAAAGTACACTGCAAAGCTAGACCCACAGTACGAGCGCGTTTTACAAATACTTAAGCATTTTGTATTTAATCGCTTAATACGCGACCCAGAAATGCAGCAAATAGAGTTTAAAGGTCAAAACTTACTGATTGAATTATTTACCGCTTTTGCCAGTGACCCTCTGCGTTTATTACCCGAAACAACGCAAGCGCTTTATCTAGACGCTGAAAAACAAAACCAAGGGATGCGCATAATATGCGACTACCTAAGCGGCATGAGCGATGAGTACGCCTATAAAACCTATCAGCGTTTATTCTCACCAGTACAATAAAAGCCACGAGCACATCTTGTTAAGCGTTTGGTTAAAGGAAGAGCCTGTGTAAGGGGTTATTGCAAATAAATAGGCGTGCGCAGGAGGCGTTATCGAGTCCACTCGGTTACAAACCTTGCGCCGCAGTTAAATAACCTCTTGTTTGCAAAAATTTTTCCTGCAAAGTCTAGCAGGTCCTTGTATATTTAATAAACTATAAAAAGAAGAGCATTGACTATGAACACACCACACACTTTTAACTCCTTTAAAGCGTTTTACCCGTATTACTTAAAAGAGCACCGCAATGTAACCTGCAGAAGGCTTCACTTTATTGGCAGCACGCTGGTACTTGCTGTCATCTTTATTGCATTAATCAAGCAGCAATATAGCTTGCTGTGGTTATTACCGATTATTGGCTACGGATTTGCTTGGATTGGGCATTTCTTTTTTGAAAAAAACCGCCCCGCCACTTTTAAGCACCCCCTTTATAGCTTATGGGGAGATTGGGTCATGTTTAAAGATATACTTATCGGTAAAATAAAATTTTAATTTTTATATTATTTTATTATAAAAATCACTCATAACCTTTTTAAACGCTATACAAATTTCAGCTTAAATAACCTGCTTTTTATATGTTAATTTATTTAACATATAAAAAGTGGGTTATACACTTAATTTAAAAAATCACTGAGTAACAGCCATTATTAAAGACATACAGACTGCTCTTACCTGTTAACTAAAAGTAAATCTCATGGTTGCAAATTATTTTAAGCCCCATCAGTTACTTACAAACCCTAGCCTATTTATAGCTTTTACCTCATTTAGTTTTATTAATTAAACCTTGTAACTATATACCCTTTAATTTTAATTGAATGTTATTCAATTGACTCATTTTGTTAATGCGGTTTATGTTCTCAAAGCAGCTCCATTAAAAAGTAGCAGCTATAAAAACAAAAATTTTAAATCAATGGGTGATCAGATGAGGATTAACAACATGAATAAAAGCCTACCGTTTAGGTTAAATAACTTAAAAGTGAGTACAGCAGTGGCTGTGGGTGCAACGCTTTCGCTATTTGGTGCGTTTACTGCACACGCGGCACAGCAAACACCTCAAGTACAAGAAGATATAGAGCAAATTAGCGTTATTGGCTCACGCCGTTTAGGGCGCACAGTTGAAGACAGCGCCGTACCTATTGATATTATTGGCGCTGAGGCGCTTACCAGTTCAGGCCTTACGGAAACAAACGCGCTACTGAGCAATTTATTACCAAGTTTTAACTTTCCACAGGCATCGCTTACCGATGGCAGTGATCATGTACGCCCTGCACAACTACGTGGTTTAGCACCCGATCATACCTTAGTGCTGGTTAATGGAAAGCGTCGTCATAGCAGTGCACTGCTTAATTTAAATGGTTCAACGGGCCGTGGCTCATCTTCTGTAGATTTAAATGCAATACCAGCTAATGCAATTGAACGCATTGAAGTTTTACGCGATGGCGCTGCGGCGCAATACGGCTCTGATGCTATAGCGGGTGTGATTAACATTGTACTTAAAAGCGCAAGCAGCGGCGGCTCCCTTGCTGCTATTTATGGGGCAAATGTCACCGAGATGGATGGTGTGCCTCAGCTTGAATCGGTATCTGAGGGTAGCGATGGCAACCTAGCATTTACCGAAGGCGGCGATCGCTCTTTAACCGATGGGCAAACGCTCACTTTGCAAGGTAATATTGGTTTAGAGCTTGGTGATAATGGCTTTTTAAACATTTCGACTGAATACCGCGACCGCCACTCAACTAACCGTGCCGATTACGATCAACGCGAAAACTACGACCGATTAGAAGATGGCTCACTCGACCCTCGCGAGTTTACAGTTAACCGCTATAACCATAACTTTGGTAATGGGAATGTAGAAGACCTATCGGTTTTTTATAATGCAGGGTATCAATTAGCTAACGATGCAGATTTGTATTCATTTGGCTCTTACTCTAAACGTGAAGGTGAAGGCGCTGGTTTTTATAGACGCGCAAGCGATAGCCGTAATATAGAAGAAATATACCCCGACGGTTTTTTACCTGTGATCACCTCAGATATAAACGACTACTCACTCGCGTTAGGTGTTAAAGGCTTTATAAGTGATTGGAACTACGATGTATCGGCTGTGTATGGTGAAGATGCATTTGAATTTGGCGTAACCAATAGTTTAAATACCTCATACGGCCCAACAAGCCAAACACGCTTTGATGCAGGTACGCTCACATACGATCAACTTACTTTAAATGTTGATTTAAGCCGCGAAGTGGATGTCAGCTTTTTAGAAAGCGCGGTAAGTGTTGCCATTGGTGCTGAGTACCGCACAGAAGGCTATCAAATAGAAGCTGGCGAAGAAGCCTCATACGCACAAGGCTCATTTGGCCCAGGTGGCGTAGTCACAGGCGAAGATGGCCCGTTTGGTGCAGCAGGTGCGCAAGTATTTCCAGGCTTTACACCCGAATCAGAAGGTGACAACAGCCGCCATAATGTAAGCTTTTACATAGACTTAGAAACCTACCTGACAGATGATTGGAACATAGCCGTGGCAGCCCGTTATGAGGATTACTCAGATTTTGGCGATACACTTAACGGCAAAATTGCAACGCGCTATTCGTTAACCGAAGATTTAGCCATACGCGCTTCAGCCTCAACAGGGTTTAGAGCGCCTTCATTACAACAGCAATATTTTACTTCGGTTGCTACTGTATTTGTTGATAGCGTTCCGACCGAAACCGGCACCTTTGCACCAAGCAGCGATGTAGCTAAAGCGCTTGGATCACCGGGCCTTGATGCCGAAGAAGCCACTAACTACGGGGTTGGCTTTACTTGGTCTACCGACTTTAATTTCAGCTTATCGGTTGATTACTATCAAATACTAATTGATGACCGTATTGTTTTATCTAACAATTTATCGGGCGCAGCAATAGAAGAGTTGCTAGCAGGTACGGGCGCTAACCAAGGCCGCTTTTTCTTAAACGCTATAGATAGTAAAACGCGTGGTGTTGATGTGGTTGCCTCGTACAACTTAATCACCGATGGCTATGGTGATATTGCCTTTAACTTAGGGTATAACTACGGCAAAAATGAAGTCACTGATATTATTGACCCGCCCACTGAGCTGCAAGGTGCTGGGTTTGATCAAGACAACTTGTTCTCAGGTACAGAACTGCGCCGCTTTGAAGTAAGCACCCCGCGCAATAAATACAATTTAAGTGCTACATGGACCCATGATGCGCTGCGTACCACATTAAGAACTACGCGTTATGGTGAAACGCAGGACCCTTCATCAACGCCTGAGCTAAACGAGGTATTAAAGCCTAAGTGGATCACTGATTTAGATGTAGCCTATGCCGCTACCGATAACCTAACGCTTAGTTTAGGTGCCAATAACATATTTGATGTATACCCAGATCCTACCCGCGAAAATGTAGAAGAAGTCTCTACTTTTTCTCGCTTGTTTGCTTATTCGAGCTTTTCGCCCTACGGATTTAATGGCCGTTACGTGTACGGCAAAATAGAAATGAAATTTTAAGCGCTAAACATTTCAAAAAGTACTCAAAAACACAAAAGCCACCTAGTCGGTGGCTTTTTACTGCGAACTGCTCAAATCAATTAGATTTTAGTTAACCAGCCGTGTTTGTCTTCACTTTTACCCCATTGAATATCGTTCAATGCTTGGCGTAATCGCGCTGTTGTTGGGCCTGGCTCGCCACTGCCTACTTTGTATTCTTTATCATTATGAATAAACGTGCCTACCGGCGTTAACACCGCAGCAGTGCCTGAAAGCGCAGCTTCTGTACCTGGCTTTGCAGCACGCTCTAAAAGCTCGGTAACGCTGAAGTTACGCTCGCTTACCGTCATGCCTAAATCTTTTGCAATGGTTAAAATGCTATTGCGCGTTACGCCATGTAAAAACGTGCTATCAAGCGCTTTGGTAATAATTTCGTTACCATCAATAAGAATAAAGTTAGCTGCACCTGTTTCTTGTACGTCGCCGCCAGGGCAAAACAAGATTTGATCGGCTTGGTATTTTTCGCGCGCTGCGCTAATTGGTGCAAGTGCACTGGCGTAGTTACCGCCACTTTTTACCATGCCCATGTGCGGGGCACAGCGCATGCCATCTTCTTCAAGTAATACACGCAGCGCAGTAGCACCGCCTGTAAAATAATCGCCAACTGGCGATAAAAGTGTATATAACAACGAGCTCATTGACGGCGCAGCCGCTTTACCAATGGCAGCCTCTGTTCCTATGTGAGTTGGGCGAATGTACATAGAGCCTGGTGGTAATGGCGTTTCATCAGCATACTCTTTAACAATCTCGATAATCATGTCTTTTAACATTTGCCCATCAAAGCTTGGTAAGCTTAATAATGCAGAGCTTTGCTGCATACGCGCAATATTTGCATCTATTCTAAAAATATAAATAGAGCCATCTTCGTGGCGAAAAGCTTTCAAGCCTTCAAAACACGTGCTTGAATAATGAAGGACGTGCGCGCCCGCATGAAGTTCAAGTTTATCGGAAGGGACGATTGAGCTTTCGCTCCATTGGTTATCAGAAAAACGAGCTTGAATCATCTGCGGCATAAACACGGTACCGAATGCGGCCATTTTAATCTCTCTTGTGTGGTCTATTTTTCTCCATTGTATGACATTCATGCATCATTTAACCATAGCAAAACTGAGGCTTTTTTAATTATCAAAAAGAATTTTTTGCAACTGCTGTTTATAAATTGGCCATAATGTTAGGCACATACAAAAAAGCCGATTAATGCACCTTCATTAATCGGCTTTTTAAAGGCACATTATTTATTTAAACGAGTACCTAATAATACGTTTTAATACCGAGCTATACTGTTTAAAAAAACCACCTGTATTATAATCAATACCGTGTTTTTGCATAACGGCTTGCACTTGCGGGGCCACCTCTTGATAGCGTGAGGACGGCATATCAGGAAATAAGTGATGCTCAATTTGGCAACTTAAATGCCCAGTTAAAACATGAAACCAATGCGGGCCTGTAATATTTGATGAGCCTAAAACTTGGCGATAGTACCACTGCCCTTGCGTTTCGTTTATGCAATCTTCTTGTTTAAAGGTTTCGGTGTCCTCGGTAAAGTGGCCACAAAAAATAATGGTTGAGGTCCATAGATTACGGATTAAATTTGCCAGTAAGTTGCCTGCTAATACCCATAAAAACAAAGGGCCTGCCAATAAAGGAAATATCACATAATCTTTTATTAACTGGCGCGCACCTTTACTAAAAAAGCGCTGTTTTAGGGTAGAATGCGATACACCCCCTTCGCGGTTTTCTTTCTTTTTACCTATAAACACACGTTCCGCTGCCAGTTCGTGATACGACACCCCCCACTGAAACAGCACACTTAAATTAATATACGTAATAAACTGCCACACATTTTTTAAGCGCCATTTAAAATCATTGCTTAAACGCAATAAACCATAACCAAAGTCGCGGTCTTTACCAATAATATTAGTGTAGTTATGGTGCTCAAAGTTATGAACGCGATGCCAACTTTGCCCATCGCAAGCAATATCCCATTCGTAGTGTTGCGAGTTAAGCTGCTTGTCGTTCATCCAATCGTATTGGCCGTGCATAACATTGTGGCCAATTTCCATGTTGTCTAAAATTTTTGCCAGCGCTAATAACAGTACACCCGCAACCCATAAAAGTGGCTGAATAAAGCCCAGCATAAGTAAAATACGGCCACTCCACTCACATAGCCGCTGCTTTTTAACGACCGAGCGAATGTAGTTTGCATCTTGTTGCCCTACTTTGCCTAGCGTATCCATTTTTATGCTATCTAAATCGTGGGCTAAATGATCAAAGTTTATGTTTTTCATAGCTGTAACTCCAAGTCGCTAACAGGTTGACTTACACACAGTTGAATTAACTGCTCGCCGTTATCACTCAACTCACCAGTTTTTAAATTACGCACCACGCCTGACTTTTTAATGCACTGGCACTGGTGGCAAATACCAATGCCACACCCGCGTTTAACCTGTAATTGTTTTGCCTCAAACTGTGCTAACAATGCATTGTTAGCATTTACGATATGAGCGCTGCTATTAATCTGTACGTTAAACAGGCTGTCGTCATTTTGGCTTGGCAGCGTTAAACCAAATGCCTCTTGGTAGTAATTTAAATGGTGTTTTTTAGCAAAGTCACACACCGTTTTCATGAAGTTTGCAGGCCCACAGCAGTATATATCTGGGTTTTCCCATATATTTACATGGCGAGTAATATCATCTGATTGCTCGCGTGTGAGCAGTAAAAACGAAAAATGCGAAAACTGGTTTGCTAATGCGCTTAGCTCGTCTACACATTGGTGCGCTGCGGCTTTGGCATAATAAATCAGCGATACTTTTTGTGTTGTATGTTTTAAATGCTCACTAATCATGGCAAGCATAGGTGTAATACCCGAGCCGCCCGCTATAAACGTTGCATTGTTTTGGGTGTTTTTATAAACAAAGTCGCCACTAGGCGCTGAAATATTGCACCACTCACCGACTCGTAAAGCATTGCTTAAAAGGCTTGTAAAACGCCCTTGCTCATTAGTTTTAATTAATAAACGCACCAAGCCCGTAGCTTTAAATTGCTCAGAGCTTGAGGCAACCGTAAACACACGAGTTAATAAACGCCCGTTTATTTCTACCGTTAAACTAATATGTTGGCCAGCAATGTGTGCCTGCCAGTGCTGAGTAGGCTTTAAGGTAATACTTAAAAAATCACCATTGTGCTGCGTCAGCTCTTCTATTTTTGCTCTATAAAGACCAGCACGCCACGCAGGCTTAACCATTTGCATTATGGGCTCAATGTAGCCTGCAAAGCTTTGATGGTGTAAAAACCACTTCGAAAATTGGTCTAATACTTTAGTAATCATCACTATTAATCTCTTGGATATTAAATATTGAATTTGAACTTACATGTGTACGCTCAAACTTCAGCGCACAAGTGTAAGCCCAAAAAAATTAATTTCAATAGTATTAGAGTAAATATTCAGTTTTTTAGCGCAATTTTTACGCAGCTCACTAATTTAAAGCGCTGTACTAAAGCCTCAATTAAGGTGTAATAAATAGCTGTTTAAAATATTAAAACCAGCCATACAGCACTGCGGGAAAACTCTTTATGATTGAAATATATATAGTTTTTATTAAAGCGCTACATTTAGCAAAATCATCAGCAGCATGCTAATGTAGGTATTACTTGCTTATTTATTGGACAGGACAACAACTGTGTTTTTACCAACAAAAACGATTGCTAAAACATTATCAACGGCGTTTATAGCTGTACTCGTTTCAATGCCAGTGGCAGCTGTAGATTACAAAACCCTTGATGTATTACCGCTCAATGTAAAGGCCGTCAGTGTGGCAAAAGGGGTAACTATCCCCTGGGCTATCGAGCCGTTAAGTAACGGTGATTTACTTATAACCGAGCGAAGCGGCACACTTTATTTACTACTTAAAAACTCATCTAACTTAACTAAGCTCTCGGGTTTGCCACAAATTGATGCCAACGGGCAAGGCGGTTTACTTGATTTAGCCCTACATAGCGACGCAAACGATAACCAATGGCTTTACATAACTTACTCAAGTACCCAAGGCGCTAAAAGTGGCAGTAATACAGCTCTAATGCGCGCCAAACTTAGTGACGATCGCACTGAGCTTTTAAGCACACAATTGCTATACAAAGGTGAGCATAACAGCACAAAAGGCCAGCACTACGGAAGCCGTATTGTGTTTGATAACCAAGGGTATGTTTACTTTTCGATTGGCGATCGCGGCTCGCGCGATAAAAACCCGCAAGACTTAACCCGTGATGGCGGTAAAATTTATCGCTTACACACTGATGGCCGTATTCCTAAAGATAACCCGTTTGTAAATCAAAAAAGCGCTAAACACGCTATTTGGTCATACGGACATCGTAACCCGCAAGGCATGTGGTTTGATAAAACAACACAAACGTTATGGTCTCATGAGCACGGCCCACGCGGCGGCGATGAGCTAAACATAATTAAAGCGGGCGCTAATTATGGCTGGCCGGTGGTTAGTTATGGTGTTAATTACAGCGGTACGTCGTTTACCGACATACAAGAAAAAGACGGCATGCAATCGCCCATACTGCATTGGACCCCCTCCATTGCCCCTTCTGACATGTTATTGGTTAGCAGCGATAAGTACCCGCATTTAAAAGGCAAGCTTTTGCTATCGTCTATGAAGTTTTCGTTTTTAAGTGCACTGGAAATATCTAACAAAGGTGTTTCAAAGCAATATAAAATTTTAGAAGGAATAGGCCGCGTCCGCAGCTTAGCACAAGGCAGTGATGGCTATATTTACTTAGGCATTGACGGACAAGGAATTAAACGCCTTGAGCCTGAGCAATAAAACCGTTAGTAACCGCAGCATAGCAAATAATGCGTTTACCTTGTTTTTATATAACAAGGTAAACGCCCTTCAGCTAAAAGAACTATTTAGCTCTTTGTAGCGTATGGTAATGCTAGGGCGTGTTGATCTCTGATGGTTGAATTTGCAGCAGTATGTTTGGTTTTCAGGCAAGGCAGAGCCTATGAAGTGTGGTTACTCCCCATAAATAGGCGATAACGCAGCATAAATGCCAAACATGCGCTGCCCTTCGGGTTCTGCCTAGGGGCGATAAACTCTTTGTTGCCTACATGGATGTAGGTAAGGGGCGTGAGCAGGACGCGGAAGCTTTGCTCGGTTTTTACTTAGCCCACTAGGTTACAAACCTCGCGCCGCGATTTAATCGCCCCTAGATTGAACAAATTTCAATCCGCAAAGATCAACACGCCCTAATACTTTTATAAAACTAAGGAGCCACATGTTTTCACTATTCAAATCAGACCCGACAAAAAAACTACGCAAAGAGTACGATGCAAAGCTTGAGCAAGGCATGCAAGCACAGCGTAAAGGCGACATTAAAAGCTACGCCGTGTTAAGCGCAGAAGCCGAAAAAATCTGGAGTGAAATAGAAGCGCTTGAAGCTAAAAAGCCAGATAATACCAATCGTGTTAAGTAATTAGACATTTATAGCGACGAATAAATAGAGTGATAACAAGGCATAAATTTCGACATGTAGTTTTTCTACATGAGAAATTTATAACGCAGTTAACGCTTTATTTAGCACGCGAGAAAGGCTAAATATTTAAGTCGATTGGTATAAATATCGTGTCTGTACTGTTTTAAAAGTAGAAAGACGCGTTTAGTAAATAATTCATCTCCTCGTTTTATAGCCTCCACCAGCCAAAAACCACCTTTTATAATAGGCTTGCATAAACAAATGTACTTAAAGCGGTTACTTATATTTTCGATGCAGTTTTTAGTGGCGGTTAAATGATTTAAAAAAGGGGTTTGGTTTTCATTTTAAATCTTTAGCGCTGTATTTGCTTACTGCGCAGGCGTTTTTCCTCCTAAGTCAGTAAATGAGGATGCTTTCTTCTTTTCTGCATATTATTAAAAGAACAGCCTAACTTAAAGTTTAATACTCGCAATGTGTTACAGGATTTGTTATTAATATTAAAAATAATTAAGAGGACGTACATTGCTCATAAAAAGAGGAAAGTGTCCTCTGATAAAGCTGTTAGGCATACAATGAAATCTATCTGCGGAATTATATTTTTGATGCTCAGTTCAACAACTTTTGCGAGCGAATGCAAAGTTGATGAGGCTAAGTTTGCTAACCAAGTTAAACTCGTAGAACAGGGCTATGGCAATTTTATTGTAACAGCGCCAATTGAATTAGAGTCAAAGCCATTTCAAACTATGTATTTAGTTATCGAAAACAAAAATAAGGCTCCTTTACTCCAAGGGGAGCTACGCACTACAATAAACAATGACTTGGCTATGGCTCACATTAATGTAACTGAGAATAACGGGTTAAACGCACATATTACTATTTATTGGGAGCCTCAAGGTGGTGGTTGCCCAATCATTGTTAGAAAATCGGTTTAAAGTATGCCTAATCGGGTAGCCGGAGGTCTCTAACCTCCAGCCCCCACACCACCCATCATGCGGGTCCGCAATGGGCGGTTCATCTCCCGTAATGAATATTGATCCAAATATCTTTCAATGACACTAAACCT